>FWWL01000806.1_pt1 | contig 66530 bp, 62 predicted proteins | sample 2228331 | NCBI WGS metagenome assembly FWWL01 (sample SAMEA103939775, study PRJEB20133) | metagenome
CAGAAGCGAAGATAGAAGAAAATCAAAACCGTGAATGGATTATCGCCTGGGAAGGGAAGTACGATCCGGCGATTGAAGAGCAATCGACCATTTTGACATGGGATGAAAAACAGAAGGTTACTTTAGTAATGGTCAACCCCGACATTGATCAAGCGATATGGTCGGAAAAATGGAAAATGACACAAGGTGTTCGATATATCCAACCGAACTTTACGTACAAAGTGAAATCGATGCCTACAGATAGCTTTATTTTAAAACAAACGTATTTGAAGCAAATCGGTGCGTATGAAGGCTGGGATGTTCGTAATAGCAACACAGGAATCGTCATTGCCGTCATCGATACGGGGGTTGATTTGAACCATCCTGACTTACGAAACAACCTCGTTGGAGGGATTAACCTCGTACCGAAAGAGGGAGAAAAAGTAGAAGATGCAGAAAAACGCCCTCCGCAAGATGACAACGGACATGGTACACAAGTGGCAGGAATATTGGCAGCTGAAGGAAATAACGGTCTCGGTGTGAGCGGAATCCTTTGGAAGGCAAAAGTGATGCCGATTAAGGCGATGGACGCTAATGGAGACGGTAAGGATTATATCGTCGGTCGAGGCATTTATGAAGCCGTTGATCGGGGCGCGAAAATCATCTTACTTTCCCTCGGTGACCCGATATATTCGATTTACATGAAAGAAGCCGTTGATTACGCCGAGGAGAACGGTGTCCTTGTCGTCGCAGCAACAGGAAATGATTACGAGCGTGTGAACTATCCTGCGGCTTTTCCGACTGTCCTTGCCGTCGGTGCTGTTAATGCGGATGATCGTTATATGAGCTACTCTAATTCTGGCCCAGAAGTGAGCGTCACAGCTCCGGGTGAAGGAATCTATACGACGACATTAAATGGTGAATACACGGTAGAATCAGGCACATCGATGGCCGCTCCACAAGTAGCTGGACTTGCCGCGCTCATCTTAGCCAAGTATCCAGACATGAAGCCTGCACAGGTAAGAGATTTTATCGCCCAAAGCACCGTTGATGTGGGAGCTAAAGGCTGGGACAATAAGACAGGCTTCGGAAGAATAAGTATTTCTAAAGCGATGAAAGATACACCCGGAAAAGATTATTTTGAACCGAATAATATACAGACGGAAGCTTTCCCCATCCCTGTCAATTCGGAAAGACGAGGAATTCTCTCGACTTTTCGTGATCAGGATTGGTTTCAGATTGACGCCCCGTATGCGGGAACATTTACGCTCGATGTGTCTATTGAAGAGTCACTCGATCATGGGATTGATGTAACCTATTTCCGAACGTCGATGGAGAAAAGCATTCATTATAAGGTCATTAAAAACGAACGAATCTTGTTAACGGTCCCGAAAGGAATCTCCTACATTTCGATTGATCGTTTATCTCTCGAGCAATCAACGGACCCGATTCACTATGAAATAATAAACAATTTTATCATTTCCCAAGATCCGTTTGAGGATAATGATCGCCGTTGGAAAGCGGCAAAGTTACCTTACATTTCGGACAGCTATACGGGCAATTTTCATGATAATGATGATGAAGATTGGTTTGAAATTGAAGTGCCGCAAGAAGGGAAAGTTGAAGTAGAGCTTCTTGTGGAGACGATTCGAATTGATCCGGTGCTTACATTATTTTTGCCGAGTGGGGAAGTCATTGAAGAGGACAAGGGAACAAGAGGAGAAACGGAAAAGATTGAAGTTAAAGCTTCAAAGGGTAGTCTGTATGTTAAAGTGAACAACTATTATGAGTACTTCGTTAACGGTCAATATCAGTTGAATGTTAAGGTCTCAGAAGAGTTGGACACGAACGAGCCGAATGATCAAACCGAGTTAGCGATCTTTTTGAAGGAAGGGTCGTTAAAAGGAAACATTGGCGTACCATCAGACTTAGACTGGTTTACGTTTAACCTGCACGAAGATAAGATTGCTAAGGTTTCGTTAGCTGATCTTCCTTTAGACAAGAAGGCACGACTTATTCTGTATGATGAGAAGTTGAATGTAATTATGACAGAACAGTCTACAGGAAACAGTGATGTCGAGATCGCACAGAAGCTTGCAAAAGGAAAGTATTATGTAAGGATTGACGGAGAGACATTTAATACGTCGTTTTATACACTGTCTTATCAATCAATTCCTGCAGCGAATTATTTCTTTGACATTGCGAACCATTGGGCAAAAGCGTCGATTATGTATTTTGCTGAACGTAATTGGATTGGCGGATATGAAGATTATACGTTTAAACCGAATCGCTCGATGACTCGGGCTGAGGTTGCTGTTGTCGTATCGCAATATTTAGCTTTACAACCTTCGCAGGCGGCTTCGACTCACCAAGATAGTAATGAGCATTGGGCTAAAGATGCAATTGGATCTATGATTAGTGCAGGATATTTATCTGGTTATCCGGACGGCAAGTTTTATCCAGATCAGCCAATGACACGTGCGGAAGTTGCGTCTCTCGTTAATCGTCTAGTTGCTTTGAAACAGGGGTCTGAGGAAGTAACCTTTAAGGATGTTTCGGCTGACCATTGGGCGTATGATTCGATTATGAATATTTCTACAGCGGGAATAGCAATAGGGTATGGTGATCAGACGTTTAGACCTGAAAGGGTAGCGTCGAGAGCAGAAGTGATTTCGATGTTGGAAGCTTTAGGGGAGGGTAGGTAGAATGTTGCCTGACTTATCGGTTGATCTGTCTATTGGAATTAATGGGATGTTGAATATTTTCCTTTCTTTGTTTTTTATTGGGATCACATGGTGGACGCTTCAGGCGTTCCGTTATGATTTTTTTGTAAAGAATGTTCAGCCGTTCCAGGTTAAGCTACTTATGATTTTCATTTCAATAGCGATTGGGCATAGTGTGGCTGGATTTTTTATCGATTATTTATCGTGGTCGACCATGCTCGTGAAGCTGTTTTAAGGTATTCATTTGAACGCACGAGCCTAGCGTTGCAAGTAAAGTCTGTCGTGAACGTAGACCGTATCCCGCTTGCTTAGGTACTGACCCTGAATTCACTTCGAAGGAAGCGAAGGCTAGTCTCACTACCCTTGAGTTACCCAGATGTTGGCGTAGCGTCTCCATCAGGAAAGCACCGGACTCCCCTACTTCCAGCAAGGGAGGGAAAGGCGTAGTGAGGGATAGACTACTTGCTTAGCGCAACCGCGGTTTATAAGCAAACAGAGTCCTTTTTAAGACTCATTTTCATGATTACCTAGGTATATCTGACCCCAAAAAAGAGCACAATGAATACTAAAAGATGCTCTTTTGGGGAGAGGTATAAAACAATGTATAATAAAAAATTTTTATTGGTTATATTTAGTTTACTGTTGTCATTTTGTTATTTTATGGGTATAGGTATTTCATCGGAAGCAAATGGAAAGTTAGGCTCGTCTGATGGAGGGCTACTCTTGGAAGCCTTTAATGCATCAGGGGTAGAGCTCGAACAGATGACCCTGCATCACGGTGGGGAGCTAGATGATTCTCTTTCTTTTGAAGAGGGACGTGAAACATTAGATCAGTTATTGCGTTTATATACGTGGAGTCAAGTTAACTTGTCTGAGGAAAGGGATGCTGTTCATCCGACGCTGGAAGTTTCCGGGAAATGGAATGAGGAAACGACTGGGAGAGTGAAGCTTACCTTCTTAAAAGACAAGAGCGGAGTGACAAGCACCTACTTGAATGTAAGCGTATATACTACAGAAGGAACATACCAGTCGATGGATGGAATTCAGGAGCGTATAGCTGTTATCCTTCAACAATTCGACACATTACCGCAAATTAACAGTTGTCTGCAAGGATTTGTAGGTGATACACTTGATGTTGATTCGCAACTTGCTTTGATTGGAACGATTGAAAAGCAGCTTGCTATGGAGACTGTTGAAGAAGTGCAGTTGGAGAATGTAATTAGTAAGTCAGGTTACTCTCCATTAATTGACCGCTCAATCATAACTGGAAATCGTCCAATGAACCTTCAGGTAGCGACGCACGTCGACCGTAAGGAAGGACGGACCGTTGTGACGGTCGGGACTCCGATTATTACGATTGAATACTAGCTAGACGCGGAGGGAACTATAGTGGAGAAAATTATCGTCCGCGGTGGAACGCGACTTTCGGGACGAATTAAAATAGACGGAGCAAAAAACGCCGTACTGCCAATCATTGCCGCATCTATACTTGCAGAAAGTAATCAAAGCATCATACTTGATGTCCCGCCATTAGACGACGTCTTTACCATCAGTGAAGTGCTAAAAGCTCTTGGTATTAAAATGGAATACAGCAAGGAATCGATCAATGTCGACGCTAGAACAATTACATCGACGGTTGCTCCTTATGAATTTGTTCGGAAAATGCGCGCATCATTTCTCGTAATGGGGCCATTGCTTGCCCGAGTTGGTCATGCTCGTATTGCTCTACCTGGCGGTTGTGCGATTGGGACTCGTCCCATTGATCAGCACTTAAAAGGTTTTGAAGCGATGGGTGCACAGATTGATCTCGGTCAAGGATACATTGATGCGAGGGTGGATGGACGATTAAAAGGGGCGAAAATATACCTTGATATTGCAAGCGTCGGAGCTACGGAGAATATTATGATGGCCGCTACGCTTGCAAAAGGAACGACCGTCATTGAAAATGCAGCAGAAGAGCCTGAGATCGTTGATCTTGCGAATTACTTAAACAGCATGGGTGCTAGTGTACGCGGTGCTGGTACGGGAACGATTCGAATTGAAGGTGTTAAAGCGTTAAAAGGAACCGTTCATACGGTTATTCCTGATCGAATTGAAGCGGGAACGTTTATGATTGCGGCTGCGATCACTCGTGGAGATATTTTTATTGAAGGAGCCATTGCAGACCATCTTAAACCGATCATTGCTAAATTAAGCGAAATGGGCGTGATCGTCGAGGAAGAGGACGATGGCATTCGTGTTATTGCCAAAGGACAACTAAAAGCGGTCGATGTCAAAACATTACCGTATCCAGGCTTTCCAACGGATATGCAATCCCAAATGATGGCGCTTCAGCTAACGGCTCATGGAACGAGCGTCCTAACGGAAACGGTATTTGAAAATCGCTTTATGCACGTTGAAGAGTTTAGACGAATGAATGCGAAGATTAAGATTGAAGGTAGAACAGCGATTATCGAAGGAGAAACACCGTTACGTGGAGCTAAAGTATGTGCAACGGACTTACGTGCCGGAGCAGCTCTTATCCTTTCGGGGTTAGTGTCTGATGGTATAACCGAGGTTACCGGACTACATCATTTAGATCGCGGATATGTCGATATCGTAAGCAAGTTTAGATCTCTAGGTGCCAAAATAGATCGTATAAAAGCCGATACCGAAGTGGCAGCCGTTGAAGAAATAGAACGCGTTAAGTCTTCTAAAAATGTCATTGTTCAAGCACAATTTGCGTAAGGAGGTTTAAAAAGTCCGGTAAACATTTCTGTCGAATTTCTGTGTTGCGTTCAAATACCCACAAAAGTGAAGCAGGCCTCTGAAGCCTATTCCGATTACTTTTGCGGGGACCCGAGTGATGGTGCTGCTCACTTAGTTTCACCTAAGCTCCGCTGCTCGGGGACTGCCGCCTTGAACTTCTCGGCCCTGTTTGTCCTCCTTTTTAAACAAGATCTTTACAAATAAAGCTAGTCACTAACCTCACACCTATAGGTGCTGAGGTTTTTTTAGTTTTTATATTTTTTAGACAAGCTGTCATAATTGAAAACACTCCTGAATAATATCTCAGTATATTGAGGCGGGAGGAATAAGAGATGTTATTTAAGATGAAGAAATATTTGAAGAACGAACGAGGATTTACACTAATTGAAATACTCGCTGTTATTATAATCCTTGGTGTCATTGCCACAATTGGGATACCTTCAGTGCTTGAGCATGTTGAAAATTCTAAAGTAAATTCAGAAATGCAATCCATGCTGGTTGTAAAAGATGCAGCAAAAAGATGGTTACTTGATAATGGGAAGCCTGGTACTGCTATGACTACATCAGATTGTAAAGCGGCTTTTATACCTAATTATCTAGATGCGACGTGGCCTGAAAAGTTAGATGGTACGGATATAGAGTGTTCGATTGCAACGAATGGGACCATAACTGTCACTGGATCAACAACTAATGGAACAATAACAGGGAAATAAATCAAATTATTCCAGAGCATGCTATGTAATTTAATTAGACAAGCTTGCTTTTTTAATAGAGAAAGTATAACTTTCTCTACCTCATTGACATGGTTTTAACGGGGCCCCACAAAAGTAATCGGAATAGGCTACAGTGGCCTACGTCACTTTTGTGGGTTATTTTATTGCGAAAATATCATAATGTTTTTCTCTCCATCATATAGTGGACTAGGACAACCCCTACCCTAACATTCTATGTGGAGGCGAATTAATGAACAAACCAATCTTTATTCTAATCACAGTACTCGTTGCAATACTCATCGTCTTACCGGCAATCACAGTAACAGTTTGGCAGCCAAATGCCACCGAATCGGTTCCGCCTTCGCTTGAACTAGTTGCAAGCAAGAAACAAACCCAGGTGTCCGTATACGTTTCGAAAGAAGACAAAGTGATTCACCTTCCGATGGAAGACTACATTCGTGGAGTAGTCGCGGCGGAAATGCCAGCTAATTTCGAGCCTGAAGCGTTGAAAGCTCAAGCCCTCGCCGCGCGTACATTTATCGTCCGAAGAATTGTAGATAAAGACTTCTCAACTCTACCGAAACGAGCACAAGAATTGAATGCAATGGTTACAGATACTGTGTCAGACCAAGTATATATCTCTGATGAGACTTTAAGACAGAAGTGGGGCTTGCTTACTTACTCCTTTAATATGAAAAAGCTAAAAGATGCTGTACATGATACAGAAGGACAAGTAATCACCTACGAAGGTCGTCCGATTGAAGCGTCTTTTTTTTCCACAAGCAATGGCTATACAGAGAATTCAGAAGACTACTGGAATCAATCGTTGCCATACTTAAAAAGTGTAGAAAGCCCATGGGACGAAGTAGCGCCGAAGTTTAAACAAACGGTTACCTTTCCAATCAACGAGGTGAATCAAAAATTAGGAAGTGATCTAGCATCAGTTCCGGTTTCAGCAGGATCAGGCAATTCGAGTATTCAAGTTCTCGAACAGTCGGAAGGAAAGCGAATTAAAAAAGTTAAAATCGGCTCGAAAGTATTAACAGGTCGTGAAGTGCGTGAACGGCTCGGACTGAACTCATCCCATTTTGCCGCACAAGTAAGTAAAGATACCGTATCGTTCACAACGTACGGACTAGGTCACGGGGTAGGAATGAGTCAGTGGGGTGCTAACGGGATGGCACAGCAAGGCAAAACAGCGGAAGAGATTGTGAAGTATTATTATCAGGGCGTCTCTATTCACGACTACCGCGATTGGATCGTGTCCGGGTGAATATAACCGGCGAATTTCTGTGTTGCCTCGTCACTCCGTTGCTCACTTAGGCGTGATCTAAGCTCCGCTACTCGTGAACATCGGCGCCTTGAACTTCTTGGTTCTCTTCACCCTAAGTGTCTCAAAGAAGAATAAAATAAAAAAAGTAACAAATAATAAAGAAATTTTCCAAAAAAATAGTTGTCACCATGTTTAAAACGGAAATCAGTGGAAACAATGATTTCTGAGGTGATAAATATGAATAATAACAATAACAAAAAAGTGGAATCTGGTTCCGCCCCTGAATCTAACAATAAGAATACTACAGGGTCATGGAAACGTTTCCTAGGTAAGAAATGGGTATTTCCCGGAGTTAACTTGGCAGCAGCAGCACTCATTCTAACATTCATGTGGTGGATCCAAGGTAATAACCAATCTACCACAAATACTGACGTAGGGATTGAAATATCTGATCCTTCTAACGACGGGAATGGAACTGCACCGGTAAATGCACAAGTAGAAGATTTTTATGCAATGCCTTACCATCTTGAAGAAACAAGGGTTAGCGTAGCGATGGACTTTTATGATGACGATGCAACCGTAGAAGAACGCTCAAAAGCGATGGTTAATTATGCAGGTGCTTTCAAAGTCCATACCGGAATCGACTACAGTATTGATAGTAAAGAAACATTTGATGTGTTAGCCGCGAAATCGGGTACTGTCGTAAGGTCTGAATCGGATCCACTTGTTGGAAACTTAGTGGAGATCGAACATCCAGACGGCCTAGTCTCCGTATACCAAAGTTTATCGAATGTTTTGGTCAACGTAGGTGACGAAGTATCACAAGGTCAGATTTTTGCTGAAGCAGGACAGAACGTGTATGAGAAAGATTTAGGTGTTCATCTTCACTTTGAATTAAGAAAAGACAGCGTGGCTGTAAATCCGAATGAATATTTATTCGGATCTGAAGATTCTGCTGCAACCGACAATGCACAAGAAACCATTGCTCCTGAAGTTGACGGAGCAAAAGCGAAGTAAGAAAAACTTTTATCGAAGTAATTCGATGAAACTGGTTCGTCTTTAGAGGAAGTTTTTCTTGCGATTCGTCTAAGGTTAGTTTTCTCCGAAAACGTTATCTCAGAATCTAAAACAAAACTTTTATCGAAAAAAATGGGTTCTCACATCATCGTGAGGCCCATTTTTTATGTCTGTTGGATAAGCTTAGATAGCTTATCTTCACTTTTTTGTGTAATTTGGGCTTGTCATGCTTGTTTATAAAGAATAACCCTCGAATGACCTCATATAATGTATCAGACGTTGAAAGGGAGGCGAGGGGAGTGCACGATTACATCAAGGAACGCACTGTCAAGATTGGTCAATACATCGTGGAGACCCGTAATACCGTCCGGACGATTGCCAAGGAGTTCGGTGTATCGAAGAGTACTGTCCATAAAGATCTAACGGAACGATTACCCGAAATTAATCCAGAGCTTGCAAACGAAGTCAAAGAAATATTAGAATACCACAAATCGGTCCGACATTTGCGTGGAGGAGAGGCGACAAAAATCAAGTATAAACGTACAAGAGGAGGTCGCCTAACGAAAGTAGAAGTAAAAATTTAACATGTACCCACAAAAGTTTCAACAAAAAATTACAAGAGTTAGAGGAATTTCCCGAATAATATCGAATAGGGTATATGATAAACTACATAATCATGGATGATATTTATAGAAGAAGCTTAAAAAGTCCGGTAAACATTGCCGTCGAATTTCTACGTTGCGTCGTAACACTGCAACTTGAACTTCTTGGTGCTGTTTATCCTCCTTTTTAATTGGACTCTTATACATAGAACTTAGCGCAGTAGTAGGGGGAGCGAACATGTTTAGTCGAGATATCGGGATTGATTTAGGAACAGCGAATGTCTTAATTCATGTAAAGGGTAAGGGTGTCGTGCTTGATGAGCCTTCAATCGTAGCACTTGAAACCAAAACAAATCAAGTACTAGCGGTAGGGGAAGAAGCCCGTCGGATGGTAGGGAGAACACCTGGGCACATCGTCGTCATACGTCCACTAAAGGACGGAGTCATCGCAGATTTTGATGTGACGGAGACGATGTTAAACCATTTTATCAAGAAAATTGGCACTCGTGGATTGTTCATGAAAAACCGAATTCTTATATGTGCTCCAACCAACATCACATCCGTAGAGCAGAAAGCGATACGTGAAGCAGCACAACGTACCGGTGCAAGAGACGTCTACTTAGTAGAGGAACCTAAAGCCGCCGCGATTGGAGCGGGAATTGATATTTTTCAACCTTATGGCAGTATGGTCGTAGACATTGGTGGAGGGACGACAGATATCGCTATTCTTTCGATGGGCGATATCGTCACCTCCTCCTCTATTAAAGTCGCAGGGGACAAGTTCGATGCAGCTATCACACGTTATATCCGAAACAAGTATCAGCTTTTAATTGGAGAACGTACAGCAGAAGACATCAAAGTTAAGATCGCAACAGTTTTTAAGGGGAGTAGAAAAGAATCCCTTGAAATTCGGGGTAGAAACATGGTATCAGGACTACCAGTAACCGTTGAGATTACATCATCAGAAGTTTGTGAAGCGTTAGATGAATCCATTTCCCAAATTGTCCAGGGCTGTAAAAGCGTTCTTGAACGTACACCACCTGAACTGTCTGCAGACATTGTTGACAAAGGGGTCGTATTAACTGGTGGTGGAGCCCTTTTACATGGGCTAGATCAGTTACTTGCTAACGAGCTTCAAATCCCTGTTCTCATCGCAGAAGAACCAATGGCTTGTGTCGTCAAAGGAACAGGACTATTATTAAACAGTCTTGACCGAATCTCCAAAGCTAAGTGATTGAACTTTGATAACAAATATTGATTCGAGAAATTCTCGATATCAATCTTAGACTTCACTTGGAACTGTGGTACTCGCGTAGGAATAAACTACGCTCCGTTTCCTCGTTCCGTCGTTCAATCTAACCTTCTCGGTTTTGAAAGTTCAATAGCAAGGATGTAAATACAAGAAGAATGGATAAAACAGTAGGGAGGCGCTTCGATGATACGTGGACTGTATACGGCAGCAGCTGGAATGTTAGCCGAACAACGAAGACATGACAACCTGACGAATAATATTGCAAATCTAAATACACCAGGATACAAACAAGATGAAGCGGTACTACGCGCGTTCCCGGAAGTTCTGTTAAACTCTATGAGTAAAGGTCCCGATGGATTTACAGTAACGTCTCCAATTGGGACAATGCACAATGGAGTATTCACAGAAGAACTGATCCCCCATTTTACACAGGGAGATTTAATGGAAACAGGAAATCATTTAGACTTTGCGATTCAAGATGAGAAGGAGAATGATGGGCGCATAAACCCTTCATTTTTTGCTGTGTTGAACGCTGAAGGCGAAGTGCGTTACGCACGAAACGGAAGCTTTACGTTAGATGCAATGGGACGTTTAGTAACGGGAGACGGGAACCTCGTGTTGGGAACAGATAATAACCCCATTCAGGCTAATCCCGATGGATCGGTAGACCCGAATTTCCGCATTGTTCAACTAAATGATATTGAGAATGTCCCCCTGTTCGCAAGAGAAGGTCATGGTCTTTATCGCTACGCTGGGGAGCAAGAAGATTTAATTGACCGAGTGGAGTATAATGTGAATCAAGGCTATGTTGAACGCTCCAACGTCGACCCTGCACAAACGACGATAGACTTGATGGTCGCAGCCAGGGCATACGAAGCGAATCAAAAAGTCATCCAGTCATACGATCGAAGCTTAGAAAAAGCAGTCAATGAAGTCGGAAGGGTATAGTAAGCCATAGGAGGTTCCCCCATGAATAATTCATTAATTAACGCATTAGGTTCACTAAGAAGTCTACAGGTGAAAATCGATGCTATTGCGAACAATATGGCTAATTTGAACGTTAATGGATATAAGAGACGAGATGTTAGCTTTATCGATACGCTCCATTCTCAACTTGATCAACCAGATGAGTTTAATAATGAAGAAGGTCGACTTACTCCACCGGGATTAAGATTAGGATCAGGGGCGAAGATTTCAGTCACGAATCTAAATATGTCGAGGGGGACTGAAGTTAAAACAGACAATCCATTCGATTTAATGATTGAAGGCGACAATGGTTTTTTCAGCGTTTCAAATAATAACGGAATAACAGAAGAAATACGTTATACGAGAGATGGAGCTTTCAATCTATCTCCTGTTCCCGATTCAGACGATGAAATGAACTTAGTAACAGCAACGGGAGAATTTGTTCTCGATATCGATAACAATCCAGTTGTCATTCCACGTCCTAATTCAGGTGACTATAATGGAGTACGGATTGACCCGCAGGGCAATATTATAATTAATGAGAATGAATTTGTGAATCAAATCAGACTCGTTAACATTACTCGTACAGATCGTTTGGAAAACAGAGGATCTAACCAGTATGCTCTAACTATTACACCAGAAGAAGCTGATCAAGGAGTGTTATTAGAAGACCTCGTTATTGATGTAGGAATCGATGAAGGGATTACCATGAAACAAGGCTCCATCGAAACATCTAATGTCGATTTTTCCCGGGAAATGACGGATTTAATGATTGCTCAACGAGCATATCAATTAAGTGGACGAGCGTTGACTTCAGCAGATACACTCATGAATTTGGCAAATAACTTAAGAGGTTAAAAACAATGACGGAACAACAAAAACCTTTGTTAAGGCGTTCGCGTAACACCGAAGCGTCTAACAATAGCGAACGACCTAAACAAAAACAACAAAATGAGCCTAAACAGCCTAGTAACCCATTGGTGAAGTTTTTGAAAATCGTATGGCTTCCTGCTTTACTTCTTTTTTGTCTCATTGTTGGATCGATGATTGGATATTCCGTGTTCGGTGAAAAAGAAGTGAACAAAGGAAATGGCAATGACCATAAGGAACGTCCTGCCTTTGAAGTGTTGAAGCCGAGTACTTGGAAGCATATGTGGGACCTTGTATTTGACATCGATTAAGGAAGTTTAAAAGTCCGGTAAACATTGCCGTCGAATTTCTGCGTTGCGTTGCCCCGTCCGCTGCTCACGTAGGCAAGATCTACGCTCCGCTGCTCGGGGACTGCCGCGCCTTGAACTTCTTGGCCCTGTTTATCCTCCTTTTAAACTATATTGAATTGAGGATTTAAAAGTCCGGTAAACATTGCAAAAGAATGTTAAATAGCACCAACCCGATGAGGGTCGATGCTATCTTATGTGAACCCTTCTACACCCGGGTGTAGATAGGGACATGCTTAGTTTGATTAGAATGAGCCCGGGTTATACATGAGGTGGACAAATGTTAGATATTAATGAGATCAAAAAAATCATTCCCCATCGATACCCGTTTTTATTGATTGACCGGATAACAGAGCTCGAATCAGGTAAACGTGCCGTTGGTCTCAAAAATGTCACGGTCAACGAACCTTTCTTTCAAGGACATTTCCCTGAATATCCCGTAATGCCAGGAGTACTTATCGTTGAAGCACTTGCGCAAGTAGGAGCTGTTGCTATCCTTAGCGTTGAGGGAAACAAAGGCAGATTAGCCTTCTTTGCAGGAATCGATGGCGTTCGCTTCCGTGGTCAAGTAATGCCGGGAGACGTACTAACACTCGAAGTGGAAATTACTCGTCTTAAAGGTCCCATTGGCAAAGGGGCTGCGAAAGCTAAGGTTGGGGACAAAGTCGTCGTCGAAGGTGAGTTAATGTTCGCACTAGGGGAGAAGCAGTCATAATAGCCTATACAACCTCATACTAATACATAAAGCAGCCATCTAAATGAGCTGCTTTTTTAATAGATAAGAAAGTATAACTTTCTTTACCTCATTGACATGGTTTTAACGGGGCCCCGCAAAAGTAATCGGAATACGCTACAGAGGCCTACGTCACTTTTGTGGGTTACTATAACGACTTTAGTTGTTTCTACATTTATAATGCCTACTTCTTACTATGTAGGTATAGAGGGGAAAGGTGCATGCATCAATGACTGATTTTATGAGCAAATATAATCAATGGACCAACAGCCTTACGATAGACGAAGAAACGAAACAAGAACTATCTATTATGGCTAACAATGTGAAAGAAATTGAGGAGAGATTTTATAAAACACTCGAATTCGGTACAGGTGGCCTACGTGGGATCATCGGAGCAGGTACGAACAGAATGAACCGCTATACGATCCGCAAAGCGACATCCGGTTTAGCTAAGTACATAAACGAACAAGGGGAAGAAATGCGACAACGAGGAGTGGCAATCGCCTACGACTCACGACACTTTTCCAAAGAGTTTGCAGAGGAAGCGGCACTAACGTTAGCGCATGAAGGAATTCCAGCTTACGTCTTCGAAGAATTACGTCCGACTCCACAACTATCATTTGCTGTCCGTGAGCTTAGTGCTGTAGCCGGAATTGTCATTACTGCTAGCCACAACCCCCCGGAATATAACGGGTATAAAGTGTACGGACCCGATGGGAGCCAGATTCCGCCGGAAACGGCAGACCGCATCGTCTCCTTCATGGACAATATCGACAATGAAACGACGATACCTGTCCTAGACCTTGATGAAGCGATGGAATTAAACCTTTACCGTGTGTTGGATGAAAAGATGGATCACCTTTACAATGAACAACTGCAAACCCTCTCCCTGCAACCTGAAATTATGCATGAATTAGGGGATGAGTTTCATGTCGTATTTACCCCGCTCCATGGATCGGGAAATAAGCCAGTACGCCGAATACTACAGTCAATCGGTTGTAAGAACATCCACGTCGTTCCGGAGCAAGAAGAGCCTGATCCGAATTTCTCTACTGTGAAATCTCCGAACCCAGAAGAGCACGAAGCATTTTCACTCGCGATTGAACTGGCGAAGCAGCACAATGCCGATCTTATAATGGGAACGGATCCCGATGCGGATCGAGTCGGTTTAGTCGCGAAAGATTTGACAGGAGTATACAAAACATTAAACGGAAATCAGACCGGAGCACTTATGCTCGATTACATACTTTCGCAACGAAATGAACAAGGTACACTGCCAGCGAACGGAGTTGTGTTAAAAACAATCGTAACGTCAGAATTGGGCCGTGAAATTTCCAACCATTACGGCATTGAGACAGTCGATACGTTGACTGGATTTAAATTTATCGGTGAAAAAATCGCAGAATACGAACAAACGAAAGAAAAAACCTTTCTATTTGGCTATGAAGAAAGCTACGGTTATCTCGTAGGGGATTTTGTTCGTGATAAAGACGCCGTCCAAGCCTGCATGATCGGTGCTGAAATGACCGCTTACTATAAATCCCAAGGTATGTCTCTGTTCGAGAAGCTCGAGCAGCTATATGAAACATATGGATATTACGTGGAAGATTTAGTCTCATTAACGAAACTAGGAAAAGAAGGTATGGAGGAAATTAACACGATAATGGAATCGTTCCGAAATGATCCACCAGTCAACGTAGCTAACGTGCAAGTAACACTTTTCCAAGACTATTTGACAGGGAAGCAACGGTGGGCGACTGACGCCTCATTAGAAGAAATAATCAATTTACCGAAATCGAATGTTCTACGTTATACGCTTGCAGATGGATCATGGTTCTGTTTACGTCCTTCTGGAACGGAACCAAAATTGAAGATATATTTTTCCGTAATAGGGAATAGCACAGTACACGCAGAAGAGAAGCTTACGGAAATAAAAGAGAACATAATGAAAAAGATAAAAAAATTCTAAATACCTCAAAAGATAGGATGTGTCTATTTTGTACAACCGCACCCAAGTGACCAAAGGCAAAGGAGCAATTGATAGAAATGTTAATTCCAATAATGTAGTAGCTACGTTTTCAATTGTAGGATTCGATCCTGAAACAAAAGAAATAGGCGTAGCTGTTCAATCTAAGTTTATTGCTGTTGGGTCTGTTGTCCCATGGGCGAAAGCAGGTGTCGGCGCAGTTGCGACGCAATCTTACGCAAACACAACCTATGGACCACAAGGACTGGAACTGATGGCTTCTGGAAAAACGGCTGAAGAGACGTTAAAAATGTTAACAGATGAAGATGAGGGTCGTTCTCAAAGACAAGCTGGTATCGTAGACTCACATGGGAATTCAGCAACATATACAGGAGATGAATGTTATGACTGGGCCGGAGGTATTGCGAGAAAGAATTTCGCCGCGCAAGGAAACATACTTGTAGGGCAAGAAACGGTTCAAGCAATGGCAGACACATTTGAAAACACAGTTGGTTCCCTGGCAGAACGATTGTTAAAAGCTCTTGATGCTGGACAAGAAGCGGGAGGAGATAGCCGCGGAAAGCAGTCTGCCGTCCTTCTCATCGTAAAAGAGAAAGGCGGTTATAGTGGATTTAATGATCGTGCTGTTGATCTTCGGGTTGACGATCATACCGACCCAATTAAGGAACTAATTAGGCTATATAAAATACACCAACTCTACTTCGGAGAAGTGAAAGAAAGTGAGATTCTCGTCATCGATGAAGAAATGAAATCCGTCATCTCTCAGCAACTGATTAATCTAGGCTTCCTAAATAGTAACCAACTATCTTCGAACGAACAAGTCTATAAATCACTGAGAGATTTCATCCATGCTGAGAACTTTGAAGAAAGAGATCGAGAAGCGGGAAAAATCGATGCTACCGTTTATGAATACATTAAGTCTAGAAAAGGATAAATATACGAGCTGTAATAAAAGCAAAGACCGTAAGATCTTCATTTAGATCCTACGGTCTATTTTTTGTTTTTTTGAAGGGTAAATACTTTGATTTTATGGTCCGTAACACGCCGTCTTTGATATAAATTTTTGTTGCAATAAAAAAATTTAAAATAAAGAAGGAATTATCCCTTTTACGCAGAATAAGTATTATTGTATACAATTATTCAGAAATACAATAACATGAAGTGTATTGATATGTTATAGATTGGAGGCGCTTTCATTGATAGAAACGCTACAGAATAAAAGATTGTCTACGAAAGATTTTGCTTACCATGAGCTGAAGAAACTGATCGTAAATGGCGACTTAGAGCCAGATCAACCAATTATGGAAGAGCACGTTGCTAGTGATTTAAATATAAGTCGGACACCGTTGCGTGAGGCAATTCAGCGACTAGAATTAGAAGGTTTAATAAATCGGCAACAGAACGGAAGACTCAAGGTTTCGCCTATTTCTGTTCATGAAGTGAAAGAAATATTCCAAGTAAGAAGCTTGCTTGAGGGATTACTAGCGAGAGAAGCAACACTGATAGTAACTGAAAATGATATTCAGGAACTGAGAACGATCACAAAGCTAATTGTAGATGCTGCGAACGAGGATCGAAGAAAAGATGTTGTTCGGTATGGAAGTCAATTTCACACATTTCTATACTCAATAAGTAATCATCACACCGCGATCAAAATTTTAATGCAATTAAACGATCATATCAGCAGATATCGAAGATTGGGGCCCATTCGTAATTCGGAGCGAAGCGCTCGTGCTGCGAAGGAGCATCAAGCGATTTTTGAACTCATTGAAAAGAGGGATGCAGATGGTGTTGAAGAGGCGATGAAACATCACATCGATAACAGTCTAAAGTCTGCCGTCGAATCCATTGAAGTTTATTTGGCACAACGAAATGAGGAGGAGAATAACACGAAATGAAAAAAACAAGCAAATTTAAAGAGTTAATCAATCATAATGGCATTCTTATCATGCCTGGAGGCTATGATGCGATGTCTGCCCGCCTCATAGAGGAAACCGGATTTCAGGCGATGTTGGCAACCGGAGCAGGTATTTCCAATAGTCAGTTAGGCATCGCAGATGTCGGGTTAACGACAATGACAGAAGTTGTACAGCAAGTAACGAAAATGGCGGATGTCACCAAAATTCCCATTTTAGCTGACATGGACACCGGTTATGGGAACGCTCTCAATGTCATTCGAACGGTAAGGGAATTTGAACGTTCGGGCGCTGCTGGTATACAGATTGAAGACCAGGTTGCTCCAAAAAAATGCGGTCATTTTTCTGGGAAAGGAGTCATTTCAAAACAAGAAATGGTTCACAAGATTAAAGCGATTGTGGATACAAGGCAAGATCCAGATTTGGTCATTGTCGCAAGAACAGATGCGAGAGCAATCCATGGACTGGACGATGCGTTGGATCGGGCGCATGCCTATGCAGAAGCAGGTGCTGACGTCATCTTCGTAGAGGCGCCACAATCAGCGGAAGAGCTTGAAAGAATACCGAAAGAGTTAAAAGGAATTCCACAAATGGCGAATATGGTAGAAGGTGGATTAACGCCATTGTTTTCTGCGCACGAGCTGGAGCAAATGGGCTATAAAATTATGATTTGTGCAAATACGGCTTTACGTGCTGCAGTGAAAGGGATTCAGAGCGTTCTAGAGATTCTATATAAGGAAGGAAGCCAGGCAAACCTACAGCATCTCATTTGTACGTGGGAGGTTAGGCAACAACTGTTTAAGCTACATGAGATTAAACAACTGGAAGATAAGTATTTACAATTCATCGATGAGAATGTGAAATCATGACGAGTACGACGACGGAAACGCGTATTACGATGGCGTTAAGCGAATTCGCAGCAACGCTTAAGTGGGAAGATTTATCACAAGACGTGATTGATAAAGTTAAACTTTGTCTATTAGATGCACTTGCATGCGGGCTGTACGGTTCAACTTTACCTTGGGGACAACTTGTCATTAAGTTTGGTAACTCGTTAGGTAAGGGAGAGGAATCAACTGTTTTTGGAACGGGTGACAGACTTCCTGCTGATGTTGCGGCGTTAGTGAATGGAACATTGGCTCACTGCTTTGAAATGGATGATTTACACAAGGTTGCTGTTATTCACCCAGGGTCAGTCGTCATTCCTGCGGTGATCGCGATGGCAGAAAGAATGTCGCATGAAGGAGAAGTCATTGACGGGAAAGCATTCCTGCTCTCTGTATTGGTCGGTTATGAGATCGGTTGTAGAGTAGGTCTAGCCTCCGGCGCAATTCAACTTAAAAGAGGTTTTCATCCATCAGCGACTTCGGGCGTGTTCGGAGCGGCAGCAGGAGCAGCAAAGGTGTTGAATTTGTCCGAGACATTGACTGCTCATGCATTGGGAATCGCGGGTACACAATCATCCGGTCTCATGTCTGCTCAGTATCAAGCGATGGCAAAGCGTATGAACCAAGGTAAATCTGCTCAAACAGGTGTATACGCGGCACTTCTTGCTCATATGGGCTTTACAGGAATTACGAATGTGTTGGAAGCGGAGTATGGAGGCTTTTTCTCCACTTTTGCAGATAACGTGACTCCCGAAGATGCTCTCGTTGATCTTGGAAATCAGTACGAAGTAATGAATGTTGGATTTAAACCATACTCTTGCTGCGGAAGCAATCACACGTCAGTCGATGTCATTCGAGCATTAAAAAAGGATCATCCTGAGTTAAAGCCAGATGCAGTCGATCATATCACGATTTATACGACAACGACGACGAAAAAACATGTAGGTTGGGACTACGTTCCTTCCGGAATGACGGGAGCACAGATGAACCTTGCTTATGCCGTGGCGGTATCGCTTACGGACGGTGAATGTTTCATCGATCAATATAAAGAAGATCGATTGGATGATCCGGATTTACAAGACTTAATCTCGAGAATTCAGATTATCCCGGTTGAAAGATTGGATCAGTTAGGAAGGGAAGGTCGTCATGCGATCGCGATGGAGGTTCATTTAAAAGATGGTAACGTACTGAAAGGAGATCGCATTCACGCCAAAGGAAGTGCACATGATCCTTTAACGTATGAAGAAGTGGTGGCCAAATATGAGAAACTTGCAGAAAGTGTATTGCCTCGTCATAAGCGTAATGCTTTAAAAGAAATGATTCTCAATTTGGAAAATTGTTCTGATATACGAGAGTTAACCGCCCTTCTACACTAGATAAGAAGTAAGGTGAATCTATGATCGTCCGCATGGTTGTTTTAATAGCCTTAACCTATCAGATTATGATTAACATCACGCGCCCAATCGTTTCACTTTATGCGACGACGTTCGGAGCAACGATGGCTGAAGTAGGCTATCTTGCAGCAACTTATGCTTTTTTTCCCTTGTTATTTGCGATTCCGATCGGAAAGCTGTCAGACCGAATGGGGGATCGAATTCCTACGATCATAGGAACATTCGGTGTTACAGTCGGGATTCTTTTCCCATTTCTCTTTCCATCGATGTGGGCACTCTATGTTTCACAAGCGCTCGTCGGTATCTCGCAAATTTTTATCAACGTTAATTTGCAAAATATGATCGGTGCTGCATCCACCTCGGATCAAAGAGATAAAAACTATAGCCATTTTAGCTTAGGTATCGCGAGTGGAGGATTAATTGGTCCCGTAGTTGGGGGATATTTGGCGCAACACTTCTCTTATTCCTTCTCGTATCTCGTAGCGGCGGTCGTTGGTATTATACCGATCCTGTTAGCGTTCTTGCTACCGGTAATGGTAAGAAAGAGTGAGACGGTTGAAGTTCAATCGATGGGAAATTCTACTTTCAATTTACTGAAGATTCCGAATCTCAGAAAGGCGTTAATCGCAAGCTCATCCGTTCTTTATTCACGGGATATTTTCATGGCCTATTTTCCTTTATATGCCGCTTCATTAGGCTATTCCGTTTCCATGATTGGATGGATTTTAACGGTCATGGGGTTAGCTTCTGTCATCGTACGTTTCTTACTACCCGTTCTAACAACCCGATTTGGGAGAGACAGCGTTCTTCTGGGCAGTCTCATTACTGCCGGTATCGCATTCTTGTTTATTCCAATATTTAATCTATTGGTCGTATTTTTCATCATTGCCGCATTGATGGGAGCAGGTCTAGGATGTGGGCAACCTTTATCGATGTCTACCGTTTATAATGCCTCACCGATTGCGAGGAAAGCGGAAGCGTTAGGTTTAAGGTTAGCTACGAATCGATTATCTCAAGTTATTGCCCCGCTTCTATTTGGTTGGATCGGTGCAATCGGAGGTCTTTCACCGGTGTTTTACTTAAGCGGAATCTTTCTATTAGGAGGTTCCTACATTACGAGAAATACCAATAGAGAGGAGGAGCCAGCTCATGCCTCAGACGATGATTGAGAAGTTGATTTCCAGAAAAGTAGGGAGAAAGGTGAAAAGCGGTGAGTTAGTCATTGCATCCGTAGACCTACTAGTCTCCCATGACGGGAATCGTCCTCAAGCGACGGATATCTTTAAAGAAATGGGGGGCGAAAGGGTCTTTGATTCGAGCAAAGTAAAACTAGTCATCGACCATGCGCCGACGTTTCCTAATCAGGCGGCAGCATCTGTTCATCTCGATATGCGGCGGTTTGCGCTCGAGCAAGGAGCAGAGATTATCGGCCCAGGAGAGGGGATATGTCATCAAATCATTCCTGAAAAAGGCTATGTCGCACCAGGGGATTTCGTGTTAGGGACCGACTCCCATACGTGTACGTATGGCGCGTATAACGTATTTGGTACAGGGGTTGGATCGAGTGATTTAGCAGCTGCTATGCTAACCGGCCACATATGGTTAAGGGTTCCGGAGACGATTCGAATCGAGCTCGTCGGAGAACGCAAAGAGGGAGTCTCTCCTAAGGATATCGTACTTTATATCATTAAACAGCTCCGTGCAGATGGTGCAACCTATATGGCAATCGAGTACGGGGGTGTTGGGTTGAAGTCGATATCGGTTGCTGGTCGCATGACAATGGCGAACATGGCCGTCGAGATGGGAGCGAAAGCAGGGCTGTTTCCTTGTGATGACGTGTTAGAGAGTTGGTTAAAAGATAGGAAGATCACGAGAGAGTACACACCTGTTGAACCGGACGACGATGCCATCTATGAAAAAGTGATGATAATCGATTTGTCTACGATTCAACCTCAAGTATCTCTACCGTCTACAGTAGATCGTGTAGCCGATCTGTCGGAAGCAGAAGGGACCAGAATCGATCAAGCTGTCATCGGGACATGCGCCAATGGAAGATTAGAAGACTTAAGAGAAGCGGCATCGATTTTAAAAGGAAAACAGATCTATCCAGGTGTACGCCTTTTCGTAACTCCCGCATCGAGAGAGGTTTACCTTCATTCTTTACATGAAGGTATCATATCAACGTTAGTTGAAGCCGGAGCGATCATTGGGGTGCCAGGATGTTCAGGATGTACAGGTGGTGCACATTTCGCTATTCCTTCCGATGGCGAAGTCGTCATCACATCTGCTAATCGAAACTTTACAGGGAGATTAGGAAATCCAAAAGCACAGATCTATTTGGCTTCGCCAGCTACTGTCGCGATGTCGGCATTACACGGGAAAATCTCGGATGCAAGGAAGGTGGCGATAGAGTGATTCATAGAGGTAGAGTCCATAGACTAGGTGAGGATATAAATACGGATTATATTATTTCAGCGAAGCATAAGGAATCGAAACTGAAGATACAGGATATGATTCCACATTTAATGGAAGATATTGATCCGGAGTTTACGAAGAGAATACAGCCAGGCGATTTTATCTTAGCTGGAAAAAACTTTGGCTGTGGCTCTTCACGCGAAGCGGCTCCAGCGGTCATTAAAGCAGCAGGAATAGCGGGAGTACTTTCACCATTGTTTGCACGCATCTTTTTCCGTAATGCGATTAACGTCGGGCTGCCTGTACTGAATTATGAAAACGCTAACATGGAAGATGGAGAAATAATCGAAGTGGATTTCGAGCTAGGGAGTATTTTACGAGAAAAGACGGGAGAACGTTTTCACGTTCAACCTATACCTGAATTTATGTTGAAGATTCTGGACACAGGAGGCTTAGTTCCTTATTTAAAGCAGTATGGGCAATTCGATCTCAGCGGTCAATAAATTAATGAAAAGGGGATGGAAGTCTTATGAGAAAAATGTTACTCACAATCTTATGTATCGCATTGGTGATCGGTTTAATGGCGTGTAGTTCAACAGCTTCATCTAAACTATATCCGAATAACACAATTGAGTTGGTTGCCGCTGGAAGTCCAGGAGGGGGTTTAGACACCATTGCCAGAGTACTTGATGAAGGGCTGAAGAGTGCTAATTTACAGGACAAGGCTTTTACAATTAAAAACATGGGCGGTGGAGGCGGTAATGAAGCACGTGCCTATATTGCCAAGCATAAAGAGGACCCTTACTTTTTATTAACAGAATCCAATCGTGTCTACGTTAACCAAATTATCGGTAATACCGAGCTTGGCATTAACGATACAACGCCTATTGGCCGTTTGATGACAGAATATCTCGTGTGGGTAGTAAGAGAAGATTCGCCTTATACCGATGCGAAGCAAATTTTAGAGGAAATGAAGAAAGATCCTAAGTCTATTCAGTTCGGTGTCGGTACGATTCCGAGTAATGACCAAATGAACATTCTTCGTCCAGCGATGGCATATGGCATCGATCCAACGCAAATTCCTGTTGTTGCATTCAAAAGCGGTGGGGACTTGATGACACAATTGCTTGGCGGACATATTAAAGTCATTTCAACAGGTGCATCTGAAGCTCTTGAACAAGTGAAGGCCGGTAAAGCTCGCATTCTGGCGATATCATCTCCAGAACCGTTAGGTGGAGATTTAGAAGGCATTCCTACTTGGAAATCGATGGACATTGATGTTTCGATCTTGCACTGGAGAGGTGTTTTCGGACCTCCAAACATGCCAGCGGATGCCGTGAAATATTGGGATGAGAAATTAAGCAAGCTTGTACAATCAGATGCATGGAAAGCGCAGCTTGAAAAATACGGTTGGTTTGACGCTTACGCTGATTCAGCTACGTTTAAAGCTGACTTGGAAAAAGAGCAAGAAGTGATGGCGAGCTTATTAAAAGACTTAGGATTAGCTAAGTAGGTGATGACGATGAACTGGACAAAAAACAGATTAACAGGGATTGCAGGGATAGTCATTGCGATCGTCTACATGATCATGGCTATGAATATTAAACAACCACCGGGAATGACCCAGGATATTCTGGGTTCCCGGAGCTTTCCTGTATTAGCTGGAGTAGTCATGTTAATCAGTAGTATTATTATTTTCTTGAATAAAAAAAGCTCTGAAGATGAAGAGCAATTTGGAAAAAGTGAACTGTCGGTACTATTTCCCTATATTCTAATGGTGGTCATCTATATCATTCTTTTACCGATTCTAGGAACGATGATCTCTACCATTCTATTCATGTATTTCACGATGGATCGAATGAGTAAAGGAGTTTGGTGGAGAAATATTGTCTTATCTGTATCGATTACTCTCGTATTTTGGCTACTCTTCGTTGTGGTGTTAAAGGTTCAGCTTCCAACAGGGCTACTTGGGGTAATATAAGGGGGGATAAATAATGGAAGCTTTCGAGTTGTTGTTACAAGGATTATCTACTGCCGTACTACCTATAAATTTACTTGCAGCATTAATCGGAGCATTGTTAGGGACAATCGTAGGGATATTACCCGGATTAGGCCCTTCGACGACCGTTGCCTTACTTATTCCTGTTACGTTTAGCGTAAGTCCCGAAAGCGGTCTTATTATGATGACCGCCGTATATTGTGGAGCGATGTATGGTGGATCGCTCACGTCTATTCTTTTAAAAGTTCCTGGCGAAGCTTCCTCCGTTATGACGGCGATTGACGGCTATGAGTTAGCGAAGAAGGGTAAAGCAGGACCAGCATTGGCAATTTCCGCTATCGGTTCATTTATCGGTGGAACGTTATCGGTAGTTGCACTCATGCTTATTGCAATACCACTCAGTAAATTCGCCTTGAGATTCGGACCGACGGAATATATGGCGATTATGTTGTTCGCCTTAATCTTGTCCGTTACACTCATTGGGAACTCCATTTTCAAAGGACTGCTCTCTTTAGCTTTGGGAATCGGTGTCGCGATTATTGGTACAGATCTTCAAAGTGGAGTACCGCGTCTAACGATGGGCATTTCGCATCTTCTAGATGGTATTGACGTTATTGTGGCGATTATCGGGATATTCGGTGTTGGAGAAGTGTTGTACTATCTAGCGAATAGAAAAGCAGGGCAATCAGATAAAAGACTATCGATTACCGGTAAACTTATGCCTTCTAAAAGTGAAATGAAGCAATCAGCAGGACCAATCGGTCGGGGATCGGTTATCGGCTTTATCGCCGGATTACTTCCGGGTTCAGGCAGTACACTGGGTTCATTCATTGCCTATTCAGTGGAGAAACGAATATCCAAAAATCCTGAGAAGTTTGGAAAAGGAGCTTTGGAAGGGGTTGCTTCTGCCGAGACGGCCAATAACTCAGCTACAGGTGGAGCTCTCGTACCCTTATTGACTCTCGGAATTCCGGGTTCCGGAACCACGGCAGTTCTTCTAGGTGCGTTAATGATGTATGGAATACGTCCAGGTCCACAGCTTATGACGGAGCAACCCGTTCTCGTGTGGGCGGTAATTGCGTCTTTATACATAAGCAATATTGTATTATTAATCTTGAATCTACCATTGATCCGTTTCTTCGTGAAAATATTGGACATTCCTGCTCGCGTGTTAATGCCGTTAATATTGATATTTGCATTGATTGGCGCATTTTCAATCAATAATTCGATTAATGATGTGTGGCTGGTGCTGATCTTCGGTATATTTGGGTTATTTATGCGAGTGTTAGGGCTATCTCCAGCTATTTTCATTCTGGCATTGGTACTAGGAGATCAAATGGAACAATCGCTGCGTCAATCGCTTATCATCTCGAATGGGTCTTTGATGCCATTTATTACGAGTCCGATTAGCTTGAGTTTAATACTGGTGGCGTTAGCGATTCTAGCGTGGGATGTCGTGAAGAAGATAAAGAGCAATAATAATGCGGAGTATAAGTCGATTGAGTAATCCAATGTATATTTTTATGGGTGCACGTGTTAAAACGATGCTTAAACATCGATACAAAATTGAAGAGCCGGTGACAGAGAATCACCGGCTCCATTCTTGTTAACGAAGTTTTCTTATAGAGATTGAAGTATACAAACCTCTAAAGATGTCGCTCCACTCTGTTTCTGAACTTCTTGTAAATTACTCTCACTTATGAAGGCTTGTAATTCTTCAAGGCTATTCCACTCCATAGTGAGAGCGACTTCATTCGCATCCTTATCATTTCTATAAACTTGTGATCCAGTGAAACCGTATTGTTGACGAACTGGTTCATGCGAGTCGTAATCTGTTTGCCATTTTTCAAAATCTTCAACAGCAAGACGTGTAAATACCTTCACCATTTCAATCCCTCTTTTCAATTGATATATATAATCAACTGAAGTATATGCGAGAACGTGATTCAAAATGCCAATAGTCGATTCCCCGGTTTTTCTATTATAATTCCAACTGTGCAGCCGCTTCTTTATCAAGCATTACATAACAATTGTCATGCTTCTGCAATGCACTTGCCGGCATTTGGTTCGTCACTTCACCTTCAACCATCGCTTTCACTGCATCTGCTTTTTTGTCACCGTTTGCCATTAGAATAACCGTGTCCGAATTCAACACTTGCTTAATGCCAAGTGTTATCCCTTTTGTAAGCTCTGTTTCTACCTTAAAGTATTTCTGACCAACAACTTTTGTCGTTTCATCTAGTTCGATAACATGAGTAGATAAATCGAATTGTACTCCTGGCTCATTAAAGCCAAGGTGTCCATTCACCCCGATACCTAGAAGCATGAGATCAATCCCACCTTTGGAAGAGATGATTTCATCGATTTTTCGGCATTCGTCCTCAAGATTTACCGACTTAGCATCAAAGAAAAAAATGTTTGATTCTTTGATATTTAGCGGTGAAAAGAGAGTGTTATACATCGTTTCTTGGCAACTGCCATCATCATGACGATCCAGCCCAACCCATTCATCTAAGCCAATAAAAGAACAGGAACTAAAATCGATTTCGCCCCGATTCGCATAATCAACCAATAAGGAATACGTTCGGAGGGGTGTGGTTCCCCCGGCAAAACAAATGATAGCTTCCGGTTTTTGCTTCACGTACTCCACGATAAATTCGGAAGTTTTTTGCGAAATTTCGTTGTAATCTTTGTATACGTTAATAATCATTCTTTTACTCCTCCAGCGGTCATTCCTTGGACCAAGAATTTTTGGAAAACAAAAGCAATAATGAGAGGCGGAATGGATGCAAGAACACCGCCGGTAGCAATCATGCCGTAATCAACGGCGTTCTTTCCGCTGAATTCAGCAATCGCAACAGAAATGGTTTTTGACTCAAGCGAAGAAGTGAACAACAGTGAGAAAAAGAACTCATCCCAAGCTAGAAGAAACGAGAAAATGGCTGTTGCAATCATTCCTGGTCGAACGATTGGGAGGATGACATACCAAAGGGTTTGAAGACGGTTGCAGCCGTCAATCGATGCCGCTTCGTCATAATCCTTCGCAATGGAACCGAAGTAGCTTTGCATAATCCAGATTACAAACGGAATGACGAACGTTAAATCAAGAAGTATCAACGTTGATTTTTTATCAAGCATTCCGAACTTGCTTAAGAAGAGATAGAGCGGAATGACGATAACGACAGAAGGAATCATGTAAGTAAATAGAAACAGATAGATCATACTGTTCTTAAATTTGAAATTGTATCGGGCGAAGGCGTACGATGCCAAACCACCGATTATTAGAGCGATCACCGTAACACTGACAGCCACAGTTAAGCTGTTTATCATCGACATTTTAAATGCGTAGGCCATATCATTGTTAGGATTTGTGAATATATCTAAATACCGTTTGAACGTGACGGTCTCGGGTATCCATTTAAGCGGAACCTGGGTCAATTCCTTTTGATTAGAGATACTTGAAATGAATAGCCACACAAAGGGAGCAAGAGTAAATACCGTGACAAGGAAAGCAAAGACGTATTGAATAAACGTCAATATTTTGCTTTTTCTCATGATGAGCTCTCCTCCTTTTTCAATACTTTAATATAAGTAAACGTCATAAAGGCAATAATGATTGCGATTAAATATGAAATCGTCGCCCCTTGAGAGAATTGCAAATTGTTGAATGCTTTTAAATACGCTTGATACGTCAACACCATCGTTCCATTTGCCGGACCGCCTTGGGTAAGGGCATAAATAAGATCGAATACTTTAAATGACTCCATCGTGCGAACGACGAGAATGACAAGAAGCGTTGGCTTTAAGTATGGAAGCGTCAACGTGAAAAATCTTCTAAAAATGCCTGCTCCGTCGACCTGTGCAGCCTCGTATACCGATTTGTTGGTTAATTGTAAGGCAGCCAAGAAGAATATCGTAACGAAAGGAGTCATCTTCCATACGTCGGCGAGAATAACCATATTCATGGCTACCCATGGGGAGCTTAGCCATGACTGATAGTCGGAGATGATACCAAGCTGCGTCAATAAAGCGTTAAGGGCTCCATATTCGGAGTGGTAAATCCACTTCCACATCGCACCATTAACAATGGTAGGTACGGCCCACGGAAGGATAATGATTGAACGTAAAAATACCTTACCTTTGATGTTCTCGTTTAATAATAGGGCGATAGCGATTCCTAGGATTACTTCAAACGTTAGGGATACGACGGAAAAATAAGTTGTTCTTCCCATGGAGGCCCAGAACTCTCCGTCTCTGAGCGTATTAATATAATTGGATAGCCCTACAAACTTACCTTGGTCCGCCGAAGTTAAGTCCATGTTTTGCAAACTGTACAACAACGTTTGCACTAAAGGATATAATACGATGCCGAACACTACGATAATGGCAGGAGTAATGACTAACCACGCATACTGTGCATCTGATAAACGCCTTTTCATTTTATGGTAGCCCCCTAAATAAAAAAGGGGGATATACCCCCTCTATTTTTTACTTTTTCGAAATTTCTTCAGCTTTTTCTTGTGCTTGATTCAATGCTTCATCTGTGCTGATCTGTCCCAGTAAGGCTTTTTGAATGTTTACTTGGAGGTTTGTCGATAGTTCACCGTACCAAGGCACTCGAGGACGGTTAGCAAGGTGGTTATATTGTTCTTTTGAAACAGCTACTACTTCAGGATTTGTATCGATAACCGTTTGGTCCTCGTAAAGTGATTTCCAAATTGGAAGTGCGTTTTTCGCATATTCCTTTTGAACGTCTTTAGAAGAGAGGTATTCAATATATTTCCAAGCTTCATCTGGGTGTTTACTTCCTTTAGCGATGGCAAGACCCATCCCACCGTTGACCGATGCGCTTATCACTTCATTTGTTCCTGGGCTTAATGCGATTCCTACCTTACCAGCTACCTGGGATTCGTTTGGATCATTTGCCATGTTGTACATGTATGTCCAATTTAGAGCGAATGCCGCTTTTCCGCTGGAAAATATTCCGCGAACATCTTCTTCAAGAAACTCTGTGGATTTCGGATTGGAGATTCCATCTTCGATCGAGTTAACCATAAAGTCGAGAGATACTTTGTTCGCATCATCAGTGATTGTAGGCTCGCCGTCTATAATCATTTTCCCACCGAAAGATTCAGAGATGGAAGTATAATCACAAATAAGAGCTTCTGCCTGTTTCCAGGACCATACGATTGGAAATTCGACGATTCCTTTGTCCTTCATTACTTTTGCCTGGTTCATGAGTTCATCCCATGTTTTTGGAGCTTCGGTAAATCCTGCTTGTTGTAGCATTTCTTTATTGTAGTAAAGGAACTTCGTATCATTTAACCAAGGCATTCCATAAAGCTTACCTTCGTAGGATACAGAATCCAAAGCACCTTCGAAAATATCATTGCGATTTTCATCAGACAACTTGTCCGTTACTTCTTTCGTAATACCTGCTTTAGCGAATTTCGCAGCCCATGGAGCATCGATGAGGACAACGTCATAACCGCCAGTTGCAGCAGAAGTGAGAATCTTTTGTTCCAATGCTTCATACGAAACGAAAGTAGGGTTGATTTTAATGTCAGGGTTTTTCGTCTCGAAATCTGTTGTAATGGCTTTAATATCGTCTTCACTATAACCGGCTTGCTTCATGAAAAGGGCATTCAATGTCACTTTGTCATCTTTTGCTCCTTCCGTGTTTCCACAACCTACAAGAGATCCAACAACTAATACGGATGTTAATATTAAACCTAATAGTTTTTTCATATTATTCCTCCTAGAACTTGTCCTGAATTTTTTGGAATGCATAAGCAATGGCTCCTAGTCCTCCAGCATCTCCACCCAATCTTGCTAGCTCGATATCTGCTTTAATCGGTGTGAAGTCATTGACATGAACTTTAATGCTCTCTAGTACGGAATCCAGTGATTCGGATACTCCCCCGCCGATAATGACCTTTTGAGGATTTAGTAAGCTAATGATATTAGCGATCACAGTGGATATTTCCAATACAAACTTTTCAATGACTTTAATCGCATCTGGATTCCCTTGTTTAAATGCTGTAAACAGGTCTTCAGATGTGAAACCGTGCTTTGAAAGGGCTGTACCTGACGTTTTGTTTTCAAATGTCCCGAATTCACCCTCATAATTTCTACGGTTTTGTCTTACGTCGTTCGTGTCGATAAGGTAACCGATTTCCCCGGCTGAAAACCCGTGGCCAAGCACCAGTTCGCCGTTAGCGATAATGGCACTTCCAACTCCAGTTCCAACAGAGATGAACACGACGTCGTTTGCGTTATCTCCAGAACCAAGCCATCGTTCACCCAATGCTGCACAATTGACATCATTGTTGATAAAGACAGGGAATGGAAACACCTGCTCAAACTCTTTCTTTACATCGATGTTCTGCAAACGGAGAGCAGGTGCATCGAATAGAAATCCTTTTTCGATATCCATCGTGCCAGGTATACCAACACCCATCCCAATGATAGCGTTTTCATCAATGCCTGAATGTAATATGGCATTTTTGACCGATAATAGAATTTCTGAGAAATCCTTTGAGGTTTTCACTTTCTCTCTGTATTCGACTTCACCGTTAAGATCAGTAATGACGACCAGAATTTTTGTGCCGCCAATATCAACCCCTACCCCATAAGCGGACTTCGGGTTGAATCCTAATTCCATCCCACGCCTTCCCCCTTCTCTAGTTGATCCGCCAAGGCCCAATTCAATCACGAATTTCTTCTCAAGAAGCTCTTCAACAATAGAAGAAACAGTTGATTTGCTGAGTTTCAATTTTTTAGCGATTGCTGCCCGGCTTATTCGTTGTTCTGAACGAACGAGTTCCAGTACAAGGGATCGATTCATTTTTTTTATTAATTCCAAACTACCTGTTCTAAGCATCGTCCCCACCATTTCTAGTTAGTTTGTACGGAGATAAAACTATCTAAATAAATCATAATAAAAATTAATCCGTTTGTCTATGCTTAATCTCATATTTCTAATCTTTTCCTCTATTATAAATTGGTGATGTTAGGTGTTCGTATCCGTTGCCCAATCATGTTTGATTGGCGAAACAGGGGATGAAGATCGAATTAACAAAGAATCCTGTCAGGGAGTAGAGATAGTGAATGATTTTGGAAAAAGTTTCATCAAAATTGCAGGAGGAACTCTTTTTTCACATCAAAAACAAGAGCGTATCAAGGTTTGAATTTCTCAAATCATACCGAACGAGTCCAAAAATTTGTCGTTTCTTTAATCCATTTCATATAGTCTGCAAATGCCTCCTCTAACCTATATTGCGGCTTATATCCTGCGTCTTCGACTAGCCGTTGAATAGATAAAGGCGACCTTTCCCCATTGTCTTGACTCTCATTAGGAACTACCAACTCATATTTAAACTGAGGAAATTCAGTAATTAATTTTTCACACCACTCAACAACTGTCCAAGTTACGCCAGAGCTAATATTGTAAACATCATGGTTTAGCGCACCATTTAACAATAGAAGAGAGAGAGCATTCGCTACGTCTTTACTGTAAACCCAATCTTTTTTGAATTGTCCTAAGATCATAGCCTCTTCATCTAAGATGGCTGATCGAGTCGCTAAAAATAGAGGACTTAGCGTATCTCTTACACCCGTGTAGCGTTCCCATTGTCCAAATACCGCACCTACTCTAGCAATAACGACATTTAGACCAAAAAGCTCTATATATCTAAGAGCTGTTCTTTCTCCAGCAAATTTGCTTATTGCATATAAAGTAGTAGGACGTGGGTATGTTTTTTCTTCACTTAGACACTCTTCGTCAAATGCTGCTTCACCATAAACGGAAGCAGAACTTATATAAACAACCTTGTCGATGTTGTTTCTTTTAGCGGACTCCAACACCTCGATGGTGCCCATGAAATTGACATGCATTATATTTTTGCTTTCGTTCCGTTCCCGGTCAGCATTCGGAGTAATGACAGAGGCGTGGACAATCTTGGTCACTCCATATTTTTGTATCGTGCGGTCCAGATTGTCACCGTCCAATATATCCCCAATTACCATATGATACTTGCCTAATCTTTTGCTTAAGGACTGTGTAGCTTCATCCAGAAGCGAGTTTCGATCATATAGAACGACGTCATGGCCCATATCGGTGAGAACTTCGGATAAATTTATTCCAATAAAACCAGTTCCTCCAGTAATCATTATCGTCAATATGAACACTTCCTTTTTTAATTTTTTCTAACTGTTATTTGGCGATATAAGACGTCCCCATCCTTTTGCAGGCTCATCTACTATGCCTCTTTCCGCAACAACTTTTCCGCGCACTACTGTATATGCAGGCAATCCATGAAGAGCCAAGCCTTCATAAAGAAGTGCAGACTCCTTAGCGGTCGTATAAAGCTCATTGATATCTACTGTTCTCTTCGCATTCATGTCTACGATTGTAATATCCGCATCTGTCCCTATTTCAAGTGACCCTTTGTTCGGATACAAATTAAATACTTTAGCAGGATTTACAGACATTAGTTCTACAAGCTTTTGAAGAGTTAGTTTTTGCTTATTTACTTGATCTAACATCAACGGAAGTAGCATTTCAGTACCTGGGAAACCGGCTGGAGATTTCAATATATTTGTATATCCTATTTCCTTCATAGATTTAGGGAAAGGTGAGTGATCGCTAGAAATATAATCGATCGTTCCATCTTCAATGTAGCTCCACAGCACTTCAACTTGTTTTTGGCTCCGGAGAGGAGGATTGCACTTTCCGAACGGGCCAAGCTTATGGAGATAGCTTTCGTCAAACATCAAGTAATGCGGGCACATCTCTGCGTAAATTCGGAGTCCGTCTTGCTTTGCTTTTTTAATAATGTGAAGACCTTCAGGACTTGACACGTGACAACAAATTACAGGAACATTGAACTCACCTGCCATGTATACAACTCTGTGAATAGCGCTTGTTTCTACTATGGTATTTCTAGTGATATTGTGGTTATTGAAATCGCCCTCAGGAAAATTTCGCTCAACATATTCGGTGAAATAACTTATCAATTCGTTATGTTCCGCATGAATCGCTAGGGGCAGTCCTGTGTGTCTAATCTCGGACATTCCTTCATACAACTCACGATCGGACGTCATCGTAAATCCCTCAAACTCAGCTTCTCTACCTTTTGGGGCACGGTGCATAAAGGTTTTGTAAGCTACAATTCCTTCGCTAGCAAGTGGGATTATATTATCGATATGATCGCTTCCAGCAGCACCATACAGCGCATAGTCAATAAGTGCTTGGTCTTTAAGGACATTTTTACGATTATTCAGTAGGGTCGTACTGTATGTGCATGGGTAGGAATTCGGCATTTCCAATACCGTTGTGATTCCACCGGCTGCAGCTGCCCGTGTGCCACTAAAAAAAGTTTCTGTATCATTAGGATTTTTAGCCGGTTCCCTAAAATGAACGTGCGAATCTATCATTCCCGGTAAAACGTATAATCCGGTCGCATTGATCACGTGATCTGCTTCGATCTCCATATGAGTTTTAGAAATAAAATGGATTTTTTCATCTTTTATTCCTATATTCATTACTTTAAAATCATCGCTATGCTGATATACGTACCCATTTTTGATTAACAAGTCCATTTTCATCCACTTACCTCCAGGTCATCATCATTGCTCACTACAACTAAATATGTTTTTGTATTTCTTCTACAGCCTTCTTTAAACTAGCGATTAATGTTGTTTTATCTTTTTGAATCATACGCTCTCTCGGTCCAGCAATACTGAGAGAACCGATGATCGTATTCATCGAAAAAATTGGCACAGCGTATGCAAATACACCTTCATCAAGCTCCTCGTCTGATTCCGCAAAGCCATTTATACGAATTTCTTCTATGTTTTTTTGCAATAAAACCTTGTCAACGATTGTGTTTTTAGTGTGCCTTTGAATGATCCCCTGTTTGTACAGTTTATTTAAAGTCTCGTTCCCCATGTAAGCTAGAATTGATTTAGATGATGCACCGGCATAAAGTGGAATGATCTTCCCCTGTTCCGAAGAGACTTTAATCATGTGAAATGGGGAAGACACATTCTCGATACAAATCGTTTGAAATCCGGAAAGCATGACTAATACAGTAGTTTCATGAGTCTCATGCGTAATCTGTCTCATAATTGGTAATGCAGCAAGCGAGATTTCATTGTCAAGTTTTGCAATGTTGCTCATTTCTAAAAATCGCAAGCCTAACTTATACGTTCCTCTATTCGTCTCAAATAAATATTTCTTTTCTTTAAGTATTCGTATGTAGCGGTAAACAGAACTTTGGGGAATGTTCAATACTTCCGAGATCTCCGAGACATTCCATTCTCTAGTATCTAGGTTATATAAATCTAGTATTTCTAATGTTTTCCTTGTGCTCACGATTCCAACCCTTTCTAAAATAACTTATATTAAAGCAACGAATTTCTGAGTATTGTTAATATTAAATCAGTAAAGTATAATGCTATTATCAACTATTGATAGAAAGTTATCAATAGTTGATAATGATTTAATTTAATAAGATGACTGACATCACAATTTTGAAGGGGGACGAGAAGATTTGCCTTTCGATTCATTACATCAAAGAGAAACGATAAACTATCATTTCAATACCAATTCTTTGAAAATCATGGAGGGATTATCCAATGTTCAAAAAATGGATTTCAAGATTTACTATTGTTAGTATTATTCTATCTTTAGTCTTCATAATGGTAGCTTGCGGTTCGCAACCTGCAAGCTCGGATAAAGGTCTATTGGCCGAAATTAAAGAGCGTGGTACGATTATCATTGCTACAAGTGGTAACAACGCACCTACTATTTTTCCAAACTAGAAAAATGAGTAAGAAGGAATTGATGCAGATTGGGCAAAAATTATTACCGATCATTTAGGTGTAAAAATTGAGTGGAAAAGAATGGACTTTAAAGGGATTATCCCGGGTGTAATGGCCGGTAACTTCGATATAGGGTTGTCGGGGATAGGGATAACGGAAGAACGAATGCAAACATTAGATGTCTCAGAACATATAGCCTATGATGAGGTGATCGCTGTATTTTCGAAAGAGACTAGTGGAATAAGTAGCCCTGAAGATATTAAAGGACGTGTAGTAGGTGTTGTTACTGGGTCTTCGAATGGCGATGAACCAGCTAGGGAAATCGGCGGATATAAAGAGATCAAGAGTTACCCTGGACAAGCTGAAGCGTTCCACGATTTGCAGAACGGCCGTACTGAGGTGATGTTAACAGGGAAAATGTTAGCTGGCCACTGGATCAATACAGAGGGTAAAGACTTTACCATGTCCGAACAAGGGATGGCAGGGCGAAAGCTTGCCGCAGTAATGAAAAAAGGCGAAAGCGAATTGAAAGCTGCTATTGATGAAGCTATTCTAGAGGCTAAAGAGCAAGGGAAGTACGATGAAATTGCGATCAAATGGTTGGGTGTTAAATTTTCTCAATAATTCGAAAGTTGCTCAACCCACTAATCATTAGGAGGTGAAGATTATTATGTTCCGGTGGGATGTTGTTATATCTTATCTTCCAGCTCTTTTGAAAGGGGCTATTGTAACAATAGAAGTTTCGTTACTAACCTTATTGATCGCTTCAATTGGGGGAACATTTATGGCCCTCATGCGAATTTCTGATAATCGTATTTTACGAGGCGTTTCATTCGTATATGTGTGGATCATGAGAGGAACACCTTTATTGTTGGTATTATTTTTCGTTTATTACGCTTTTCCCAGCTGGGGGATAACACTTCCTGCTTTTGCCGCGGCCGTTCTTGCGATGTCGATGAATGCCGCCGCTTATAAAGGCGAAATTATTCGATCCGGTATTCTTGCGATTCCACGGGGCCAATTCGAATCGGCAATTGCAATTGGAATGAGTTATGGACAAGCCATGAGGCGTATTATCCTTCCACAAGCTGTGCGTATCATTGTTCCTCCTTACATTAATAATGCGATTTTATTAGTCAAGAACTCGGCACTAGTTTCGGTCATTACGGTGACGGATCTCATGCTTAATAGCCAACAGATTTACAGTGCTACATACCGTCCTGTAGAAATACTCGGTACTGCAGGCGTATTGTATCTGATGATGACCAGTGCATTGATGTTATTTCAAACATGGGCAGAAAAAAGACTATCCTACTATAATCGTTAATACATACAGAGAGAGGAGTTGTTGAAATGAACCCCATTCTAAGGATAGATGGTTTGCGGAAATCTTACGGAGATCTCGAAATATTGAAGGGCATTAATCTATCTGTCAATAAAGGTGAAGTAATTGCTGTTATTGGACCAAGCGGCACAGGGAAGAGCACTATGCTTCGATGCATTAATTTTCTTGAAGAACCTACTTCTGGAACAATATATATTGGCGATGAAAAAGTAGAAAGCGTATCCAAAAAAGCAAAGCCAAGAACGTACCGTCCGCAAATAACCAAACTGCGTACTCGAGTCGGCATGGTATTTCAGCAATTCAATTTATGGCCTCATAAAAGTGTCTTAGAGAACATCATTGAAGGTCCTGTCCTGCTTAAGCGTGTTCCTAAATCAGAAGCGATTGAAAAAGCGAAGGTACTTCTTGAATTAGTGAAAATGGGTGACAAAGCGAATCAATACCCGATGAGTCTCTCGGGTGGACAACAACAGCGGGTGGCAATAGCAAAGGCATTAGCTATGGAACCCGAATTAATGCTATTCGATGAAGTGACTTCAGCACTCGATCCACAGCTTGTAGGAGAAGTGTTGGAAGTAATGACGAATCTCGCGCAAGGGGGGATGACCATGTTAGTTGTGACACACGAGATGAAATTTGCCGAGAATGTCTCAACTAGAGTGCTGTTCATGGATGGAGGAGTAATTGCTGAAGAAGGGTCTCCTCAACAAATTTTTAAGAATGCACAGAATGAACGAACGCGGCAGTTTTTATCATCCAATATTAACTAACTGGAAGATTCAGGACGGTCAGAGTAGGTAACGAAGATTACATAACATTGGTTCGGAACAAAGTACCTAGGGAGGAAGAGATTTTGAGATTCCAAGGAAAGACGGTAATTGTTACGGGGGCAGGGTCCGGAATAGGGCGTGCTGTTTCCCTATTGTTTGCCTTGGAAGGGGCATCTATTGTCGCATCTGATTTGTTGGAAAGTGTTTATTCAACAGTTGAAGAAATTCACTTATCAGGTGGCCGTGCAATTGCGGTAATAGGCGATGTCGGTTCATTTGAATCGTGCCAGAAAATGATTGAAACAGCAGAAAAAAGCTATGGCAGTCTGCATGCCGTTGTCCATGCCGCTGCTATTTCAAAGAATGGGAATGTCATGACAATGCAAAAAGAAGATTGGCTAAATATATTGAATGTAAATCTCACGTCGGCATTTTATCTAAGTAAGGCGGCTGTTCCACTGCTTAGCCGTTCTGGGGGAGCAATTGTGTTCATAGCTAGCCAACTCGGATTGGTCGGTGCCAAAGATTCTATCGCCTACACAAGTGCAAAAGGTGGCATTGTTAATATGGCGAGGTCGATGGCCTTGGATCATGCTCAAAATGGAATTCGCGTGAACAGCCTCTGTCCTGGGCCAGTAGACACTCCTTTTCTCCAAGCTTCCTTTAATCGGCATCCCGACCCCAGTGAGGCTCGCTCATTATCGCTTAGCAAAATACCAGTTGGTCGTTTTGGAACACCCGAAGAAATAGCTTATGCTGCTTTGTTTCTTGCTTCCGACGAGGCTTCCTTTATTACCGGGGCAACTTTGGTAGCTGATGGCGGATACACGGCTAGGTAACAAATATTATCATTTATCCCAAGGAGTGATTACAAACATGGATTTACATTTAAAGGGGAAAGTAGCGTGCGTAGCTGCAGCAAGTAAAGGATTGGGTCGGGCTAGTGCGTTCGCATTAGCAAGAGAAGGTGTCGATTTGGTTATATTCAGTCGATCGGAAGATGAATTGAAGCGGACAGCAAAGGAAATCCAAGATAATACTGGAGTGAAGGTTGTAACGGTGGCAGGTGATGCTGCTGTTGCTAAAGATGTAGAAAGATTCATTGTAGCTGCATCTGAAGAATATGGTCGTTTAGACATTCTTGTCACAAATGCTGGTGGTCCTCCAGCTGGAGGATTTGACTTATTCTCGGATGATGATTGGTATAAAGCAGTGGATTTGACTTTAATGAGCGTAGTCCGCATGATCAGAACTTCATTACCTTTGCTCAGAGTTAACGGAGGTTCAATCGTTAATATTCAATCATCGTCTATTAAAATGCCAATTACAGATTTGACGTTATCCAACAGCATTAGAACAGCGGTTGCCGGATTATCTAAAGATTTAGCAATAAGTCTAGCTTCCGAAGGGATTCGCGTTAATATTGTTGCTCCTGGCCGAATTGATACGGATCGAGTTCGAGGTTTGGACACTAATAGGGCAGCAAAGTTGGGCACGACTGTGGAGGAATTTAAAAAGAGTTTTTCTTCTGCCATTCCGATAGGACGATATGGTGAACCAGATGAATTAGGAAATGTAGTTGCCTTTCTTGCTTCTGAAGCGGCTTCTTATGTTACAGGACAAACTCTTTTAGTCGATGGCGGTATGGTTAAATCTCTATAACACTAGATAGAATAGGATAGCAATTTTATTATATTGTTATTTTCTGAAAACCTGACATGACGAAAAGAAAGCATCTACGGACAAAAACGTGGATGCTTGTTTTATTTACATAAGGATCCATTTTAAATACATTCAATCGTATATGTATGCTTCATTCAATAACACGGTAGTGGAAATAGATGAGTATATGGCTTTCTCAGGTTGCTAGGAAATGTATGATAAGTTTCGCACTTATTTAAATTCTTCGATTTTTTCTCTTAGCATTCTTAGCTTGCTATGTAACGCTAGTTTCTGATCAACTGATAAGTGAGTTGTAATGTTAAATCCAGTATCGATTTGCTCGGAGAGTTTATCAATCGAACGCAGAATTCCACGTAGCCAATTTTCCAAACTCATCTCGGACAACAATTCTTCTTCTTTTTCATCTAGTGAATCAACATCGCTTAAGTTACCTTTCACTTCTTCATGGTACATAAGGATACCTCCCTTTTGTCATTAATATATTTAGAGGAGGTGATGTCCTAGTACAAATTTTGAGGAGAATCTACGATGACCAAAAAAAGAGATAGACGGACATTTACACCTGAGTTTAATGACCTCGGTGCCTGACACCAACTTATCAACTTATTAAGAAATATAAAAATAAGAACTGTGAACTGCGTGGGAAGAACGAATCGTAGATTTCGAAAGCAGTGGTCTCAGTGATTAAATGTCCAACACCAATTTCCCCTGCCCGCGGGAGATGCAAGTGAGCATCATCTGTTGCGAACACCGCTGTTCTTCGGTGAGGAAAACATCATAGTGATCGATTTGACCTTCCAAGACACTTATTTCACAAGTGCCGCAGCCTCCTACACGACAAGAATGCGGTGCCCTTATCCCGGCCTCGAGAAGAACTTCGAGTAGTGAATGCTCTGGAGGAACATCCAACTGAAGTCCACTACGCTTTAGTTCAACTTGAAACAGGTTTCTTTCCTTTTTTTGCGGAAGGGCAAATCTTTCATAATGAACGTTCAATGACGGATAACCGTATGATCGGGCTGCTTCCGTAAAGTCATGTATCATGTCTTCAGGACCGCAAAAATAGACATGAGTTCCAATACGATGGTTAACCAGATGGCGCGGGGACAGACGCCGTAGCTCGCTTCCTTGGGAAAAATAATAATGGCATTCGTTTAGATATGTTTCCCGAAGGAATTCATAGAAAGCACACCATTCTTTAGATCGCGCGGCATAATGTAGCTCAAACGAGATATCTTTTTGGGATAACTCTGCCATCATCGAAAGAAAAGGGGTAATCCCGACTCCTGCAGCGTAAAACACATGATGTTTCGCTCGAAAGCTCAGTTGAAAATGGTTTTTTGGGTAACTCACCGATAAAACGTCTCCTACTAGAACGCACTCATGCCAATAGCGTGATCCACCACTCGAGTCTTCGTTTAAGCGGACAGCAATTTGATATACCCCCCTATCGCGGGACGTATTGAACAAGGAATAATGACGCTCCAAGATCCCCTCTTTATGGGGTAGGTAGGTCGTAATATGGGACCCGCCACCAAAAGGCGGAAGTGGACAACAGTCTTCAGGTGCCAGGGTGAACCGTTTAACGAACTGTGTCTCCTGCTTGATATCGATTACTCGTACGGATAAGGTTGATTTTCGATACAAGACGGAACCTCCTGTTTCTAGGGTTTATAATTTGGCTACATAGCCTAAGTAGGCATCCAATCGGCGGGAATAGTGATCGGAAACGGAAAGCTCCAATCCACAATGGAGGCAGGTGATTTGCACCAGATCATCAATTTCGTTGATCCCATGACACTTACAGCAGAGCAGGTTCTTTTTGCTTGCCCCCCAAACGTTGATTTGCATCTCTTGCTCTGAAAACCCGAGCTTAATGGCGAGCTTTTTCACCTCGTCGGTCATTTCCCATCGCCCCGAAAGATATAGGTACGTTCCCATTTTTTGCTGGTTAAACCAAAGGGTTAGGAATAATTCTGACTGAGTCGTTGGTTCATCATCTAGTAAATGAAAGTCGAAGGGAACGTTTTCCGCCATGACTTGTTTGATCAAATGAAACAAGGCATCGGCTCCCTTCTTATCAGCGCAGAATAAATATTTTCTCTTGCTCTTTATAAATGAAAGTTCTTCTTGCATCCGAATCACCTAACTTTTGCTATTTCGTTTTCGAGATAATCGAGCACATGTTTTCGGTAAAGCGAGATCCCCTTGTAATCAGCTATAATCTCAGGCAGTTCATGAAGTATTGCATAAAATTGTTCCAGCCATGGTCGATGCGCGATTAACCTCGAAATAGGCAACAGGTGCGAATGTATAGTAAATAAAATACCGTGGCTCTTCGGGAGGCGGAACAGTTTCTGCACTTCCACCCGCAAATGGACCAACTCACCGGCATTTTCCTTTGTCACTTGCTTTCGGGTTGGTCCCCATTCTGTAAACGTTTCGAGGGAACTATCTAAACGGCTTCCTGCCATCAGGGACCAGTTTCTTCGTCCCCAAGGTTGCCCTGCTTCCAATCGCATGAGAAACTGCAAAATTTTTTCATCGAGATGTTCTTCATGAAAACCGGGGATCGGTCGGTGGATCTCCTTAAAAGTCATACCCAAGTCAAAATATATAGACCAGTTGGCTGGGAAGCATAACTGGCCTGCATCCAAATATAAATCCCCATCCCGCTGCATCATCAGGATCAAATCCTCTTGAACATGGCGACCAATGAAATCAAGAGGCTCCCATTCCAGTGAGGATTGATCCCCAAAGACAAATGAAGTTCGCTCTTGTGTCTGATGGTTGGTAAGTGTCCGTTGCTCCCCGTCTAGTTCCAACTGAAACTGTTGCGGATAATGGGCAGCGAGATGATGGGAGATCAGATCCACGATCTCCCATTGGGCGTCTATGGTAGAAGGAATGGACTGATAACAGCGGTTCGGATAGTTCGAAAGCAAGTCTCTTTTAAGCTCGATTTCCTTGAGGTACTGATCCGTCAACTCGATGCAAATGGGTGGATCTAGCGGAATGGCGTTGTTGGAGTATCGGTAGTAGTTGTTGCTACTGAACGGATAAGGAAAAGACAAAAGATCCGATGCGTGTTCCATGCAATCACCTCTTTATCAGAAAATTCTATGTACATATTATAGTGTAATAATTAAGACTGTGAAAGGGTTTAATAGAGTTTAACAACTTTGTCAAACTATTCTATTGAACTCGATTAGGTGATTCTAGCCATCCCTTTCCTTTATGTGAATAACTCAAGGGTTTGAAATTTATGGGTTGGTAACAGAAGTATATCCCTCTGATATTCAAGGTCTAATTGCTCTTAAACCGAATTATGATGAGGCTTATCGTTGTTTAGACGTAGAAATCATTAAGTCTACACCAAATAACAAACAAATAATCAAAGGTAAGACCAATTCCAAACGTACCTATATAGGTGTAGGGAAATGTTTAGTCGCCTTTTCGTGTCAATATAGCATCGATAAAGAGTTAGAAGGATTTGTCGAATTAACGTCTAAGTCTTCTAAAATTCCGGCTATTCCCTCTTATGTGTTGTCTACATCTGTCGCAAGAGAACTGTTACCTAAGCATTACCCAAAGGAAGATGCTATATATTACGTAAGTCGCTATGGTTTGTTAGTTGCTTCATTACTAACAGCAAAAAAAGCAGGTGTAGCTCTGGGCTTTAAGGATGCCTTACATCAGCCCTATCGCCAACATTTAATTCCAGGCTTTGAACAATTGGTTCTGATGAAGGGGGAAATAGGTGTAATCGGTTTTGTCATTAGCGGAGCGGGACCTACAGTCTTAAGCCTAGTAGAGAAAGAAGCAAATCAAGAGAAAATTATGCAAACGATGAGAGAGCTAATGAAAGTACAGGGTCATACTATACGGGTACAGCCATTAGCTGTCGAGGGGAATGGATATTCTGTACAAACAATACATTCGGAATCTTAGAACAATGATTGTTTCAATTTCATATTATTTAGCAGAATACGTTAGTAGGACCCTATCAATCTGGGGTTCTATTTTTGTTAAAGTAATTGCTTTTTCATCAGGCAATTTAATTGATTGACGATGTAAGTGTTTTCTGTAAAGATAGTAGTCTATTAGAATAATTGAGTTTGCGAGAAATACGAATGCATGGAGGAACTAGAGTGTTGGATCTATATCGTATGTTATTGATAAAAATGAAGGAGTCCTCGTTATCAATAAGTGATATCGCGAGAAGCGTCTCCATTGATAAAACGTTTTTGGAAGATCATATAAGCAATATGAGAGAGCTCCCTTTCGATATCGTCCTGAAAATTTCTGATCTGTTTCCAAAGGATGGCATGGAGATCATGGAACGTTATATAGAAGATGTAGAGGAAACAGAAAATATATTTTTGTCGTTAGAATATGCCTCCATGCATGTAATGGTAAACGCAAGTAAGAGACTGATTGAAAGAATAAGAAGTAATAAGAATAAGGAACTGAAAAAAAACGAACGATTACAGGAGTGGGCCGATATATATCAAATCAGTCACGAATATCAATCAGGTAAGATACCAAAAACAAAGCTACTCCACGAGCTAAGAGGAAAACATCCACACTCGATTGAAATGATCGTTTTTAAGAAATGTTTGGAGCTTTATATATTGAATGTTTTGCAGAAGTTCGATATCGTTCTTTATTTTAGAGAAGAGGTGGAACAGAACATTTTTTCGATTAATCCAGGTTATATCCGTTCCTCTTTTCTTGTTCGTTTCTGTGAAATATATTATGTTGCTGCATTTCGAAGACCAGACAGTCTTGATCTAGCGAGGTTCTATGCGAACAAAATCATTGACGAAGCTACTTCCTTCGGTTATCGAGTCCACGCATTCAATACTATTGGACTAAGTTATATTTTTGATGATTATGATCTGGCGCTATCCTATATTCAGAAGGCGAGGGATCTTTTTAAGAAAAGAGAATCAGAATGCGGATCTGCCCTTCGACTTATTGAATCCAATATGATGTTCTTGAAAAATGTTTGGAACCGTCATGACGATGTCCCCGATACTCACGATCAAAGCGAGATCGCGCATTATCTGATTAAAAACGGAAAGGGAAAAGAAGGTCTCGAGATTTTGGACAAGATTGAACCAACCGCGTTCCGGTTATTCTATCGATGGTTGGCAACTGACAATAAGGAAGATCTTTACAGTGCAGTGGAGAAATTCAGACAGAACAAAGATTTCTTTTTTTTGGAGAAGCTAGCTCTTCCCGCGCTTATTTCTACAGGTATAGATCCGAAGCTTGCTTCACTACTATGCTCATAACAGGAGAGAAATAATTCCCATGACCCCCTTTGTCTTATTTTATGAATATGCTATAGAGGATTCGATATGTAATTTTAAACAAATGGATTTAGACGGTTAATCAAGAAATACTAGAATCTATGTTAAATGAATCACTTAAATACAATATTTTTAAAATTTTTTCCAATAGAGGGAGGAATTACTCATTTTTTGTCAAATTATGTAGGTAAATAGAATTATTCATACGATAAAGGCAAATTCGTCGAAAGGCGGAGGCGCAAAGCTATGGGTCTAAGGTCGACAAGTCCGACTATGATTGCCAGGTTGCCGAACTCAACTCAGTGTATAAAACTTCTTTGTATGGACACCTGCTAACCTTCTTTAGCTTTGATTGCTAAAGAAGGTTTTTTTACTTTAAAATCTTTCTAAAAATAAATAATAAGGAGATAAAACATGAAAAAATTTATTTCTGGTTTTTTAGCAGGTTCACTTTTATTAGGAGCAATCAGTGCGTATGCTACTGGTGGGAATTTAATAGAAATATTCTATAATGTGAATGATATTAAAATTGATGGAACATCCATAATGCCAAGAGAAGAAAACTTAAAACCATTCGTCTATAACGGTCGAACTTTTGTCCCTTTAAATTTCATTACTACCAATTTAGGAAAGAAAGTAACTTGGGATGGATCTTCTAATACGGTGAATATTGATGTAGATAATACAAAACATGAGGATGTTCTTTCGGTTATTAATAAGTATTATGATAGTTTCCGCGAAGAAAATATGGATTTACTTAAGTCTACCCTAGCAATGGATAGATTTAATGAAGGATATTTTGATTATGTAGAAAGATATTACGAAGGCTCTGATTTCGATTATGCTCTTGATAGTGTAGAAGTTCTTAAAATGGATAATGACGAGGCTCTTGTAAGAGTAAAAGAAACCGCAACAAAGCTCAAAGGCCCTGAACAATACCAAGATTCTAAAATCGATAACATATATGTATTACAAAAACGAGACGGAAAATGGAAAATAACTGATTGGACAGCATTCCAATAACCATCGTCCAAGGTTTCATATTCACCACTGTACCTAAGGACGGTAATTATTTTATTGAGATAGTAGCAGATGGCAATTGGTTAATTAAGCTTGAACAGTGATTTATTCAATCCTATTTAAATAATTTTCCGTTTATATAAATGTTTTACCAAAGATGAAGCAATCAATAGAGGTGTTTTTATGAATACCAGGCCATTTGGTATAACCATAATATCAGTTTACTTTATTCTTATAACTATAGTGGCGGTGCTAGTTGAGTTCAAATCTACAGTAAACATAGATTTTTCCACTTTAACAGGGTCTTCATATGTTTTTATGATAAAAGTACTATCCTTACAAATTCTCATAATAGTGGCAAGTATAGGGATGTTAAGAGGGAATCCGTTAGGCTGGTGGTTAGGTATCTTATATATACTCATTTTAATTTTCGGGGGAATATATTTAATTCTTACTATGAATTCTGGTCTTACCCGTTTAGCTTTCCTTACAGTAATAGGTATATATTTGTTTATGCCAAATGTTTTAAAATTCTTTAAAATAAATATTCAATCCCATAAAAACCGTTTGTTTTTAATGATCACAGTTGCTTTCTTATATCAAATTATTATTATTAAAATTTGGTAGTTTACTCATTATTTATCAAATTATGTAGAACTAGAACTATTCATACGATAAAGGCAAATCCGTCGAAAGACGGAGACGCAAAGCTATGGGTCTAAGGTCGGCAAGTCCGACTATGATTGCCAGGCTACCGACATAAGATAACAGATCGTAATTCATCTGTTTCGGTAGCCATCTATGCTTTGGGTATAGATGGCTTTTATTTTTAGTTTCAACAAAATATAAAGTGGGGGAACGTTCACAATGTCAAAAAACTACCGAAAGTACTTATCGCTCTTATTAATCTTCTTCATTTCATTCAGTAGCTTTTCGTATTACCCCTTTCAAGTAACTGCAGCAAGTATGGACGAACCGATGGATTCCTTTTTCATGGATCCTAACAATCTATTAAATTAAATCAATTGCCCCAGGCAGGACAAAATGTCCCAAGAATACCGAATCCATTGCAGGGACAGCTTCCTCAGCTTCCATCAGCGGGTCAAGGAGATCCGACCCCAACTCAGGCTCCTTTATCGAGACCTACATCTACACCGCCTGTTCAGGAGCAACCTGTTCAACACCGTGTAGATATTCCAACCGGTTTCTTAAAACAATCCGAAACGGATGTAACTCTACCGGGAATCGGGTTAGATTTTGAACTTTAGAGAAGCTATTCGAGCCATAATCAAGAAGTAGGCCCTTTTGGGAAAGGATGGACATACAATCTAGACTCTCAATTACGTCTATATTCCGAATTCGCAATGGGAGAGTTTCGTCCCGATGGATCGACGAAAAGCTATACCTTCATCAAAGACGATCCAGATGGATATGTGATGAGATACGACGGAGACTCAATGACTAACTATGAACTGCACAAAGGACATTATGAGGCATCCGATGGAGATACGTTAACTCGAATCAGTCAGTTTGAGTACATGGTGACTAAAGCAGATGGTTCAAAGATTACGTATCATGGATATTACGCTCCATGGAGATCCGACCAAGCTGCTATAGTAGGGAAAATGGTCAAGCAGCAAGATCAATTTGGAAACAGCATTGAATATCAGTATGATGCCCAAGGACATATCGATAAGATTATCGACACAGCGGGGCGAACGATCGACTTTACGTGGAGCAATAACGTCCTTACCGAGGTTACAGATCCCGCAGGACAAAAGACGCTCTATACATACGACAATGAACAACGATTAACCAAAGTGACAAAACCAGACTTAAGAACGGTTCAGTATGCCTATGATTCGCAACACCGTATTTCAGGAATTATGGTAGGGGAGGATGCCTCTATTCACTACGTATACAACAATGAACATCAAGTTACCTCTGTGTACGTAACCGAAGATACCGAGCTCTATCACTTTGACTATTCCGAAGGAAGTGTCAAGCTAACGAATTCCCTTCAAGAAGAATGGAACTTCGAAATATCCAATGGAAAAATGATAAAAAGCACAAATCCTTTAGGAGAAATTACGGAATATCTCTATGAAGACGAATTGCTTATGCAAATTACATCTCCACAAGGAACAATTCACTATACATATGACGATAAAAAACGTAAAACCTCCGAAGCCAATCTTGCCGGTGGAGTGACCACCTATGAATACAACGATACGTGGAATCAAATCAAGAAAATGAAAGACCCACTCGGAGGAATAACCGAGTTTATGTTTAACGATCAAGGGAATATTGAAAAACGCATTGATCCCAATGGTGATGAATCTACTTTTGGATATGATGAAAAAGGACAAATGATTTGGGTAAAAGATGCCTTAGGAAACGAAGTGGACTTCACCTACGATTCGTATGGAAATATTGCATCTACGAAAAATTCCTTAGAGGAAACTACGGCTTATACGTACGATGTGGTAGGGCGTTTATTAACAGAAAAGAAACCCGATGGCTCCATCATTACTACGGAATTCGATGAAGCTGGAAGAATGAAACAAATGGATCTTGGATTAGGATCTGTATTAACCTATACATATGACCCGTCTGGACGTCTCGCTCACATGAGTGGACCTAACAACCAATCAACTTCCTATGAATATGATCAACTAGGTAGACTTAAGAAAGAATCAAACCCGAATGGTAGCTATACGTTCTCTTATGATCAGGCGGGACGGTTAACTTCTATCCTTTCACCAAATGAAGAAACAACCGATTATGTCTATGATCAATTGCATCGATTAAAGAGCATTACCACTTCTCAAGATACGACACAGTATGAATATGGACCTTATGGGATTACGCAAGTGACTAGTAAACAAGGAACGTATGAGTATGAGTACAATGCGCAAGGAAAGGTGAGCAAAATCATCGATCCAGTGGAGCGTGTTATGGGCTATCAATACGACGAGAAAGGTCAACTCCTTTCTATTACGGATCCTAAAAATCGAGTTACCTCTTATACGTACGACGGAGTTGGTCGAAAGAAAACAGAAACGATTCCCGATGGACAAACGATCCAGTACGTATACAACGAAGGTGGACTCTTAACAGAGCAAGTATTTGAGAATAACAATAAAATTACATTTGAATACAATGCGGCGAAACGAGTAGTGAAGAAGACCGAACGAGACGGTTCAGTTGAATCCTATGACTATACGCCGAACGGGCAGCTGAAATCTATCGTCAATGCTGCCGGACAGAAAACACAATACGAATATGACACAAGAGGAAGAGTTATTACGGTTACAGCTCCGAATGAGGGAGTCACCTCCTTTACGTACGACGAGACGGGGAACATGTTATCCGCGACCAATCCATTAAAAGAAACAACTTCCTATGAATATGATGTTCAAGGTCGTGTAGTAAAAGTCACGAATCCGAAAGGGAAATCGAAGCAATTCCACTATGATGCGTTTCATCGTTTGACGCTGATGACAGACGAAGCAAATCGTAAACATAGCTGGATCTATGACGAAGTTGTAAACCAAGTAACCTACACGAGACCAGATGGAAAAAGCTACATCTATTCATACAACGATCAAAACCAGGTAAGCAAAGTAACGAATCCTTTAGGAGAACAGACGTCTATTCTCTACGATGAAATCGGACGAGCGATGGAAGTAACGAATCCTCTAGGGGAAAAAACGACCTATGCCTACAACGAATTAGATCAAATGACGGAACAAGTCCGTCCAGATGGAAAAAAAGTAACGTATCATTATGATCAGCTTGGACGGTTAATCGAAATGGTTGATCCACTCGGGCTGACAAAAACGATGTCCTACAATGATCTCAGTCAATTGGTAGAAATGAAGGATTCTCGTCAAGGTATCATTTCATTGACGTATGACGAACGTGGCCGTCGCAAATCGATGACGGATCCGCTTGGTCATGAAACGACGTGGGAATATGATGGCTTAGGACGTGTCGTGAAACAAGTCGACCCGTTAGGACAAGCGACAGAATTTACGTACGATGTCTTAGGAGGAATAGATACTCTTACCCAGCCGAACGGCGCAACGTGGAAACGGGATTACGACGTGTTAGGAAGAATGACAAAACAAATCGATCCTTATGATCGTTCTACACAATACGCATATGATGAATTAAATCAACTCATTGAAGAAATGAATCCGTTAGGACATACAACGCAATATGAATATAGTGACATCGGGGAGCTAACTGCCGTTGTCGATGCGAAGGGTCAACGAACAGAGTATCTCTATTCTCTCGGTGGGCAATTAACTAAGATGAAAGATCCTTTAGGTTCAATAACCGAATACCGTTATGATGATGCCGAGCGTTTAATTGAAATGGTGAATCCACTTGGTCAATTAACGAAATTCACTTATGATGCGTTAGGACGCGTTCTTACAGAAACCGATGCGTTAGGGAATAAAACGAAGCAGGAGTATGATTCCAACGGTAATGTGATCAAACAACAAGATCCACTTGGGCATACGATGTTGTTTGCGTGTGATGCTAACGGGCGCTTACTTACTGAAACCGATCGACGTGGGAATACGTCTGAATATGAATACTTAGATGTTGAAGGTCAAACAGTCATTACCGATCCGTTAGGTGGAAAAACAACGTATCACTATAACGTAATCAACCAGTTAGAAGAGATGACCGATCCGCTCGGGAATCGAACCCAGTTTGACTATGACCCACTCGGTCGCCTCATTCAAACGACTGATGCTCTTAATCAAACAGAATCTCAATCGTACAACGCACTCGGACAAGTTGCTGGATATACCGACAAAAATGGTCATATCACACAATATGAGTATGACTTACTAGGGAATATAACGGTCCAAACCAATCCAGAAGGAGATAAAACCGTTTATTCGTACGATCCTCTCAACCGAGTAAAGGAAGTAACCACGCCTCTCGGAGGAGAGATTCACTATGACTATGATAAGATCGGAAATCTTCTTCAGCAAACCGATGCAGAAGGCGGAGTTTGGAACTATTCGTACGATGCAATGGGTCGAAATACGTTCATTCAAGACCCGCTCGGACGGAAAACGGAATATGAGTATGATGTGTTAGGGAACCGATTGCGTGAAATTGATCCATCAGGTAACCAAACCAGTTATGAGTACGATGTGCTAAGTCGTCCCACTAAACTGACTCAACCCGATGGTTCGAACTGGCAGTATACGTATAATGCTATAGGACAAGTAATGGAACAGGTCGATCCAACCGGCGAAATGACCATCTATGAATATGATGAGGAAGGAAATCTTTTAAAGCAAGTAGATCCTTTACAACGCGCGGTTTCCTTTACCTATGATTCACTGGGGCGAACTGTAAAACAAACAGACCCGAAAGGGTATGAGACCCAATGGAAATATGATGCTAACGGAAATGTATTGGAGCAAATCAATGCTTTAGGACAGGCTACGCAATATGTCTATGATGAAATAAATCGTCTCGTTGCGTATCAAACACCAAAAGGGAACGAAACAGTTTACCACTATGACCCTGTTGGGAATATGACTGAAGTGGTAGATCCTTTAGTAAGAACCACTCATTACAGTTATGACAAAAACAATCGGATCAAATCCGTTATCGATGCTTTAGACGGAATTACACATTATAGTTATGACGCAAATAGTAATCTTACAAAAGTAATCGATGCCAACGGCCATTCTCGCAGCTGGACGTATAACCATTATGGCCAGAGAGTAACGGAGACCGATTCATTAGGAAATCAAACAAAATACGATTATGATCTAGCAGGACAATTAGCCAAAAAGGTAGACCCTGTTGGGAACATTACCGAGTATTCGTACACGCCTAGGGGTGAAATTTCATCGATTCAAGATCCGAATAACACGTTAAACTACACCTATGATACGGTAGGACGATTAACAGAAATGCAATCGAACGATTCTGTTGATCAATTCCGTTATGACCAACTAGGGCGAATGACGGAGCAAAATAATGTGACACTTGGAAAAACACTTTCCTATAACTATGACAAAGTCGGAAATCTACTATCTTTAACGGATAGTGAAGATCGAACGACAACATATCAATATGATGAACGAAGTCAAATGACAGCTCTAACTGACCCAGATGGGAATCAGTCCACATTTGACTACGATGCACTAGGTCGTGAAGTTGTTCGAACGCTTGGAAACGGAAATACCATCTCAAAGTCATACGATCAGGATGGAAACCTAGCGAAGATTGCCAATCAAGGTGTAAATGGAATCATTTCCTCCTTTGATTATGAATATGATGCGTTCGGTAACCGAATTCGTCAAGTTGAAGAAGATGGAGCGGAGACGAAATATCAATATGATAAGCTTAACCGCTTGATTGAGGTCGATTATCCGTTAGAGAAAATTCAATCTCTTATACAAGATAGGGTTCCTACGTTAGATACAGAAGAGATTGAACAATCAACGGCAAGTAATGGATTAATGAATGGAAAACCCACTACTCTTACCATTGCATCAAACAATAAGGAAGATAAAGGAAACGGAAATGGTGGTGGAAATGGGGGGTCTCCTTCAGGAGATCACGGGAATTCACCGTCACCTTCTCAAGGAGATTCCAACGGGAACTCCAATAAAGACGAAGACCATGGAAACGCCGATAAAGAGAAAGGAAAACCAGACAATCCCGGAAATGGTAATGGTAATGGGAATGACAAACAATCTGAAACCTATTGTGGAGATATCGAGGACATCCTTGCCTTTGATGAAGAAGAACTTGAAGCCCTAATCAGCAAAGAGACCCAGCCCCATTACGTAATGGAACCCTACCGTAACGTGAAATATGCCTACGATGCTGTAGGAAATCGGTTGAGTATCGAACAAGATGGAGATTTAATCAGCTATTCCTATAATGAAGCAAACCAATTGGTTCAATCAGGAGATTCAACATTTACTTATGATGCCAATGGAAACGTAATTGAAGAACAATCATTAGATGTACGAACACACTATGCATACAATGCAGCTAACCAGTTAACAGAAGTTCAATATGACGATGGACGTTATGCAAAGTACTTCTACGATGCGATGGGTAGAAAAGTAAAACGAGAAGTGGCTACTTGGGCATTTGATGCTCCAGAAGAACAAGACCAAGAGGAAGAATCTAATGAGAAGAAGAACAATGGTAAGGCTGGAGAGCATGGTAAAGGACAAGAAAAGCCTAACCGGGATTCTTCTGAAGCCCCTAATCCTGGTCAATCCAGAGGAAATGGACAAGAGAACTACGAAAATAAAGGAAATACCGCTAAAGCAGATTGTAGTGGTAATGGGAATTCTGGTCGTAACGATAAAGGTAAAGGTAGTCCTTGGGAGTCACCATTAGAAAATCCGGGTAAGGGGAAGAAATTAGGCCACTACAAGAACGATAACGATAACGAAAGTAGCTTACAAACCGGAAAGCTTAATACCTATTCCATGAGCTATCAATACGAGGGGTTATCTAATGTTGTTCATAAGGAATATGGAGAGCACGGTTCTCCATTTGCCGAGTACTATGTAGGTCCGAATGATCAAGTCGTTTCGAGAAAGATGTTCGGATTACACGGACAAACCAACCCGGGACACCAACCTGACTTAAATACGACCGGTGGGTTATTGTACTATCAATATGACGGACTTTCTACAGTAAGTGAGTTAACAGATCGTCACGGAGATATCATTGAACAATATCGATATGATGCATTCGGTGGAATCTATACAGGTGGTACTGCCCCATATAACCGTGTTGGATATACCAGTCAGGAATACGATGACGTAACTGGACTCATTGATATGAATGCGAGATGGTATAATCCATCTGTTGGACAATTCATGACAGCAGATACGTACCCAGGAACGTTACTGGAACCAATAACACAAAATCGATATTCCTATGTGTTAAATAATCCGATTAATATGTGGGATCCGACGGGGCATGTGCCAAGTTGGGTAGGTAGTGAATTTCATTATGAATTTGATTATTTGAATGAAGATAATACTGACTTTATTCTTCATAATTGGAATCTTGAGAGTCATACTTCTGGTAATTACGGTTTAAAAGAAGTTGACTCTTATGAAAAGAGTGCATTCATCTCTACCACATATCGCCAAACCTATTACGAAACCTGGAAGTATGAGCATATATGGGCGAAGTTTGTTGACGATGTATATCAGAACGGCGGATCAAAAACCGAATATTACACAGAAACCAACACCTATGAGTGGGAAGAGAGAGTACCGCAAGACAAATCGCTTCCAACAATCAGCAGCAACTAAAAAATTACGGTACACCACCGGAAAATGCACAGCCTATTAAAACAGAAAACAAAGTTGATATAAAAGTTGATATGCTAGGTTTAAATGAAGCTCAAGACCAAAAAGAAACTAAATCACAAATCATGTCGAAAATCATATCAAGTATGACTAATCCATCTATCAATACAAATTATGAGAAACGAACCTATGAAGAAAAACAATCGTTGCAACAAATCCAGATAAACATTATAGAGGAAGGAAAATTTAAGGCCGATTCTACTAACGATAAAACAGTATTAAAGGAACAGGATAGTATACTGAAACAAATAGGGGAAGCACAAAAACAAGTTTCTGAATCTATCATTGCTAATACTGTTGTAACGTTAATCACTTCTATTGAAATTTTAGGCTTGATGTCAGGAAAGATTAAACTTCCTGTAAAAACAATACCTAAGGGGATTACTAAGGGTACGAGTAAAACTGAAAAGCATCATATTGCTACAGATAAGAGTAAAAAGTTCGATTTCAAAAACCACCCAGCATTCAAGGAAACTGGAATTAATGTAAGCAAGGACATTGACAACTTGGTTGACTTAGCTAACCATAGAGGTAGGCATACAAACACTTATCATAAAGAAATTCAAAGAAGATTAGATGCTGTATATGATAGATATGGTGGAACGGATAAACTTGAAAGCGGCGTTAGGAATGAACTTCAAAAAATGAAACAAGAGTTATTAGACGGAACGCTTGACCCATATGGCAAATAGGTGAGGAAGGTGACAAATGCAATATTATTTATTGGAATACAGTGATGATTCAGTTGACAATTTACCACAGGATTTAAATCCAATAGTGGTAAATTCTTATGAATTACATGGATTCGACCATAGAAGTCTATGGAGAGGTAAAAAAATCGAATATTGGGATGAAGAAATAAGACTTTACTATGAAAATGGAGAAGTGGCTTTAGACTACATTCCAAATGTCCTATCTTGGTTAATTTTTTCTGATACAGTCATTGAATTATTTAATAGTTTGGGCATTTCTGGAATACAGCGTTTTCCTGTAATCATTAGTAAGGTTGGTAAGAACGATGAACATTTTCAATCGAATGTCATTAACGTTCTTGATTCTCTCTCAGTAATGAATTGGGAAAAATCTGATTACGTTTCGTGGGATGATGATCCGACATATATAAAGTATATTAGAAAGTTAGTGATAAATCGTTCCAACATCAGTGATAATTTTGATATATTTTGTTTAGCAGAAAGTAAAAATTATATCATTGTGTCTGAACGAGTAAAAAAAGAAATGGAACTTTGTGGTATTACTGGTTTTGGTTTTTGTCATATTGATGTAATCTAGCTATCTAAATTAACCTTGATCGGCTTCATGTCTTTCAAGGTTCTTTTTTTTGGAGGGGGTGGTGAAGGGGGCACACCAGAAGAGCAAAAGCCACCAAGTGATGGTGCGCCCTTTATGCCAGGAGATTTATCTATTCCGAAAACTATAATAGCTTCAAAAGCTTTTAAAACAATAATTGAAACAAAGTTACAAGACATATTCACAGAGATAATACCCTATATTGATTTCAATAACAAAACTAAGGGCACGGGTAATGCATGGAAGAATCCTGACTTACTTGATGAACTTGCAAGTAGTGGTGCTAAATACAGTCCTGAAAACGTACTAGCAGTAACGAAAACAGCAGATGGTAAACTAGTATGGCTTGAAATAGGTAACTCAAAAGCAGGTATGCAAAATATTCTTGACCATGCAGATGATTTAGCAAATAAAGGTATCCAACAAAACCAAATTCAAGACTTGGTTATGGAATCACTAACAAACGGAAAAGTTGTAGGACATCAAGGCAGAGGAACGGGGAGACCAATCTACGAAGTGACATTTGAAGGAAAAACGTATCATAATGCAGTAACGGTTGGAGACAATGGATTCATTGTTGGTGCAAACCCTACAACATGGCCATAGGAGGATGATTTATGCTGAAAATAAAGATTTACTTAGATTATCGTTGTTTTCCTGTTTGGATTTATAATAATGGAGAATTGATAAGCAATGACTTACCCAAGGAATTATCGGAAGATAAAGAAGTAGATAATGCATTTGTAGAAATCCAAAATATTTATGATAGTCTTTTCCTTAATAATTCAACAGAGTTTAAGTATATTGGATTCAGCAGTGAATCAGATAAGCAAAGATATATAAAAATGATAGACGATGCCGTAAGTCTTATTGAAGCAAAACTTGGTGATTCATATGCAATAGAAAAGAAAATTGATGTTTAATAACTATCATATTCTATTCAACATGATAATAGAATGTCTTATAATCGAGAATCGTGCGCTTAAAAGTAAACTAAGAATTCACTCCTCATGCAAGAGTCAAATATAAAAAAAAGCTTTTTAAAAAATTTTTCCAATCAAGGAAGGGATTACTCATTATTTGTCAAATTATGTAGGTAATTAGTATTGTTCATACGACAAAGGCAAATCCATCGAAAGACGGAGACGCAAAGCTATGGGTCTAAGGTCGGCAAGTCCGACTATGATTGCCAGGCTACCGACATAAGATAACAGATTGTAATTCGTCTGTTTCGGTAGCCATCTATGCTTTGGGCATAGATGGCTTTTATTTTTAGATTCGACAAAATACAAAGTGAGGGAACGTTAACGATGACAAAGAACTACCGAAAGTACATAATTCGATCTTTCTGGATGGTAATCATTTTATTTCATATTTTTTTACTAGTTGGTTGTAATACTTTTGATAAGGAAAACCAGGAAGTAAAAGAACAAAGTGAGCAAGTTGTACATGATCAGAAGAAACAATCATTAAAAAGTCCTGAGGAAGTAATTGAAGAGTATTTCCTAGCACTGAATAAACAAGAATTTGAGAATATCGGACCGTTGCTTTCAAGTAGGCATGAAACAGAAGTGCATTTTCTTAAAGAGGATATTATTTATAAATTAAAAAATGATGCAAGACTATATAATTATTCATACGAGAGTTACGAAATAGTAGAATTGAAAGAATATGACATTACGAAAAAATATATAACAATCAGGGTATCGGGGAAATCAATGGGAAGTAAGTCTTGGAATTACACTCAAGAGATTATGCTCATAAAAGAAGAAAATGAATGGAAGATAGATTTTACTTTAGTTGTTTCTAAAGAAGCAAAAGATTATTATAATGTTTCAAACGATCAATGGAAAGCTGAAGATTTTACAGTAGAGAAGCTTATTAATGATAAAACTCAGATATCATTTAACTTTTCAAGTGTTATGAGTGATCGAGGATTCTTTTTCGGTGGAATGTATGACATAGAGTGTATAGTAGAAACAGATAAGTTGTTTTATGAAATTCCTCTTCCTGGGAGTGCCTTTAATATAGGTCCCGTCTATTCTTACCGATTTAATATTGTTGTTGATTCTTTTGATGGGGAAATAGAAAAAATAACTATTCCTAATGTTAGATATTCGAAGGACGCTTCAGCGGAATTGAATTCTGAGGTTTTTGACATTATTATTGATATTAATTCAAAAAACCAAAATGTAGGTATTTAATGTGAACAAGTTTCTTAATAGCCAAGAGGGTATCCTCAAGGCTATTTTTACTAGGTGGTGTTCAAAATAAAAAATTTTTTTAAGGTGTTGTTATTCATTGTTTGTTTATTTTTACTATCATCTTGTACACGGACAGAAATTGTTATAAATGAGGATATCCCTGAAAATACGATGACAGCAAAGGAACTAGTAACAGTCGCCGATTCATATATTAAAAAGCACTATAAAAAAGAAAAATATTATATTGGTAAAATTATAATGAAATTAGATCAAAGCTTTAAAGGGAAAATTGTGTTAACTTATTCTACACTCACAAAATCTCCACATATTATTGAAGTATCACTAGATACAACAATCAAAAAAATACTTACAACACGATACGTTGGAAAAGATAGTAAAATTGATCCCGGGTTTATAAATATTAATAAGTGGAAGATTGATATCGATGAAGCTATTAATCTAGGGTTAAAATTTTTTGAAATATACCCTGATTTTAAATATGACTCTGTTTTAGTAAAAACTAGTAATTACTTTAGGGGAGATATGGAGGTGTGGGACATCGAGTTTCATAATATTGAAAAAAATATGAAATACGAGTGTTCGATAAATCCTTATGACGGAAATATACTTTATAATAAAAAAATATATTTTTAAGGTTAAAGTGAGCTTAACGGACCTTCATTGGGAATTAGTGAACACTATCGTTATGATGCATTTTGGTGGAATTTATACGGGGATAACTATGGACTAAATGCTACACTAAGACGTGAATTAATAGAAGTGTTTAATCCGGTGCACAAGTAGTAAAACCTCAGGATGATCTAATAGTCTACAGTTTAAAGTATTAAAATGATAAGGTGTGTACATGGCTTATCAAGTGGCGGATTTTATTCGAGAAATTTGCAGAGACAACACTCTGAACTTGATCCGAGTCGGACGAGCTAATCGATTATCGTAATTCAAAGAAGATGTGGAACTGGAAAAGGTTCCTCGTCTTCTTTTTGTATTATACGAACGATAAGGAGCTAATGAAAGTACAGGGCCATTTCATTTAGCGAAAAAATAGCCCTATTAGGGCTATTGGTACAATAGTTATTACCAGCATTTAGGTGAATCAAATACTTTACAGTCATTGCTAACCATAACGAATTTCTTTGCTTTCGCTTTCTTAATAATAATAATTTTTTTTACAATGATAATTTTCTTAATTTCTTTGAAAAAAGTTTTAGGTTTTGGTTTTCCTACACAGTAATTTGAAACACAAGGTGTATAACAACAACTCGATACCCAAGGTTTTTTCACGAGTACCCATCCTTTCCATTGATGATATATTGTACAATTAATCTAGTGATTTGATGTACATAATCAATATATGAAATACAATATTATGAGGAACGGCAGAGACCTATATACATAGCCTTAATCACGGGTAGAGTGGGTATAAACTGGAGGTCTTACAATAAATGTTCTTTTTGATAAACAATCACCATACTTATAACTGAGGTCGAGATATCGTCCTACAAAATATCTAGGGAGGTATATAAGTATGAGTGAAAGTTTATGGGACAAATACTATAGTACGTTGGTCTCAAAATACCCTAGCCTGCAGACAAATGAAACAACGACATTTCAGTTTTGCACTGGAGTTGACGCCACAGCAGCGAAAAATCCCACTAGGTTTTTAGACCAGAAGACATCTATAGGTGGATTCTACAAACCTGTAGGTAGTATATCTGATGCGTACGGTAATTTGCTATATTCCATAAAGTCTGCTGATGACGACGAAAGACTAGCTAAAGCAAAAAATAATTACGATGATAACGAACATACTGCTTCGTGGAACGATGATGATGAAGAGGCGAAATTAAATGCAGTAAAGAAATACTTAGACGATTGGGAAAAAGGCAATGTCCAAAAAAATACAGTAGTTATTGAATTCGATCACAATACAAAGACTGAGAATTCTTGGAGCGTCGTTGGAAAAATTGAAGGAAAGCTGGAGAAGATAAAGGGATTTGTAGATGTATCTGGTTCAGTAGATGGTCATATTGAGGACAAAGATCTCACTTCAGACATTCAGAAAGTAACCGTAGAGTTCCACGGTCTAAGAACGTTTTTTGGAGAACGGGGCAAATGGTATTCACCTTCTACATTAAAGAATGCAATGCATCGAGATTACAAAGACGGATACACGAGAGAAGAATTTTTCGGTAAGGAAGATGGTACATTGAATCTTATACCAAACGGCGTCGTTGTGGTATGTAAGCAAATCATTAAAGTGAATGTCGATGATAAAACGGCTAATTATTTAGATGTTGCTGTGGAAGCTAATGCAAAGATAAGTATTGCAGGGTTATTAGAAGGCCAAGCGAACGCTCAGGTAAAGGTACATAAAGATCGAAATCCTGGCGTTAGCCATTATGATAAGTGGGAATTTGAAACATCACAACCAATGGTGTTGGGAGTGTTTTCTAACATAAACACCCTTCATCGATAAGAATAATAAAAGTCGAGACCTAGCAAAGAATTACTAGGTCTCGACTTTTATTATTCAGGTAGTTTGTTAGGATACAAGTTATTCCATGCCTTGACGACTCCAAGAAGCTCTTTAGGAAGCCCAGCTTTCTTCAATCCGAACTGTGTCTTTATCTTTTCTTCCGATAAACATTCTCCTCATCTTCTTTTTGCATTTAATAGAGGAAGTTGCAAAATTCAATCTTTTTATAGTTGAGAAAGAAGGAAACGATCTCTTGATGTCGAAATTTCAGTGATGAGAAATTTTCAGATTAGAGGGAATCTACTGAAATTTATTTTCAAGGTCAATTTTTAGAAAGGAGTATGACATGGGTGGGTATATCATTAAAAGAATAATCGCGGGTCTTCTTACAATGTTTGTTTTGACAACGGTTACATTTTTCTTGATGCATGCTGTACCGGGGGGGCCTTTCAGCCCTTCAGAACAACGAAACGTTCCCAAAAGCGTTCTAGAAAAGATCGAGGAAAAATACGGATTAAATGATCCATTAGGCGTCCAGTACCTAAATTACTTAAAAAACATCGTTCAAGGGGATTTTGGCATTTCTTTTAAGCAAATGGACGTCTCTGTAAATGAATTAATTGAACAAGGATTTCCCGTATCCGCTAAAGTAGGGTTACTTGCTATTCTGGTTGCGCTCCTTGTCGGTATTCCATTAGGGATCGTTTCTGCTGTTAAAAGAGGAAGTTGGCCGGATTGGGCCTCCATGACCTTTGCAACAATCGGTATATCGATTCCTAACTTCGTCATCACCGTTCTTCTTCTCTTCTTGTTCGCAGTCGTTTTGAAATTACTTCCTACATTCGGACTATCTAGCTGGAAACACTATATTCTCCCTGTAGCTGGTCTAGCATTTAGTCCTATTGCCTATATTGCTAGATTAATGAGATCAAGTATGCTGGAAGTCATGCGTCAAGATTATATTCGGACGGCAAGAGCGAAAGGTGTCCTTGAACTAAGTGTTATTTGTAAGCATGCATTGAAAAATGCCATTATACCCGTTGTTACTTATCTCGGTCCCCTCGTTGCGATTCTGTTGACAGGTAGCTTTGTCATTGAAAGGATATTTTCAATTCCAGGAATTGGACGGGATTTCGTAACAGGCATCAGTGACCGTGATTATTCCGTCATATTGGGAATGACTGTGTTTTTCGGAGCCTTCATCATCATAGCGAATCTTATTGTAGATGTTCTCTATGCTGTGATCGATCGACGAGTAAAAATAGATGAGTAGGTGATGAGCGTGACAAACCCTTTGAGAGTGAAAAAAAGCGAAGGTGATAATAGATTATTTACGGAAACTGAATACGATATCCCTGACGAATTGTTTGAAAAACTTGATCATACGGAAATGCACAATGAGTTCATCGCACGACCGAGTAAATCGTATTGGCAAGATGCCTGGTCTCGGTTTAAGAAAGATCCCCTTGCTATGATCGGCCTTTTCATCGTAATCGTCATGACAATTGCAGCTATTTTCGGACCTATCCTTTCAGAATATACATACGATGGCCAAGAAATAGAAAATGGTAATCAACGACCCTCATCAGAGCATTGGTTTGGTACAGATAAATTCGGTCGCGACATCTTCGTTAGAACATTGTATGGAGCAAGAATTAGCTTGACGATCGGTTTTGTAACCGCTGCCATCAACATGGTTATTGGAGTGGTCTATGGAGGGATATCGGGGTACTTCGGGCGTAGAATCGATATGGTCATGATGCGTATCGTCGATACACTGATCGGAATTCCTGACTTGTTATGGATCATCTTGCTCATGATGTTTCTCGGTAATAGCCTGCAAAGCATAATAATAGCCCTATGTCTTACATCATGGATAGGAACGGCTAGAATCGTAAGATCCCAGGTCATTAGTCTTAAACATCAGGAATTTGCGCTAGCTGCGCGGTCGATCGGATCTTCTAATCTGAGAATTCTGTTTAAGCATCTCATCCCTAATAGTATGGGACCGATTATCGTTACGGTTACTTTTCTCGTCCCTTCTGCGATATTCTCTGAGGCTTTTTTAAGCTTCTTGGGTATCGGCATCCAAGTTCCTATTGCTAGTTGGGGGACCCTTGTAAACGATGCAATACCTACGTTATTTACACAACCCTATCAAATGCTGTTTCCAGCGCTTGCGATCAGTATTACGATGTTTGCGCTTAATTTCATCGGTGATGGACTACGAGATGCACTAGATCCTAGGTTAAAGAAATAAAGGCAGGTGTTAATGTGAAATTACTACAAGTGAAAAATCTGAAGACGACTTTCCAGATCGAATCAGGACAAGTGCAAGCGGTTCGCGGAGTTTCTCTTCATATCGATATAGGGGAATCGATTGGAATTGTAGGAGAATCTGGCTCTGGAAAAAGTGTTTCCATGCTTTCCATTATGAGATTATTGCCTGACAATGCGAGTATTGAGGCAGATAGTATGACGTTTGATGGAATGGAAATGATCGATATCGATTACAAGCGAATGAGAAAGATGCACGGAAATGAAATCGGGATGATTTTTCAAGACCCGATGACATCACTAAATCCGCTTTTAACGATCGGACATCAAATCATGGAACCGATTCGTATTCATCAGAAGTTATCCAGATCGGAAGCCAAGAAAAAGGCGATTGAAATGCTGAAATTGGTTGAAATACCGAATCCAGAAAGTCGATTTAATCAGTATCCACATGAATTCTCAGGAGGCATGAGGCAAAGAGTTATGATCGCCATTGCCATCTCCTGTAATCCGAAGCTCTTGATTGCAGATGAACCGACAACGGCGTTAGACGTAACGATTCAAGCCCAAATTCTTGATCTCATGCGTGACTTGAAAACGAAACTAAATACGTCCATTGTGATGGTCACTCACGATTTAGGTGTGATCGCCAGTATGTGTAGTCGAATTATCGTCATGTATGGGGGAACGATTGTTGAAGAAGGGACGACGAGAGAAGTATTCTACAATCCCCAACACCCATACACGTGGGGGCTCATCCGCTCAATCCCTAAAGAGTCAACAGGAGAGAAGCAGAAACTCATTCCGATTCCTGGGAGTCCGCCAGATTTACTCGATCCTCCGAAAGGGTGCCCTTTCACAGCTAGATGTGAGCATGCGATGAAAATCTGTGAACAACATCCTCCTAACCATCTTGCCATATCGGATACCCACCGTGCTGCATGCTGGCTTATGCATCCTAAGGCTCCGAAAGTAGGAAAGAAGGTGATCGTCTAATGGTATTGGAGGGCGACAATCTCATTGAAGTGAGAAACTTAAAGAAGCACTTTGAATTGAAAAAAGGCTTCTTTGGTAGAAAGTCTAGCTTATTAAAGGCTGTAGATGATGTTAGCTTTTCAATTAGAAAAGGAGAAACCTTCGGTCTTGTTGGAGAATCCGGATGTGGGAAAACGACGGCAGGACGCACGCTCTTGAAGCTTTATGAACCAACATCTGGAGAGATCCTCTTCGATGGTAGATCAATAGAAAATCTTAAATACAAAGAGTTACTTCCCATCCGCAAAAAAATGCAGATGATCTTTCAAGACCCGTATGCTTCCCTTGATCCAAGGATGACCGTTGGAGAGATTATTGGTGATCCATTGGATGTTCATAAAATCTATCAGGGAAAAGATCGAACCGATAGAATAAAGGAACTGATTGAATTGGTAGGGTTGAAGAGCGATCATCTTAATCGGTATCCTCACGAATTTTCAGGTGGTCAACGTCAGCGAATAGGGATTGCGAGAGCGCTTGCCGTTGAACCCGAATTTATCGTTTGTGATGAACCGATTTCTGCCCTTGACGTATCGATCCAGGCTCAAGTTGTCAATATGCTAGAAGAGCTTCAAGAGAAATTCGGCTTAACGTATCTTTTCATCTCTCATGACTTATCGATGGTAAGACACATCTCTCATAAAGTAGGTGTCATGTATTTAGGGAGTTTAGTTGAAGTAGCCGAGGCGAACGAACTATATTCGAACATGCAGCATCCGTATACGAAGGCATTAATGTCAGCTTTGCCTATAGCAGATCCTGATCTCGCAGCGAAAAGCGTAAGAATTCATCTGCAAGGAGATGTACCTAGCCCCATTGATCCGCCATCCGGGTGTCCTTTTCGAACACGATGTGCCTATGCGGTTGAAGTATGTAGCGAAGTAAAGCCCGCGCTTGAAGATATAGGGAATGGCCATATGGTCGCTTGTCACGTCGTTTCATAACACGAAAGAATGTACGAATGATGCTATGAAGACTGTCTCTTATGACAGTTTCATATAAAACTTACAAACTAGGGGGAAGAAAATGAAGAAATTAATTGGGCTTTTGCTCGCGCTATCATTGGTTGTTTCAGCCTTTACCGGTTGTAGTTCAACAACGGATAGTAAGGAAGAGACAAAGATTATTTACGCATTACCGGATGAACCCGAGACATTGGATCCTACGCTCAACGTGTATTCTCGTTCATCTATCGTATTGCAAAACCTGTTTAGAGGTCTTTATAAGATTGATCCAAGTGGTCTTCCAGTGCCTGCCTTGGCATCGGAAACGAAGCTTGATGATACAGGAACGAAATATACGTTCAAGATTAATAAAAAAGCAAAGTGGAGTGATGGCAAGGCTGTAACTGCCCACGACTTCGAATATTCCTGGAAAAGGGTGTTAAATCCAGAAGTAGCATCAGGCGCAGCTTTTGACTTGTACTATTTAAAGAATGGTCAGGCATATAACGAAGGAAAAGCTAATGCAGAAGATGTAGGGGTAAAAGCAATTGATGATCATACACTTGAGGTGACACTAGAAAATCCAACCGCCTATTTCCTAAACTTACTATGTGTTACGTCCTATTATCCTGTGAGAAAAGATGTTGTAGAAGGAAAAGACCCGTGGACGAAATCTACTGAAACATATTTAACGACAGGTCCATTTACGCTTGAAGAAATTAAGCCGAAAGAAAAGTATGTATTGAAGAAAAACCCTAAGTATCTTGAAGCCGATAACGTAAAGATTGATACGCTTGAAATCGTATTTATTGAAGCACCGGAAGCGGAAATGGCAGCTTATACAAACGGTGAAATTGACGTATCAGACAATATCAACAATGAGGCGAAGGCGAAATATCTAGGCACAGCGGAGTATGTGGCATCCCCTCGTATTGGTACCTACTATTTCGATATCAACACGACCAAAGAGCCTTTTGATGACCCACGTGTGAGAAAAGCATTCGGGATCTCGCTCAACCGTGAACAAATCGTTAAGAATATTATGCAATCGTCTGAGAAGCCTGCCTATGGTTTCGTACCTTATGCAATGCCACATGGCGTACAGACAGACAAGGAATACCGTGATATCGTCGGGAATCTATTCGAAGAAAACATAGAAGAAGCAAAGAAATTACTTGCAGAAGCTGGATTTGCTGACGGAAAAGGAATGCCTGAAATCACATTCCTAACGATGGCAAGCCAAACGGATAAGGATATTGCCCAAGCGATACAAAGCATGTGGAAAGAAAATCTTGGCGTAGAAGTGAGTATTAAGACGATGGAATCTAAGGTTTATTGGGATGAACTCGAAGCGGGTAACTTCCACATTGCAAGGGATGGGTGGACAGGAGATTACTTAGATCCGATGACGAATTTAACCTTGTTTGAAACGATCAATGCCGCGGATGATGTTCGCTGGAGTAGTGCGGAATATGATACGTTACTAAAGGAGAATAGAGAGATAACGGATCAAGTTAAGCGTATGGATAACTATGCGAAGGCAGAGAAAATCCTGATGGATGAAATGCCCGTAATTCCATTATACTACTATGAGGATTCCTATCTTGTGAAGCCACATGTTAAAGGTGTAATGAAGAATTATATCGGACATACGTTCTTTGAATATGCCCACATAGAAAAGTAGTTGGTAACGTAAAGGGATCTAGGAGTGTGATACCTCCTAGACCCTTTTTAAATGGAAGATTATACTGTAATTGATAGGCTAGTCTATGATAATTGGGAGGCAAATTATGAAACTTTTTATTAGTGCGGACCAAGAAGGTGTAGCAGGAATTGCTCATTGGGAGGAAACGAATCACGGAACGACTCACAGTAAATATTTTTGTGATCAGATGACGAAAGAAGTGAATGCCGCTTGTGAGGCAGCCTTTGAAGCCGGTGCATCCGAAATCTTCGTTAAAGATTCCCATGATACAGCAAGGAATATCGACCCGTCAAAGCTTCCTGAAAAAGTAAAGATCATGAGAGGATGGGCGAGAAACCCCTACGTGATGATGGCAGGTCTTGATGAAACGTATGACGGGGTCTTCTTTATCGGATATCATTGTGCTGGAGGTACAGATGGGAATCCTCTAGCCCATACGATGAACAGGCAGAATGAATATGTGAAAATCAACGGGGAAATTGCGAGCGAGTTTACGATCAATGCGTATATTGCCGCATTTATGAACGTTCCTATTCTCATGATCACAGGGGATAAAATGATTTGCGAGGAAGCCAAGCAGCTAAATCCTCATATGATGACGGTGGAGGTGAGTGAAGGAATTGGAAATGCTTCTATCTCTATCCATCCGGATCTAGCGATAAAGAAGATCAAACAAAATGTTCGTAATGTAATAGGAGATGATCTCTCCAAATACAGAATCAAGCTTCCAGAAGAGTTTACAGTAGAGATTGCCTTCACAGAACATTACCTTGCTTATCGTGGTTCTTTTTATCCAGGCGCAAGACAAACAGGGGCTAAATCCGTAGAGTATCAATCTACCGACTACATGGATGTATTAAGGTTTTTATTTTTTGTTCTATAAGAGCTAGTTATAAAGGAGAGTGTGAGAGATATGATAAGCGAGATGAAAAAACCTAAAGCATTAAAGCAAGGCGATACGATAGGTCTGATCGCTCCTTCAAGCCCAGTGAACCATCCAGATCGGGTAGAAGAATCTGTGAAGAAGCTACAGGAGTTCGGTTTTAACGTTCGTGTTGGAGAGAGCTGCTATGGAACCTATGGTTACTTGGCAGGTAATGATAAGATAAGAGCCCAAGATGTTAACAAGATGTTTGCCGATCCCGAGATTGATGGCATCGTTTGTCTGAAAGGGGGGTTTGGTACGCCGAGAATTGTCGATTTGCTAGATTATGAAATGATAGAAAAAAATCCAAAACTGTTTATTGGATACAGTGACATTACAGCTATACATATCGCTTTGAATCAAATTTGTAAAATGGTTACCTTTCATGGTCCGATGCCTGCATCAGATATGCTTTCCAGCTTTGATGAATTTTCTAAGGAGAGCTACCTCCGAGCGAT
>FWWL01001120.1_pt1 | contig 66359 bp, 56 predicted proteins | sample 2228331 | NCBI WGS metagenome assembly FWWL01 (sample SAMEA103939775, study PRJEB20133) | metagenome
AGCACCGCGGCGCGCCCCTTGATGGAACTGGCAGGGGTAGTGCGTCAGAGTTTTGAAGCTACTGAGGCGGAGCGCCTCGCCAGCTCCGAGAAGCGGCGGGGCGGCCTGTTCAGGACACTGCGTGGGGGCTAGATCATCTATAGAGAGAGGAGCAGTGAGAAGTGTCTCTGCTGAAGCGCATTGAAAGAAGCCAATCTGGCCAACCGGAACAGCCGGGGATGGGATCGCAGGGCCTCCCGCCGCGCCCCGACATGGCAGCCCAGATGCGCCGGCGCGAGGCCGTGCATGGCATGGTAGGGCAGTTCAGCGGGGCAGCGGACATCAAGGAGCGCGTGCAGCGCCGCCTGCTAGAGGACCTAGGGCCAGGCGAGACCTTTGACATGGCGCGCTCGGAGGACCTGCGGGCGCGCATTGACGAGCTCTTCAATCAGATTCTGATGGAAGAGAACATCGTGCTGGCCCGTAATGAGCGCCGCCGCTTGCATGAGCAGATCGTGGCCGAGTTGCTGGGCTACGGGCCGCTGGAGCCCCTGCTTGATGATCCGGAGATCACCGAGATCATGACCGTAGGGCATGAGAAGGTGTACGTTGAGCGGCAGGGGCTGATTGAATCGGTGCCTGTACACTTTGAGAGCGAGGAGCACCTGCGGCGCATTATTGACCGCATCGTCTCGCCGCTGGGCCGCCGCATTGACGAGTCCTCGCCCATGGTGGACGCCCGCCTGCCGGATGGTTCGCGCGTCAACGCTGTCATCCCTCCTATCGCCATTGACGGCTCGGCGTTGACCATCCGCAAGTTCTCCAAGGTGCCGCTCACGGTGCAGAACCTCATTGACTTCGGGTCAGCGACCGTGGAGATGATGGAGTTCCTGCGCGCCTGCGTGATCGCCCAGTTCAACATCATTGTTTCCGGCGGCACAAGCTCCGGTAAGACCACCCTGCTCAACATCCTCTCCGGCTTCATCCCGGCCAACGAACGCATCGTGACCATTGAGAACGCTGCTGAGCTACAGCTGCGTCAGGAGCATGTGGTACGTCTGGAAAGCCGCCCGCCCAATATTGAAGGCAAGGGCGAGGTTACTATCCGCGATCTGGTGATCAACTCGCTACGTATGCGCCCCGACCGCATCGTGGTCGGCGAGGTGCGCGGCGGCGAGGCACTGGACCTTGTGCAGGCTATGAACACCGGCCACGATGGGTCAATGGGCACCCTGCACGCCAACAGCCCTCGTGACTGCATCGCCCGCTTGGAAACGATGTGCCTGATGGCCGGTATGGACTTGCCCGTGCGCGCCATCCGTGAGCAGATCGCCTCGGCCATCAACCTTATCGTACATGGTGACCGCCTGCGCGACGGCTCGCGCAAGCTCACGCGCGTCACCGAGATCCAAGGGATGGAGGGCGAGGTGGTGACCATGTCCGACATCTTCGTCTTTGAACAGACGGGCATGGATGGCCAGCGCATTGTGGGACGCATCCGGCCCACCGGCCTGCGGCCCAAGAATATGGAGCGCATCATTGACGCAGGTATCCAGCTCCCGCCGGCGGTCTTCGGCATCGCAAGGCGGTGAGCGCCTGCTCTCGCTTTGGTGCGCCTCCGATGTAGTGGCAGACGGAGGGCGGTACCATGGGTCTTTTTGGCAGAGATCCAATTGAGGAACGCCTCAAGAAACTGGATAGCTACATCCAGAGTGAGTGGCGGCCAGCCGCGGATGCCAGTGCGCAGGCTGTCCCCAGCGCCAAGGCCCTGCGCGAACAGATGGCCGAACGGCTGGATAACTTGCTGGCGCGGCGAGGGCTGGCAGGCGCCATCCGAGCGCAGCTGCGCCGCGCCGACCTCAAGCTGACGGTCAGCGAGTATTTGCTGCTCCACGTGGTGCTGGCCGCTGGCCTTGGCGCTCTGGGGCTGTCCCTGCGCGGCGCCTTGGGGGGTGGGCTGGGGTTCATTGCTGGGCTGTTCATCCCGCGCATCTACGTTTCCATACGCCGCAATCGGCGACTGAGCGAGTTCAACAACCAGCTGGCCGACATCCTCAACTTGTGGGTCAACTCCTTGCGCGCTGGCTATAGCGTGGAGCAGGCCATAGAGGCCGTCTCCCGCGAGGCACCCCCACCAGCAGGGACGGAATTCAAACGCGTGGTAGCCGAGCTTTCCATCGGCGTCCCTCTAGAAGTGGCCTTTAACAACATGCTCTCACGTGTGGCGAGCGAAGACCTGGACCTTGTCTTCACAGCAGTGCAAATTCAGCACGAGGTGGGCGGTAACCTGGCCGAGATTCTGGAGGCTATTAGCGAAACCATCCGCGAACGCGTGCGCATCAAGGGTGAGATCCGCACACTGACAGCCTCGGGGCGCGCCACAGGGTTCGTGGTTGGCTTCATGCCCATCGCCATTTCCATCCTGCTGATGCTTATTCGTCCGGGTTACATGAGCCAGCTCTTCTTCGGCCCGGAGCGGGGAGGAGCGTTCATCCCCGGCCTGCCTATCCCCTGTGGTTGGCCGATCATTGCGCTGGGTTTGATCATGATGGCTATCGGCATTGCCATCATCAACCGCATTATGGATATTGAGGTGTGAGCGCTAAAGCGCCCGCTGGGTGCACACTGCGAGAAGGGGCGGAAAGATGAGTGTGCTTCCTTTGATCGTTGTCTTGCTGTTGATCGTCATCGCTGTTGGGGCTTTGATCGCGGTGGGCTTCCGCACCAGCACCGACTACGACCCACTTGAGGAACGGCTGGCCGAGTACGTGGGCGAGGCGCAAGTCTCCACCAACCTTGAGCATATTGAGATGTCAATGCCGTTCACCGAGCGTGTGCTGTTGCCTATGGCGCAGCGCTTTGCGCAGTTCGCCACGCAGTTCACGCCTCAGGAGGCGCTGGAGAAGACACACCGCCAACTGGATCTGGCTGGTTCCCCGCCTGGCCTCACCCCGGCGCTGTTTTGGCTGCTGCGTTTCGCCGCCATGTTTGGCCTCAGCCTGATCTTGACAGTGGTGCTCAGCATCTCGCACCAGAAAACGACCTTCATCATACTTGGCCTCATCGGCGGGGCCGCGATCGGCTTCCTGTTGCCGCAGATGTGGCTAAGCAGCAAAATCAAGCGCCGCCAGGAGGAGATCATCAAGTCGCTCCCCGATGCGCTGGACCTCATGTCTATCTGCGTCAGTGCGGGGCTAGGTTTCGATCAGGCCATGCAGAAGGTTTATGAGAAGTGGGACAACGAGCTGGCGTTGGCCTTTGGCCGCGTGGTGCAGGAGATTCAGCTGGGCAAGACGCGCCGCGAGGCACTGCGGGCCATGGCCGAAAACATGGATGTGCCCGACGTTACCACCTTCGTCAGCTCCATCATTCAGGCCGACCAACTGGGCGTCAGCATCTCCAAGGTGCTGAACATTCAGGCGGCACAAATGCGTGTCAAACGCCGCCAGCGGGCACAGGAGAAGGCACAACAAGCACCTGTTAAGATGACCATCCCTACCGTGCTGTTCATCTTCCCTTCCATCTGGTTGGTGCTGTTAGGCCCTGCCGCTGTCCAGCTCTATAAGACCTTGTTCGGGGGGTGAGGGGGCAAGGCGGCAGAGGGTGCCGCCTGAGCGGGCTGTGCTGCCGGAGAGAGGCCACATGCCGCTCAACAGCACCGCAAGGGGAGAGGTGATCGCCGCTGCAGCCCGGCGCTTTTCGCAGGCCCTCCTTGACCTGCTCTTCCCTCCACGTTGTGCGGTGTGTCGCCGCGCCACATTTGACCTGTGCCCCGATTGTCTGCATGCCTTCATACCGCTTGGCCATGCGATATGCGTCAAATGCAGCACCCCCTTGGAGGAGTCGGGCCTCTGCCACCGCTGTGCGCAGTCTCCGCCCGCCTTCGTGCAGGTGATGAGCGCCTTCCGTTATGAGGGAGCCGTGCGCGAGGCGATCCACGCTCTCAAGTATCGGCGGCGCACAACGCTGGCCGAACCACTGGCGCAGGCACTGGTGAGCGTCATCCCCTCCCCACCCTGCGAGGTAGACCTGCTGTGTGCGGTGCCGCTACACCGCGAAAAGCTGGCACGGCGCGGGTATAATCATGCTGAGCTACTGATGAACGCCTTGATCCGATGGTGGCCCCTGCCAACAGCAGGACGGGATGCATTAGAGCGCCTGCGACCCACGCCGACGCAGGTCTCATCCGATTATGCGACACGTTTGGCCAACGTAGAGGGAGCGTTCGCCGCCCAGCGGGAAGCCGTACAGGGGCGCACAGTGCTGGTGGTGGATGATGTATGTACCACCGGTGCCACACTGAGCGCCTGCGCCCTGGCCCTGCTGACAGCAGGGGCACGTGCCGTTTACGGCGTGACGTTGGCTCGCACGCCGTGAGGGACAGCGGCCATTAGCGATGAGCGTTCAACCGTTGGCGCAAAGTGAGGGGACGCCTATCTCCCCTGAGGCCGAAAGGAGTGAGGGATGGAGATCACAATACACGGACGCAACGTTGAAATCACGCCGCGCCTGCGCTCCTATGTGGAACGCAAGGTAGAGCGCCTTGACCGCTACATGCCCAACATCATGCACATACAGGTTGACTTGGCGGAGGAGAAATCCAACCGCATGGGCATCCGACAGATAGCGCAAATCACCTTGCGCAACACGCGCGGCACTATCCTGCGCGCCGAAGAGCGCACCACCGACCTCTACGCCGCCATTGACGCCGTGGTGGACAAGATGTACCGCCAAATTGAGCGCTACAAGGGCAAGCGTCGGCGGCGCAACGAATGGCCTGAAGAGGAGTTCGCTGGCTACGAGACCGCAGTGGAGCTGGAGGAGGAAGACCTCAAGACGGGCAAGGTGATCCGGCGCAAGCGCTTCTCGCTGGTGCCCATGCACGAGGAAGAGGCCATTGAGCAAATGGAGCTACTCGGCCACGATTTCTTCGTCTTCGTGAATGCTGAGACCAATATGGTCAACGTGCTGTATCGCCGCCGAGATAACAACTATGGGTTGCTGGAACCAGAGATAGAGTAAAGCGGCGGCAAGGGCCTCACCACAACCCTAGAGTGTTGAAAAGCAAAAGGGGCGGTCTGTGTGACCGCCCCTTTTTGTGGCTTTTGGCCCCTCATCACCAGCCCTTAATATACTCCGCCCACTCGCTATGCGTCTCCAGCAGGTGCCCGAACAGGTACTCGGCAGTGGCAACTGGCTCACGCGGGGTGCGAATAAGCGACATGTTGGCTTCCTGCGGCGTGCGCCCTCCCTTGCGGCGGTTGCAGGCTGGGCAGGCCGCTACCAGATTCTTCCACGAATGCTGTCCACCGCGGTGGCGTGGGATAACGTGGTCAATGGTCAAATGCAGGGTGCGCTTGCCACAGTATTGGCAGGTGTAGTTGTCGCGGCGGAAGATCTCACGTTTGGTGAGCTTCACCCGCGGGTGCGGACGGTGCACCATATAGGACAGCCGCACAATAGAGGGACGCGGAAAGGACGAGGTCGCCGTGCGGATCTCACCGCGTCCGTTGACCAGCATCTCCGCCTTGCCAGTCATCATGAGGCCAACGGCCCGTTTGGTCGTGCAGATATTGAGCGGCTCATAGTTGGCGTTGAGCACTAAAACCGGCTCGTCCACCTCGCCCTCCTCAAGGGCTGGGCGGTAGCGCTACGCACTACCTGTGTTCACCCGATGGCGCGGATTGTACCAGCAGTGACAAAGCGGCGCAATTGCTGCTTGTTTCAGTCCGCCGCCATCCTTACCCGCGCTGCGGCAAGCCGCTTCAGCACAGCGATCAGCGCCGCCTGCCAGTCCTCACGGCAGGGAAGCCAGATCGCCGTGCGGCTGACGCGCACATTGTGCCCCAGCCAGCGCTGAAGGGCGGGGCGGTCAATGTGCTCCAGATCGCTGAGGCGGATGGCGATCTGCGCACCCTCAGCGGCGATGGTCTCCACGTTGGCCTCCAATGCCAGCAATTTGACGCGCAGCTGATAAAGCAGGTTTTCTACCGGCAGCGGCAGTGGCCCAAAGCGATCCTGTAATTCGGCACGCAGGTCCTCAATGGCCGCCTCGCTGCGCAGCTCAGCCATGCGCCGGTAGAGCTGCAGGCGCAGCGTCATGCTGGGCACGTAGTCGGTGGGAATATAAGTGGGCAGCGGCAGCTCAACAGCCACCGTCTCACGGGGAGCAGGGGCCTCCAAGGGGCCGCCATCCGCAGCGAGGGTTCCCTCATGCTGATCGCGCAAACGCTTGACGGCCTGCGCCAACATGCGCGTATAGAGGTGGAAGCCCACCGCCGAGATGTGGCCACTCTGTCGTACACCGAGCAGCTCACCAGCGCCCCTGATCTCCAGATCGCGCATGGCAATATGGAAACCGGAGCCCAGTTCGGTCTGCTCGGCGATGGTCTGCAGGCGGGCACGTGCCTCCGGCGTGAGCCTGGAGAGCGGTGGGTGGAAGAAGTAGGCAAAGGCGCGGTTGGTGCTGCGCCCCACACGCCCGCGCAGCTGATACAACTGCGCCAGCCCGAAGCGATCGGCACGGTCCACGATCAGCGTGTTGGCATTGGGGATGTCCAGCCCAGCCTCAATGATGCTGGTGCAGACCAGCACATCCACCTCCCCAGCGACAAAGCGCTGCATGACGGCTTCCAGTAGCGCCTCGGGCATTTGCCCGTGCGCCACCGCAAAGGTAGCCTCCGGCACCAGCTGCTCCAGGCGCTGTTTCTCGGCATAGATGGTTTCCACACGGTTGTGGACGAAGAAAACCTGCCCTCCGCGATCCAGTTCGCGCAGGATGGCCAGCCGGATGAGGTTGTCATCACGCTGACCAACATAGGTGCGCACCGGCAGACGTTCCTCCGGCGCCGTCTCTATGATGCTGATATCACGCACGCCGCTAAGGCTCATGTAGAGTGTGCGGGGGATAGGCGTGGCCGTCAGCGTCAGCACGTCCACCTCCACGCGCATCCGCTTCAGCTGCTCCTTGTGCGTCACGCCGAAGCGCTGCTCCTCGTCAATGATCAGCAGCCCCAGATCCTTGAAGCGCACATCGCTGCTCAGCAGGCGGTGGGTGCCGATCACAATATCCACGGTGCCCGTCGCCAACCCGGCAAGAACCTCCTCCTGTTCAGCCGGCGAACGGAAACGTGAGAGCATCTCCACGCGCACCGGGAACGGCGCCAGGCGCTGGCTGAACGTCTCATAGTGCTGCTGGGCCAGAACAGTAGTCGGGACGAGCATGGCTACCTGCTTGCCGTCCATCACGGCCTTGAAGGCGGCTCGCAGGGCGACCTCCGTCTTGCCGTATCCTACATCGCCGCAGATGAGGCGGTCCATGGGGCGCGGCTTTTCCATGTCAGCCTTCACCTCGGCAAGGGCGCGGAGCTGATCGGGCGTCTCCACATAGGGGAAGGAAGCCTCCAGCTCGCGCTGCCAGGGGGTATCAGGGCTGAAGGCATGGCCGCTGACGGCCTCGCGCAGGGCGTAGAGCTCCAGCAGGTCACGAGCGACTTCCTCAACGGCCTGCCGTGCGCGCTCCTTAACCCGCGACCACTCTGCCGTGCCCAGCCGTGAGAGCTCAGGCGGCTCATCATCCACGCCGACATAGCGCGTCAGGCGATCGGCCTGATGGATGGGCACATAGAGCACATCGCCACCTGCGTAATGGATGACCAGAAACTCGCGCTCAATGCCGTCCAGTGTGCGCTTCTCTAAACCTTGAAAGTGCCCGATGCCAAACTCGGCATGTACCACATAATCGCCGGGGGTCAGATCAGCGAAGAAATCCTCCGGTGCGATGGCGCGCCGTTCGGGGCGACGGCGCGGCTCGGGGCGTTTCCAGCCGAAGATTTCGGCATCAGTAAAGAGGTGTGTGAGATGTGCTTTGTGGCGTAGCAGCCAACCTTCAGCCAGCGTGCCGCGCACGAAGATCGGCACGCCGGCGGGGGGAAGTTCAACCAGCGCCTCAGTAAGCACAGGCGGCACACTCGGGAGACGCTCACGCCACAGATCGGCCAGACGTTCAGCCTGCCGCGAGACGATGATCAGGCGCTCCTGCCCACGGCGGGCCAAAGTATGGAGGCAGTCCAGAAAATACCTCAGTTCTCCGGCATAGCGTGGGCCGGGGGCGAAGAGGGTGCCAATTTGCCCGCTCCTATCCTCCTGCTCGGCGTAGAGATCGCCCGTGCCACCCAGTTCCAGCACATCCTTCTGCGCCAGATCGTCGGCGATCTGACTCCACGTCACGTAAGGGAGAGGCATGTCGGGAGGGATGTCGCCGGCTTGAACGTGCGCCTCACGCAGACCAAGCGCCTGCGACTCCAGATCAGCGACCGCATCGGCCAGTTCCTCCCAGTCGTCCACCAGCACCAGCGCATGAGGAGGCAGGTAATCCAGCAGGCTGACCACTTCCTCGGTCATCCAAGGAAGGTAAAACTCCAGCGCATCAAAGGCCTGCTGCTGGCGCAGAGCTTCCCAATCGGCGCGGGGATGGACAGCCGCATCAACATCCGCCTCGGGTGCAGGGAGCGCCTCAACCCATGCCTTAAGGCGGGACGCAGCCACCAAGCCGTAGAGCGGCAGTGCTTCCCGCGCTGGGGGGATCGTCACAGCGTCCAGCGTTGTCAGGCTGCGCTGAGTAGCAGGGTCAAACGTGCGCAGCGACTCTACCTCTTCTCCCCATAGCTCAATGCGCACAGGCTGATCGGCGGTGAGGGGAAATACATCCACGATGCCGCCACGCCGCGAGAAGGTGCCCGGCTCGGTGACGAGCGTCACCGGCTCATAACCAATTTGGAGCCACAAGCGCAGCAGGCCCTCCAGCCGGCCGCCAGCAGGCAGGTGCTCCCCCTGTCGGACCGTCGTGCAGTGATGGAGCAGGTAGGCAGGCGGGAGCGTGCGATGCATCAGCCCTTTGGCCGAAGTGACCACGACGGCAGGCACATGCGATGTCGTAGGCACCAGCCCCGCCAGTTCCGCCAGCACCTGCAGGCGTGCGCGGATGGCACGTTGGCCCCAAGGTGCACGCTCATAGAAGACGGCATTCGGTTCAGCGAAGGCCAGCACGCGCAGGTCAGGCGCCCAGAGCCGCACCTGCTCAGCGAGGCTGGCGGCGTGGTCAGGGCGTGCGGTGATGATCAGCAGGGGACGTCCCACATCTTGCGCTAACGCAGCGATGAAATAGGGACGTGCAGCGCGGAGCAGCGCCAGCGCACGGCGGCTCCCCGCCAGCGGATCAGCCAGTTCCGCCAGCAGGGCACGGTAGGCGCTTCCTTCACGCAGCAGGGCAAGCAGTCCCGATAAATCCATCGCACTCCCAGCAACCTTAACGCTCAGGCGAGAGGCCGTTGAAGCGGCTCATCGCCTGCTCTATCCCCTCACTCAACCACACTTCCACAGCATCGGCGGCGCGCTCCCATGCCCCCTCTATGAGGGGCAGCTGCTCAGCGCTGAAATCCTGCAGTACATAATCAGCAGGGTCCATGCGCCCCGGCGGGCGCCCAATGCCCACCCGCAAGCGGGCGAAGTCCTGCCTCCCCAAGCGTTCAATGATGTTCTGGACGCCCTTGTGCCCCCCTGATCCACCCGCCGGACGCAGGCGGATGACCGCTAACGGCAGGTCAAGGTCATCGTAGATGACAAGCAGGCGCTGAGGGGGGATGCGGTAAAACTTCACCAGTGCGGCCACCGGCCCGCCGCTCAAATTCATGAACTTCTGGGGCTTGGCCAGGATAACCGGACAACCGCCAATGCTCCCGCTGGCTACCAGAGCGCCGTTCTGCTGGCGGCTGAACGTCAGACCATGCCGTTCGGCCAAACGGTCAACAACGTGGAAGCCAACGTTATGGCGATTATGCTGGTATGGGCGGCCCGGGTTGCCCAGCCCAACGACAAGATGCTTCTCGCTCATGGCAGGCACGGTATCGGCAACAAGCGGCTCTCACCGCCGCCCCCTTCGCATGCTGCTAACCAACGGATGGATCACCTCTCGGCGCAGGCGTCGCCACCCTGAGCGCAGCTCGCCGCGCCAGGCAGCGCGCAACAGGCTGTAAATGCCCAGTGCGGCAAATACCCCCAGCGCCATCTTGACGCCATCCAGCGCGGCTTGGCGCAGGCGCTCAGGGCGCAGCGGCGAGTCGGCCTCCGGCAACGGCAGGGGCGTCGGCGTGGGGCCGCCCGGCGTAGCAGTGGGGCGCGGCGTGCGCGTGGGCGGTTGCCAGATCAGCGGTGTGGGTGAAGGGCCAGGTGTAGGCGTGCCGGGCGTAGGCGTGAGAGTAGCCGTAGGCCGCACAGTAGGGGTAGGGGTCGGCGTGGCATTGACGATCTGCACAAGCACCTCATCGTCAATGGCGCTGCCGTCGCCGCGCACTACGCGCAGGCGCAGGCGATAGTGCCCATCGGGCAAGGTAGTGGTATCCCACAATGCCAACACTCCATCGCTGACCTGTTGAGCAACAGGCGGCTGGAGAGGTACCCAGTCCATGCCGGAAAGGACAGGATCAGGGATGTATTCCAGCACGTAGTAGCGGAAATTTGCATCCGCCGCTGTGCCGTAGATCAGCACCGTGCCGATGAGCACATCACCATCCTGCGGCTCAGCGATCACGGCGACGCCCCCCTCGTCCTGCAGAGACGATCCTGCATAGGCAGCCTGCACTGCCCCTGTTGCACCAAGGAGCATCATCGCGCCGATAGCCAGAGGCCAGCCGCATCTCCGCATGGCAGCTCAACCCTTCCCCGCTCGCCCTGACTAATTTGCAAAGGATAAGTTTAGCCCATCTGAGGAGCGATTACTACCGAAAGCGCGGCCTTTTCTGCAGCGTTATGGCTCCCCCTACCCCAGCGGGAGAGTGAGGTAGAAGCAGGGAGGCCAAACCGCCCGCTGGGGGAAGTCACCCACGCGGTGTATCTCATACACCGTCATCGGCCCCAGAGGAGAAAGTGGCCGATAGTCCGGCTGCTCAGCGGCCGACCAGATGGGAAGGTAAGCGGGCTGCGCCACGAGGCGGGCATAGGTCTCGCTCCAGGCGGGGAAAACCACCACATACTGCGCACCACTGGCCACGATGTAATCGTGCAGAGCTTCAGCATCATGCATGTAGGGCAACACGTCCGGCGAGACCAGCCCAGCAAGGTCCACCAGCGGGCGCGGGGCAAAGTAGCCCAGCGCGCCGATGTCATGCGCGGCGATCACGGCATCTGGTGCGGTGTGCTCAGCCAGCCAGCGCGCCGTAGCCACCATTTCCGTCTCAATAAAGGCCACATCCTGTGCATAGGCCGGAGCACCCAACACGGCTAAGAAGAGGGGGAACAGCATGGCCACCGCCAGCAGCCAGACGAGGATGCCCAGTCTTACTGCTCTCTGCTGCGCCTTCGGCTTAATGATATTCACCATACCCCACACGCCATAGGCCACCACCAGCGGCACGGTCGGCATGGCATAGCGCCCATGCTGATAGGTCACTGGCAGGCGCGCCGCATAGAGCGCCCAGTGCAGCGCTGCCCATATCAACGGCAAAGTCCCAGCCCAACGTAGAGGACGCTCACGCACCCAGCGCACCAGCGATATTACCAACGCCGGTATCAGCAACACCTGCGGACCAACAAAGGCCGCCGCCACCTGATCAAACAGCCGCCGCAGGTAAGGCACCTGCCACAGCACAGCGTACTCAGTCTGTTTGGCATAGAAAGTGTTGGGCCACAGCGTGCCACCTGTGGAAAGGTTGAGGGCGAGGAATGGCGCAAGCAGCAACCCAAAACCCACACCCGCCAGCACCGCCCAACGCGCCTTATCGGCCAGCCTGCCACGCTGTAGCAGGCCGTACAGCCCAGCTACGCCTGCCGCCAGCACCCCTTCGGGGCGCGCCAGCATCAGCAAGCCACCCCCCACCCCAAGCCGCAATCCATCCTGCCAGCGGTGCCCCATTGTGGCGGGGTCATGGCGCTGCCGCCACACCCAGAACCACACCAGCAGCGCCGCAAAGAGCGCTGTCTCCATGCCGGAGGCCGCCGCCCACACCAGATGCCACTCCAGCGCCACCGCCAACCCTACCGCCAGCGAGAGGCGCAGCGAGGCTTGAGGAAACAACCGCGCTGCTCCCAACCCCACCGCCACAAGCGTCAGTAGCCCCGCTGCCTGCGTCCACAGGCGTGGATCAAGCGGCAGCAGATGGCCAGGGGTCACCATCAACGTCCACAGCACCGAGGTAGAGCCACTGCTGGGCACGCCGGGCACAAAGGCCCATTGCCCCATCTGCGCCAGATTGCGGGCGTAGGTCTGATAAATCCAAGCATCGTCCAGCGGAAAGCCGAAATGCGCCTGACCAACCCAAGCCGTCAGCAGGTACAGCAGGTGCGCGGCAGCAGCAGCCAGCGCGATCAGCCCATCGCGCCAGAGGGGGGTGAGGGTCCAGCGAGTGCCGTGAGCAGGAACCACCTTTTGCTCCATAACGTCAGTATAATGAGCACAACGCAGCAAACAGGAAGGGTACACTAACAATGAAGAGAGCGCTATTTGTGGCATTGATGGTGTTTGTGGTCATCGCTGCTGTCGGCTGCGCAGCAGGGGCAGGTGATGGGACACCCGAGCCGGATCGCCCCGTCTCATCTGATGAACCGCAACCACAGCCGCAGCAGGATGAGGATGAGGGCAGGGTTTATCTGTACAGCGTGGCCGGTGTGGACGAAATAGAGATCCGGTTGATGGAGTCGTTCCCCGTGCAGGTCAACGTGGTGGCACGGGGCAACCACCCCGATGGTTGCACCGAAATTGACGAGGCGCAGGTGCAGCGCGAGGGCAACCTCTTCCGCGTCACACTGACCACGCGCCGCCCAGCCGATCGGATGTGCACCGAGGCGCTGGTGCCTTATGAGTATGTCTTCCCGCTGGATGTGGAGGGTCTGCGCGCTGGGGAGTACACGGTGGACGTCAACGGCGTGGTGGGCACCTTCACACTGGAGGTAGACAACATGCCCTCCCAAGAAAACAGCAGTGGACAAATCCTTTACCATTTGGCCCCCGTCACGGATGTGGAAGCGCGCATCTCCGGCACGGCGCCCGCCAGAGTGGAGATCACCATTCGCGGCTACCTGCCTGACGCCTGCACCGAAATCAACAGCATCAGCGACCAGCTGGAAGGGAGCATCATCCGCGTGACGGTTGAGACGCGCCGTCCCGCCGACCTTATCTGCGCACAGGTGATTGAGGACTTTGAGGTGCGCTACACGCTGACCTCCATCCTTGGGCGCGGGAGCTACATCGTGGACGTGAACGGCACCGCGCAGACGCAGGTCACCGTCCCTTAAGGCTCAACTCGTGGGGGCAGGATGCGGTACAGATAGACAGGCGCCGCTTCATCACCGAGGCGGCCCAGCTGCACAAAACGCCCTGAGGTAGGGCCGTCCCAGTAGAAGCGCTCCAAAGGTGGCGGGACGTTGTGATCGATCACCAGAAAGGTGACGCCGTAGTCGTCAGCAGCCTGTAGCAGTGTGGCCTCGTCGCCGTTGGGGATGGGCACGCCGCTCCGCCCGCTATGCAGGTAGAGGCCAGGCGGGTTGTTGCTCATGATGCGCGCCTCCAGCGGCACATCCAGATCGTCCAGTATTGCGTCAATCTCATCGTACAAGGCCCCACCCCGATTCCAGTCCACCGTGTGCAGGTCAGGCAGGCCTACCACACGGGTCAACACGGCGAAGATCGTCACACCAGCGGCGAGGATCGCGCTCCCCGCACTGAAGACACGCCACGCCGCTGCGGCCTGCCAGCCGCGCCGTTGCGCCGCCCAGCGGATGGCATCCTCCAATCCCAGTGCCGCTGAGGCCATCACAAAGGGCACTAGCGCCGCTGCGGAGTGCAACCAGCCGCCGCGCAGACCCGGCAACGCAAAGGCGAAGGTCATCGCCACGAAGAGGAGGGGAGCGTAGAGCAAGAGCGGCAACAGTTGCCTCTCACACCGCCGCCGCCATATACCAATCAGCGTGAAGGGTGTGAGGAACACGAGATTGTGTACCCCCACAAACGTGGCCAGATTCCCCATCAGTGCTTGCCAGCGCGGATACAGGATGGCCATCCAGCCTGCAGCAAAGAAGCGCTGAGGGGAAAGGTTCGGCGGATAGGCGAACAGGTCGTTGTAGTCCACCAGCCACAGTGTGCTCAGTCCCCCGGGAGCCAGCGGAGTGCCGAAAACGGCCATGTTGCGGACGAACCACGGGGCCATCACCAAAAGGTAGCCCATTAGTGCCGCACCTGCCGAGAGAAAAGCGCGCCCATCGCCTAACAAGGCCACGAGCACCACAACGGCGGCCAGCAGCACCCCATCCGCCCGCGCCAGATGCGCTAACGCGGCACATCCCCCTGCCAGCACCCACACCCACCGACGCTTGGAGCCTCTTCCTACCCCGGCCAGTATCAGCGCCCCTGCGCCTGCCAGCGCAAACGGCGTAAACGATTCCGGCAGCGACCAGAATATGGCATAGTACCCGCTGAAGACCGTCAACAGCCCCGCAAGGAGGGCCTGCCATCGCCCACCGATCTGCGTGGCCAGCGTGTAGCTCAGCAGTGGCAGCGCCGCACCAAGTAGTACAAACACCGCCTGCGCCGCACCGAAGGCGGGCATCCAGCGCCCCAAGAGCACAATCCCCAGCGCCGCAAGCAGCGCTGGCAGCGGCTGCCAGTAGGTGAAAGAGGGCACAGGCAAGCTCGCCCGTGCCTGAAGGTAATTCCATAGGTACGGCTCACTGAAGCCACGTCCCTCGGCCAGCGCCACGCCGCCGTTGAAATAATAGGCTGCGTCCACGTAGCCGGGGTCACGCACGAGCCACGCCACCGCCCCGTTGACAGCCAGCCCTAGCGTATAAAGCAGGAGCAGATCACGCCCACGCTGGCTCATGTCGTCTGCACCCGCTGGGGGCGGCACTGCCACCAGAAGGCCACCAAAAAGCCGATGATGAGCAGGGTACGCAGCGGCGCGGTGAGGTATAGCCCCCAGAAAAACCCCCGCGACATCAGCACCGGCCATTCCAGAAAGTTGACCAGTGAGAAAAGCAGGATGGCCAACACGCCCTCACGGTTGGGGAAGATGAGCAGGATCAGCGGGATGACCATCTGCATCCAAGGGGTGCTCCAGCCTTTGGACCACAGCAGGAAGACGCACCACGTTACGCCGAAGAAAGCCACCTGTGCGCGGTCGGTGCGGCGTATAGGGCGCGTGAAGAGGTAAGCGTACAGCGCCCCAAAAGCAATCAGCGCCACCCAAGGGGAGATGAGCGGCGGGTGGCCCAGCATCTGGGTGGCCTTGGAAGCATCCAGCCGATCGATCAAGTCGCCAAAGTTGCCCGTGCCGAAATTGCCATCCAGCAGCGCCCATACTGTCTGCCAGCTGGACTTGCTGATCTGCGCCTGCAGCGAGGCCAGTGCGAAAGGTGGGCTGAGGATGAGGAAGGGCAAGTAAGCCCCCACCCCCAGCGCGGCCACGATGCCCGTATAGAGAACGGCCCGCTTGGGGGATCGGAAGCGCCACGCTGTCGGAATCAGCAGTACCGGCATCACCTTGATCAGCGCACCGGCGGCCACCGCCAGCGCCGAGCGCCCATCCTTCCCCTCCAGCAGCCCCAGCAGCCCCAGCAGCATGAACAGTGTGACAACCGGCTCCACGTTCCACATCAAGAAGACCAGCGGCACACCCAAGATCGCATAGGCCCATGCGATGTCCAACCCACCCTGCGCCCCATAGAGGCGCTCACCCAAGCGCCGCATGAGGATCAGGTTGCCCACATCGGCGGAGAGCACGATCAGCGCCAGTGTGTAGTAGTAAGTATGCTCTGGCAGCCCCAACCACACGTTGAGCGCCATGTGCAGCCCCAGGTTAGGCCACACAAAGAGCGGCGGATACTCCATCCAATAACCGATGAAGGGCAGCAGGCCCGTCAAGCGGGTGATGTCAGCGAACTTGTAGAAGTTGTCAAACTCCCCATAGGCCATGAGGCCATTGGGATCGTGCGCAGCGAGGATCACCAGCCGCAGCCCGACGAAGAGCAGCAGCAACACGCGGAAATCGCGCAGGAAAACAACCCTGTTGTGGCGCTCACTCCCCTCCTCATCGCCGGATAGAAGGGTTGGAGGGGTGAGGCTCGCCTTCTCATCGCTCAAGTGGCACCTCCCGCACGTAGAGGCTAGCCACGCGATCCCGATACACTAACTTCCATCCCTTGCTTAAGCGCAATACTTGTGCTAGTGGGCTGCTGGTCTCAATGAGCACGGTGTTGGCGCCTATCTGATCCAGCTGCTCATCCCAATCCGGTTGGGCAAGGGCCACTTGAAGATAGACCCGCAGCAGGTCGTCATCATACAGATCGGTGCGCCCGTCCACATACACAGGATACTCGCGTGCTGCCCAGATCAGGTAGCCGCCCCAGTTGTAGCTATTGAACAGCGGGCCGGGCGGCTGCCGCGCCTCCAGATAAGCCACCGCCCCGACCGGCAACAGGTCGCGGCGGGCCTGTTCCACCGTTTGGGGGTTGAGCGCAACGCTCACTTTGAAGACCACCGCCGCGCCTATCAGCGCTAACAGCACCCAGTTGACCAGCACCGCCGCTCCCTGTGGCGGGCGGCGTAGGTCAAAGCGGATGTCGTGGGCAGCCAGCCAAGCTTCGGCGTGGACAGTCAGCACCGGTGCGGCCACCACGGCAAACACGGCAATATTGCGCCCCGCCAGCAGGGCCGCGTAAGCCGTCCCACTGACCATCACCGCATCGCGCCAGTGTAAGCGACGGGGCGAGAAGCCCACCACAACAAACGTGCCCAAGAGCAGCCAGATGAAGGGCCATGTCTGCGGTTGATGGAAGTTGGGCGCTGCCCACTCTTGGATGTAATCGCGCAGCACGCCGATACCTACCGTGCGGAAAGGGTAGGTGAGCATCTGCACACCATAGGGGTTAACAGCAATCGCCGCCGCCGAGACCAGCCCCACCTCCACAAGGCGCAACGCTGGGCGCAGGGTGGGGCGTTCGGCATCGGCGACTTGCCCTCGTAGCACCCCTTCCACCAGCCAGTGAAGACCCTCCCCGAGGGCTGCCAGCACCAGCAGCATGAAGCCGATGGCAAACCCCCCGTGCAGGTTAGCCCATAGCGCCATGATCGGCGGGATGAACCACAGACGGTCATGTCCCCGCCGATAGGCCCACAGCAACGCAAGCACCAACGCGCTGAGCAGGAACGACATCATCTGCGGGCGTGGCGACCAGAACACCGCCGCCGCTGCTCCGGCCAGCGCAACGGCAAAGGCGCGCACCAGCGCACTGCCTTCACTGACGCGGTAGATGAGCGCCATTCCCGCCGCTGCGAGCGTCGCCGTGTAGAGCGTCAGCCCCACGTCGCCCAGCGCTGCGTAGGCACCATAAAGCACCATCTGCGAGAGCCACGAATGGTTGATCCATGCTTCCCCCGCCCGCGACCACGAGAAGAGGTCCGTGCGCAACAGGGCACGGTGCTGCACCTGCCACTCGCCAGCCCGCAGGTGCCACAGCATATCGGTATCCAGCGGGGCGCGGGCGGCCATCGCAAAGACGGAGGCTACCGCCAACACGGCCAGCAGGCGCTCCAGCGTCAGCAAGCGCAGGAAACGCATCATGGCTCCGGAATCTCCCGCCCTTCTATCTCGCGGTAAGGCACTACTTCCTGCGGCCTGACATGGCGCGGCAGGTCATAAAATACTGTATAGGGGCCAATCTGCGCCTCGTGGTAGGAGAGACCCAACGCGGCGAAACGCTCGCGCAGCACGGCATCCAGCACAGCATGGTTGGCTGTAACATACACGATATGCTCCGCTGCCCGCACGGCCTCTAGATGGGGCAGGTAGCGCAAGTCATAGGTGGTGTAGCGCAGGTCAGGTTTATAGGGCAACAGTGGCACCAGGAGGATGCGTTCCCCCGTCAGGAAAGCCAAACGGTACGCCACCCAATAGGTGCTGTAGCCGCGGTCCGCCCTCACAGAGTCCAGAAAAGCGATCAGGTCGTCATCATACTCGTTAGGAATGTGGGTGATGGCGTTGAACTGCGTCGTGAGGCCGGGCGGGTTCTTTGCCATGGCCCGCACAGTGCCGCCCAGATTGTAGGCGAGGATCACCCCCAGCAACACGGGCACCACCCACCGCACCCCTGAGCGTGCCCCCTGACGTGCCACTTCGCCCAGCCACTCCCCACTCAGCACCGCCAACAGCGGGTAAAGCGGCAGCAGGTAGCGCCCAGAGGGGTCACTGCCAAAAGGTGAGAAGAGGAAGGCCGCCATCAGCACCCCCCAGCCACCCAGCAGGGTGAGACGCTCCACCGCCGCCCCCTGGCGCTGCAGGGTGCGCCGCACTGCCCACCACAGGATGAATAAATACAACGCCGCAATGGGCATCCCCAATGGCAGGATGAACCACTCCAGCGCCCACGAAGGGCGCAACCCGAACAACGCCGGCAGGTTGAAGGCCACCAGCGAGAGCATCCGCTCTGGCAGGCCACCACTGTCCGCCTCTGCCAGCGTCTGCCCAAAGCGCACGCCGAACAGTTCGCCGAGAACGCCCGCCGCATCGGTGACCAAGGCGCTGATCCACGGTCCCGCGCCAAGAGCGAATCCCAATGCCAGCAGGGCGATTTTGCCTGCCGAGAGGGATCGCCGCAGGCGCCATAGGCCGATGACCCCCAGCGGCAGGAGCGTGGTCACGATCAGCGCCATGCTCCACCAGCCCAGTCCGGCCAGCACGCCTGCCAGCAGCCACCAACAGGGGCCATCCCGGCGCCCGCTGAGAATGCCCCACCCCACCAGCAGCAGCAGGTTGTTGAGCAGCAGGATTTCCCCGTAATCGCCCAGTGTGGCAGTGGTGTAGACGCTTATCATCACGGGCGGCACGGCGATCAGCAGCGCTGCCGCACTCGCCGCCCAACGATTGCCGCTCAGCCGATGGGTCAGGCCATAGGTGGTGATCAGCGTGCCAAGGTACAGGGCTATCTGCACGATGCGGATCGCCAGCACTTTTTGGCCGAAGACCAAGAAGGAGAGCGCCACAAGGTAAGCATCCAGCGCCCCCATATAGGACTGGCCATAGAAAAACACAGGATGAGCACCCTGCAGGATGATGTGGCGCGCCATCAGTCCGATGATCGCTTCATCCGCGTGGAAGCTCACGCTCCCTGTGGCAAGAAGCACCGCCTTAAGTGCTAACCCTACTCCCAGGGCCAGCCAGAGGCCTGTGTGCTGCAAGATCAACTGCCGAGCCACTGAGATCGGCGATAACGAAGCGATAGTGACGGCTTGCGGATGAGCCATGCCGTTAATGTACATCAGGCGGCGTATTTGGGGAAGTAGTCACATGGGACTAATGTGCCTCTGCTCCCTCTGGCAAGGACGTGGGAGATGGCTATACTGGCAATGTCGCACTCACCTTAGGGGAGGCCAGCGGTTGGTTACCCAGACACCCCATCAACATCCTACCCTCCGCCGCTCGGAACAGATCATTGGTATTGTGCTGTCCCTTGTGGCACTGGCTCCGCGCCTTGCCGTCGCCTTACTGCCTATCCCTACCCAACTGGTCAAGACACTCACCGACGATGCCTTCTATTACTTCCTTACGGCGCGGCATATCCTGCAAGGGGCCGGCCCAGCAGTGGACAGCATCAACGCCAGCAACGGATGGCATCCGCTGTGGCTGCTCATTAACCTCATGGTGCAGGCCTTGCCCCTGCCCTCCCCCGATGCTTCTGTGCACCTCGCCCTTGCCCTCAGCGCCTTGCTTGACAGTCTGGTAGTGTTCGTGCTCTACCACAGCGCCCGCCGTTACATCAGCGTGGAGGCGGCGGCAGCGGGTGCGCTGATCTACGCACTCAACGCCATGCCTGCTCTGCAATCGGTCAACGGGCTGGAAACAGGCCTTGCTGCCCTCCTCATCGCCGCCGCATGGGCCTCCACGTTGCGCTTGAGTCGTGCCCCCACAGCGGCAAACGCGTTTCTGTGGGGCCTTGCCTTCGGCCTGTGCTTTCTGGCCCGCACGGATACGGTCCTCATCCTCTTCTGGTTGGGCTTTTATGGGTTGTTGCGCTTGCCGCAAACACGGCGCTGGCGGCTTGTCCCGTTCGGTGCGATGGTGGCCATCGCGTTTATCACCCCTTGGCTGATCTGGAACTGGCTCACCTTCGGATCGCCGTTGGCCCAAACGAGCGCCGCCGCTGTCCCGTGGGCAATCCGCGCGCGCTACCTGATGGCTCACCCCGACGAACCCCTCTGGCGGCTCTCCCTGCAAGCGTTCGCACATCCCACCGCGTGGCTGCGCGGTGATTATCTGGGTACCCCACCCTTGATCGGCTTTCTTCTGTGGCCGCTGGCCACGCTCGGTTTAAAGGACCTACGCCGTCCGCTAGCAAGCACAGCCTTGCTCTTGCTAGGCGGAGGGGTCACCCTTATCCTCGTCCACACGCTGCTGCGCTACTATCCGCGCCCCTGGTACTTTGTGGTGATGGCCCAAAGCCTTGCCCTCGGTCTTGCCTTGCTGTGGGAGAGGTTATCACACCCTGCTGGCCGCCTGAGCTCCCCCCTCTCCAGCAGTGGAGAGGGGGACTGGGGAGGCGAGGCTCCTCGCTCGCGCCTCGCGCGCAGCATAGCGTTGGCCGCCCTTGTGATCGCCCTTCTGGTGCCCGGCATTGTGGTCTGGCAGATCGGCTACTACCCCTGGCAAACCATCCAGTGGGAAGCGGCGCAGTGGATACGCCAAAACACACCGCCGCAGGCGGTCGTCGCCAGCATGAACTCCGGCATCATGGGCTATTATGGGGAACGGACGGCCATCAATCTGGATGGAGTGGTCAACCCGCAGGCTTTTGCTGCCATCCGCGCCGGGCGTTTGCTGGCCTACATGCAGGAAGCAGGCGTGGATTATTTCATTGACTCCGACTACGCGCTGGAGAGCGAATACGGGCCGTTTATGGGGGCCGACTATCGGCGCAGCCTGCGCGAGGTGGCAATCATCGGTGCCCCCTACCCCGGCCTTGGGTACTGGCGCGCCTATGAGGTCCTGCCACCAGAGCGCTGACGCCACCCCACCAACCGCCGCACAGCAAGGCGCAGCACGGTGTAGAGCGCCCGCACAATCTCCTGCCGCGAGATGTTGGATTTGCCGCGGCGGCGGTCTTCAAAGACGATTGGCACCTCGCCCACACGGAAGCCTGCTTGCTGAACGAGGAAGAGCATCTCAATAAGGAACGAATAGCCGTTGCTGAAAATGGTATCCAGCGGCAAGGCTTCCAGCACGTGGCGGCGGTAGCAGCGGAAGCCCGCTGTTGTATCATGAGCCTGCAGGCCCAACATCAGGCGTGCGAAGGCGTTGGCCCCATGGCTGAGCAGGATGCGCCACAGCGGAAAGTCGGGCGTGCTGCCGCCGGGTATATAGCGCGACCCAATCACCAGATCGCAGCCATGGCGTGCCATCTCCACCATCGCTGGGATGTAGCGCGGATGGTGGCTGAAATCGGCATCCATCGTCAAGATGAAGGTTGCGCCCTGCTCCAACGCCCGTTCAAAGCCTGCCAGATAGGCCGTCCCCAACCCCAGCTTGCGTGGGCGATGGACCACCGCCACCCGGCCCGGCTGCTCTGCCGCAAAGCGCTCGGCCAGCACCCCCGTGCCGTCCTGTGAGCTGTCATCCACGACGATCACACCGACATCCAGCGGCAAGGCCAGCAGCATGGGGATCAAGATGGCGAGGTTCTCAGCCTCGTTGTAGGTGGGGACGATGATCAGTGTCTCAGGCACAGGCTCTCACTTCCGCCATAGGCAGCGCATGGATACGTATAGGCAACAGAAGGCGGCTGTACCTGCCAGCCGCAGGCCCGATCATAGCGATCCTGTGGGGAAGCGTCAAACCTTGCCAAGCATCCAGTGATGCGTTACAACCCATCTCACACTGCCGCAGGAGTGTCTATGATCCGCCTCAACCGCCTGTCCTTGCGTCGCTTTTTGTCTGTGCGCCCTTGGGTTGTCGCCCTGCTGCTGTGTTTGATCTACCTCGCCGCCGTCTTCGTCCTGCACGGCGCCGATCCGCTCACTTTTATCGTCCTGCCGCAGCCACCCTCAGCGGAACACCCGCAGGGCAGCAAGGGTTACGATGGTCAGTGGGTCTATCACATCGCCGTCAACCCCATCACTGCGCCACCCCATCTGGACGTGCCTGCCTACCGTCTACAGCGCATCCTGTTGCCGGTGCTGGCGCACCTGTTAGCCCTCGGCCAGCCCGCCCTCATTCCGTGGACGTTGCTTCTGCTCAACCTTGCCGCCTTTGTGGGTGGGATCATCGTGCTGGAGCACCTGCTCAAGACGGCGGGGGTTAGCCGTTGGTGGGCGTTGATCTACGGCCTTTCGGCGGGCATCCTCATGCCGGTGCGCCTCAGCCTCAACGAGCCGCTGGCCTATGCACTGGCACTGGCCGCCATCTGGCTGGAGCGCAAGGGACGGCTGTGGTTGGCTGCCGCGATGTTCGCACTGGCCGGGCTGGCCAAAGAGCTAACCCTGATCTTTGTGTTGGGCTATCTGCTATGGATGGTTTTAGAGCGTCGCTGGCGCGATGCGCTGCGCCTTGGCCTTGTTGCCTGGGCGCCTTATCTGGTCTGGCAGGCGGTGCTCTATTTCTGGTTGGGCGAAATCGGCACGGGGTCGGGCGGTGACCTGCGCACGCCTTTTGAGATCATCCCCTACATGGGTTTCTTGCGCATCTACACCGAAACGGGCAACCTTTCGGCATTTCTGGCTCTCGCTGCACTGAACGTGCCCACCGTGATCGTCCCCAGCCTGTGGGGCATTGTTGCCGCCCTGGGCGACCTGTTTCGGCGGCGCTGGCACGCCTATAGCTTCCTTCTGCTGGCGAATGCGGCCTCGGTGGCCATCATCCCCTTCAGCACCTTCCGCGAGCCGCTGGGCATCCTGCGCTTTGCGCCCAGTCTCACCATCTCTTTCCTGCTCTATGCGGCACATTTCCGCCGCCGCTTGATGTTGCGCTACAGCTTGTTGTGGCTAGCCCCCTTAGCGCTTGCCATCGTCAGCGGGTAGAGGATGCCTCCTGACGCCCCACCAGACGAGCCACACCATCAGCGCGATGGAGCTGATAGCCGCGCCGATGCGCAAGCTTGCAGGCCGGTATGTGAACACGACCTCATGTCGGCCAGCGGGCACCTCAACAGCGCGGAAGGTCCTATTGGCTCGCTGGATGGCAACCTGCTGCCCGTCCAGCGTTGCCGTCCAACCTACATAGAAGGTATCCACCAGCACCAACCATGCAGGTTCACGCGCGAAAACGGCGACCGCCACACGCTCCGCCTCATCAACCACGATAACAGCTTCGCCAACGTCCCGCCGTTGGCAGGTCAATGCCTCACTTTGCGGTGTGCAGGCAGCCAACGCCACGCGCGGCCAGGGGGTCTCCACCAGCGCGATCTCTACCGTGCCGTCCGGCCTTGCTCGCAGCAGCGCTCCCACATTCATCTCTTGGAGGCGGGCCAGCTGCTCGTCCTGTGGCAGCGCTCCGACCTCATCCAAGAGGGCCGCATAATGACCTATCAACAGGGGATCAAAGTTGTTGGCGCTGGGCACGCCGTCTACCATCCCTAAGTTGGGCAGCAGTGAAGCCCGCAGGGCGTCCCAATGCGCACGATCAGCGGGACGGAAACCGGTGAAGGAGAGATACACGCCGAACTTGGCTGCATACTCATCCGCTGGCAGGTAGAGTGTGCGCGTGTCCGGCGGGACGGCATCCGCGAGCGGCGTGCGCTGGCGGTAGTAAGACGCCCCGATGGTCGGGATCAGCCCCCAGTGTGCACTAACCAGATCGGCAGCCAGTAACACCAACGCCAGCACCTCGCCATATATTCGCCAACGTGGGCGGTCCTCTGCGTGGTGCATCCCCAGCATCAGCACCCCCGCCAGCGTGATGCCGACCCCCAAGCGCAACACGGCGCGGCTGGCGCTCGGCTCAACAGTTGCCCCCAATGCCGCGCTCACCGCTGGCGCAGAGAGGATCAACCCGCCCCCGCCCACAATGAGGCGCCGCGCCCAGGCTGCCCCACGCTCTCCAACATGCCACCTATGCGCTCCGATGCCCCCCAGCACGCACAGCGCAAACACGATGAGGAGCATCCAGCGGGCTGGCGCATGGAACAGGTTGAAGGTGAGAATGTGCTCAAACAACCAGGGGAAGAGCGGCGTATTCCACCCCAGCGCAAGGATCAAGGTGGGCGGGATGATGGCCACATAAAACAGCACGGCACGCCGTAAGGGGATGGGACTGTCGCGTTCGCTCCGCCAGCGCCATAGTGCGCGGATGGCCCAGAGCAGCGTCAGCAGGCCGACGTACACTGCATCTTCCCAATAGGCGCCGTAGCCGTGATAGTCACCGCTGGCGGGGCTGCCAAAGAAATCCGGCATGGTGAAGGTCAGCAGATGCCAGGGCCAGAAGGAGTAGCTGAGCGCCGTGTGGTAGTCCACACCTTCCGCCCGCTGGGAGTGCCGCATCAGCTCCGCTGTGGGGATGAGCTGCACGGCTGCCAGCCCTACCCCCAGCATCACCGCGCCCCCGATCAACGCCAGCGCCCCCAACATCTGGCGCCAGTGCAGCGCTCCTGTCACGCTACGCCATAGCGCATAGGCGCCCGCCAATAGCAGGCTGTAGAATGCCGTTTGAGCATGACCTGCTAAAAGCAGCATCGCCACTACACCCGCCAGCAGTGGCATGGCGCGCCGCGCCTTCTCACTCCCCTCTCCACGTGTGGGGAGGGGAGTCGGCGGGGTGAGGCATCCCTCCACCGCCCACAGCAGCCACGGCAGCCACGCCGCCGCGCTGATCATGGTCAGGAAGCCAAAGCGAGCAACGAGGTAGCCACTCAGCGCAAAACTAATGGCACCCACCCCCTGCCCGAGGCGATCCACACCCAGCCGCCGCAGATAGGCCATCATGCCCAGCGCCGCCCATAACAGGTGCAACGCCCCCACCAACCCCATCGCATACTCGGTGGGGATGATGAGATACAACCAGTTGGGGGGATAAAAGACGGCACTCTGATAGTTGGCCAGCAGCGGGGCACCGTTGCCCAACAGTGGATTCCACAAGGGCAGGCGACCTTCCCGCAGCGCCGTGAAGGCCGCCGACCGCCAAGGGTAGAACTGCAACAGCGGCAGCCCCCAGAAGATCACCTCGCCTAGTAGCAGGCGGTGAAGGAGCGCCGCCAGCGCCACAAGGAGGATCAGATAAGGCATCCCGCGCTGCAGGCGGTTCATGGCGCCCCTTCCTCTACAGCGTAGATGGCATACCCCCCGTGCCGATAGACCAACCGCAGCCCCAACCCTAGAGGGTCAAAGCACGAGGCGGTGCAAGTCGGCGGTTGCTCTGGCGGGCCGATCCATACGTAATCAATGCCCGCCTCGCGCAGCAAGGCACGCCGCGAGCCGTTGGTCATCCCGCCGAGGAAGAAGGCTTCGGCGATTTGGCGCTTGCGTTCCCCGCCGATGGTCTCCGGCCCGTGCCCCACGTACACGCGCACGCCCGCATAGGCCGGAATAACGTTACCCGAGGCACTCGTGGCTAACACAAGGCTATCCGGTGCTGCGTGCTCGTCTAGCCACCGCAGCGCAGCGATCTCATCCGCAGGGTGAAAGATCGGCCAGACTGGGCGGGATGCCGTGAGCGCGCCGCCGCCCACCAACAGAAATGTGGAGGGGAAGCAGAGTACCATCAGCGCCGCCAGCCCTGCCTGCCGCAACCGCCAGCCGAGAAGTCGCCCTTGCGATGGCTTCTCGCCCAGCAGATGCCACACCCCTAGCGTGGCCAGAATGCTCAGCGGGACGACGACGCCCTCTAGCAGGCGACGTTGCACGTTGACAGGTGCATAGGCCAACATCAGCGCCAACGGCGACCATACGATAAGCAGGGTTATCTGCTGCGTCAGCCTCCACACCGTTGCCACCAGCCCCACCGCTGCCAGCGCGATCAGCAGGCTGTAGGCCAGCACATAATCCGCCAGCGGTGGCGAAGGCAGCCGATTCTGCGCCGCCCACGCCGCGAAGATAGGATTGCTGGCAAACAGCCAGCCGTTGTACCCCAGTACCAAAGCGGGCAGCACCCCCGCTAATACCGCAAGGCGGACCAGCGCGCTCACCCCACAGGTTCGCTGAGCGACCCTTCCTCCTCCTGCATTGTGAGGAGAGGATCGCACGATCCCCAGCACGACCAGCCACACAACGATCAGCGTGCCCAGCAGCGCAGCGTAGAACGGCACGATGAGGCTCATCCCGCCCCACAGCATGCCCGCGAGGAGTGCCTGCCGCCAGCTACCGCTTTCGGCAGCACGAAACAGCAGCAGCCATCCACCCAGCAGGAGCGACCGCGCCAGCGCGAGGTGCGGTAGGCCATAGAGCAGCAGGATGCCGAACGCTTCCGGTACGTAGAACTCAAGGGGCAGATTAGGAGGGGAGGAGAGCACCCCACCCAGCGCCAGCGCGAGTGGTATCCAACCCAACCCCCCCGCTAGCGCTGCCAGCGCCCACGCCAGCCGCCGCTGGGAAGGTTTGGGCAGATACTCCGCAGCAAAGCGGTAGGTGACGATCAGCATCAGCAGGCCGCAGGCCACCCGCGCTGCGTGATAGGCGAGCACAAGCGTATGCGCCGAGACGTGCGCCCCTTCCCCGCTGATCAGCGCTGCCACTTTCCCCAACGCCAGGAAGTGAGGATAGACGAATCCGCCTGTGTGCGGCTCGCCGGTGTAAACCAACCGGAACAGCCAGCCATCTCGCGCCCCGTAGCGCATCTTGGCCAGATACGAGTGCATGTCGTCCAAGCCGAACAGCAGCCCGCCGAACGTCATCTGGGGCGTGGAGTGTGCCCATCCCACAAGGTACGGCGTGCTGAAGAAGGCCGTCACCAACAGGCTGGCGATGCCCACCCAAACCCACTCGCGGGGGGTCACGCGGCGTGGAAAGAGCGCGGATGATACTGCCGTCACAGCCAGCGCCTCCGGACGAAGCCCCCCACCAATATCAACAGGCCGCTGCCCGTGAGGCCCATCCCTACGAAATCCGCCAATGGGCGATAGACTACCTCTACGTGGTGAGGTCCCAGCGCAGGCACTTCTACCCCCACCAGCACACCGCCCACCCGCTGCACCGGCACTGCTTGGCCATCTACCCATGCCCGCCAGCCCGGCGCCCATGCCTGCGGCAGGACCAGCACCGCTGTCTCACCTCCGCCCGCTGGTAGCGTATCGTAGGAAGCGGCCAGCAGGCGGTTAGGATGGCGCTTACAGGCGCTGTGTGAGCGCTGGGCTAGCGGCTTGAGCGGCGCATCCACCTGCTGGGGTGCGATCAGCGTTGGCGGTCCGCCGCTTGTCTCGTAGAGGTAGAGGGCACCGACCTGCCCATGTGGAGTTAGCCCCTCCTCGTGTAGTGGAAAGGAAGCCACCACCCACCGCACACCCAGCGCCGCCAGGCGCTCAGCATCGGGATGCGCACTCAGCAGATCAGTGGCCACCTCCACCCGCTCATCGGAGGGCAGCGGCGGCGCGGTGACGCTGTAACCACGCCACTCAGCCCCTGCTGCTTGCGCGATGGCCTCCGCACTCCAACGCAGCTGGAACGGGTCGGCGCCGTGCAGGGTGGGGATACCCGCCCGCACCGCCGCCGGCCCGATCAGGACAAACGAGGGTGAGTACACGGTGTCGCAAAACTCCCCCAACGCGGTGATGAGCGCCTCATCGCTGCTCTCTACATCAGCCAACGAGCGCCCCTCTACCAGCGTGCGATCCAACAGCAGGAGCGAGGCAACCAGTGTGCCGATCAACACTGCGCTGCCCCCGCCAACACGGAGCCGAAGCCCCATGCCCGGCAGCTCGCTTAATAACCACAACCCGATCCCTGTCCCCGCCAGCGCTGTGCCGAAACCCCTCACACTTGGCGGTGCCCCCGGCAGGAAGGCCAACGCAGCGACTAACCACACCACCCCGCCAGCGGCCAACGCCATCCCTGTCAGGCGCCCTGCACGCCCCAGCGGATGCGCCAGCAGGTCGTCCAATCCCTGCGCTGCCAGCGTGGTGAGGCCCAACGCCGTCACCAACCACGCCCGCGACGGCACGCGGAACCAACCCACCAACGGCAGCCGCGCCGCCAGAGGGAACAGCGGGCCGTGCTCACCCAGTGCCCACAGCAGGGCAAGGGCAGCGATAACCAGCCACAGGGCCTTTTGGGTGCGCCGTTGGCGGCAGGTCAACGCCGCAGCAGCCAGCACCAACACAGGCAAGCCAAGGTATGTCATCCATTCGTGGAAGCCGCCCGTATCAGCGAAGAGCAGGCCCAGCAAATAGCGCGGTGGCAGCGAATACACCGCTGCCTCCTGCGGGGTGATCGCCGCCCGCGTGAGGTGGGGAGCCAGCGCCACAAGCGGCACGGTTTGCACGGCGGTCAGCAGCAGGAAGATCGCAAGTGCCAACGTCCCCAGCGTGAGCATCCTGCGTTCAGCTCCTGCATGACCGGCAACAAGGAAGTTGGGGGTGAGGCTCCCCAACACCACACCGTAGATCGCCGCCAGCGGCAGCATGTAGAAGGCAATCCGCAGATCGGCCAGCGCCAACAGGGCAGCCACCACGCCAATGCGCACGCCGTTCGGCCACACATGGGCCTTCTCATCCACCCCCCGCCGCACCGCCCACAGCAGCCACGGCGTCCATGCCAGCGCATAGATGAGATCCAAATGCCCTGCGCCCAGATGCGCCATCAGTTTAGGGTTCAAGCCCCAGGCCAGCACACCAAACGCACCAGCAAACGGGTGCAATCCTTCCGCACGGAGCCACAGCGCCATGCCCAATGCCAGCCACGCCATGTGTAGATAGATGAGCAGATTGAGGTGCAAAGTAGGAGGGAGGATCAACACCAGCCACTGCGGCGGATACCACACCTTGTTGAGCGGATTGGCGGCGAAAGGCTGGCCTAGCATCCGCAAGGGATTCCACAGCGGCCATGCGCCGAAGCGCCACACGCTCTCGCGCAGGAAATACGCCGCCGGCCAGTGAGCGATGGCAGCATCCGAATAGGCACTCTGCGGCGGATAGGGCAGGTGGTCAGGCGGCACCAAGAGCAGAGCGATGAAGGCCAGCAGGCCCGCACCAGCTACGCCCACCAGCAGCCAGCCGCGCTCAACCGCCGGAGACCGCATACACGGCTACCTTGCCGTCCGAGGAGACAAAAACCGGCACGCTGAGCGGGCACATCACCCCACCCGCTGCCAGCGTCTGCTCGCGGGGGCCGATCAGCACGTAGTCCACTCCCTCGCGGCTCACCACTGAGCAATCCCGACCGCTGAAGAAGTCCAGCACGGCTTGCCGACGCACCTCGGCGTTGAGCGTCTCAAAGGGATGCCCATACACCACACGCAGCCCGCGTGTGGGCAGGAACAGGCTAATCTCTGGCGAGGCCAGCACTAACGCCTTCTGGGGAGCGGCGTGCTGCTCCAACCAATCTAGTGCCTCCACCTCGTTCATGTAGAGGAAGTACGACCCGCCACCCTCCTCCATCAACTGTAGGGCGCCCACCATAGGCATCACGATAGCCAGCACGGTGGTGGGGATGAACGTAGTGAAGACCAACAGCACTGTTACCACACTCCTCGCGCCCCACACGCCCGAGAGGATCACTCGCCACAACCCGCGCCCAGCGTACACTGCCAGCGGAGCAATCAACCCCATGGCAAAGCGGCGCTGCAACCCAAGCGGCACATAGAGCATCACTGCCGCGCTAACCAGCCATGCCAGCAGGAAGACATCACCACCCTGCAGCTTGCGTCGCGATCCCCATATGCCCACCGCTGCCAGCACGAGCAGCGGAGCAAAGGCGATGAGGTAGTCCCAAAGCGGCGGTGAAGGCGTGCGATTCTGTTGCATCCAAGCGTGAAAAACCGGATTCGCCGCCGAGATCGCCCAGCCGTTGTAGGCCACAAGCGGCAGGCTGAAGATCAGCACCACCGCACCCCACGCTAAGGCGTGCAGCGGCAGCATCCCACGCCGCCGCACGATCCAGAGCAGCAGGGCAAGGTAGCCCACGCCGATCGGCACCAGCACAAAGGGCGACATACTCACCAGCAACACCGCGCCAAAAGCCGTGGCCACCGTCTCTACGTTGAGATCAGGGAGGTCCGTCTCCACTAATGCCTTGCGCGCCAGCACATGGGCGATGGTCAGCGCGATGGCAATCGCCCACGGGAAATGAGGGTTGGCATAGGCCGCCTGTAACGGGAAGGCTTCGGGCAGGATCAGCAGGTCAGGGGTGACGTGCCCGAAGAGAAGGGCCAGCCAGCCGAATCCGGCGCCGATCATCGCCAAACCCCAAGAGATACGCCGCTGCACTACATTGTCCGTCCAATCGGCGACGAAGCGATAAAGCGCCACCGCCATCAACGCGCCACCCACCAGCCGCATGGCATGAAATACCAGAATGGGGGAAACATTCAGCAGGCGCGCCAGATGCCCTAGTGCAATGTACGCCGTGAAGAGGAAAACTCCCTGATGCTGCTCCGGCGTGTAAGGGAGTTGAAACAGCCAGTGACCCTCATAGCCCTGTGCCATCTTGGCCTGATAGGACGCCCCATCAATGGGATTGACCAGCACGCCCATAAATCGGGCTTCAGGAGCGCCCACGCCGTAGGCCCACATGAAGGGCACCGAAATCAGGATGAGGAGGAGCGCGCTGGAGATGAAGACCCAGCGCCATTCGCCACTGTCAATAGTGCTCTCTGCGATCATGCTCTTGCTTCTCCAGCAGCGCGATCAAGGGGGGCCCTGCAGGACCATCGCCCAAAGAGCAACAGATGTCAACTCGCCCACCGTGTATGCGACAGACAGAGCAATGCCTCGCTGTTGTGACCCTTTTCCGGCCAGTAGTATAATGTGCCCCATGCCAGAAGGGAATTGCACTTTGTTCCCATCACACTGCGCCCTGTGCCGCTGTTTGAGAAAGGCCTGACAGTGACGCAGACTGCTGCCCTCCACCACCTTCAGACGTTGGATAGCGCCATAGATGCCATCCGTGCGCGGTTGGCGGAGATTGAGCGCCTGCTGGGGGAAGACGAAGCCCTGCGCGCCGCACAGGAGGCCGTCCGTGCGGCGGGCGACTCCCTGCAAGCGTGGAAGACGCGCCAGACGGATCTGGAACTGGAGCGTGGGCGCTTGAAGGAGGAAGCCGATGCCATTGAGGAGCGGCTGTACTCTGGGCGCGTCACCAACCCCCGCGAGCTGACCGACATGCAGGGCAAACTGGCCGAGCTGCGCCGCCGCTACGAGCAACTGGAGGAACCGATCCTGGAAGCCATGCTCGCTATTGAGGAGGACACAGCCCGCCTGAACGAGGCGCAGGCGGCACTGCAGCGTATCAGCAGCCAGCGAGCCAGCATGACCGGTGAACTGATAGCAGAACAGGCAAACCTGCAGGCCCGCCTTGAGAGCCTTATGGCGCAGGCTGATGAGGCGCGTCGGGCGGTAGACGCCGCCAACCTGCGCCTCTACGACAACCTACGCCAACGGGCGGGCGGCATCGCCGTAGCGGTCATCGGTGCAGGCGGTGAATGCAGCATTTGCGGCGTGCAGATCACCTCCAGCCTGCGGCAACAGGTGCGTCGCGGCGAGGTGCTCACCTGCCCCACTTGCGGGCGCATCTTGTATGCTTAAGCCAAAGGGGCGATAGCTATGGTCACCATAGACATCATCTCGCTCATCGTCGGCATTGTGCTGGCCACTGCCTTGGCGATCGGCGTGTACACCCAGCGCGAGCGTATCCGCGCCCTGCGCACCACTGTGGAACGGCAGGCCGCCGTCACGCGCGAACGGCTGACACGGAGCGCTGAAGCCACCTACCGCGAGGCAGTGGCCAACCTTGCCAACAGCCTCCATCTGGCTGGGCATCTTGTGCCGCTGGAGCAGATCGCTGTTCTGCCGCGCTTCTACACGTTGCCGCGCCCCTTTGACCCTCTGGCCGAGGAGAATCCCGAATACGAACACCCGTTGCACCTCCTGCCGCTCATCCCCGATTGGCCGCAGGTCATCGCGCCCTATGAAATCCCCGCCATCCCACTGGAGCGCCTGTTACGCGGTGCGCCGCACCTTGCCCTTTTGGGCCTGCCGGGCAGCGGACGCACGGTTGCCCTTGCCCTTATCGCTCTCTACACGGCGCGCCAAACGCAGGCCGATCAGCCCACTGGCTTGCTCAGCGAGGTGCGCCTGCCCGTTTACGTCCATCTAGACGACGTGAACCTTGACCCGCAGGCCTACGAGCCGGGCGCCGATCCTCTTGACCCGCTCACCGAGGCAGCGCGCCTGCGTCTACGCGGATTGGCGGCGCGGCTGTTGGGCGCCGTACAGGGTGAGCTGGCCGAGGGGCATGGCCTCATCCTCGCTGATGGGTGGGATGAGCTACCCACTGCCCGTCGCCGTCAGACGCTCACCTGGCTGCGGGCGCTGATGGAAACCTATCCCGGCAATCGGCTGATAATGAGCGGGCCAGTGCGTGGCTTCGGCCCCCTGCTTGACCTCGGCCTTGTGCCTGTCTTCATCCTGCCCTGGGGGAACACCGCCTTTGCTGAACTAGGGAACCGTTGGGCCGCCGCTTGGCCCCAGCTCGGGAGCACACCCGAACAACCTGCCGCGCCCCCCGCCGAAGAGCTGGTACGCCGCGCCTCACGCGGCAACCGCGCCCTTACCCCGCTGGATGCCACCCTTCACATCTGGGCCACCTTCGCCGGTGATGACCCCGGCGAGGGCATCATCGGCTGGTACCACGCCCTGGTCAACCGCCTCATCCCTGCGCCGGAGCTGCACCCCGCCCTGGAGCGCATGGCTGCCCTGCTCCTTGAGCGCCCTGAGGAAAGCAGCCTCTCCGCCGAAGAGGCAAGCGCAGTGGTGGACACGGTGGCCGATACCCTCACGGGGCGGGCCTCGCTGGACACGGCAGGCTTCCTGCGCGCCGCCACACAAGAGGCACACCTCCTCACCGAGCGGGCCGGCGGACGCCTGGCCTTCGCGCATCCGAACCTCGCCGCCTACTTTGCCGCCCGCTCCCTGCGCAATACCTCCCTCCCCGAGGACTTGCTGGACGGATCGCCGCGCCACGAGCGAGTGTTGTCCTTCCTCGCTGCCCTGCAGGACATAACCCCCTATGTGGAGCGGCGCTTGACCGCCCCTGCCACCCTCCTGCACGATCACCTGCTCAACGTGGCGCTGTGGGCAGCCTTTGCTGACCCCAATGCACGTTGGCGCGGACCGTTCTTCAAACGCATGGCTGCCCTGCTGCTGAACCCGCCGCAGTATCCCCTCACCCGGGAGCGCGTCATGGCGGCGCTGGTGGCCTCGCGAGACCCCAATGTGGCCTACATCTTCCGTGAGGGGCTGAAGAGCAACGACGCACAGGTGCGTGTCCTCAGCGCGCTGGGCCTCGGCGCATTGGGCGATCCGGAGTTGGCCCTCCCGCTGAGCGAGATGCTGGGCGATGAGCAGATCAGGGTGGAAGTGGCTGCTACATTGGCGTTGGGAGCCATCGGCTCACGCACAGCGTTGAACGCCCTGATTCAGGTGCTGATCTCCGGCAGTGAGCTGGCCCGCCGCGCCGCCGCTGAAATGCTTGCTGCCCTCAATCCCCTTGGAGAGGGGCATGAGGTGCTGCGCGAGGCCGCTGCCGAAGCCGATCCTGCCACCCGCCGGGCGGCGATTTACGGCCTGGACCGCGTGGATGAACCCTGGGCGGTGGACCTCATCGCTGAGATGGAGCGCCGCGATGAGAACTGGTTGGTACGTGCTGCTGCCTCCAATGTGATGGACGTGCGCCGTGCTGGTGAAACAGGCCAGCCAAAGCCCCACGGCTTGCCCCCACTGGAGGATACACTCTGGCTGCTTAAGTGGTTGGAGGCACGCAACGAGAGCGTTGCCCCCGGGCCGCAGGGCATTGTGCAGATGATCCGCGCCCTGCAGGAAGGCGATGAGTCCACACGCCTCGCCGCTGCCGAACTACTGGGAGCACGGGGGATCGCCGATGCCATCAAGCCACTCTACACAGCCCTGCGCGATCCCCACCACGAGATCCGCGATGCAGCCTATCGCGCGCTGGGCCACATCAGCCTTGCCATTGGGCATCCTCTGCCGGGGGTGATCTAGGAAGCGCTGCTGTGCCGCAGTTCCTCCAGTAGCCTCGCGCCGTGTTGATGATCAGGTGTCACCACAAAGCCATAGCGCGCCTGCCGACCGGCATACATACGTCCCACCGCCCAGAAGAGCACGCCCCATCGCTCCACGTGCCGCAGCGGCACAAATGTTGCCACCGGCATCCTGCGCCGAGGGCGGATGATAGGTGCCTTCACGCGCTGCGGACGCCCCAACCGATACCACACCGAAAAGGCCTCTGCAGCAGCAATATCCGCGCGGGCCACACGCACCGACCACCGCTTCATCAACACAATAGTCAGCCAATCGGCGCTCAGCTGGAAGCTTGCCGTGACAACAAGGGCGTTGCTGAGCGCCAACAGCGCCTGCCACCAGATCAGCGCCCCAACCGCCATGATCATCCCCCAGCCACACAACATCCCGCCTCGCTCATTGGCACCAGCGCGGAATAAGCTATACAGGCCCCATCCTGTTAACGCGACAAACAGCAACGTGCTGAGCGCAGCGCCAAGCACCGCTCGTAACACCGCACTGCGGGCACGCCACGTAGAGGGCTGATAAGAACAGACAGTCGGCAACATGGGAGGAGGCTATTCGGTGGGAGCCTCGCAGAAGATCATGCGCTGGGCGTCAGTGTGATACTCATACAGCGCGCCGCCCACAGAGAAGACAAGTCGGTAGCCGGGCGTGATCACCTGCAGATATACCTCTCCCTCTCGGGCGCATCCGAGGCTGGAATCGCGCCATTCCACCGTTTCACTGCGCACCAGCTCTACCTCGTCCTCCGTCACGCTCAAGCGGGCGGCCAGATCGGCGCGTGCCTGCATGATGAACTCCGCCGCGATAGGATCGGGTGCTGTACCGGTCCCCGGTGCGCTCTCAGCATCCAAACACACGATGGCGTTCCCCTCCAAATCGGTATGCACTGGGTAGGTTTGGTCCCTGGCCACCAGTATCACGCGATAGCCGGGGACAATAGCGGGCGTGTAGGCCACATTGGACTGGGGGCAACCAAGGCTGGAATCGCTCCACAGCACGGGCACGACTTCAAGCGGTGCGATGTCAGTGGTGGGGATGTTCAGCGCGGCATGTAGTGCCTCTGTCGCCCACGCTACCGCATCCGATACATCAGAAGGGGGTGGGGTGGGCAGGGGTGGCGCAGAAGATGCGTGGGGAAGGGGCGGCACGGTCGGTGGCGGGGAGGGCAGGAAGGCACTGGTGGGTGAAGGAGAAGGAGCCTGAGGGGGAGCACAGGCCATCAGCCCCATAATGGCCCCTAGCAGTGCAACGGCCAAACGGGAAGGCCCTCCCATGCCCGTACACCCCCTTGCCCGCCACACGGCGGGGGACTACGTCTCGTCATTGCTGCTGCTCAGGCGTGGCACGCGCTCGGCGATCAGCCGCTCCACCTCTTCGGCGCGCACGTTCATCACGCTGATCAGCTTCTTGCGGCTGTCCAACCCCGCCACGATCTCCACATCGGCGGGACTGACGCCCAAAAAGTCGGCCAGAAAGGCGATCAGTTCCTCGTTGGCCTGCCCCGCGATGGGCGGAGCCATGAGGCGTATCTTCAGCGTGCCATCCTCTTCTATGCCGACGATCTCGGTGCGGTTGGCCTTGGGGACGATCCTTACCGTCAGCGCGGCGCCATGTCGGGCATCGGTGATGTTGAACTGACGTCTCGTCATCATACTGCTCCCAGAAGAAGATGTGGCCAGGCGCAGGGCGCCTCTCCGCTATGCGGCCAGTATAGGCCATACCCTTCAGGATGCAAACCGTCCATTCTCGCTCTTAGGTGAGCAGCGCCCGCAGCACCATCTGCAGCACAGCCAAGATCAGAAAGGCTACCAACGGGCTGAAATCAATCATGCCCGCCGGTGGCAGGATAGCGCGGATGGGCTCCAGCACTGGCTCGGTCAGCGCGTAGAGCAGACGGGCGAAGGCATTGCTATAGGGATCAATGCGGAACCAAGAGAGCATCACACGCAGGAAGAGGATGATCTGGTAAACATTGATCAGCACGAACAGGAATTGAACGATGAGGTTCACTCTTGCTCCATCCTTCAGCGTGGGATCATGCTCGCGGGCCGAAGAGTGCCGTCCCAATGCGCACCATCGTTGCGCCCTCTTCTACCGCGACCTCAAAATCACCGCTCATGCCCATAGAAAGGTGCGGCCAACCCTGCATCGGAAAACGGTTCCGCAGCGCCTCTCGCAGCAGGCGCAGCCGCCGAAAGATAGGGCGCACCGTCTCCGCGTCGGTGGTGTAAGGGGCCATGGTCATCAAACCCTGCCAGCGCAGGTTGGGCAGCTCCAGCAGGCGCGCCACCTCGGCGAAGAAAGCCTCGCCCTGTGCGACATCATCCGGCCAGCGTGAGAGGTCATAGCCGAACTTGCTCGCTTCGCCGCTCAGGTTGATCTCCAAAAGCACTTCCAGCGTGCGCCCCAGCCGCAGGGCCGCCTCGCTGAGTCGCCGCGCCACTTTGAAACGGTCAACGGAGTGCACCCACCCAAACAGGGCCGCCACATCCGCCGTCTTGCGGCTTTGGATGTGGCCTACCATGTGCCACACCACATCAGCGGGAAGCTCAGTGCGCAGCGCCGTGATCTTCCCCTCTGCTTCCTCTACGCGGTTCTCGCCGAAATGTCGCAAACCAACTGCGTAGGCTGCGTGGATAACCTCCGGGCCATGTGTTTTGGTCACAGCGACGATCTGCACATCAGCGGGGTTGCGTCCCGCTCGCTCCGCCGCCGCCGCGATGCGTGCACGCACCACTGCGACATTTTCCTCAATCTGCGCTGCAACCGTCCTCACCATCCCTTCCCGTTACGCAGCCCAATGAGCACGCCGAAACGGCCCGTGCGTCCTGCCTCGGCACGGTGTGAGAAGAACTCGTGTGTAAGGCAGGCCGTACACAGCCGCGCTACTTCAATCTCATGTACACCCGCTGCCTGTAAGGTGCGCTGATTGGCCCGCCACAGGTCAAAGTGTGCGCCGTGATAGCCATTGATAGGCGGAATAATTAGATCGTCAGCATCCAGAAAGGTGCTGCGTACCTGTGCCACCACCTCCGGCCCTACCTCATAGCAGCACGGCCCAATAGATGGCCCGATCGCGGCGATGATATCTTGCGGGCGGCTGCCGAACGCCTCGCCCATCGCCTGCACTGCCGCTGCCGCTACCCCCAGTAGAGTGCCGCGCCATCCCGCGTGGGCTATGCCCACAGCGTGACGTTGGGGATCGTACAGCAGTACTGGCACGCAATCAGCAAAGCGCATCATCAGCGGCAGGCCAACCTCGGCGGTGATAATGGCATCTGCCTGAGGCGGCACTGGAGCAGGTGGGTCGTCCCGCCGCGCCACGAACACCTCCGCTCCGTGCACCTGCCAGGTGGAGCGCGTCTGCGCGGCGTCAACCCCCATCGTTGCTGCGATGCGTTCGCGGTTGGCGCGCACGTTGTCCGGCGCATCGCCCACTGTGCCCCCCACGTTCAGCGTGTGGAATGGCGCCGGACTGACACCTCCATGCCGCGTGAACACACCGTGCACAAGGGCGTCAAAGTGGCTGAGGCTCTCAAACCGGTAGTAGACGATAGAACCTTCCCTGATGCGCTGCATATTGTGAAGTCTAACATATTCATCCGTATGCCACAAAAATAACGCCGAAGCGATAGGTTGGTGGCGGCTCCTCACCGCGCTTCTGTGCCCTTTGGAGTTCAAAACTCGCCAGTGCGTCCTAAGGCCGCGTGGCACAGGGGTAGCCCAAAAGCACACCCGATCTTATAATGAAATAGCAAGCCTCCGGCGAGATGCTGAAAGCGAGAGGTCCTGCCTATGCCCAGCGCTCAACAGCGGCTAGCCAAGATCAACCTATTGCACACGCTGGGACGCTCCTTCAGCGGGGTGCTTGACCTCTCCGCTCTTCTGGATCGCATCACCGAAGCAGCCATGACCCTCACCGAGGCCGATGAAGCGTTGATCTGCCTGGCGGAGAGGGAAGACGGGATGTTCAAACCGGCATCCAGCTGCCGAGCGCACCCCGAGCGCCCGGCGTTGCTTCCCTCCCTAAGCGACGACGCCGCAGAGGCCATACGCGCAGGCCGCCTATACCTTCCAGATACGCCCACCAACGCCCCTCAGATGCATGTCCCCCTGCACGGCAGGGGGTACATCATCGGCGCGCTAAGCGTGGCCCGCGCCGCCGAACAAGGCCCTTTCTCGCCCCACTCTGCCGACCTGCTCCAGCAGCTGGCAGGCTACGCCGCCATCGCCATTGAAAACGCCCGCCTTTATCAGGATGCTGTTGAGCGCAATGTGGAGCTAGGTCTACTGGTGGAGTCCTCTTTTGCTATCTCCTCCTCGTTAGAACTAGGGCGCGTGTTGAACGCCATCGCCCGCCACATGATGCGCGGCCTGAGTGCCAGTTGGTGCATTATTTCTGCTTATTCGGCGGAAGAAAACCGCTGCCTCCGCCTGGCGGAACATCGGCAGGTTCTCTCCCCCCTCGGCAAAGGGCTGCGCCCCAGCCGTAGTATGCTGCGCTGCCATTACAGGTTCTTCTCCCAGCAAAAGCCGCTGGCCGTCCAAATATCCCAGCAGACGGCCTCCCCCCAAGAAAGCAAATGCCTCATCGCTTTTGGCTGCCGCCACCTGTTGCTGCTGCCCCTTAGAGCAGAAAAGCGTATGATCGGCGTGGTGGATGTCGTCAACCTGCACAACGACGAGCTGCTTCCCCGCGCCCGCGTTGAGCGTGCCTTCCGTGCCGCGCTGGAAATGACCGCCCTCGTAGAGAGCAACGTTTACCTAGAGGAGCAGCAACAGCTGTTTGATGCAGCCCGCAACCTGCTCAGTGCCTGCGGCGCCGATTGGTGTACGCTCTACCGCTGGGATGCAGCCAGCAGCGCTTTAGAGCGGCTGATGACCTATGGGAGCAGCGTCTGGAGCGAGCAACCCGGTCCTCGGCTCGCCATTGCCCGTATGCCCACCCTGCGCGTTGTCCTGCGCGAGCAGCGCATCACCGTACTACGGAGCACGGCCTCCGATCTGGCCCCTGCCGAACGCGCCCTCTTCAGCACGGTGGGGCCGAGCGCCATGCTGGCCCTGCCACTCGTCGTCAGGGGGCGGACGGTTGGCCTTGTGCAGCTCTATGATCTGGATCCCGAGCGTGAATTCTCAGCACGGGAGATGCGGCTGGCCCACGCCCTTGCCAGTCAGGCCGCCGTTGCGCTTGAGAACGCCCGCCTGGTGCGCGACCTGCAGCGTAGCCTTGAGGAGCAGAAGGCCATGCAGAGCCAGCTCATCCGCGCTGTGCGCCTCTCAGCGCTGGGCGAACTGGCAGCAGCAGTAGCGCACGAGATCAACAACCCTCTGACCACCATCCTCGGCGATGCGGAACTGCTGGCGCAAGACACCCCACCCGATAGCCCTGAGCATGAGTCGGCACAGGCCATCTTGCGCGCCGGCCTGCGCGCCAAACGCGCCGTGGAGCGCATGTTGGCCCTCACACGTGTGGAGAGCGAAGCCGCGCCCCAAGACCTCAATCGCACCATCCGCGAGATCGTGGACCTCATTACGCCCCACATCCGCAAGCAGCGCATCACCTTCTCTGCCGAACTCTCTCCCCATCCCCTGCCGGTGATGGCCATCCCCGGCCAGCTAGAAGATGTGTGGCTCAACCTGTTGCTCAACGCCTATGATGCGGTGGTCAGCAAGGGCAACGCAGGGCATATCACGGTGCGCTCGCAGCGCGCTGATGACGGCCACACCGCCGAGGTTTTGGTGGAGGACAACGGCATCGGCATCCTGCCAGAGCATCTGGGGCGCGTCTTTGACCCCTTTTTCACCACCAAGCCCCGAGGGCGCGGCACCGGGTTGGGCTTGTATCTTTGCAAGCAGATTGTGAGGGATCACCGTGGCAACATTGCCATTGAAAGCACCCCCGGCGAAGGTACCCGCGTCACCGTACGCCTGCCTCTGCACTCCCACTCTGTTGGCTGAGAGATAGCCTATGGCCCATGTGTTGGTCGTGGATGACGATCCGGACGTTCTGGGCACGGTCTGGCGTGCGCTCAGCCGCGATGGCCACACTGTCGCCATGGCCGAGTCCGCCGCTCAGGCACGGAAATACATGGAGACACATACACCCGACCTGATCGTGCTGGATATTATGATGCCCAACGAGGATGGGCTGGAGTTCTGCCGTGAACTGCGCCGCGTGGAGCGCTATCAGCGCATCCCCATCCTGTTTCTCAGCGCTCGCTGGCGTACCGATGACATTGTGCGCGGGCTGGATGTTGGCGGTGATGATTATCTGACCAAGCCCTTTGAGCTGAAAGAGTTGAATGCACGGGTGCGCGCCTTGCTGCGGCGTGCCACTCCACCTGCTGAAGAAACGCCGGAGCGGTTGATCGTTGGCGGATTGGAATTGGATACACGCACCTACCGCGTCTCAACGCCGGAGGTAAAAAATGTACAGCTTACCTCCACCGAATACCGTCTGTTGCACCACCTGATGTCCGCCCCCAATAAGGCCCACTCGGTGAACGAGCTGCTGGATGCCGTGTGGAACTATCCATCCGGTACCGGCGACGCCGACCTGGTGCGGGCACATATCCGCAACCTGCGCAACAAGATAGAGCCTGACCCCAGCGAGCCGCGCTATATCCACACCATTCACGGTGTGGGCTACATGGTCAGAAGCTAAGGATAGCTATTCCTCCGGCACCAGCCGCATCTGGGAGAGCGTCACCATGCGGACGCCGCGCCTGCGGCATTCCTCCACGTAGCGCTCCAACCAATATTGATCGATCCACCGTACGTGGAACAGGGCGATGTCGCCGTTGTGGAGGGCATCGGGGAACTGCATCCCGTAGAGGTGTCCTGCGTAGCTAGAATGGCTAGGGATAACCGACCAGCGCACCCATGTCAGCCCAAACTCGGCGGCGATGTGGGCAAAAGAGGTGCGGTCGCCCCCATAGTTGCCGTAAGTGGCGCGCGCCCAACGCACGCGAAAATTGGCATCACCCACCACCTCGCCCACCAGACGGTTGAATTCCGCGATCTCAGCGCGCAGCTGGTCGGGCGTCATGAGGTCCATGCGTTCGTGGTTGATGGAGTGAAAGCCGATCTCGTGCCCGGCCGCCAACCATTCCCGCCAGATGCCGGGGAACTGTGCCTCAATCTCCGGCACGCGCTTGCCGACGGGGAACATGGTCACCTTCACATCAGGGTTCTGACGCAGGAAGTCTATTAGCCAGTACTGGATCACATCGCTGTAGATGAAATCGTCTATGGTGATAGCCACCTGTGGCTCATTGGGATCGCCCTGCTCGGCAAATAGGATACCCGCGTTGGGATCGGCTGGCGTGGCGGTGGGGAGGATCGGCATGGTGGTCGCCGAGGGGGAGGGCGTAGGGGAAACTGTGGGCGTGGGCAAAGGAGGAGGGGTTGCCGTGGGGTCGGGGACGGCAACGGTCGGCGTGCCTCCTGTCGTGAGGTCACCCGCAGCAGGTCGGCAGGCGCCCAGCGCCAACAATATCCCCCCCAGCGCAAGCCCTTCCAGCCGCCTCACTGTGCGCATGCCCCACTCTCGTCAAACCACCATGCAGCGATGTTCCACGTCAGCGGGTCATAAGGACCTGGCATGATGCCGCACACATAGGGGGCACTCGCTGCCAGGCGCGGGCGGGCGAACAACGGCAGCACAGGCAACTCCGCCGCAAAGATCGCCGCATGGCGGGCATAGGCCGCCCGTTTCTCCTCAAGGCTGAGGGCTAGCGCAGCCTCAACGCTGGCCAGATCGGCCTCCTCGTTGCACCAGGCAGCGTAATTTTGCCCCTGATAATCGTTCTCCGGTGCAGGGATGTTGGCGTAAGCTACGCGCTCAACCATCTGCTCCGGCGTGAGGAAGCGCGCTTCCAGCTCCCAGCGGTGCACCAGTGCCCCCGTGAGGGGATGGCGGAACACATCCGCACCCACCCAACGGCTGATGCCATCGGGATCGGGGCGCACGGCTGCCGCGAGCAGTGCCATATCAAACTGGCGGCGCACCAGCGGCCCCTCGCGGTTGAACAGCACCTCTGGCGCTACCTCCTGCACAGCGACCTGTACACCGAGCGGTGCCAGATCGTCCGTCAGCTGCATGGCGATTTGTGCACGCAGCGCATCGCCCGCCGGAATGAGCAGGGTCGGTGTGAGCGGTGTCCCCTCGGCGATAGCCCACTCGCCGCGTTCACAGGCATAAGCACCACCCGCGCCATGATATTCGCGCACGCCGTCGCCATCCTCGTCACGCCAGCCGGACTCTTCCAGCAGCGTGCGTGCCGCTGCCACATCGTAGGGGTAACGGGTCAGGCCATCACCCACCGCAGCCCAATGATCGGGGGGCAGCCAGCTATCCAGCACGGGCAAGGTGATGCCCCATAGCACCTGTGGCAGCGCAGCGCGGTCAAAAGCCAGCGCCACGGCCTGGCGCACGCGTCCATCGGCAAAGAACGGTGCACGTTCTCCCACAGGCGGGTAGGTGTTGAAGATCACCTGCTCAGTGACCGCCCCCGCCCAGACGTAGAGGCGCAGCCGCCCCGCTGCTGCTGCCTCCTGCAGGGCCGCCAGTTGGCCGAAAGAGAGGCTGCCATCCAGCGCGAGGTCACAGCCGCCCGCGGCCAGTGCCGCTGTGACCTGCTCCGCATCGGACAGCAGGCGCACCGCCACGCGCGGGATCAATCCCTCCGCATGGGGATAGTACGGGTTGGCCTCAAATCGCCACTCCTCGGCGCTTGAGGAGGCCAGCCGATACGGCCCCAGTGTGACACCCCAAAGCTGCTCATCGTTCAGTGTCGTCAGATCGGCTTCTGCACCAAGCAGGTGCGCCGGAAGCGGGGGTTGTGAAGGCACATAGGGATATTCCGCACCTTGCGCTGCCGTGACCTCCAGCGTTCGGTCATCCAGGCGCCGCGCCTCCAGCACCTCAAAGGCAGGAGCATAGGGCAGGGGAGGCAGGCGCAGGCCCAGCAGGGCGTCATCAGCGTCAAATGGTTCACCATCTGACCAGACAAGGTCATCGCGGTAGCGTAACATAACGGTGAGGGTGCCGTCAGCGTTGCGGCGCAGAGAGCCATCCTCCACGGTAGGCAAGGCTGTCAGCAGGTCACCCGCCTCGGCGGCATAATCGGTGCCGAAAACTGCCGCCTGCGGTAAGACCAGCCGCCGCAGTGCCTCCGCCAGCGCGTCGCCACTGGTGGCGAGTGCTTGAGGCAGGTAGGGGACACAGATCACCACTTCCTGCCGTGGGATGGATGTCGCGGTGGGGGGAACAGCGCTGGGCGTCGCAGTGGCCTGCAGGGGCGCATCGGCGGGCGTGCCGAGGGAAGACGTGCACGCCACCATCAGTGCCCCCAAAATTATTCCCCATACCGCAAGGCGTGTGGGAAGCGTCCTCATACCGCCCTACCCGCGCAGGCGTTGGCCGTACTGTCGCTCATAATAAGCACGGAACTCACCGCTCTTGATCTTGCGCCACCACCATTCGTTCTCCACATACCAACGCACGGTGGCTTCCAGCGCCTGATCAAAGGTGTAAGCCTGCTCCCATCCCAAAGCGTGCAGCTTGGCCGTGTCTAGGGCGTAGCGGCGGTCGTGGCCAGGGCGGTCAGCTACCGGATGGATGAGCGACTCCGGTTTGCCGAGGACTTTGAGCATCTGGCGCACCACATCAATATTGTGGCGCTCGTTCTCACCGCCGATGTTGTACACCTCGCCAGCCTTACCGCGCTGAAGCGCTACCTCAATGCCGGAACAGTGATCCTCCACATACAACCAATCGCGTACCTGCATCCCGTCGCCATACAGCGGCAACGGCTCGTCGTCAATAGCGTTGGTGATGAAAAGCGGCAGCAGTTTTTCCGGATATTGATAAGGGCCGAAGGTGTTGCTCCCCCGTGTGATCACGACATCCATGCCGTAGGTGACGTGATAGGCGTGCGCCATCAGGTCACCTGCTGCCTTGCTGGCCGCATAGGGGCTGTTCGGCTCCAGCGGGTCGCCTTCCTTGAAAAAGCCCTGCGGGATGGAGCCGTACACCTCATCCGTGCTCACCTGCAGGAAGCGCTCTACGCCGTACTTGCGACACTCATCCAGCAAGACGTAGGTGCCCACCACGTTGGTCTGGATAAAAGCATCGGGGTTGAGGATGCTGCGGTCCACGTGCGACTCGGCAGCGAAGTTAACCACCGTGTCAATTTCGTTGGCAACCAGCACCCCAGCGACTGCTTCGCGGTCGGCAATATCGCCGCGCACGAACTTGTAGCGCTCATCCTGTGAGACATCTTCCAGATTGTCCAGGTTGCCCGCATAGGTCAGCTTATCGTAGACGACGATGCGGATGTCGCGGTATTTCTTCAGCATGTAGCGCACAAAGTTGCTGCCGATAAAACCGGCCCCTCCTGTAACAAGCAGGTTCTTCATTGTGCTTTATCCCTCGCTAGCTTGGGTTCTGGTATCACAGGGGGCAATTGTAACCACAAACACACCAGATGGCATATTGCTTTGACAGGCCTTCTGGCTGCGTCATATAATGGGGCGCGGGGAAGCATCCCCACCACGATCGTGAAGGCCTACCATGCGGATATCTTGTTGAAGATCGGAGAGGCCATGTCAAATCCGATCCGTCGCGAATTGCTGACGTGGGAAGATGTGGATGCCTTGATGGATGTGCTGGTCGGCCAGCTCAGAGAGGCAGGGACGTTTGACGCGCTGCTGATGATCACGCGCGGGGGGATCATCCCCGGCGGCATGATCTGCGAGGCGTTAGACATCCGCGATGTGCTCACCGCTTCGGTGCGCTTCCCGCCGCTCATTGGCGCCCAGCCGCTGGCAGCCTGGCCGGAGTTCCTGCAGTTCCCTGCCGATGATCTTATGCAGGGCCGTCGCATCCTCATCGTGGATGACGTGTGGGGCAGTGGCCGTACCAGTACTGCCGTGCGCGGGCGCGTGGAAGCCGCCGGCGGCAAGCCCGCTACCTGTGTGATGCACTTCAATCCTTACCGCTCGCTGTTTGAGAAAGCACGCCCCGATTACTACGCCGCTGTCACCGACGCCTGGATCGTGTACCCCTGGGAAGTTGACCGCAACATAGACCGCATCCCCACACGACCAGCAGGGTTTAACTGAGCGCCCTGGGATTCTCCCTGCGGAGAAAGCGGTTATTCTTCCGCCCCTTGCTCCTCTGCACCCTCGGGGTTGCCAGCCTCGGCTTCCTGCGCTGCCTCGGCCTGCGCTTGAGAGGCGCCCTCCTCCACCCCTGACGGCTGGTCAAGGTCTAACCCGCGTTGGGTGAAGCCAATGCGACGCCGTTCCGGCTCAATGCGCACGATGCGCACCGTGATGCGGTCGCCGCTCTTGACATAGGAATACGGTTCGGTGAGTGTCCCATCACCCATCTCGGTAATGTGCAGGAGGCCCTCAATGCCATCCGGCAGCACCACAAAGGCCCCGAAGTCCACCACATTGCCCACCGTACCCTCTACGATCTGACCGACCTGATAGGTTTGCTCCACCACATCCCAGGGATTGGGGCGCGCCCGCCGCAGGCTGAGCGCGATGCGCTGATGTTCGTGATCCAGTTCCAGCACGTACACGTCCAGCACGTCGCCGACCTTGGCGACGTCGCTGGGGTGGGGTACGCGGTGCCACGCCAGCTCAGAGACGTGGATCAGCCCATCGGCCCCGCCGATGTCCACAAACACACCGAAATCACGCACGCCGGTCACGCGGCCGGTCACCACATCGCCCACCTTGAGCTGGCCAAGCAGGCGCTGCTTCTGTGCCGTACGCCATTCACGTTGGGCCTCGCGCTGGGAGAGGATCAGGCGGCGGCGGCGCTGGTTGACCTCAATCACCTTGAGGCCCAGCGTCTTGCCCATCAGGCGCTCAACGGCCTCTTGGCGCTCCGCACCGGAAAGGCCTGCCGGCAGGTCAAGGCAGTGCGAGTTGGGCACAAAGCCCTCCAACCGCCCAAAGCGCACCAGCAGGCCGCCCTTGTTATGGCCGATCACCTCGGCTTCCACGAGCTCGCCGCTGGCAAGGAACTGATGCGCCCGTGCCCAATCGTGACCCTGCAGACCCAAGTTGAGCGAAACGATCAGGTTGCCGTCCTGATCGCTGGGGTTGAGCACATAGACGGGCACGACATCGCCCACGCGGAGGGATTGGAGGAACTGGGGGTCAAGGCGTTCAATATCGGTGGCGGGGACTAATCCATCGCGCTTGGCGCCAAGGTCCACCACAATTTGCTGGGGTGTGATCTGGAGAATCTCCGCCTCGCGGATGTCACCGCGCTGGAGCTGTTCCGCGCCATAGTAGCGGTCAAGGAGTGCACCGAAATCCTGCACATCCTCGTTGTCACCATCTGTGAACGTCTCTATGGTGTCCACCTGTCCGTGCGTGCCTCCTTGCCGGCCCGCAGGCTGGTGAGGTCTCCCCGCGCTGCTCCCAAGAGCAAGGTACTGCTTATGACCCTATCATATCGGCATACTCCGAAATAGGGAGCAGGTAAATAGTACCCCTTTTTAAGGATGCCCCCTCCAAGGCCTTGCCTGCATCTGCCGGCTTCCCAGAGTATAGCCTGTGCCCTGAAAGGCGTCAATTTTACGATATGATATATCCGATTTTCGTCCCGCATCTCTGGGGAGAAGGCCTCCTTTCCTCGCATTTAATCGCTGGATCGCCAGGTGCCATCAAGGCAACGGAAATACCCACGATGCTGCCACTCCGGAACCCCGTGATCTGCTGCCACACCCGCCTGATCAGGATAAAATGGGGATGATGTGAGAACCCCCCAGCGGAGGACATCATGCCTGAACACGAACTGCCCTTTGCCTCGCGCCGCTCACCTGTCTATGCGCTGCGCGGCATGGTTGCCACCAGCCAACCGCTGGCCTCGCAGGCTGGGCTGGAGGTGCTCATGCGCGGTGGCAACGCTGCCGATGCCGCCGTCGCTGCTGCCGCCGCGCTGAACGTTACCGAACCGACCAGCACGGGCCTTGGCGGCGACTGCTTCGCTTTGTTCTACGATGCCCACACCCATACGGTCAGTGCTCTCAACGGATCGGGCCGCGCCCCGGCCAAATTGACCCTGGACCTCCTGCGTCAGCAGGGGTTTGAGCGCGAACTGCCGCCGTTTCACGCCCACACTATCACCGTGCCGGGAGCCTGCGCGGGCTGGTGCGATCTGGTGGAGCGGCATGGTCGGTTGAGTATGGCCGAGGTACTTGCCCCAGCCATTCGGCTGGCTGAGGAGGGCTTCCCGGTGGCGCCGCTGACGGCTTACTTCTGGCAGCGGGGGGTGGAGCGGCAGCTGCGCCATGCGCCCGGTGGCGAGGAGCTGATGGTGGATGGCCGCGCTCCACGTGCTGGGGAGGTCTTCCGCAACCCCTCGCTGGCGCGCACGCTGCGCCTCATCGCTGCGGAGGGCAAAGATGCCTTCTACAAAGGCGAGATCGCCGAGCGCATCGCCGCAGCGGTGCAACAAGCGGGCGGCGTGATGACGGTAGACGACCTCGCCGCACACACCTCCACGTGGGAGGAACCGATCTCCCTTGTCTATCACGGCGTGCGCGTTTACGAATGCCCGCCCAACGGGCAGGGACTGGCAGCACTGATCGCACTTAACATCCTCAAGCAGTTTGACCTGCCGCCCGATCCGCTCTCGGCGGACCGCCTGCATCTCATCATTGAGGCCCTGCGGCTGGCCTTCGCTGATGCGCGCTGGTATGTAGCCGATCCGACCTTCTTCACGCCGCCGCTGGAGGTGTTGCTGAGCGAAGACTACGCTCGGCAGCGGGCGCAGATGATCGATCCGACACGGTCTATGCCCACGCCGCAACATTGGGAACCCACCCCCCAAGGGACAGATACGGTGTACCTCAGCGTGGTGGACGGTGAGGGCAACGCCTGCTCGTTCATCAACAGCAATTACATGGGCTTTGGCACAGGCATTGTGCCACAGGGGACAGGCTTCAGCCTGCAGAATCGGGGGCATGGCTTCTCGCTGGACCCCACGCATCCCAACGCGCTGGCGCCGGGCAAGCGTCCCTATCACACTATCATCCCTGCCATGGCAACGCGGGAGGCGGACGGCTCACTCTATGCCTGTTTCGGCGTGATGGGCGGCTTTATGCAGCCTCAAGGGCACGTGCAGGTGATGCTCGCCCTCGCGGCGGATAACCTTGACCCTCAAGCCGCGCTGGATAGGCCGCGCCTGTGCCTTGAGGATGGCACGGCGGACAGCGTCGTGGCGCTGGAGGAGGGCATCCCTGTGACAGCTATGGCGCGGCTGGCTGAGATGGGCCATACTGTGCGCCCCGTGAGCGGCCACGCACGGGCGCTCTTTGGGCGTGGGCAGATCATCACCCGTGACCCGCTCAGCGGCGTGTTGTGCGGCGGCAGCGATCCCCGCGCCGACGGCTGCGCTGTGGGGTACTGAACGGGGGAAGAATCCCAATTTTTTATCCCGCCGGGATTGGGGTAAAGTTAGGAGCGAACCTAGCCCGTCCGCTTGAGGAAGAACTGATGCACGAACCGCCCGATGAGACGCTGCAGCCTGAAGGCCGCCCGTCCGACGAGGCCGCCGGGCAAGGAACCCTCAAAGAGTCGCCCCAGGAGACAGGCACGCGCCCGCTCAAGCCGCTGCCCCGCGAACCGGAAGCAGCAGGGAAGCTGCCCCCTGCAAACAGCCCGCCGCCCGCAACGGTCCTGCGTCAGGTCACCGATCTCCCCCCTGAGCCGCCCTGGGAGGAAAGCGATGAGACGGGGCGTGTGCGGCTGGTGCCTCCTGTACCCGACCCACCCCCTTGGCGCCTGATCCTCCAGCTGGTGGACCCGGCACCATCCATCATTGGGTTGGACGTGCGTCATCCGCTGCTTGTAGGCCGCACCGATCCTGCCAGTGGGCGGCGCCCCGATCTGGACCTGACGCCATACCAGGCCGCGAGGCATGGCGTCTCCAGACGGCAAGCTATGCTCATCCCCGATCACGACCACCTTTACATAGCGGACATGGAGAGCACCAACGGGACGTGGGTCAACGGGGTTCGTGTGATACCGGGCCGACGCTATGCGCTCCTTCCGGGTGACCTGATTGAGTTCGGCACCCTACGCTTGATGGTGCGCTCGGTGGCGCAGCTGCGGCGCTCGTCATCGGAATAGAGGGCATGGGACGTCAGCTTGACGGACTGTTGAAACTGGCAGCGGCGACTGTTCTTGCTATGCTGCTGGGAGCGTGCGCTCTGCCACCTGCTATCACGGCCTCACCAACCTTCACACCCACAAGATGGCCCAGCCCCTCCCCCTTCCCTACCCACACGGTGACACCCACTCTCCCGCCGACCGCCACACCGACGGCTTCCCCCACCCCAGAACCGACCCGTGTCCCTCCGTTGGCCGGTTCTTTTGATGTGTACCTCAGCGCACCTAATGAAGATGGTGAGCAGGAGCTGATCTGGATTGACGTCAATGCCCGCCGCATCGTCACGCGGGTTACCATCCGCACCGACAACGGCTACGCCATCCGTGCCGGGCCGTACGTGTATTTCCAGCAGGCCGGCACGCATCGCCCCTATCGCATCAATACGGCAGGCTTCGTTGAGCCGCTCACCTTTGCCTTCCCACCGGCAGGTGTAGGCGATTACCAGCTCCTCCCCAGCGCCAACGGCGACTGGCTGGCGTGGCTGAGCACCGACCGGGCGGGGATGTACTACGAGATTCACCATGCTGACCGCGAAGGCAGCAATGTACGGCTGATCGCCCGTGGGGAGATGGAGGCCGCTTCAACCATTACACTGGTGCGGCTGAGCAACGACGGGCGGATGTTGTTCTACGCCCTCCAACCGCCCAATATCACCGATGTCACGCTCTTCAGCGCCCGCTACGACCTTTACGGAGTGAACACCGAGACCGGTGCCTTGACGCACCTCCCCGGCGAACCGGCCTGTGGCCCCGATCAACTCTGCGATGGCCACATCTCGCCCGATGGCGCTTATCTGGCGCGTACTTTGCCTTCCACTCAGGCCGCTGCACCGGTGGTGGTCACCAATCTGGTCACTGGCCAGGTGATCGCCCGTTACACGCCGCAAGGTATTCCAGCAGGCAGCATCTATGAGGTGGGATACCCCTTTTTTACCCCCAGCGGCGACCTGATCTACTTTGAGGCCGTTGGTGCGGCGGGGGCGGAGCGCTATGTGCTGGTGTTGGCGGGCATCGTCACCGGCGAACAGCGCATCATTGCCCATCTCGGCAGAAACCGCCACCGCCCGCTAGGCTGGACGGGCGAGGGCTTCGTATTGCTGACCACCCGCGAACCGGCGCTCTACGACACCTGGCAAATTGACCTCCGCGATGGCACGGTGCGGCAGATCAGCCCCCTGCTCTTCTTAGGGCACATTGAGCAGCCGCCCCTCACCCCTTGATAAGAGGTAAGGGGCATTTTGAAGATGGGGCAACTGAGAGGTTCTCATCCCAGAAGGCACGGGTGGATTTTTGGGTTTTTCTGTACGCTCCGTGCCCTCTGAGGCTCAAAACAAACGAAGGGAGAATGCGTATGACGGATCAACCCTCCTACCGCTACGTGGTCCTCGGTGCAGGGCGGCAGGGGACTGCCGCCGCCTACGACCTGGCCCGTTTCGGAGAAGCCGCTTCCATCCTGCTGTGCGATCTGGATGACGAGGTTGCCCGCCGCTCCGCCGAGCGCGTCAACCGCCTGGTAGGGCGTGAGGTGGCCGAAGGCCGTCCGCTGGATGTGACGGATCACGCTGCCTTGCGCCAGACATTAGAAGGAGCCAACGTGGCGTTGAGTGCCGTGCCTTACACTTACAACCTGGGCATCACTCGCGACGCCATCGCTGCCGGTGTGAGCCTGTGTGATATGGGCGGCAACACCGACGTTGTGATGGCGCAGTTAGCCCTCACCGACGAGGCCGCTCGTGCCGGCGTCAGCATCCTGCCCGATTGCGGCATGGGGCCAGGCCTGGTGAACGTGCTGGCCGTCTACGTGATGGAACTGCTGGACGAGACACGCGCCGTCTACGTCTATGATGGGGGGCTGCCCCAGCACCCCGAGCCACCTTGGAATTATCAACTCACCTTCCACATCAACGGGCTGACCAACGAGTACGACGGCGAAGTGGCACAAATCCGCGATGGGAAGATCGTCATGCTGGAGGCTCTCAGCCACTGCCAGATGGTGGACCTCGCCCCGCTGGGCACGTTTGAATCGTTCATCGCCGCCGGGGCTTCCACCGCCCCCTGGACATTTGAAGGGCTGCTGGACCACTTTGAGACGCGCATTCTGCGTTATCCCGGACACTACGCCCAGTTCAAGGCTTTCAAGCTGCTGGGGCTGTTCAGCCGCGAGCCGATCCGCGTGGGCGATCAGGAGGTCATCCCCCGCGAGGTCTTCCATGCCCTGCTGGCACCCAAGATCATGGTGCCCGGCATCCGTGACATCTGCATCATGCGCGGCAAGGGTATCGGCTTGAAGGATGGGCGGGAGACAACCGCCATCGTGGACCTGGTGGATCGCTACGATGAGGCCACCGGCTTTACCGGCATGGAGCGCCTGACGGGTTGGCACTGCGCCATCATGATGGGCTTTCAGGCGCGGGGGGTGGTGCCGTCGGGCGCCAGGCCGCTGGAACGTCTGCTGCTGGACGGGATGCCTTCCGCCGCACAAGTGATGGAAGAGGTAGCACGGCGCGGCATCACCTTCACCGTGCGGTACGAATAGCGGGGTTTAGGTCAGTAGCATACGCAGCCCGGCGATGACGAGCACCGCCGCCAGTATGCGCCTGAGGGTGACGTTACCCAAGCGCTGGCTACCGTAAGTGGCACCGAGGTAGCCGCCGATCAACGCCGCTGCTCCCCATAGGGGGATAATATGAGGGAGGTCAGCCATGCTGGAGAGATGCCCCAGCAGGCCTGCGACCGAGTTAATGAGGATAAAAGCGGCCGAGACGCCCGCCGCATGGCGGGCGTCGGCCCAATGCGCAAAAAGCAGCAACGGGGTGAGGAAAATCCCACCGCCCACACCTGTCAGGCCGGAAAGCAAGCCAATGGCCGCTCCGGCGATCAGCGCCCAGCCCAGCGGGAGCGGCCTGACCGCAGCCGCCTCATCAGCCTCATGGGTGCGGAAGAAGCGGTAAGCCGCGTAGATCAGCGCCAACCCGACGATGGGCTTGTAGAGGTGCGGGGGTAACGTGAGGCTGCCACCCAGAAAGGCAAAGGGGATGGAGGTCAGCACGAACGGCCAGAAGAGCCCCCACGAGAAGCAGCGCGCACGGTAGAAGCGGATGGTCGCTACGGTTGCCACGAGGATGTTGAGCACCAGCGCGGTGGGCTTCATCACTTGCGGGGCCACGCCGAAGAGCGCCATCACGGCCAGATAGCCCGATGCGCCGGCCTGCCCCACCGAGGCGTACAACAGGGCAGCCACGAAGATCAGGGCAGTGAGGACCGCCGCGGTGAAGGTAGTCAATGCTGCCACCGTCTCCTTTGCGCTGGGGATATTCAGTAGCCCCGGATGCGGTGCAAGGCAGCAGCCAGCACTTCGCCCAGATGCTCATGCTTCGGTGGGGTAAAATCAATCCTCTCAATATCCAGATTCTCCTCCGTTCCGGACGGAGAGCGGTACCTCACACGCACAAACCAATCCCAACCCTCTCCCTCTGATGGGTAGGTCTTAAAGTGCTCCTCAATATCCATGATCCGCTCTAAGGGGATAACCGTGAGGTCATCACCCCAGCGATAGATGAAGTTATGGCTGGTAATAGCAATAAAGTACTTTTCCGGAAAACGCCTTCTCAGCAGGCCCTCTCTAGAGGCAGGCCACAGCATAGCGAGCACAAACGCGATGCCCATCCCTCCGCACAATGTGCCGAACAGCGCACTACCGGCTGTTTTCATATCGCCCTCTAGGAGGAACATCACCGCTGTGCCGAGCAGCAGCGGCAGGCCCAGCGCTCCGAGGGTTGCCAGTGCGGTCAGCGTAAGGGTAAAGATAAGGTAAAACAAGGTAGGCCGGTCTGCCGGCAGGTAGAAAAGATATTCGTCGTTCGCGGAGGGTGTGCCGGAGGTTCGTTCAGACATTGACCAGCATAATGGCCAGTGCAGCGCTCAGGTTCCACACCATGTGCCCAGCGATGCTGGGCAGGACCGAACCGGAGATCGTGCGCAGGGCGGTGAGATAAAAAGAGAGCAGCAAGATCATCACCAGCGAGGCAGCTGTGCCGAACCCCGCAAAGAGGTGCACGAAGGCAAACGCCACGCTGGATACCACCAACGGCAAGAGGTGCCGCCTCCATGCCGGAGTACCCGCACCGGGCGGGGGGAGCAGCGCATTGTACAGCGCCCCGCGGAAGACGATCTCCTCGGCCAGCGGCACCACAGTGCTCACTGCCAGCACCGAGACAATCTGCAGCCCCCGCGTGCTGAAGAGCTGCACCTGTAGGTCAATCTCTGCCGGACCGATAAGCAAGGTCACGCCATACCCGACCACCACCAGCATCAACACCGTTAACAGCGGCACTGACCACAGCGGCAGGTTGCGCGGCTTGCGCCAGGCGATCCATTCCGCCAGAGGGTAGCGTTTGGAGGTCACGTGGGACCATACCTCCGGCCAGCTCCATGCCACGAGGAGGGTCAACAGTGCCGCCGGCAGGGCCGAGAGCAGAGCCATCCACGCCAGCAGGGTTGCATCTTGTAGGTCGTTCACGGTACGGAGCTCACCCAGCAGGTAGGCCGCTAGCACCACCGGCAGGGCAAAGACCAACTGCATCGGCACATAGGCGGTGAACAGCGCCACCAGCAACGCCCAGCGCGAGAGGTGCGATGGCCCAGTCTCTGCTACCTGAGGCGATAACCCTCCCACCCCGTTCATGCTGTGCCTTTCCATCCTCTCATCTCCGCCTCGGCGGTCAGATCACGCTCCCTAGTGTACTCCTTGCTGGCCGCGCAGATCAAGATAACCAAGGTCACAGGGAGCGGGAAAAGGGGACACATAACCTGCCGCCTTCAGCACAGATGCGGTATAGTAAAAGCGCGATCGCCCACCCGTTTCCGGCAAGGAGAGACATATGACCACCAATAAAATCCGCGACCTTTACGAGAAGCATGGCCAGAGCCTGTGGTACGACAATATCGCCCGCGACTTGCTGGAGAGCGGTGAGATTCAGGCACTGGTGGACGAGGGCGTGCGCGGCCTGACTTCCAACCCCAGCATCTTCCAAAAGGCCATCACCAGCGGGACAGCCTACGATGACCAAATCCGTGCGCTGGCTGCAGAGGGCAAATCCGCACAGGAGATTTACGAGGCGCTTGCTATAGAGGATATCCGCCGAGCGGCGGACATCCTGCGCCCCATCTACGAGAGCAGCGCGGGCGCGGATGGCTACGTCAGTCTGGAGGTTTCGCCGCTACTGGCACACGACACGCAAGGCACTATCGCTGAGGCGGCGCGGCTGTGGCAGGCAGTGGATCGCCCCAACCTGATGATCAAGATTCCGGCAACGGAAGCGGGCCTGCCTGCCATTGAGCAGTCACTGGCGGATGGGATCAACGTCAATGTCACGCTCATCTTCAGCCGTGAGATGTACGCCCGCGTGATAGACGCCTATCTGGCCGGCCTGCGCCGCCGTGTGGAGGCAGGCGGCGATGTGAGCCGTGTGGCTTCGGTGGCCTCCTTCTTCGTCAGCCGTGTGGACACGCTGGTGGACGATCTACTGGAGCAGAAGATCGCCGCTGCCAGCGATGCAGCACTGAGGGAGCGCCTTGAGGCGCTGAAAGGTCGGGCGGCTATCGCCAACGCCAAGCTGGCCTATCAGCTCTTCAAACAGAAGTTTAGCGGGACGGCATGGGAAGCGCTGGCCGCACAGGGCGCACGTGTGCAGCGTCCGCTGTGGGCCAGCACCAGCACCAAGAATCCGGCCTACAGCGATGTGCTCTATGTGGATAACCTGATCGGCTCCCACACCATCAACACCGCGCCGCCGGAGACCATCGCCGCCTTCCGCGATCACGGCGTGCTGGCCGACACGCTGGAAAGCAACCTGGAGGACGCTCAGCGCGTTATGGAGGAACTGGCTGCCGTCGGCATTGACATGGACGCCGTGACAGCACAGCTGCTTGCGGAGGGCATTGATAAGTTCGCCAAGCCCTTCCGTGCCTTGCTGGAAGCTGTTGAGCAGAAGGCGCGAGCGCTGAGCGAGGCGCGGGCAGTTTAGGAGCGAGATTTCACCACAGAGCACACGGAGGGTTTGAGACTCTACATGCCCTCCGTGTGCTCTGTGGCTCAAGGTTGGTCAGCCCCTGCCGCCTGCCAGAAACGCCAGCAGGATGCCAAGCAGGCTGAGGACCAGCATTAAGGCCAGCATGGCAAGGTTCACGCGCCAGGCAAGGCGCAGTTTTTCGCGATCGGCCTCCGCCAGCGCGGTATGAGTCGCCTCCTGCCGGGCCGCATAGGCGAGGAATGCCCCTACGGCGCTGGTCGGCAGGGCCAGCCACACAATGCGGCTGAGGGCGTTGAAGGGCTTGAGGAACGGCAGCCCCAACACAAACGCCACCAACAGGATGACCACCGAAACGATGGCCAGAATGTAGCTCACACGGGCCATAGCCCCTGGGTTCGGTTGGTTGCTCATGCTCTCCCTCACATGTTGGTCGCCGTGCTGGCGGCGATCTCTCGGTAAGCAGATTGCAACAACAGCGCATCGTCTTCCTGCGTGGGGCTTTCGGTGACGATCACACCTTCCACACCGAAATCCACACAGGCCTGCAGGAAAGCCCGCCAGTTGAGGTCGGACTCCTCAAGCATGAGGTGGTTACGCTCACCGGCAAGGCTGTACTCAATGCCGGAGATGTGAAAGTGCATGTGGTGTAGCGCTCCCTCTCCCAACTCATCCCTGACCAGCCGGAGCATCGCGGCAAACTCATCGTAGGAGTTAAAGCGCCCGTCGCCCGTGCGGGCGTGGAGGTGGGCGATATCAATGCAGGGAGCCACCCCCGGCACCTCTTTGCTGAGCCGCACCACCTCCTCTAGCGTGCCGAACATGGCCCCTTTGCCCATTGTTTCAGGACGCAGGGTCACCTCCACACCTTCCCCGCGCAGGATGGCAATCAGCTCGGTCAACTTCTCGCGCACGCGCTGATAGACCTGCTCCGGTGCCTGGCCATGATAAGAGCCGGGGTGGAAGACAATATCGCGCGCCCCGGCCAGATAGCCTTTGCGCGCCGCTGCCAGCAAGCGCGCATCGCTAGCCTTCATCTTCTCGGTGGTCTGGCTGTTGAGGTTGATAAAGTAGGGCGCATGGACGCTAAGCACCACGTCGTGCTCGCGGGCTGCCTCCCGCATGGCAAGGCACGACTCATCCCTGGCGCTCACGCTGCGCACCCAGGCGATCTCAAAGGCGCTCAGCCCCAGCACACGGATGTACTCAATAGCGGCAGTGGTGCCCGTCTGCGGCGTGCCCTGCGGCGCGCCGACGGTTCCGAAGCGCAGGCTCAAACGTCACCTCCTCAATAGCGCTCTATGTATTCGCGCAGTGGCCCGGCGATCACTCCCGGCAGCCACTGCGGCAGGGTGGCATCTTTGGGATCAAGCCCCGTCAGGTAGATAACCGCATCATCACGGGCCTGCTGTTTGCGCACTTTCCAGCTCGCCAGCTTGCGCCACCTGCTCTGGCCACCCCTTGTCACGCAGCGATAGAGGGTGAAGGTGGAGGTTATCTCAATCCCCTCCAGGTGCACGCTGACGATCAAATCGCAGGGATCCGGCTCGCGCCGCACAAACTCGGCCAATGCTGGCGCCAGATTCATGGCCAGCGTTTCCACCCGCGTCGCAAAGCGCCCCGCTTGCTCGCGCAGGCGATGCGCCCGGATGGCGGCATCCATCTCAGCAGCAAGAGAACCCTTGAGGCTGTGACGGCGGCGGGGCTGCTGGCTGCCTGCAGCATGAGAGACAAGGTCAATCTGCGCGACCTTCATACGCTGTATCTCAACCTCGTTCTCCACCTCCACATAGTGTTGCGGCGGGGTGCAGGACTCGGGCGGCTTGCCTTCTTGCGCTTGTTGCTCCCAGCGGCGGCGCTGGCCAGTGCGCACTGTGTTGCGGATGACAATCGCCGCCACCCCCACGACGATCAAGCCCACCACCGCCGCTAAGCCGCCCAGCAGAAAGAGCGAACCACCCCTTTGAGGGCCTTCTTGCGGCGGATAACCACCTTGCTCAGGCGGCAGGCCTCCCTCGGCAGGGAGGTTTACGAGCGCGGAGATCGCAAAGTTGTTTTCCTCATTGGCCTCTTCCACCACATTGTCGGGGTCAATTTGGGCAAAGAAGCGCACCTGTGTCCCACGCCACGCATCGGGCAGTTCCAGCTGCACCTCCACGCGGACCTCGCCACCGGGCGGTAGTGGATCAACCGCCCCCCGTGATCGTAGGGATGGATCGAGCTCATTGGCGACCAAAACCTGCGTGGCGGAGGACTCCGCCTCACCGCGGTTGGCGATGTCCACCCCTAAGACGACAATCAGGCCTCCCTCTTCAAAGCGCTCCACATTGAGCGAGCGGATCACAAGGTCAGGCCTCGGCAGGCGCTGCTCCGGCGGCCTCTCGGCGCGCAATCCCTCCACGCTTACCGCGTCTATCCGCGCAAAGGATTGCTCCAACATCTCAAAGGCGACCGTGCCATGCAACAGGGGATCGGGATCGTCAAAGTTGATGATCTGCTGCCCGGCGATCCACACATCCACAGCGCCGCCAAAGGCATCCACTTGCACCGGCAGCCCCTCGGTCTTGAGCAGCTCCTGCGCATAGCCATCCAGCACAAACTGGCCCGAAGCAAGGGGATCGGTAAGCGCCTGCGGACCTATCTGTTTGATGAGGTGCACAGCGATCGCTTCCCGCTCATAGGCCAGTTCGGCGATGTAGCGCGTCGGTCCCAGCACGCGGATGTTGGCGTGCAGCGCGCCGGAGAAATCACGCAGGCGGAAGGTGAATGTCAGGTCGCTCCAATCGCCCTCCCTATAGGTTGCCCAGCCTGCGCCGGAGCCAACCAGCATCCCCCCGGTGACAACCCAGGCGTTGGCATCCAGCGCCCAGCCCTGCGCCTCGCCGTCATCAAAATCCTCAAAGTAGGTCTCCCCTTGCGCCGCCGTGTGCAGAACCGGGGCTATCAACAGGAAGGCAGCGGTTATCAACAGGGCAGCTGGCCAACTTTTTGTGGTATGTCTGTTCATCCTCTTCCCTTTCAGCTCTTTTCCGCCCTTCTTAAATGTAAACAGAGACTATCATCCCTCCTTATCCGCAAAAGGATACTCCAACATGGCATCAATGCGGTCGCTGACGATGTCCAATTCTTTGAGCGCCCGCTCCGGGATCTTGCTCAACAGGTGGCGGCGGACGATCTTGCCGACGAAGGATTTGGGCATTTCGTCCACAACGATCACCAGCTTTGGCACCAGCTCGGGGGGCAAGCGCCGTGCACAATACTCGCTGATTGTCCCCGGGCTGCACGGCTGGCGTACCGTCACGAAAGCAATGGGGATGTTGGCCACTGCTACCACCGCTGCCTCCTGCACGTTGGGGATTTCGTAGATCACTTCCTCCACATCACGGGGGAAAGCGGGCTGTGGCTCGGCATCAGCCCGCGCCGGATACCAAATATCCTTTTTGCGGCTGACGATCTGGAAGTAACCCTCGTTGTCCATGCGGGCCACATCGCCAGTGTAGAGCCAGCCGTCGCGCAGGGCCTGCTCTGTCTCGGCGTGCAGGTTCCAATAGCCGTCCATGATCTGCGGGCCGCGCACCACCAGCTCACCGATCTGCCCTGCCGGTAGCGGCTCACCGGTTTGCAGGTGCACGATGCGCGCCTCGGTGTTGGGCAGGGGCACGCCGATTGTCCCCACCTTGCGCGCCCCGAAGAGGGGATTGGCGTGGGTCACGGGGCCGGCCTCGGTAAGGCCGTAGCCTTCCACCAAGCGCCCCTTGGTCAGCTTTTCAAACTGTTCCTGCACTTCCACCGGCAGAGGCGCCGCACCGGAGATGCAGGCCTTGATGCTGCCAATACCGAAGCGTCGCACGCCCGGGTAGTTGTTAATCGCCACGTACATGGTCGGCACGCCGGGGAACAGTGTGGGCTTGTGTCGCTTGATGGCCTTCAGCACCTTGGCGGTGACGAAGGTGGGCAGGATGATCATCGCCGCTCCCATGGCGATGGCGCAGTTCATGGCCGCTGTGAGGCCGTAAGCATGGGCAAAGGGGACGACGCACAACACGCGCTCGCGTCCTTCGCGCAGATGGGGGATCCAATGGCGCGTTTGGAAGGCATTGGCCATCAGCGCCCGATGGCTGAGGATCACCCCTTTGGGGCGATCGGTGGTGCCACCGGTGTATTGGATCGCTGCGGCGTTCTGCGGCGCAATGTTGACCTCCAAGGGGTTGGCGTGGTAACCGCGCATAAGGTCCACCCACAACCGTTCGCCCTCCCGCAGCGGAGAGGGCAGGCGGTGCCCTTCGCGCCGCTCACGCAGCAGGGTAAAGGCGGCCTTCTGTGGCCAGCGCAAGTAATCCTTGACGTTGGTGTAGATGATGTGCGTCAGCGCTGTGCGTTCTTTCACCGCCCGCGCCATCTCGGCGAAGCGCGTGAGGGTGATGAGCACCCGCGCTCCAGCGTCGTTCACCTCGCGGGCGATCTCCTCCACTGAGGCCACTGGACTGGCACTGACAACAATGCCGCCCGCCTTGAGCACGCCGTAGAAAGCGATCACCCACTGCGGCAGGTTGGGCATGAGGATCATGACGCGGGTGCCTGTGTCTACACCCATGCCGCGCAGGGCGTTGGCGAGACGGTCAGCCTGCCGATTGATCTGGCGATAGGTCAACGTGCGCCCCATAAAGATGGCTGCTGGGCGGTTGGCGAAGCGCCGTGCCGCGCTCTCCAGCAGCGTCGGCAGGGGGCGGTCGGGAATGCTGATGGTGAGCGGCACGCCCTCATCGTAGGCCTTGAGCCAGGGGCGCTCAGCCAGCAGTTGCGCCCGCAGCTCCGCCTCGCGGTCGCCGGAACGCCATGAAGCGTGCCCTAGCCCCAGAAAGCGATCTATGGCGCGCTCCACGGCATCGTGTCGCTCAAGGATCACCATGTGCTGGGAGACACCGACGTTGACCTCCTCGGCATGGGGGATCAGCCGTGCCACTTCCTCATAAGCCGAGGTGGGGAATACAGCATCCCGCTCGCCGCGGATGACCAGCACAGGCATCTCCAGTGCCCGCAACATGCCGCGCCCATTCCAGCGATAAAGGGCGTTGGCGGCAAAGCGCTTGAGCACAGCAGGCGGTGCGGAAATCTGGCTACGCACAAAGGGGCGCAATAGGTTGAGGAGCGGCGTGGGCAGGCGCAACAGCGTGCGCGAGTAGAAGGGCAGCTCGTAACGGGCAGCGGTGGCAGTGAGGATAAGGCGCAGCACACGCTGAGGGTAACGGTGGGCAAAAGTGACGGCCAGTGCCCCGCCGAAGGAATGGCCCATCAGCACGAACGGCTCGTTCACGTCCAGCGCGGCCAGCACCTGCTCAATATCGGCGATGAGCTCATCCACGGAGTACTCGCTGAGCGGCTTATCAGAGTGCCCATGCCCACGCAGGTCTATGGCGATACAGCGGTTTACGTCGGCCAGCGTGCGGAGCTGGTGCTTCCACTGCATGGCATAGCCGCCGAAGCCATGCAGCATCACCACAGTATATAAGGGGCGCTCCGGCGCAATGTCTATCACGCTCAGGCGCACAGGCGGCCTGTGTGAGACGAGCACCTCGCGGCGGTAGAGTTCAAAATCAACGTCCATGCTGCTCCCCCTCCCACCTGTGGGCGATGCAGGCATTATAGCACGGGCAGCGCCGAGAAAGAATCGCTGCTGCCAGCGGGGATGGGGTTATAATGAAGGTAGCTCAGGTACGGATCGGCAAGCCGTTATCAGCCGAGGAGCAAGGCAATGTTTGAGATCAGCAGTGCGGCCTTCAAGCACGGGGAGAACATCCCCCGCGAGCACACGTGCGACGGCGCAGATGTCTCCCCACCACTGACGTGGCGCGAGGCTCCAGCAGGGACGGTGAGCTTTGCCTTGATCTGCGACGACCCCGATGCGCCCGTTGGCACGTGGGATCACTGGGTCATCTGGAACATTCCGGGCACCAGCAGCGGCCTGCCGCGCGGCGTCCCCCGCGCTGATACTTTGCCAGACGGAGCGCGGCAGGGCAAAAACGGCTGGGGGACGAATGGTTATCGCGGGCCGTGCCCTCCACGTGGCAAACCCCACCGCTACTTCTTTCGGCTCTACGCGCTGGACACCACGCTTGACCTGCGGCCCGGCGCAAGCAAGCAGCAGGTGCTGGCCGCTATGGAGGGGCACATCCTCGCACAGGCGGAGTTCTACGGCCTCTACCAGCGCGGCTGATCACAACCATCCAGCCCGCCAGCACGTATAGATAGACGGGAGACCCACACTTCCCCCGCCAAGGTGAAAGGGGCTATCTCTGCCATCAGGATAGCCCTTTTCGCTTTCAGAGGGTGATGACTTTCTCAGCGCGCCACTGGGTATCCAGAATGTCGGTCATGCCGCCCACGATACCCACACGCACCTGATCCGCAAGCCCAAAGTAATTAAGGCAGGTGGAGCAGATCAACAGGCGCACGCCTTTTGCTTCCAGCGCGCGTAACTGATCCAGCACCGGCGATCCCTCACACACCAGCCGCACGCCCTCTGTGTAGAAACAGATCGCCGCTGGCAGCATGTCGTGCTCAACGAGCAGGCCAAGGTAGATGTCCATCAGCTTATGCTGGAGCTCAGTGGGGGCCTTGCCCATCCCATCGTTGGTGACAAGGATGACATAGGGTTTGAGAGAGGACTGATCAGCCATGATACACTCCCTATAGAAGGCAGCAACTACTCCCAGACGCGCTCGGTGCCTACTCTGCACTTAGAGAGGCAAGCAGGTCAAGGATTTCCTCACTGGCGGGGATATCGGCCATGCTCTTGCCGTAGTGGACGTAGCGGGCTATCCCCTGCCGATCAACGATCACCTGTGCGGGCATGCGCCCCAGACGGAAGAGATTCACCTCCTGACCATAGAGCTTTAGGACGCTATGTTGTGGGTCGGGCAGGCCTATGAAGGGTAGATTATGCTCGCGCCAGTAAGCGGCAAAGGCCTCAGCTCCTTCAGGCCCTACCACGATCACCTCCGCTCCAAGCTCCTTAAACCGCGCGTAGTCTTGGCGCAACTGCGCCATGTGCCGGCGGCAGAACGGTCACATAAAGCCGCGGTTAAACACCAGCACCACAAGTTGCTTGCCACGGTAATCGTTCAGGCGCACTATCTTGCCCGTGAAATCGGGCAGCGCAAAATCGGGGGCTGGCGTGTTGAGTGCCACTTTCACGTGCGATCTCCTTGCTTCCACAACGGCGCTCCACAAGGAGCATTAACCCTCCAAACGGGCGAGGAAATCCGCCACAGCCTGCATGAACTGATCGGGGCACTCCTCTTGTGGAACATGCCCACAGTCTTTGAAGATCACCAGGTGCGCACGGGGCAAAGCATCAGCCAGTGCGATGCTGTTGGCGGTGGGGACAATGCGGTCATCATCGCCCGTGACGACCAGAACGGGCATACTGAAGGCATCCAGATGTTCAGCCACCTCATCCTGTGGATCAAGTGCTAATAAGGCTTCGTAGAGGCCCATATCCCAACCTTCTACTTGCAACGGGCGCTTGTAGCCCTCCTGAATTGTCTCGGTCAATCGGCTGGGATCATGCCATGCGGAGCGTCCCAATTCTATGCCCTGCTCGCGGATGCGTCGCACCAACAGCGGGCCTATGTGCTGCATCTGGGGAGTAGCGCCTAGCCAACGTATGGCCGACCACAGAAACGCCAGCAAGCGGTTCCCCTGTGGCCCACCCGCTGCTGGCTGGCTCCCTGCCGGGAAGATGGCAGGGCTCACCAACACCAACGCCTCAACACGCTCCGGATGTTGGTAAGCCACCTCCGCAGCCAATGCACCCCCTGCCGAGTTGCCTATCAGGATGGCACGCTCAACGCCCAAGGCATCCATGAGGGCAAGGATGAGCTCCACTTGAGCCTCGCGGCTGTAAGGGGTGTCGCCTCCCCACTCGCTGCGCGGAGGGCGCTCGCTGAGGCCATAGGGCAACCAGTCCACGGCGATCACAGTGCCATAGGCAGCCAGCGGTTGCATGACCTCGCGCCAAGAGAAGGTGCTGCTCCCAAAACCGTGTAGGAGGAGGAACGTCCGTTCGCTGGCACCGCTCTGCTTGTAGTGAACCTCTACCTCCGTGCCACGCACGTTGAGGGTGATAAAACGGCTATCCGGATCGGCCAAAGCACGGGGCGGGACAGTATCCAGCGGAGGCACAGGGATCAGGAAAGGGCCAATCAGCAGCACGATCAACAGTATGGCGAGGACAATGAGTGTGGTGCGGCAACCTTTGGGCATGGTAGAGACTGGGATCAGAGCGGAATCGTCAAAACCTTAGAGGATTATAGCGTGCCACTTACCCATCATGCACAAGGGCCAGCATCGTGCCCATGTGACGATGCTGGCCCTCTTCAATCCAAGCGGTCAGATTGGCCGCTCCTTACTCCACGACTTCACCTTCTACCACGTCTTCGCCGCCGGTGCTGCGGCCATCGCCGGTGGCCTCACCCGTCTGCTGATACATGGAGGCACCCAGCGCCTGAATTTGCTGCATCAGTGCATCTACCTCGCGGCGGATGCGCTCGGTGTCATCCGACTGGATGACGTTCTTCACCGCATCAATCCTGGCCTGCGTCTCGCGCTTCACATCCTCAGGGATGCGGTCGCCGTACTCACGCAGCAATTTCTCCGCTGTGTACACCGCGTTGTCACCGGCGTTGCGCGCCTCCTGCAACTCACGCCGCTTGCGGTCCTGCTCGGCGTGCTCCTCCGCCTCGCGGATCATGCGCTTGATCTCCTCCTCCGTCAGGCCACTAGAGGCGGTGATGGTGATCTTCTGCTCACGCCCTGTTGCCTTGTCCTTGGCCGAGACGTTGAGGATACCGTCGGCGTCAATGTCAAAGGTGACCTCAATCTGCGGCACGCCACGCGGCGCAGGCGGGATGCCATCCAAGATGAAGCGGCCCAGCGACTTGTTGTCAGCAGCCATGGGGCGCTCACCCTGCACGACATGGATCTCCACCTGCGTTTGCCCATCGGTCGCCGTGCTGAAGATCTGGCTGCGGCGTACAGGGATGGTGGTGTTGCGCTCAATGATGGGCGTGGCCACGCCGCCCAGCGTCTCCACGCTGAGCGTCAGCGGCGTCACATCCAGCAGCAGGATGTCCTTCACATCGCCGCGCAGCACGCCCGCCTGGATCGCCGCACCCAGCCCTACCACCTCATCAGGGTTGACGCCCTTGTGCGGCTCCTTGCCAAAGAACTCTGCCACCGCACGCTGCACGGCAGGCATACGCGTCATGCCGCCCACCAGGATCACCTCGTCAATGTCCTTGGGCGTGAGGCCCGCATCCTTAAGGGCCTGACGGCACGGCTCCAGCGTGCGCTGGATGAGGTCCTCGGTGAGCTGCTCCAGCTTGGCACGGGTCAGCGTCATCACCAGATGCTTTGGCCCGCTGGCGTCCGCCGTGATGTAGGGCAGGTTGATCTCGGTCTCCAGCTTGGTGGAAAGCTCCTTCTTAGCGTTCTCCGCCGCTTCCTTCAGGCGCTGGAGCGCAGGCTTGTCCTGGCGCAGGTCAATGCCCTCCTGCTTGAGGAACTCCTCAGCGATCCAGTCAATGATGCGCTGGTCAAAGTCATCGCCGCCCAGATAGGTATCGCCGTTGGTGGCGCGCACCTCAAAGACGCCATCGCCGACATCCAAGATGCTGATGTCAAACGTACCGCCGCCGAGGTCATAGACGGCGATGGTCTCATCCTTCTTGCGGTCCAGTCCATAGGCCAGCGAAGAGGCGGTCGGCTCGTTGATGATGCGCAGCACCTCCAGCCCGGCGATGCGGCCAGCATCCTTGGTAGCCTGTCGCTGGCTGTCATTGAAGTAGGCCGGGACGGTGATCACCGCCTGGGTGATCTTCTCACCCAGATAGGCCTCGGCGTCGGCCTTGATCTTCTGCAAGATCATGGCCGAGATTTCCGGCGGCGAATACTCCTTGCCGCCCATCACCACGCGCACGTCGCCATTGGGGGCCTTGGTGATCTTGTAGGGCACGATCTTGCGGGCGCGCTGCACCTCCGGATCGTCAAACTTGCGCCCCATGAAGCGCTTGATGGAGAAGATGGTGTTCTCACTGTTCACCACGGCCTGCCGCTTGGCCACCTGCCCGACCAGCAACTGGCCGTTCTTGTCAATCGCCACAACGGAAGGGAAGAGCCGCCCCCCTTCCGCGGATGGGATCACCACCGGCTCGCCGCCTTCCATCACCGCGGCCACCGAGTTTGTCGTCCCTAAGTCAATGCCAATGATCCTAGCCATAACCTCTGTCGCTCCCCTCTCTAAAAGATTGCGTTATGATGACGGCAGTGCTTCTCCCGCCGTTCACTCCTGCCCCTCTTGCCGGGCCGCCACGACCACCATGGCCGGTCGCAAGACCCGATCGCGCATCACATAGCCCTTGCGCACCACCTCTATCACGTGGTCGGGATCACCCGAACCATCCGCGCGCTGCATCACCGCCTCATGGCGTTGCGGGTCAAAGGGCTTGCCCAGTGCGTCTATCTCCTCAACTTCCAGCTTCCTCAGCACCGTTTGGAACTTGCTGTAGATGAGGCAAACGCCACTGACCCACTCGTCTTCCCTCAGGTGCTCCGGCAGACTCGCCATAGCACGGTCAAAGTCATCCAGCACGGGCAGCAGCTGCTTGATCGTCTCAGCTCGCAGCTCCACTTCCCAATCGGCCCGCTCTCGCTCCACACGCTTGCGATAATTAGCCAGTTCGGCGCGGGCACGCTGCCAGCCATCCAGGTACTCGGCAGCCTGCGCCTGCGCAGCCTCCAGCTGGGCGGCGAGGTCGGGAGCGGGGGCCTCTTGGGCGGCTGGCGCTTCAGCCTGCTGCCCATTCTCCGGCCCGGCCTGCGGGGATGTGGCATCCGGTTGTTCTACCAACTGCTCGTCACCCACGCGCTGCT
>FWWL01001125.1_pt1 | contig 66288 bp, 54 predicted proteins | sample 2228331 | NCBI WGS metagenome assembly FWWL01 (sample SAMEA103939775, study PRJEB20133) | metagenome
AGACATTTGTTCGTACGATAAATATAGTTCGATAGTAGAATTAGGGAATCGAAATACAGGCGGGCTGTCGGAAATCGACAGCCCGCTTTTTTTATTAAGCCTGAAATATTGTACAAAATCTTATGTTTGTATTTTAAACTTTTAATGAAAATTTGTTGTCTATTCAATTTAGACGGTGGGTGAAATTATGCAAAAGTTGTATTTACTTTTAATGTTTTTGTCTTTCTTTTTTGTTTCTAATCTGCTGGCTGGCGATTTGTATTTCCCACCAATTGATAGTGATGATTGGGAAACACTTAACCCTGCCGAACTTGGGTGGGATACTACAAATATGGGTGATTTGTATAATTTCCTCGAAGAAAAGGGTACAAAGGCATTTCTAATTCTAAAAGATGGGAAGATTGTCGTTGAATGGTATTTCGATGGCTTTGGCAAAGATAGTGTTTGGTATTGGGCTTCTGCGGGTAAAACTTTGACTGCAACATTAGTAGGAATTGCCCAAGAGGAAGGATTGCTCAAGATAAGTGATAGAACATCGAAGTATCTTGGAGACGGTTGGACAAGTTGTCCGATTGAAAAAGAAAATTTAATTACTATCCGCCATCAATTGACAATGACAACCGGATTGGATTATGAGGTCGATGATTTGGATTGCACTGAACCACAATGCTTGAAGTGTAAAGCTGATGCTGGTGGTCAGTGGTATTATCACAATGCACCATATACATTGTTAGAACAAGTTGTTGTTAGAGCAACGGGTGTAGATTACAATTCATACTTTTTTCGAAAAATATATTTGAAAACTGGAATTAGGGGTTTATGGATAAAGAATGGTTATAATAACGTCTTTTTTAGCACCCCACGTTCGATGGCACGTTTTGGTTTGCTTATTTTGAACAAAGGCGATTGGGATGGTAATGTAGTTATTGGTGACAAAAATTATTTATTCGATATGCTAAATACTTCTCAGGAATTAAACAAATCTTATGGTTATTTGTGGTGGCTCAATGGGAAAGAATCGTTTATGTTGCCGGGTTTATCTCGTGTTTTCAATGGGAAATTAATACCCAATGCACCCGATGATATGGTTTCGGCACTTGGGAAAAATGGGCAGATACTTAACATTGTCCCAAGTAAAGGATTAATTGTCGTACGAATGGGCAATAGACCCGACGAAAACTTTTTCGTTTCAACACAATTCAATAATCAAATCTGGCAGTTTTTAAATCAAATAATTGGCGAAACTTCAAACATATTTCAACTTAAAAAAAATCTGTTGGATGTTTATCCAAATCCTGCTAGGGATTTTATTGAATTAGTCGATACTGATACTTTTGAAATAAGTATTTATAATTCTTTTGGGGAATGTGTTTTAACATCAAAATTGCAAAATAATACAGCTAAGTTAAGAATTGATATTCCATTTCTGCCAGAGGGTGTGTACTATGTTCGTAGAGGAAATAGGGTAACTGTATTTGTAAAAATTTAGGAAAGTTAGTGATTAATTTTTGATATTTTGTTTACAAGAACTTTAACATAGAGGCTGGGGAGTTATTGTTACCCCCCAAAATATTTATAAGAAAGAACTTGGAAAGAAATTGAATTCGACATGAAGTCAACAAAAAAAGTAGTACTTTTCTAGTTATTAATTTTAACATTAAATTTGCCATCTGTAATTACCTTTTTATCAGTCGGTGGTGCACCATCGTAAGTCCCAGTAAAAGAAAATGTACCTTCAACAATCTTGTTAGTCAGGTCAAAGTTTGTTAAATTAATAACGCCCTTAAATTCACCTTCTCCTGTTGTGCCATATGCCTTTTGAGACGAAAGGTCAGTTGCATCCGCAAATGCAATATTAGCTAGACCATGGTCGCCAAACTCGGGATTTCCAAGTTCATAAGTACCTGACGATTTTACATTAAATAATAAAATTTGTATCGTAATTGTTTTTGTGCCGGTAATTTGTGTCCCTGTTATAGTTAGAGCATCACTACCATAAGTTGCGAATGCACCGTCGTACCCCGGAAGATTTGTTGAAGACCAGTTCTGTCCATCTACTTTTGCTGTCATTGTACCAAGTGCAGGTGGGTTATTTCCTCCAACGGGATTGTTATCCTCTTTTTTACAAGATAAAAGTGACAATGATATTGCTAAAAAGAAAATTGCTAGTATTTTTAAAAAATGTGTTTTCATATTTTACTCCTTTGTTTTTATTATTAATTATTTACCTTGTTTTAATTATTGGTTTTTTAAAAAATTTTACAATTCATTTTATATATTTTCAGAATTCACCAGAACTGCGTATAAATTAATACCAAATATTTGAATTTCATTATTAGTAATATGTTCAGAAAATATTCCATAGCATTTTGAAGTATTATTTTGCTAAAATCATACTTCGAACTTGTGTAATGCCACCTACTTGTAAAATGTAGTAGTAAGTACCAGCGGGTAAATTATTGGCATCAAAGTTGATTGTATGTTCTCCTGCCAAGAATTCCCGGATGACAAGTTCGGCTACTTCACTTCCAAGAACATCATAAACTTTCAATGTTACAAAACTTGGTTTAGCAATTGTAAACGAAATAGTTGTGCTTGGATTGAAGGGGTTGGGATAGTTTTGGTGTAAAATGAAATTAGTTGGGGTTATTTCATTTTCTTCAACATCAGTTGCCCCTGAAATTGTCCAGCGGGCAATGTTGTTAGCTTGCACCCCCCCATAATAAGCACTTGGTCCGCCAACCCAGGTGAATATACCCCCAACATAGATTTCGCCATTATATTCCGCTAGCGACCACACACCACCATCTACACCGTTGCTTATTGAGCTTGTGCCCAAAATGTTCCAACTCGTCCCGTTCCATCGAGCAATTTTGTTTGCACTCATTCCAGCCGCATTTGAGAAACTACCACCAACATAAAGTTCACCGTTGTACACAGCCATCGCATTGACATATGTATATGAACCTCCACTCACTCCGTTTGCTGTGCTTGTGCCTAAGATACTCCAACTCGATCCATCCCACTTAGCAATATTATTTGCGTTAGCATCGTTTGATAATGAGAACATACCTCCGGCATAGAGTTCCCCATTATACACAGCCAGCGAATTAACACTAAACCCAGCTATTCCGTTGCCATTGTTCGTTACACTGTTCCAACCGCTTCCGTTCCACCGTGCAATACTGCCTGTTGTCATGCCACCAGCTTGATGGAAAGCTCCTCCGACATAGAGTTCCCCATTATACACAGCCAATGCCCAGACAAGAGAACTCATACCGTTGTTAGAACCAGTCCCCAAACTGTTCCAACTGCTTCCGTTCCAACGAGCAATATAGTTTGCACTCACACTGCCTGCCTGAGTGAACGCTCCCCCAACATAAAGCTCATTATTATACACCGCCAACGCATAGACACTAGTATTTGACTCTCCACTTACACCGTTTTCAGAACCAGTTCCCACGCTGTTCCAACTCGTGCCGTTCCAGCGAGCAATATAGTTTGCACTCACACTACCTGCCTGAGTGAACGCTCCCCCAACATAAAGTTCTCCATTATATACTGCCAGAGATCGGACAGTGCCATTCACACCGTTTTCAGAACCAACACCTACGCTGTTCCAACTGCTCCCGTTCCATCTCGCAATATTGTTCATACTCATACCTCCTGCTTGAGTGAACTCGCCACCAGCATATAGTTCGCCATTATATACTGCTAGCGCATAAACAGCTGTATTAAACATACTTCCACTCACCCCATTGCTTGAACCTGTACCAACACTACTCCAACTACCTGAGTCTGATAATGCAGTTTCTGTCTTACTCAAAAACCTTGGCTTGCCATCTTTGTCAATTACCATTTTATAACCTTCTACATCATATCCACCATCTTTATCCAATCTCACGCTGCCGTCCGCATTCAAGATTTCTCTAACCGATAGCTGTGTTTGGGCAAATAATGGTGCAAAAAAAAACTGCACAAACAAGAAAAATAATATTAGGTATTTCATAGTATTCCTCCTAATTAAAATTTTAAAATTTCAAAATAAGAAATTTTTTATCATAAAAAAAATTTTTTTCTATGATTTTTTGTTTTTTCCTCTCAATTAAAAAATTTTTTTACGGTATAAATTATTATGTAATATTAAGGTTCATACTTAATGGCTTTTATCGTGGTAGTTAATAGTATTGGGTTTTCTTGAAACTAAAAGGCGCTGTTTAGTTGTTTGTTTATCGAATAGTATATAAAAAGCTTTGGGCACGTTAGTGACGTGCCCATTTTAGAGACATAATTTGCAATTTTGTTTCAAATTAGAATGAATAGCGAACCCCAAATTGAATCTGCCAGCGGGAGCTTAAATCGGCTGTGTTCCAAATTGCGTCTTTGGTTACATTTCCTTTTGAATCTTTTGGCGGTGTGAATGTTACAATCATCTTTCCTAGGTCACTTTGCGAAAATCCGTTAGCAGGGTTGTCGATTAATTCTTGTGTTACAATTCCGTTGTAGGTAAAGGCTCGGTCGTAATTGCTGTTCGAAACAAATTTTACGTGACCCCAGTCGGAATTTAGTAAATTAAGCACATTCAGGATATCGATGTAAAATTCAAGTTTCTGACCTTGAATTGTGGGAATAGCTTGCGAGATTCTCATATCTAATTGGTTGTACCAAGGTGTTCGCAAAGAGTATCTTTCCATAATTTTGCCTCTTTGGTCTTTCAGTTCACTGAACCAGCCGATGAAAGTTTCGAGTTCGTCCCAGTTATGATTTTTGAGAACCATAACTTTGTCTTGGTCTTTAGAAAGTGGTATGTAAATTAAGTCGTTTGTTGCACGGCGGTCTGGGGGTCGATCTCCATTTGCGTCATTGGAATACGAAAGCGAGAATGGCGAACCCGAACGACCTTCGTAAAACAGTCCAATTGTAGTTGCAAACCCGCCTGCATATTTAATTTGATATGAAATATTGGCTAAAATTCGGTGTGGAATTTCAAAAAGTGAGGTTCCCAGCTCAGGGTCGTTAGGATTAATCGCACGGTTGTATTGCCAGTTGGATATAGCACGGCTCGATGTTAAACTGTTCACATCTTTTGCACGGCTCCAAGTATATGCTAGATTTAAAGCAAAATCGGGTAAAATTCCCTTGCCAAACTGCTTTTGAATTTGCAAAGTAATACTTGTTTGGTATCCTTTTGTTGTATTTGTCAAATAAAGTACATCCGTAAAAAGTGGCGAAACATCAGTTCTACTAAACGCAGGCCTTCCATCGGGAAGTGTTGAATCCGCACCAGTGTATGATTTCAATATCTGTCGGTTCAAATTCTTGTAAACCATATCGTATAGTGTTTTGCCATAAAGGAATTCAACAGTCGAGATAAACCCGTATGGCAATTCGTAATCAACGCCTAAATTAAATCGCAAAACTTGTGGCATTTTCAGATTTTTGTCGGAGATGTTAATTTCCGATGTCCTAATTGGAGTCAACGAGTCAACTTTTAGGATTTGTTTGTTGACATCGGGTTCGAACGAAATATTTGGGTTACGAGAATTAATTCTACCAATGTCGATGCCTGTGTTGGAATATTGGTTCGAAATCCAAACGCCAGGGGTTTTGCCTAAGAAGACACCAACCCCTCCTCGGACTTGAAGGGTTTTGTTTTCGAATACATCCCAGTTAAATCCCAAGCGTGGCGAAAAACCAACTGGATTTGGCATTTCATCGGTTCTCAAATCGGGGAAATATTTTGTTACAGAATCGTTGCGCAAAGGCTTATCGAAGAAAGAGAATGCATCCAAACGTGCACCAATGGTCAATTTCAAGTTTGGTAGAACTCTCCATTCGTCTTGGGCGTAGAATCCGAGTTGCAGATACGACCATTTTGCTCGTGGTTCGGAATCATCGGGCAATAATGAATAACTAAGTTGATATTGAGATGGTTTGCCAGATTCGAAGTCTGCGATGCTATTAAAGGAATACGTTCCGTAGTAATCCTGTAAAAACAAATTATCGAAACTAATTAATTGGTTACTTGTTCCAAAGGTGAGAGTGTGTTCACCAAGGAATATGTTGAAATTGTTTGTTAGTTCGATTATGTCCTGATTGAGAGCATTTTTTTGGGAAAACCTTTCTACTCCTATCGAAACATCTTCGCCTTTTGGTCCAATATCGTAAATAGTGACGCTCGGGAAAGGTTTCGAAACGGGGTCACGTTTATCGCGTATTGCTGTATACACAAGACGCAATTCGTTAGCCATATTTTTCCCAATAATGCTATTTAACTGAAGCACCGACTGATTTTGATTACTGCGGAAAATGTATTCCTGTCCCGAAAACGAGAAGAAAAATTGACTTCGGGTAACCGCATTGCCTTGGTTTGCTCTGACGAAATTGTGTCGGAAGGTTAATCGATTGTTTTCGTCAACATTGTAATCTAATCGAAGGAATAATTTGATATCGTCTGTTTTGCGGGTATAAAGGTCATAGCTACCTGGGTCGTAACCATATTTCGAAATTGCAATTTGGCGAATTTTGTCTAGGGTATCGCGGGAAACATTGAAGTTAAATGTATAACCTTGGTCGCCTGACAAGCCGATTCTTTGTGGGTCTTTACGATTTTTCGTTTCCAAATTAACAAAATAAAATAGTTTGTCTTTTAAAATTGGTCCGCCTATTCTTCCACCAACAAAGTAGTCGCTAAAGTCAGGATAACTTTGTCGGATTCCATTATTATCGGGGATAGGGCTTTTACCAACAAAATTTTGATTTCTGCCATAGAAGTAAACACTACCTTGGAATTTGTTAGTGCCAGCTTTGGTAATTGCATTAATGAGACCGCCAGTGAACATACCTTGACGGACGTCGAATGGGGCAATAGAGACTTGGAACTCTTCGATGGCGTCGAGCGAGATTGGTTCGGTGCCAGCTTGGCCACCAGGGGTTCCCGAAGTTGGCAAGCCGAAAGCATCGCTTAGAACAGCACCATCGACTTGAATATTGTTATATTTGCTGTTCCTGCTTGCGACGTTGCTGCCTTCGCTGGTCGAAGAAATCACTAAAGGCGAAAGGCGAGAATAATCGTGAAGTGACCGAGAAATGGTGGGCAACGATGAAATTTCCACTTGGGTTACTGTTTGCGATGCACCAGTTCGATTGCTACTAATAATGTCGTTACGGTCGGAAATAATTTCGATTTCACGAGTTTGAATATCTTGGGGTTGAAGAACGAAACGAATGTAATACTCTTGTCCAACAGTGAGGAATACATCTTCGACTGTTTCGGTTCGGAAACCAATGTAAGTGGCAGTAATACGATAAGGACCACCGGGTCGGAGACCTAAGATTGTAAAGTTTCCTTTACTGCTCGAATATGCACCGAAAGTAGAACCAGAAGGAAGGTGGGTAGCTTTAATTGTTGCACCGACGAGTGGATTACCATTTGGGTCAACTATTGATCCAGTAACCGATGAAGTCGTTATACCTTGGCTGAACACACAATACGAGCTAAAAACAAGCAACAGAAATAATTTTGAAATGGTTTTTAACATAATACTTTTAAAATTGTTGAACAAAAAAAAGCAAATTTCAAAAAAAATATGAATATTAGGTAAAATTTTATTTAAAAAAGTTAAAATTTTTCAAGTGAGTAGGTTGAAATTAAATATCCAAATTTTTTACGAAATGTGCATTTTCTTCGATAAATTTTCTTCGTGGTTCTACTTTTTCGCCCATAAGTGTTTCGATTATTCGTGCGGCTTCGTGAGCATTTTCGATTGTAACTTTAAGGAGTGTGCGGGTTTCGGGGTTCATCGTTGTTTGCCAAAGTTGTTCGGGGTTCATCTCGCCAAGACCTTTGAAACGAGAAATTACTATTCCATCGGGGGTAGTGTATTCTTCTTCTGTTTCCGAAGTAACGTTTTCTGTTTGCTCTGTGGTTGTTGTATTCCCTTTCCTAATTTTTTTGATTATTTCGTCGCGTTCGGCATCGCTGTATGCATAGAATTCTTGCTTTCCTTTCTTAAGCTTATACAGAGGTGGCTGAGCGACGTAAAGTCTTCCATCGATGATTAAATCTTTAAGATATAGATAAAATAAAGTAAGAAGCAAAGTTCGAATGTGGCTACCGTCGACATCGGCATCTGCCATAAGGATTACTTTACCGTAGCGGAGTTTGTCTAATTGGAACTGGTCGTCGGAGTTTTCGCCATTTCCGTTTTCTCTGTTTTCGGAAAGAGTTTTGCTAAATCCAGCGCCCAAAGCCAAAAAAATCGAGCGAATTTCTTCGTTTTCCAGTATCTTGGACAGGCGGGATTTTTGGACATTTAGAATTTTACCTTTCAAGGGAAGTATCGCTTGGAATCGTCTGTCGCGTCCTTGTTTTGCCGAACCACCTGCACTATCGCCTTCGACGATGAATAGTTCGGTTTTTTCAGGGTCGCGGAGCGAACAATCCGCAAGTTTTCCGGGCAATGTGCCCGAATCGAGTGCATTTTTCCTGCGGACAAGTTCACGGGATTTGCGTGCAGCAATGCGGGCTTCGGCTGCTAAGTTGGCTTTTTCGATTATTTTCTTTGCAGCTGTGGGGTTGTTTTCCAAATATTCGGCGAGCTTTTCGTTTACAATGCTTCGGACAATACCTTCTACTTCTCCATTGCCTAACTTAGTTTTGGTTTGACCTTCGAATTGTGGTTCGGGAATCATTACCGAAATAATTGCGGTAAGCCCTTCGCGGAAATCATCGCCAGTTAGTAGCTCTTTTGCAAGCTTATTATTTGTCGCATATGCATTCAAAGTCCTTGTGAGTGCAGAACGAAAGCCAGTTACGTGTGTTCCACCTTCGATTGTATTGATATTGTTAACGTAAGAAAGAACTTTTTCGTTGTAACCAGTATTATAAGTAAAACATATTTGGACTTTTATTTCGCCAGTGCTTTCGGAATAGTATGAATCGGAAATGTAAATTGGCTTAATAAGAGGGGTTTCGATTTGGTCGAGATATTTAACGAAATCGACTAAACCACCTTTGTAGTGATAAACTTCTTTTGCCTTTGTTCTTTCATCAATTAAGGTAATTTCTACGTTTGGGTTTAAAAAGGCAAGTTCTTGGAGCCGTTGAGATATCCTTTCGAATTTGAAATTTACAGTTTTGAAAATCTCGGGGTCAGGTTTAAATCGGATGATTGTTCCTGTTCTGTTGGTTGTGCCAATTTCTTCGACGGGGGTCAGTGGATTACCCCGTGAGTATTTTTGTCGATAAATCTTGCCATCGCGGTGAACGATAGCTTCCATCTCGACAGAAAGAGCATTTACGCACGAAACACCAACGCCGTGAAGACCCCCCGAAACCTTGTACGAAGATTTATCGAACTTACCGCCTGCGTGCAGGGTGCACATTACTACTTCGAGCGTTGAAATTTGCTTAATTGGGTGCGGTCCGACAGGTATTCCACGACCGTTGTCTTCGACCGAGCAGGAGCCATCTTCGTGCAAAGTAACTATGATTTTATCGCAAAATCCTGCTAAGGCTTCATCTATAGAATTATCGACAACTTCGTGAACTAAATGGTGTAAGCCACGCTCTCCTATATCACCAATATACATTGCAGGACGCAATCGAACAGCTTCGAGCCCTTCGAGAACTTTGATGCTTTCTTCCGTGTATTCGAACCCGTTGTTCGAATTAAAATTCGTTTGTTCTGTAATATTTTCCATCGTTTGCAAAATATTTTAATTACAAAATTACGAAAAAAAAAGGAGGTGACGAAATAATTGTAACTTATTGAAATTTAATATCCTTAATCAAATCTTTGCCTAGCAGTTGGTTCAATTTATCTTTAATTTGCTCACGATAATAATAAAGTTCGTATTTCCATATGTTATTCTTTGCGGTGATATATAGCGTGTTTCGAGAGAATTTTTCGGGGGAAGCATTTCGAACCACATTCGCTTCGAAGGCCTTTTCCCATAACAAACGTATTTGGAAGAACTCGGGGTTATTTTCGGAAATGATTTTTGGGATTATGTCATTTATTACACTTTCGACCGAAACGATATTTTTGTATCTTTTGGTTCTCCGAGTCATAAGCTTAAGCTTGTTTTAACCATTGGAAAATTTCTTTGAATTTTGGCTTTTTGCCATAGCTAAGGATACCGATTCTGTAAATTTTGGCAGAAATCCAAATGCAAAGCAAAGTTGTAAGCAGCAAGAGTAGTAAGGAAAGTAAAATCTGCCAAAATGGCACAGCAGTCGAAATAATCCTTATCGGCATCAGCATTGGCGAAGAGAAAGGAATTAAAGAAAGAATGATTGCTAAGCTTCCATTTGGTTCGGCAACAACATTCCACATAAAAATAAATGGTAGGAGCATTGTAACATAAACGACAGAAATAAGGTATTGGGCATCTTGCTCTTGGTCGACAGCCGAACCCAATCCAGCTAAAAGCGATGAGAACAGAAAATAGCCAAAAATAAAATACAAGACAAACAGAAAGACTGAGCCTATGTGAATTTGAGGCAATTGGAAATTAGATTGGAAAAGATTTGAATTATCGGTATTCATCATTGTTTGGATTTCGTTTGGGGATTGGAACATCGAGATGATGTTTGGGATTACCAGACTGATGGAAATAGTTAAGACAATCCAAATCAGCACCTGTGTGAGACCAACCGAGCCAATTCCAACGATTTTGCCCAGCATAATGTCGAAAGGCTTTGCCGAAGAGACAAGTATTTCGACAATTCTATTTGCTTTTTCTTCGATTACACCGCGAATAACCGAAGAACCATAAAGATTAATTAAAACAAAGATAATAATGCCACCAAAGAAGCCTGCAAACGAATAGAATTCGGGATTGTCCTTTTGTGTTCCCGTGCGTGTAACTTTTGTGCTTTCAATTTTTAACTCTTGTTGGATAATTTTCAGGGCATTGGTATCGATACCTGCTTCGACAAGGTTGTGTCGGTTGAATGCATCGTCGAAACGTTTTTGTATTAAAGTAGTAATTGCAAGCCCGCCACCACCAGAAGTGAAGAGTTTTACAGTTTTATTTTTTATTGATTCATCGTCGATAACCACGTATGCGTTGAATTTTTCTTCGAGTAGTTGTTGGTTGATTTCATCAATTGTTCCCGAAAGCATAAAGAAATTTGTCGAGTCATTTTTGCAAACTTCACGTCCAATTTTTATCGACGATTTGTCGACAATTCCAATTTTAACTTGGGTTTTTTCCAATGAAATAGCCAAGATGATCGATGGCAAGGCTATCCAAACCACAAACAAGATTGGAGTTAGGATTGTGCTAATGATGAATGTTTTGGTTTTAACGCGTGAAGTATATTCGTATTTGAGAATAGTCCAGAAATTATTGTTCATTGCTAACCTCGTTTGTTTTCGAAATTTCGCTTATAAAGATTTCACGTAGGCTTGGTTGAGTAAGTTCAAATTTTATTAATTCGGTGCTATTGATTAGTTCATCGACGAAGGACTTAAGATTAAAATTTGGGCTAATACGGAATTCAATTCTGCTATCGGTCAAAGAGATAATTTTTACATTTTGCAGATTACGGATAAATTGGGAATCGCCATTGAATTCGCAAATCACTGTGTCCCGCCCATACGATGATTTTATGGAATCAATTGAGCCTTTAAGAATAATTTTTCCTTTATTAATTAGGCAAACTTCATCGCAAAGTTGTTCGGCTTGTTCCATTATGTGGGTAGAAAGCAGAATTGTTTTGCCTTTTTGTTTGAATTCCATAATTATTTGCTTGAAAATGTCCACGTTGATTGGGTCGAAACCCGAAAATGGTTCGTCTAAAATCAGGATTTCAGGGTCGTGAATTAGAGCAGAAATAAATTGTATTTTTTGTTGCATGCCTTTCGAAAGTTCTTGGATACGTTTTTGAGCTAAATCTTGTGAATCGAGTGTTTCGAGCCATTGCATTGCTCTTTGGTAAGCAAGTCGGCGGTGCATTCCTTTGAGTTGGGCAAAGTAAATTAGTTGTTCGATAACTTTTACTTTTCTGTAAAGTCCGCGCTCTTCGGGTAAATAGCCGATGAATTTCTGGTATTCTTCGGGCTGGGTCTTTCCCAAGATTTCAACATTACCTTTATCGGGGAAAATGATTCCAGCAATCATGCGAATGGTTGTGGTTTTGCCCGCTCCGTTTGGACCCAATAGTCCAAAAATTTTACCTTCCGAAACTTCGAAGGAGATGTTATCGACAGCGGTAGTGTTATTGAACTTTTTCTGTACATTTTCGAGTGAAATTGTTTTCATAAATCAAAGGCAGAAAACTCATGAAAAATTAAATTACGAAATTTATAATAATTTGTTTCGAAAGAAATTTGGAATGTTTCGATAACATTTTTGATACAAAATTTTTCGTAATACTTTAATTGTTTTGGTTTTTGCTTAAAATAGTAGTCGGTAAAAATTTCGAGGTAAATTATGCTCGAAAATGCGTTTAGAGGTAGTAGGAATTACTGGATTTGGGTTAGTACCCTTTTGTTTTTCATTCTTGTTGGTTTTCTATTCTATCTGAAGCAGTTCAACGAAGGATTGACCATTACTGGTTTAAGCCGAGATGTTACTTGGGGTTTTTACATTGCTCAGTTTACATTTCTTGTTGGCGTTGCTGCTTCGGCTGTTATGGTTGTGTTACCATACTATTTACATAATTACAAAGAATTTGGAAAGCTGACAATCTTGGGTGAATTCCTTGCTATTGGTGCAGTTATTATGTGTATGACCTTTATCTTTGTCGATATGGGTCAGCCGTTAAGAATTTTGAATATGTTTTTGCATCCAACTCCGAATTCCGTTATGTTTTGGGACGCAGTTTCTCTTATGGGCTATCTCGTTTTGAACGTCATCATTAGTATGGTTACTCTTGCTTCGGAAAAGAAGGGAATTGCACCACCTCGGTGGATTAAGCCAATAATTATCTTCTCCATTCCTTGGGCAGTTAGTATTCATACTGTTACTGCTTTTCTTTATTCGGGTTTAGCAGCACGACCGTTCTGGCTCACAGCGATTATGGCACCTCGGTTTCTTGCAACTGCATTTGCAGCTGGACCAGCCCTGTTGATTCTTTTCTGCTTGATTCTGCGAAAAGTTTCTGCATTCGATGCAGGCGAAAAAGCAATCAAAAATCTTGCTGTAATTGTAACTTATGCAATGATTTTAAACGTATTCTTCTTCCTTTTGGAATTGTTTACTGCATTGTATAGTGGAATACCCGACCACCGCCATCATTTCCAACTCCTTTACTTCGGGTTGGAAGGCAATACATATCTTGTGCCTTGGATGTGGACTTCCGTAGCCTTGGCTTTGATTTCTTTGGTTTTACTAATCGTTCCAAAGTATAGAAATAACTTCACTTTTCTTGCTATTGCTTGTGTTACAACATTCTTTTCGATTTGGATTGACAAAGGAATGGGATTGATTATTGCAGGTTTTATTCCAAATCCTTTGGGCAAAGTTGTTTGGTACGTTCCTACTTTTCCCGAGGTTATGATTTCTGTTGCAATTTATGCTCTTGGGTTTTTGGTTATTACAGCCTTGTATAAAATTGCCCTTACTGTGCGGGGTCAAGTGCAATATTGATGAGGTTATTTGTTCTGTGTGATTAAATCCAGTAGCGAAGCCAATTTTTGAGCGTGATTTTTTCTATTGTATTCGAAAATTTTTTCGACATTTGGTTCGAAATTTTCTTTATTTTTCCACATTTCGAATAGTTTTTTGAAATTTTCCGCAATTTGCTCGATTTGGGTTTGGTGTGCAACCAAACCCGATTTGGTTTTCATTATTAGCTTAGCGACAGCACCGTTGGTAGGGCAAATGGCAAGAATAGGTCGGCGGCTACCAAGATATTCGAACACTTTTCCAGGCACAATCTCTTCGCTTTCTTTCGATTCGTCCACTATTAATAGCAAAGCATCGGAAGTGACGAGTTCTTTTAAGCTTTCGGAATGTTCGAGATATCCAACAACTTTAATGGAATTTTTGAAGCTTGTTTGTTCAATCATTTCATAGATTTCGCCTCCGAACCTTCCAATGAGTTTGATTAAGAAACTATTTGGATTGATTTCTTCCCGAGAAATTAATAATTCGATGGCTTCGAACAAGGACTTTGGGTTTCGCCTTCCATACATTGAGCCGGTGTAGGTTAGAGTGAACTTTTGATTAGGCGAATATTCGATTTGGGGGAAATCCTCTGGGTCGAATCCATTTGGTATATGGATGAATTTTTGAGAGTCCAAATTTGGGTATTTCGAAAAAGCATCCTTTGCAATACCTTCCCAAGCAACCTCGACAAGGTCTGCTTCGTCGAAGACTGAAAATTCGAGCCTTTGGTCAATCCAACGAGGAATAAGCCATCGCTTTGGTGCCGAAATAAACCCCGTCCAAGGGTCTCGGAATCCTGCAATCCAAGGCAGTTTAAACTTTCTTTTTATGTAACGAGCAATAATAGAACAAGTATACGGAGGCGAAGATGAATAAATTGCTTCGATTTTGTGAGTATTTATTATCTCTTTTGCCTTCTTTTTAGCGTAAGGGTACCATCCAATTCGAGCATCGGGAATGAAGAACGTTGCACGGATAAATTCAGCAACTTTTTCTTTAAAACTTAATTTTTGGTCTTCTTTTTTGATAACATTTACATCGATTGGTTCATTTTTTTTACCAGTGAAAGCACGGTAAAATTCATAGGGTTCAAATATCTTAGTGCGAAAGACTTTAATATCTTCGGGCAATTCCGATAGCAATGAATAATCGAATGCAGGATAATTTGCATTTTCGACAGTAAGAACAACTGCTTCCCAGCCAAACTCGCGCAAATACTTCGTGTATTTTAAGACTCGTTGAACACCTGGACCACCCGAAGGTGGAAAATAGTAAGCAATGATTAAAACACTTTTATTGTTACTCGGGTTCGGGTTTGTTAAGATATTCATAAGCATTGTGGATTTTGCCATTCATATAGATTTCCGGAACAACAATATTACAAGTTACATATCGGAGACGAACACCGGCTTCCAGAAACATTTCTGTTGTGCGTCGGTGTTGTTCTTTCCATTTTCCATCTGTGTGCTGGTCGTAAAAGTCCTGTCCATTTTGGTGCACAATAACTTCCGATATTCCAGTCTGAATTATTGCTCGGGCGCAATCGGTGCAGGGTAGCCAAGGAACATAAATTTTGCATCCTTTCAATGGAGTTCCACGCCGTGCTGCGTTGTAAATTGCATTTCGTTCGGCATGTTCAATCCAAAAGTATTTTTCGCCACCTTCGCGCGAAAGTCGCTTGCCGTCTTTATCGACTTCTATGTGCCTTGGTAAAGAATTATATCCTGTCGAAACAAGGACATTGTCACTATCGGTAATTACAGCACCGACATGGGTCATATCGTCGCGGCTTCGCATTCCAACAAGGTAACACAATGTTATATATAGTTGGTCCCAATCTGGCCTTTTCATAATATTATTTTAATATTTTTCGACAAATGTTATCAGAAAATCTTACCATCTTTAATTTGAATAATTCTGTCGGCTGTTTGTGCAACTTCGTTGCTGTGTGTTGCAACAATTAGGGTTGTTGTGATTTCCTTTTTCAAGCTTTTGAGCAAATCCAAGAACTTTTGTGTCGTATCAGTATCCAAATTTCCAGTGGGTTCATCGGCAAAGACGATATCGGGTTTTGTTACCAAGGCTCGTGCAATGGCAACTCGCTGCTGCTCCCCACCCGAAAGTTCAGTAGGTTTGTGGTTCAACCGTTCACCCAATCCAACTTTTATCAACATTTCTTTTGCTAACTCGAATGCCTTCGAAGTGTTTTCATTTCGAATCAGCAGAGGGATTGCAACGTTTTCTAAGGCAGTAAATTCAGGCAAAAGATGGTGGAATTGGAAAACAAAACCAATGTGTCGGTTGCGTATTTTTGCCAGTTTTTCGGATGAAAGCCTTCTTAGTTCAAATTTTTCGCCGCCAAAATTGTATTCAACAGTCCCATCGTCAGGCAAATCGAGCGAGCTAAGAACGTAGAGCAATGTTGTTTTGCCAGCACCCGAAGGTCCTAGCAGGGCGAGAAAATCGCCCCGCTTGACGCTTAAATCAATCCCTTTAAGGACTTCGATTTTGATGTTCTTATCTTTTATAAAGGTTTTTCTTATATTTTTTGCAATAATGATATCGTCCATCGACTCGTCCGTGTCACTTTTTTGGGCAGATTTCTTCGATTGCTTTTTCCATTCTTTGCCAAACTTCCTCAATGTCGTTGTCAATTCCAACAGACATACGAACCAAGCCAGGGGAAAGTCCCATTGCTTGCTGTTCTTCGGGGGGAATTTCGCTCGAAGTACTTAAGCCCGGTGCACTAAAAAGAGTTTTGTAAAAACCAAGACTTACGGCGAAGTATCCAACTTTGTATTCTTGCATCTTTAACATCAGGGCATTTGCTGTTTCGGGTGTTTTGCAATCGAAAGTAATCATACCCCCGAAGCCATATCCTTCGTTCATTAACCGCTTTAAAAGATTATGTTGAGGATGATTTGGTAAACCGGGATAGAAAACACGGAAGCCTTTCGCTTGCAATTTTTCGGCGATAAATTGGGCGTTCCTGCTATGTTGTTTAATTCGAATATGCAAGGTTCGGAGGTTTTTGAAAATACTTGAAGCACGGATTGAATCGAGAGTTGGACCAAGCAGCATTGCTGTGCCATTATGAACATCTTTCAAACTTGAAATAAAATCCCTATTGCTACAAATTGCACCAGCAACGCAATCGCTTGCACCATTGATAAATTTTGTTAAGCTGTGGACTACGACGTCCGCTCCATAATTTGCAGGTGTTAAAATCAAGGGGCTGAAAGTGTTATCGACGATGAGTTTTAAGTTGTGCTTTTTAGCCAATTCGCTTAATGCAGGGATATCGGCGACTTCCAGCAAAGGATTGCTTACCGACTCGGTGTAGATGACTTTGGTTTTGGGGGTGATTTTCCGCTCTACTTCGTCTAAATTCAAAATGTTGACAAAACTGGTTGTTATTCCGAATCTTGGCAGAAGATTTTTCAACAGTGCATAAGTTCCACCGTAAATGGTTCTACTCGATATGATCTCGTCGCCTGCCGAACAAATTTGCAAAATAGAACAAGCAATAGCAGCCATACCCGAAGAAGTAATTTGAGAATCTTCGGTGTTTTCCATCAAAGCCATCGATCGTGCTAAGTAGTGAACAGTTGGATTTAAATGACGAGAATAAAGATAACAACCTTCAACTTCGTGTTCGAAAAGTTCTTGCATTTTTTCTGCCGAAAGGAAAGTAAAAGTGGAGGCGTCTTCAATCGATGGATTAACGCCACCGTATTCACCAAATACCCAATAATCTTGAATTCTCATTGCAGGGTCGTTTTTCATTGCTTCCTCCTAATTTTTTATTCGATGATGTAGCCATCCTTCTTTAAAAGCTCCAAAATTTCCCATTCGTAGCGGCTTTTTGCAGTTAAAAATTGAACATAGAAGTTTTTTGCTTTGGTTATAATAACTTCTAATTCACCTTCTTCCTCTTTTTTTTTTGACTATCGTCTTTTTTGTCATTTTGGTTTGGGAAAAGTTCTCGTTCATAGTCTTCCTGGAATTCTTTTATCATTTTTTTCGTCTCTTCGAGCAGTTTTTCGATTTCTTTTCGGATTTCGTTAAATTCTTTATCATATTTTTTTTGCAATTCACGGAAGTCCTTATCTATTTCCTTCTGAAGATTTTCCAATTGTTGTTTGCCTTCGTAAAGATATCTTTCGGATTTGAGTCGATATTCTTCGGCTAATTTTCTGTTGCGTTCACCAATGTCTCGGAGCGTATTGATTAACGAATCGATTTCACTTTTTAATTTTTTGGTGATAATCTTTAAAGAATCGTTGTAATTTCTATTGATATTATTCAATTTCTTTGTTAAAGTGTCTTTCTTTGCTTTCGGAGTCCTCGATTTCGTGCTACGCGGATTTTGGTATGCTACTTCTTTGAGTTCAAATTCATTTTTTATTGTATCGAGAAATGAGTTCAAAAAGGATGCAATTGGACTTTGTTGGCTTTCCGTTTTTTGCAAGTATTCATCGACGAAAGCAAAATCGGCGGTGGAAAGGCGTTTGTCTTTTGAATATGTTTCCAAAAGTTCTAAGTAACGAAGGGAAATTGAATAACGCAGGAATTCAGTTTCGTTGTATGCTGCCGAAAATTTGAGATACTCTATTGGTTTGAAGGCTTTAACGAGAAAGTCGATTTCCTGTTGAGAAAATTGTTGTTCCATTTGGTCGAGTATGTTTCGGTAGATTTTCGCCGAATCGTAAGCCGATGTGATTTTTTCCCATTCGTTGTTTGGAATGGTTGGCATTGCAAATTTGAAAGAAGGAATTATCATTTTTGTTGGAAGAGCAGCAAACTGGTCTAATCCTGTTACAATCGCTAATTTCGACAGATTATTTTTCGGCGATTTTGCAGAAGAAAGGGCGATTGGTGTGACGATTAATAATAATGAAATTAATAATGGAAACATTCTCTTCATTTTATATCACCTCCAAATGTTTGAAGACAATTTGCAGACCAATTAAAATTAATATAATTCCGGCAATTTTGTTTGCAAATTTTAATGAAAATGTTGAAATTTTTTCTCCAAATTTTATTCCTGCGAGCGAAATTGCAAAAGTAGTTATGCCAATAATCGAAGCCATAATGAATATTTTGGAATTATCCATCGAAGCCGAAAGGCTAAATCCAACGGCAAGAGCATCGATACTTGTTGCAATAGCAAGAGCCACCAGTTTATAGCCACGAGTAATGTCGTTTTTTACTTGTTTATGCTCAGGGTTTTCCAAAAACATTTTTACGCCAATAGCACCGAGAATCAAAAATGCAATCCAATGGTCGAATTTTTCAAGAAGGCTTAAAACACCTAATCCAAGAAACCAACCTACAATTGGCATAAGAAATTGAAATAGCCCGAAATGAAACGAAAGGCGAAATTTTTGTCGGTAAGTTGTTTTTGTAAAATATGCCCCCGCCCCGACACATATAGAAAATGCATCCATTGCCAAAGCAATGGCAATAAGCAGAGAGGTTATTACGAAAGTTTCTTCAATCAATTCCATAAAAAGTAAATTATCAAATTATTACGAACTTACCAAGTTTCGGGTTACAAATGTTTTTCGCAAAACAATGAAAGTTGCATTGAAAAGTCATATAAAATTCATAATTTGTATTTTTTAATTGGTATTATTAACAATAAAAGGTTTTGATTGAGAAGTTTGTATTTTATTCATTTCACCCCTCACGGCAGAAATCCCAAATCCAAAGCAGAAAGTAAGTATCAAGTCAATTACGATATCAAAGCCAAAGAAGTTCGTTTGATTGATGAAGAGGGAAAGATGCTCGGTATTTATCCAACCCGAGATGCGTTGAGGCTTGCCGAAGAAAAAGGCTTGGATTTGGTGTTGATTGCCCCGCAAGCCGACCCACCTGTTGCAAAAATTACAAATTACAGCAAATTCATCTTCGAGCAGCAGAAGAAGGAAAAGCAACAGAGAAAACAGCAACAACAGCAGTTGAAAGAAATACGATTCAAATGGAGAACCGATACCCACGATTTTAATTTCAAGGTTCGCCACGCCCGAGAATTCCTTCTCGACGGAAATAAAGTCAAAGCAACGGTAATCTTCCGAGGCAGAGAAATTGCTCACCAAGAAATTGGCGAAGAGCTTCTCCAAAGATTCGTAGAAAGCTTGGGCGATATCGGTAAAATTGACCAAGAAGCAAAGTCCGAAGGCAAACGAATTTCTGTAATTTTAGCACCCGATAAGACAAAAATACAACAGTATTTGAAATCACAAAGTAAAGAGCAATAAAACTGAATGTAACTATTTGCTTTTGACTTTTGGGGTAAATTCCTGAAAGTATTCAGGAACGAAGTCCTTTGAATCTACTTCTTCTCTACGAAGTAGTTTTTCGTAGCCAGCAATTGCTATGAAACGAGCCGAAGGAAAGAGCAAAGATTTAATATCAATTCCGCTTTCGAACTCAAATGGTGAATAACCACAAATTATATCCTTAGGACTAATAATATCGTTTAACCGTTCGAGTTCTAGAATCTCGATTTCTGAGCTTGGGTGGAAGTTTTGGTCGAATATTTGTGTGTAATGAAGTTTTTTGTGGCTGTGAACGATACAAAAGATTCTTTCGAAAGCGATTTGATTTGCAAATTTTTGAATTGCAAATACCAAAGAATGGAGTGTGTTGACAGGGATTAATTTGGTAGAACCATTGAAGCAGAACCCTTTTGCAAAAGCAGCCCCAATTCGCAATCCTGTGAATGAACCTGGACCTGAGGCTATTGCCAAAGCATTGACTTCATCGGGTCGAATTACACAATCCGAAAGGATGTTCTTTACATATTCGCCCAAAAGTAAATCGTGCAAGTTGCCATTGAAGTTGTTATATTCGGCAACAATCCTGCCATCGATAGCCAAAGCCACCGAACAATTTGCTGTCGATGTGTCGATAGCAAGTAATTTTACTTGTGTATTACTTCCAATGTTCTTTTGAATCTCCATAGTATTTCGATTACATTCGAAAAAGAAGAAATTGGTATAATAAGTTCCAGATGGTCTTTTCTTTCAACGAATTTGCTTTTTTCGATAGTTGAAGCAAAATCCAGTATGATTTCGAGCATTTCGTCGTAGAAGGCTTGATTTTCTTTGCTGGGGAACTCCAAAGTCAGATGATTTCCTTTGATTTTGATTTTTTGGATTCCTGTATTTATGGCTTTCTGTCGTAGGCTGATTACTTTGAAGAGATTTTCGACTTCGGGTGGAATTTTGCCAAATTTATCTGTAAGTTCTTTACGGAGTTTTTCGGCATCTTCGGGTTTCGAGGCGTGGTAGAATTCTTTGTAATACTTGTATCGTTCCATTTCGTTGCTGATGTAAAAGGAGGGAATGAAGGCGTCGAAATCCACTTCGATTTGCAATTCTTCGTTGTTGAGGAAAGAAGGAGTTTTTTCCTCGTGGGCAAATAATTCGGGGAATTCTTCGGTCTTGATTTCATTGATAGCCTCTTGGAGAATTCTTTCATACATTTCGTAGCCGATTTCATTTATGAATCCACTTTGTTCGACGCCAAAGATATCGCCAGCACCACGAATTTCCAAATCTCGCATTGCAAGCTTCAAACCACTTCCCAAGTCGGTAAATTCTTCCAGTGCCATAAGTCGTTGAAGTGCTTTAGTCGAAAGTGTTTCGACAGGTGGGATAATCAAATAGCAAAATGCTTGGATGTTAGTCCTTCCAACTCGACCACGTAACTGGTAAAGTTCGGCTAGACCAAAGTTCTGGGCATTGTAGATAAAAATTGTATTAGCTCGGGGAATATCGAGTCCAGCTTCGATGATTTTTGTTGTGAGAAGAATATCGGTGTTGCCCGAGATGAAATCTTGCATAACTTTTTCGAGTTCCACCGAGTTCATCTGTCCATGAGCGATGCCAATTCGAGCATTAGGAACGAGTCGGGTAAGCCTTGCCAAAGCTTTATCAATTCGAGAGATTTGGTCGACTACGAAAAACACTTGTCCATCCCGAGCCAGTTCGTTCAAAATTGCCTTTTGTATGGATTTGTCGTCCCAAAATATTACTTCGGTATAAATTGGTAGTCGGTTTCGAGGTGGTGTTTCCATAATACTTAAATCCCGAACGCCGAGAAGCGAAAAATTTAGAGTTCGAGGTATTGGGGTCGCTGTCATCGTCAAAGTATCGACGTTGACACGAAGTTTTCGCAGTTTTTCTTTTGCGGCAACACCAAATCTATGTTCCTCGTCGATTATAAGCAAGCCTAAATCTTTGAATTTAACATCGTCGCTGAGCAGGCGGTGTGTCCCAATGATAATATCTATTTTGCCATTTGCAAGGTCTTCGAGTATTTGCTTAATTTTCGAACTTGGCTTGAATCGGGAAATTGATTCGATTATTACAGGGTAGCTTTTCAATCTTTCCTTGAATGTCAACTCGTGCTGACTTGCCAAAATTGTTGTGGGAACTAAAACAGCAGCTTGTTTACCTGCTTGTATACATTTGAAAGCGGCACGAATAGCAACTTCGGTTTTGCCGAAACCAACATCGCCGCAAATTAGTCTATCCATTGGTGCTTCCGATTCCATATCCCGTTTGACTTCGTCGGTAGCTTTGGATTGGTCGATTGTATCTTCGTAAACAAAAGAGGCTTCGAATTCCTTCTGCCATACGGTATCTTCGGGAAAAGCAAAGCCTTTCGACATTTTCCTTTGTGCGTAAAGTTTAATTAAGTCACGAGCTTGGTTTTTTAAGCGCTCTTTGACTCTTTGTTTCTTTCTTTGCCATTCGCTTGTTCCTAATTTGGAAAGCTTTGGAACTACTCCTTCTTCGGCTCGGTATCTTTGGATTTTGTGGATATAGTTAAGGTTTACGTAGAGAATGTCATCGTCGGCGAAGATTAATTTTACACAATCTTGGTAACTTTCGCCAATTTTAATTCTTTCCAAGCCTTCGAATCGGGCAATTCCTTTGTCGACGTGAACAACGTAATCGCCCTTTTTAAGTTCGGTTAATTCACGGAAGCTTATGCCTTTCCCTTTGTAACTTCGAACAGATGCTTGGGTTCTGACTCGACCAAAAATTTGGTGTTCGGTATAGAAAACAATGCCAATATCGTCGATTCGAAAACCTTCGCTCAGTGGTTTTTCGAACCAACGAGCCGATGCAATAAGCTCATCGGGCGATTTATTCAACAATGGTGGGTTTTCCACGTTTTCGTGAAATGCTATTTCCAGACCATTGCGAAGAATATCTTGAAGCCTTTCGGAAAGAAGAACACCATCGGAAGAAAAGCACAGTTGGTATCCAAGCGAGGATAATTCGATGATTTCTTTAATGCAATTTTTAATCGAAGAATAATTCTTTGGCATTAGCGTTGAATTGACATTTATTTCCGCATTTGCCAAAGGATTGATAAAAATCGTTTGGTTTTCGCCAATCAAAGTAAAGTTGGGGTAATCTTTAGTTATTGTGTCAATTTGGTCGACAATAAAAATTTCATCCCTTGTTAAGTAATCTGTTAGTTTCGAACCATTCGAGCTGTTGTCGAACAACCCCGTTATGAACTCAATTTTTTCGAGTTTTTGCAAACTTTTTTGTGTTTCGATATCGAAGTATCTAATCGATTCAACTTCATCACCAAAGAATTCGATACGTATCGGATGTTCGCTTGCTAATGGGAAAATATCGACAATTCCACCACGAATTGCAATATCACCTTGTTCTTCGACAAAATCCTTGCGTGCAAAGCCTTTGAGAAGCATTTCTTCGATGAAATCTTGGTATTGGATACTTTCACCGACTTGGATTAATCTTTTTTCTTCGAAAGTTTCTTTGCTTGGAAAGGTGTAGTCGAAAACTTCGGGTGTAACAATCAGTATCCCGTCGTTGGAAGATTGGAATGACACTAAATTTTCGATTATTCCCAAATCTTTCTTTTGGCGATAATTTTGCAACACACTTTTGCTAACTGTTGTCGAAATTGCAAAGACTTTATCTTTAGGAAAGAAGAAGTTTAAATCCAAATAGTATTTGTTTAATGTGTCGGGTTCGGAAACGATGACAACGAATTTTCGATTTGGTTCAAAATTCTTTATATATGAAATGAAGAATGACTTAAGCGAGCCACTTAAAAACTTTATGAAAAAACTTTTTCCGCTTTGGAAAAGCTCCATTGCCTTGCAATCAGTAAAGTATTGCCATATTTTCTTTTCTATACCGCTTCCGTCGAGCATAAGGTCATCGTCATAAATCGCTTTCTATTACAACAGTTGTATTGGGTTTAGTCTTCAAATTCAAAGGATTATAGTTGTAGTGGCGTAAAACTCTCAACTTTTCCTCCCGAGTAAGCTTTCTCGAAGCCACAATGATATATCGGACATTTTTCCGAGTATCAATCAACACGTTTTCTACTTTTTGTTTGTCCATTTTTTACTCTACAATGTACGAGTTAAACAACGATTTGAAATACTTTTCTTCGCCAATGCTTGGTTTTGCAATGAATTTCATTCCTTCGTCCAAACTTTCTTTCTTCAAGACATTCGAAATTTTGTAAAGGTAAGGGATTAGTTGCAATTTATCGTAGGGGAGAACGATTTCGTATGTTGTTGTGTTTTCTTCAGTTACGCGCTGCATTTCGTCCAAAAGTAAGCCGATGTTAATTCCACGTTCGGCGGAAATTAGAATTGCCTGTGGAAATTCTTGGCGAAGGTAACGAATATATTCTTTGTCCTGAATTTTGTCGATTTTATTTATTACGAGGATGATTGGTTTTTGGTGCAATTCAAGCTCTTGCAGGGTTTGGTTAACGGTTTCGATTTGTTCACGGAAGAATTTATGACTTCCATCGCAAACGTGAATCAAAGCATCTGCAAAGTGTGCTTCGTAAAGAGTGCTTCGGAAAGAAGCAATTAAGTGTGCGGGTAGCTTACGAATGAAACCAACGGTATCGGAAAGCAACACAATTTTGCCATTTGGCAATTTCAAAGCCCGAGTTGTTGTGTCCAATGTTGCAAAAAGTTTATCTTCAATCAATACATTGGCATTTGTCAATGTTTTCATCAGGGTCGATTTGCCTGCATTGGTGTAACCGACAAGGGTGAATTTAAAAAATGATTTACGGAGCTTTCGAGCAATTTCTTTGTGTTTGGCGATTTCTTTCAGTTTAGTTTGCAATTTTTGTATTCGGGATTTTACGAGTCGACGGTCAGTTTCGATTTGTGTTTCGCCGGGTCCTTTAGTTCCAATTCCGCCATATTGTTTCGAAAGGTGTGTCCAAAGTCGAGTAAGACGTGGCAATAGATAAAGCAATTGAGCTAATTCGACTTGTAGTTTTGCTTCCAAAGTTCTTGCGTGTTTGGCGAAAATATCCAAAATTAATGTCGTTCGGTCAATTACTTTTATCATAAAAGCGGTTTCCAAGTTTTTGGTTTGCACTGGCGACAAGTCTGTATCGAATATAACTAAATTAATTTGGTTCTCATCGATAATGTTCTTTATTTCTTCGACTTTTCCTTTCCCGATATATGTCGCAGGGTTAGGTTTATCGATTTCTTGGTAAATGGACGAAACCACAAAGCCACCAGCGGTATAGACTAATGCCATAATTTCTTCGAGTTGCTCTTCAATAATGTCCTTTGGTGTGCCTTTTCGGGGTGTATAAACAATTAAAACTCGTTCTTTAAGTTCGGTTTCGGGAAGCATTAAATTATTTGTTTGCCCTCGAATTGTTTAACAAACAATTATACAAGTCCATTACGAATAGCATAGCGAGTAAGTTCTGCGTTATTTTTGAATTTCATTTTTTCGAAAATTCTATTTCGATAAGTACTTACTGTGTTTGCACTTAGGTGCAGTTCGTTTGCAATTTCATTTATTGTTTTGCCCGAAGCAATCATACACATAACCTGGAATTCACGGTCGGAAAGCTGCTCGTGAAGGGGGATATCTTCACTTGAATCCAGTTTACTTGCCAAAAGTTCTGCTAAGTTGTCGGATACATATTTCCTTCCCGAAGCGACTCGGTGAATTGCTTCGATTAATTCTTCGGGTTCGCATTCTTTGTTGAGATAGCCAGCAGCCCCAGCTTTAAGCAATCGAATTGCATATTGGTCTTCGGGATAAACAGTGAAAATAAGTACGGGAATGTTTGGTTTGATTCTTTTTAAGTCCATAAGAGTAGTAAGTCCATCTTTTCCGGGCATCGAAATATCGAGCAAAATTACATCGAAGTTGCCTTCCTGTACCTTTTCGATAAGTTCAAATCCAGAGCTTGCTTCGGCTGTAACTTTAAGCATCGGGTCTTGTTCGATTATTTGTTTCAAGCCCGTCCTTACTACTGCATGGTCATCTGCAATAATTATTCTTATCATACTCTATTCTATTGGCAATGATAAAGTTACAATAGTACCGACGTTTGATATGCCCTGAATATTGATTTTTCCATTTACTGCATTTGCTCGTAAACGCATACTTGTAATTCCCAATGAATTCTTCCTGTTGATTTCTTCGGGTTTAATCCCTCTTCCATTGTCAGTTACAGTTAGAACAAGTTCTTTGCCGTGAATTTCTAAATTTACATCGACTCGCGTTGCATTTGCGTGACGAGCAATATTGGTTAGAATTTCTTGGAAAATCCGATAAACGGCAATTGAACGTTTTTCGTCGAGATTAATTTCTTCTTTTGGCAACGATAATCTGCACCGAATTGCAGTTTGCTTCTGAAATTCACTTGCTTGCCATTCGATTGCTGCAAGAATTCCAAAATGGTCGAGAACCGATGGTCGAAGCTGCGAAGAAATCGAACGTATCTTTTTAATTGTAGTATCAATTAGTTCAATAGTTTTGTGAATCTTTTCGTGCAAAACTTCTTCTCGCAAATGCTTCTTCTTCAGAAGATACGACAATTCCAATTTCATTCCTGTAAGTAAATGACCAAGTTCATCGTGTATTTCGAAAGCAAGATTTTTCTTTTCTTCCTCCCGAAGTGTTTCGAAATAAAGTGCTAAATTACGAAATTCTTCCTGAGAACTGCGAAGTTTTTCCTCGAATTCCTTTGTTTCGGTAATATTATACAATATTCCTTCCAGCCAAATAATCTTGCCTCGTTCGTCAGTTCTGTTCCAAAGATGAGTTTCGACCCAATGGACTTTGCCCGCTTTACTTAACAAACGGTGTTCGAAAACTTTAAAAAAGTTTGGGAAATGGATTGCTTCATCGAAAATTTGCTTTACATTGAATAGATCGTCGGGATGAATCAATTCCAACCAACTTATGTCCAATGAATTTATATCCTTTGCAGAAATGCCTAAATATTTTTCGACTCCACCCATTACTTCGCTGATTTCTAATGAAGGTTTTAACCTTAAAATCAGTCCTTCGAATTTGTCGGAAAACAAATTTATTCGTTCCAGCGTTGCACTAATGGTTTGTTCGTTCTGGACTTGTTCGGTTACATCGATTAGCAAAACTGCATAGTTTTGAACTTGCGTAAATGGGTTAATGAATTTCGATATCTTGTAGTTGAAATAAAACAGCTTATTATCATCGGTTAAGTGTTCTAAGTATTGATTAGTTTTCCTCGAAAAAATCAAGTCGTAGAATTGCCCCAAGCCAAGTTCTTCGATTGTTTTGTTGATGAAGTCATCCCGAAGGTTGAATGTTCTCTTTGCATAGTTGTTGAAATATACAAGACGTTCGAAACTATCGAAAATTATTAATCCATAGGGAATTTCTTCGAAGAAGAATTTTAGATAATCGAATTCATTTTGCAAAATGATTTTGTTTTCGTGTTCAAATTCTAAAATAGTGGCAAGCAAAAAACCACCGCTTTCGTTGTTGTAACTATTAATTGTTATTTTTAAGCCAAGATTTTTTCCCCGAAAAGATGTCCAATTTTCGACAGAATAAGAAAATTCTTTGTGTCGGTGAATCATTGCAAGCGCATTTTCGGGGGAACTGTCCGCGGGGAGTGGAAGTATTTCAAAAATCAGCTTATTTTTTGCAACGTTTTTATCAATATTCAAAAGTTCGGTGGCTGAATTATTGGGAAACTCTATTGTTAAGTTTGGTTGTAATAATACCGTTGGAATGGTGATTGAGTCCAGAAGGTTTCGAAGTTGTAAAGAATAATTTTGAAGTGGGTCTGGTTGTGTTTCGGATATTTCTGTTGAATTTTGATTAATGATTTGGCTCGAAGGAGTGAATTGATTGACGAAAAAGGTCTTGTTGTTAAATGGTATGGAAACAGAGTCAACCCTGCCATTGTAAATGTATGAACTGCTAACGAAATTATTGCTATTTGAATTGGCAATAAGTGGGCAATTCAAGCATTGGTTGTCCTTGGAAAAAAGAATTTGGAAGCACTTTCCCGATTCAGAATGGTTAATTTTGTCGAAAGATTGATTTGCCCAAATTAGATTGAAATCGGAGTCGACAATGTAAATTTGATGAGCATCGTTGCCAAATTTTTGGGCAAAATAATCCACAAAAGATTTGTTTGCGTTGTTACTTAATCTTTTGCGTAGACTTTCTATCAATTTTTTAAAAGTTTTAAGACGATGCATCTAATTAAAGGAAAATTCTCAACATTTACTAAACAAAAAGACAAAAAAAATATTGTGTTAAGGATAAATAATTTCGACTTCAAATTCTAAATCGATACCAAATTTACCCTTTACATCCTGTTTAATTTGTTGTGCAAAATCCAAAATTTCTTTGCCCTTCGAAACACCGTAGTTAATTATTACCAAAGAATGACGTTCGTAAGTTCCAACATTGCCAATTCTTTTTCCTTTCCATCCTGCTTTTTCGATTAGCCAAGCAGCAGGGATTTTGAATAAATTTTCGCCAGTTCTGAAATGGACTAAATCCGAAAACTTGGGTTTTAAAGTGTCAATTTTGTCTTCGTTTACAATAGGATTTTTGAAAAAGGAGCCACAGTTTGGATAGAGATTGAAATCGGGCAGTTTTTCTTGCCTAATTCTTCGAACAGTATTAAATACCCAATGCGGGTGAGGTCGGAAATTTGGAATTTTTTGGGCTTCCTTTTGTAAATCGATATACGATAAGTTAACGGTTGGCTTTTTGCTTAACTCGAAAACAACAGATGTTATGATGAATTTGTCTTTTAATTCTTGCTTGAAGATGGAATTTCGGTAGGTGAAATTGCAGGCTTCTGTTGGCAATTCAAGATATTTTCCTGTTCCGAGCTCGTAGCCCTTAACTGATTTTACGAATTCTTTGACTTCCGCACCGTATGCACCAATGTTTTGGACTATTGCACCACCAATTTTGCCGGGAATTAATGTTAAATTTTCTAACCCAAAGAAATTATGTTCTAATGTGAAGCGAACGAAATCATCCCAGTTCAAACCGCTTTCTACTTCAATTAGAACAGATTTCTCGTTTTCCGATAGGATTTGAATCCTTTTCCCTGTGAAGTGAATAACAATACCATCGAAATCATCGACAAAAAGAATATTTGAACCACCACCCAGAAAGAATTTCTTGCACGAGTATAAAAGTTTGGAGTCGATTAATTTTTTGATATCGTTGGCTTTGGAAACTTCGGCGAAATATTTGCATTTCGCATCCAAAGAAAAGAAGTTGTGATTTTTTAAGGGGTAGTTTTCTTCGAGTTTCATTAAAAGAAAATTCTAAGACTAAAAAATTAGAAAGCAACGCCAGAGATATAATCTTTTAGGTATTTGTTTTCGACTTCAGTTTGTTTCAGCATAGCCTTAATTATGTCGCCTATTGAAATCAATCCAACAAGTACTTTGTGGCTGATTACGGGGACGTGTCGGATTCTGTTGGCGGTCATAATTTGTTCGACATATTCGATTTCGTCTTCGGGTTCGACAACAATAACTTGTTGAGTCATAACATCTTTAACTTTCTTCGATGCCCAATTTTGTGGGTCATCGGCTAATGCACGAATTATGTCGCGTTCGCTGATGATTCCCGTTATTTTTGCGGCGGAATTAAGGACTAAAAGGACACCAATCCGATTTGCAGAAAGAATTCGAACAACATCTTGGAGATTTTTCTCTTCCCCGATGGTGAAAACCTCGGGCCCCTTTTCTTTTAGAATATCTTTTACTCTCATATCGAAATTACTTTGACTAAACAAAAGTTAAAAGACAAATTATTAATAAATTTTCTTATGACAAAATTCATTTGAGTTTTGGTGAAATAACTAAAAAAGGGGCGATTAATTCGCCCCTATTTCGAAGAAATTCGAAGAAAGGTAGATGTATTACTTAATTACATTCAGTAACTTCGTGATGGATTTTCCTTCGGCAGTTAAACGATAGAAGTAAGTTCCGTTTGCGAGTTTTGATGTATTGAACATAATTGCGTGTAAGCCTTCGGGTGCGACGCCATCGAAAAGGGTTTCGACGATATTACCCAATTGGTCGATAATTTGGAACTTGATGTTAGTTGGACGGTCGTTGCTGAAACGGAATTCTACCCAATCGGCAGATGGGTTTGGCATTACATCTTTTAGTTCAATCGCATGGTTTAGTAGCTCAGTTTGGCTCTTTTCGACAGAAGAAATTCCTTCGAGGTTAATATTTGGAGCAACGAGAACGTATTGCGGATATTCGTAAAACATTTGTTGAATAAAGTTGGGATAAGAATTTCTCGAAGTATATGGCGGTTGAGTGTAATTAAACGGAACGGTTTGAGACAAAATCATTGGGAAATTATTCAACGATGGAATTAATTTTGGTATGAAAGTTCCTTTGTTGTAAACAGTATCTTGGGTGATGTTAATTGGGTCGTTCCAAGTATATTCAGTTGTGCTTCGGTAACTAACGAAGACATCAGTTGTTGGAATTGTATCCAAAACGTGACCATTAATTAATTGAACTGGGGGGTTGAAAACAATGTATTGGGGTACAAAGTCAACCCATTTTAATAAAATATGTTGTCCGTCTTTGGTTTTTGCTGCCTGAATTTCATTACCTAATGGGCTTAGTTTAACAGAATCGGCGATTTCGCCTTGATTTTGAGCTCGGTTTTCGATAACATACGGAACACCGCCGATAGCTGCAACGGGTCGAATTGTCCACATTCCGTATTGTTTTTGCATTTCTACGATTTGGATACTTCGGATAGCCTGCTGGGATTCCCAGATTATGACACGAGTAAAGAAGCTATATTCATCTTCGCCTGTTACGATAAACCCGTGCTGAGAATATGGGTCGTAAATGAGAGCAAAATCGGGTTGACCATTATACAATTGCACGTAGTCGGTTAGAACATTAACAGGCATAGGTTCGAACTCGCTCCAAGTTTGACCTGCATCGGTGGATTTGGAAATTCCAGGGACTCTGGCATTAACATTTTGGTCGTTAGGTTTGAAGAAATTAATTACAGCGGCGTAGACGTTACCTTTTTGGTCAACATCAATATCAATTTTTGAATTCCAAGTAGAATTGAGGTTTCCTGGGTCACGGAATTTATTTACGCTCCAAGCAGCGGGGATGTTATTTGCACGGAAATCGTAAGCATCGAAATCGAATGAAGAAAAGCCATAGGCGCCATACTGAGTTGTTTCGGAATTACGGAGCATACCAGCAGTATATGCAAAATTGCCTAAATCGGAACTACTTGTAGCTACCTTGCAATCCCACCACATATAGCCAGGTGCGTTATCGGGCCCGGCAAAGTCGATTGATTCGAGAGCACCGTCTTTGTAGATACTGAATAAACCACCCGACCAAGGATAATCCCCTGCAATATTTTTGCGAGCAAATGGGGCATAAGCAAAAAAGTTTAAATTAGTAGGAGAAGATGATTTTGTTGGATTTAAAACACCAATCGATGCACGAACGGGAACATCACCCAATTTATTAAATAATGTAAAATTGTTCCAGCTTGCACCATAGTTTGTCGAAACGAAGACATTAATAACACCACGAAGTGATTCACCGTCCTGTCCGTAGTTCGAAAGGCCTATGACGATAGCGTTCGAAAATGGTTCGTAAATTATTGGATCGATGTTAGCAAAGATTGTAAATTGTCCAGCTGCAACCTGAGTCAGAACTCGGGTTTGTAATTGCGGAAGGTCGAAGTTTCCTTTTTGTTCGAAATTGATTGGCTCGATTTTCAATGTTTTTATCGAAACAGGCTCCGGTGCTAAAATACTTTTCAGAAGCAAATTAGAAAGGTCGTTGGAGTAGGCAGCCCCGAAAGCAAAACAAAAAATGAATAAAACAAAAAGATGCTTTTTCATATCATTACCTCCTAATAATAAAAATATTCATTTTCAAAAAAAACAAATTAACAAAAATTGAACAATTTGGTTACTATTTTTTCCTTTTTGGAATTAATTAACTTTTTATTTGTAAATTCTATTTTTCAGAGAGGAAAATATGAAAAAACTACCTAATTTTTTCCCCCAATTTTTATTGGGATTTGCGTTAGCTTTTATTGTTTTCAATCTAACGATGTGTCCCGACAAAACAGCTGGTCCAGTGGATGACCATGGTGGGGTTGAAGCAAAAGAATTAAAAGAATTTGGATTGAAAGCGAAAAATGCTTTTACTTCGGGAAGCATCGACAGCGTTTTGGCAATTACTTACGACGAGTTTGCGAAGATTTACCGAGATGAACTACCAAATGACCCAGCCAAGTTTGTTAAATACGGCGAAGCATTGGAAAAAAAGAAATTGATTTTTGGCAATCAATTTTATGCTGAATACGAAGTTGAAATTGAAGGCGAAAAGTATACAATTGCATTTGGCCAAAGTGGCGACGGACAATGGAAAATCATAAGGTTTTAGGGAGGCAGAAGTGAGAAAGATAGTTTTTATTTTGGCTGGTTTTCTAACCTATTCAATATTGCATTTACTAATTTTGAATAGTTACGAAAATACAAAAGCACATACAAAATTCAATGAAGTCTTCGTCGAATTTTTCGAAAATTTGTTTAAGTCGTCGTACAAAGAAGGGGATGAACTCTGGATTGATTTATCAAATTCATTGAATAAGGTAACAGGACCGGGTGTTACGAACCCAGGTTTTTTTGAATCTACTTATGGAGAGAGCGACTTATATTTAACCCCAAAAGAATGGATTGCGCACGGAGGTTTTTCTGCGGATGAACCCGAGGTTCCTGCTGCGACTCGCCATTTTTATGACCCATTGGGATTAAGAGATGGGAAAAAATACTTGACAAATCGTGGTACTTATTGGGAAGGACTTTATCCAAACCCTGGAACAGATGCAATAGAGTGGGCTTTGGGCGATACACCAAAGGGAAGTGCAAACAAATGGAGTGCCAAGCAGGGCAAGGAATACTTTCTTTTGGCTTTGAAAGAACCAGACCCAACAAAGAAAAGGCGCTATATGGCTATGGCTTGGCGTTGTTTAGGTGAAGTTCTTCATAATACTGCCGATATGGTTTGCCCTGCTCACGTTCGAAACGATAGTCACGCTGCACCTTTAGGTTTATCTTGGGGTTGGGCTTTCGGTAGCCCCGATGCATACGAAGAAATGTTCAATCCCAACTGGGTTGCAACCTTTGACAAAAGTGAGCCAGACCCGAATTTGAAAACAAAAATACTAAATGCAAAGACCATCCGTGAAGTTAACGAGGCATTGGCGAAATTTACTAATGAAAATTTCTTTTCTAACGAAACGATTTCGGGTTATGGCGTTAAAGAAATAAAACCTGCGAATGGAGAAAAAGCATATCCTTTGCCAAAATTGGATAAATTGGAATATGTTGAAACCGAATATACATATTACAAAACCTTCCCAAGTGGTAGACGCATTAAAATGTGCAAGGATAAATCATATTTTCGTTTTCGGGGTTATCCATATATCGACAAAGAATGTGTAATGTCGCAAGCAACGGAGTTAATTCCAAATTTTGTATTTGCAGCATTAAAGATTTTTGCTCTTTACCTTCCACCTGTTTATTTGCAAATCGATAGCATGGATGTTGTAGAAGGGAAAGTCTTTGGCTCTGTAAAATTTGCCGATCAAAACAAGCCAGAAGAGTACCCCGATTTGTCCTCTGCTACTTACAATGGCGAAGTAATTGTTTTAGTCGATGGTAAATCTTTTAAAGCTGAATGTAAAGACGGTGTTTTCGAAGCTTCTGTCGATAAAAGTTTGTTACAAAATTCCAAAAAGATTAAAGCATATATCGATATGTACGGTGTACAATTTTCTTCTCCAATTTTAGATAATTCGTTACCTAAGTTCAAAGAGTTGAAGCAATTAGTATTGGGTTTGGAATTTTTAGAACCTTCTTCTGGAGACGAAAAAGGTTATTCAGTGTTAATTTATTTTAAACCAATAACAAGTTTTGAGAATAATGTTCTAATTGTAACAAACACAGAAAAAGACTCAGAAAAAGATTTATTTCAATTCGTTCGTATCCAATTTTCTCCTACTCTTGTTAATGGTTCATATTGCATCGAAAAAATTAATGTTGTTCAAAAATATTCTTATTTTACCCAGCTTTATGGATACAGAATTGGCGATGAAGAGGATTTCAATTTAGAGTTGGAAGATTTCAGGAAGTCCTTAGTTCTTACGAAGCAATCTTATTCTTCTTGGATAACCCTTAACTCTGAACAATTGAGAAATACAATTAAAATTTGTACACTTCTGACAAAAGAACATAAACTCAAATTCGACAATAATTCAAATCCAATTGGTGTTGAAACTGAAACCAAAAATTACTCACTTTCCGATATTATTTGGAGCGCCCCAAGCCTTACTTTCCATGTTTCGTTTTCCCTTGAATAAATTAACGAAGCTAATTAATTAGTTGTTTATTTTTGATTTGGTGCATAAGTAGGTTTTTGAACAAATAATTTACTTATGCTTTTTAATGATAATAAAATTAATTTTAAATTACTTTTTTTTAACTTTACATTTTATTTTTTTGGCTAATCTCGAATGAATGAAAATGTATATCGAATAAATTACGAATTAGAGACAAGTTACTGGTGGTTCGTTGCCCGAAATCTTATCGTAATGAAATTAGTAGAACGGTATTCCGACCTCAGGCAAGGCGATTTGGTCTTTGATGTTGGCTGTGGAACAGGTGGCTTTGCTATGCTTTTGCAAGAGCGTTACAAAGTAGTCGGACTCGATACTTCTCCTTTGGCAATCGAATTTTCGAAATGGAGGGGACTGAATAACATCTACCTTTCGACCTTGGAAGAATTTTCGACCGAAGACGAGCCAAAGGCTATTTTCTTCCTCGATGTTTTGGAACACATCGAAGATGATTATCAAACTGTTGCCAAAGCCTACGAACTTTTGCAAAAGGGTGGTAATTTGGTCGTTACTGTTCCTGCTTACAGTTGGCTTTGGAGTGCTCACGACGAATTGCATATGCACAAAAGAAGATATACAATTTCGAGCCTCAAGAAGTTAATTCTTTCGAAGAATTTTCAAATCAAATACATTTCCTATTTTAATACATTTTTGTTTCTGCCTGCTGTTTTGAAAAGGATATTCGCACGGTCAAAACCACTCGGAGATGTTCAACCTGTCGACCCCGTCAGCCCACTTGTGAATTCTATCTTGAAAAGAGTCTTTCTTTGGGAAGCATTTTTTTTGAAATTTATGAGATTTCCATTTGGGCTTTCTATCATTTGTATTGCAAAGAAGTTATAAAAAATAAAGGATTATGGGAAAAGCGTTTAAAAAAACAAAAGCCAAATCGAAAATTTCAATCAAAGCTCCAAAAAATTTACCGATTTGGTTCGTTATATTGCTGTTTTTGGTGACAACTTTTATTTTCTTCTCCGACCAAATTTTTCAACACTCTTTCTTTTGGGAAGATTTTGTCGAATATGTTTATCCAACCCAAAACTTTGCTGCAAAATCTTTTGCACGTGGTGAAATTCCTTTTTGGAATTCCTATTCTTTTGGTGGAATGCCTTTTTATTCCGATATTCAAGTAGGCTTCTTCTATTTATTTAATCGCATTCTGACTTTATTTACTTTTTCCGATTCGAACCTTCCTGTTTTTGCTTTGGAACTGATGATTATTCTGCATTTCTTATTTGCACAAATCAATATGTACTTCTTTGCTCGCCATTTAAAAATTTCTTCTTATGGTGCAATAATAGCAGCAATTTCTTATTCATTTTCGATGATAATGGTTGGTCATACGATTCATCCAATGCTTCTTTATCATTTTACTTGGTTTCCTTTGGTTGCTTTGTTAATAATGAAGTCTTTCAAATACAAGAAAGTATTTTATTCAATATTTGCAGGTTTAGTTTTAGGTTTGACGTTGCTTTCGGGGCATCCACAGGGAACTTTGTATATTATTGTGCTGTTATTCATAATCATTGTCTATGAACTTGTGTTTTTCTTCAAAGAAGATTCAACCGCAAAACAAATTCCAAAGGCGATTCTAATAGTATGCTTGCCATTTGCGATTGCTTTTGGCATTTTTGCTGTTCAGTATTTTCCTTCGAAAAGTCTTTCGGAATATTCCATAAGAAGCACCTCGACTTACACCGATGCAACCGAAGGTTCTTTGCAATTTAAACAGATTTACACTGCCATTGTTCCGAAACTTTTTGGTTGGGTCGAAGGTTCTAACTTACGAGAAAGCACCTTTTACTTGAAATTTCGCAATGAACTGAAAAACTTTTACTTTTGGGAAACTGCATACTATTTTGGTTTGGCTTCTGCTATTCTGGGCTTGTTTGCAGTATTATGGTCGTTTACTAATCGTTATTGTTTACTTTTTGTGCTGATAGGCGTTTTTAGTTTTCTTTTTGCACTTGGCGATAGTTCACCAATCTATGGTCTGTTTTACAACTTGCCGTTTTTTGGGCTCTTTCGTAATCCTTCGAGAATGATGATTGGCTTTGTGTTTGCAATCACAATTCTTGGCGGCTTTGGGTTCGACCTCCTTTGGAAAGAAGGATTAAACAAGAAGATAATGTGGTTTCTTTTTATTCCTTTAGTTTTGGGATTTGTTATTGCTTTTTTGGCATATTCTGGTGCTTTTGCCAAAATATTCGAAGCTCCGTTTGTTGCACAAAAAGTGATTGAAGATTCGGGAAGTTTTGCTATTATGATTCTGGTTGGAATTGGTGCTATTGCGATTTTGTTGAACAGGGCTGTGATTAGTCCTTCGCTTGCGGGATTCTTGCTTATTATACTAACCTATCTCGACTTGTATTTGGTTGGTTCGGGATTTAATCGGAATCCCAATAACCCCGAAGATTATTATAAAATTAAGCCCGAGCTGAAAGCACTACTAACTCCAAAAATCCCCGATGATATATTCCGTGTTAATATGCGAATATACGAGCCTATTTCTTTTATGGCTATGCAAAGGAATCAAGGCTTGTTCGACGACATTATGCTAATCGAAGGATACAACCCTTTGGTGTTGAAGCGAGTTCTGCCTCCAATTTCCGATGCTAAAACTGTTTTAGACCTTTTAAATGTAAAATACGAAGTCAAAGTAGATTTGGAAAAATCAACCTGGGCTTTTGTCGAAAGAAATTCCTATTTTCCAAGAATTTGGCTTGTCAATCAATACGCAGTTGTTCCTTCCGATAAAGTTTATGATTTTATGAAAAATAATAACTTCGATTACAAAAATTCAGTAATTCTGGAAGAAGCACCAAAACAAAGTTACAACTCAATGGAAATTGGTCAAAGCACGGCAAAGTTAAGCTACTTTTCGAATAATTACATCTCGTTCGAAATCAATGCCCAAGTTCCAGTTATTGCTGTTTTGAGCGAAATTTGGTATCCCGATTGGAAGGCTTATCTCGATGGAACCGAGACGAAAATATACCGAGCAAATTATAGCCTTCGGGCAGTGGAAATACCACAAGGAATGCACAGACTTGAACTTTGCTACGAAAGTGATGCTTTCCGAAAAGGTGCAATAGTCTCGATTTCTACTCTGTTTTTGGTCCTGGTTTTGTTGATTATTTCATACAGACTCGAAATTGCCAAGCATATTCATATCGAAGAACATCTTAAAGGTTAATCTATGTCAGACAACACTTCAATTTTAAGAGAGCCACCCTTTCTTTTGCGTTGGTTTGTTTTGGCTATTGTATCGGTAGCTATGTTTGGTAACTATTATGTTTACGATTCTATTTCACCGCTGGCTGATTTGTTAGTTAAGCAACTTGGCTTTACCGATGCCAATATTGGGCTTTTGCAAGGAATTTACAGCTTGCCCAATGTCATTATGGTGGCAATAGGTGGAATTATTATCGATAAATTTGGTACACGACGCTCGAATTTTTTGTTTTCGGCTCTGTGTGTGATAGGTGCTTTTTTTACTTTTATACGGGGCGATTTGACTACTATGGTCATTGGAAGATTAATTTTCGGTTTGGGTGCCGAATCGTTAATCGTATCGATAACTACAACTATTGGTAAATGGTTCAAAGGCAAGGAGCTTTCGTTTGCTTTTGGACTAAATTTGACTATTGCACGTTTGGGTTCGTTTGCTGCTTTGAATTCTCCAGGCTGGGCAAAAGCATATTACGACGACTGGCAAGCGCCACTCTTGATTGCTTTCGTTGCATCGTTGGTTTCATTAGTTGCCGTAATTTTATACTACATTGTCGATATGTATTCAAGGTCGCATTACAATTTGACGAAGGAGTCGACTCAGGATAAAATCATTTTACGAGAGATTTTTCACTTTAATTCCGCTTTTTGGGCTATAACCTTGTTGTGTGTTACTTTTTATTCTGCTATGTTTCCGTTCCAGACTTTTGCGATTAAGTTTTTTCAGGAAGTTCACGGTGTTAGCCGAGCCCAAGCTGGCTTTCTTTCGAGCATTCTTACACTTTCGGCAATGATAATGACGCCTCTTTTTGGTTTACTGGTGGATATGATTGGCAAGCGTGCACGATTGATGATTTTTGGTTCAATTTTGATAATCCCTGTTTATTTGATTATGGCTTATACAAAAATTTCGTTGTATATTCCTATGTCCATTATGGGCATAGCATTTTCGTTGATTCCAGCCGTTATGTGGCCTTCTGTTGCCATTGTTGTTCCATCGGAAAAATTAGGTACTGCCTACGGTGTTATGACAATGATACAAAACATTGGGCTTTTTGCAACTAATTACTTTATTGGTTGGTTGAATACTCAAACGGGTGGCTATACTGCGGGAATGTGGGTTTTTTCGACTTTCGGTATTTTGGGGGTTCTTTTTGGTTTACTTTTGTATAAAATAAACCAAAAGATGACCGATTTTGATTTGGAAAAGGGTAAATTTGTAAAAAAATAGTTTGTTTAATAAATCAAGGAGCGAGATGCCAAAGAAAAAGTTAACAATGGAAGATGCAGCTAGAATAGCTCTGACCGAGTATTTAGGTTTGAGTTCAGTAGAAACTCTTCTTGTGCTTGCCGATACACCATTGAGAAACATTGGCTTGAGTTTTTTCGAAATTGGTAAAGAGGTTGCTTTGCAAGCGATTTACACAGAAATTAAGCCATTGAGTCGGAACGGCGAAGAACCACCCGAATCCATTGCTATGTTGATGCAAGAAGTCGATGTGATAGTTGTTCCGATGAGTAAATCGATAACCCACACAAATGCACGACGCGAAGCTTCTCGTTTGGGTGTCCGAATTGCAACAATGCCAGGAATCGATGAAGATATGATGATAAGGTGTTTAAGTGCCGACCCAAACAAAATTTTGAAAACAACAGAGAAAGTTGCTAAACGATTAGAAGGTGTTTCGACTGTGCGGGTTACAACAGATTTAGGCACTGATGTAACTATGTCGATTAAGGGTAGGAGGATTATCCAGAGTACTGGAATTCTTAAGAAAATTGGCGAGTCGGGGAATTTGCCTTCGGGCGAAGTTTACCTTGCCCCAGTAGAAAAGCAAATCAATGGCACGATAGTTTTCGATGGTTCGGTTGCTGGTATTGGAATGTTGAAAGAGCCAATTAAGTTGACAGTCGAAGAAGGGTATGCGATGGATATCGAAGGCGGTGAAGAAGCAAAAATTTTGTTCGAAACATTAAATCAAGTTGGACGCAAAGCCTTTGCAATTGGTGAATTTGGAATTGGTACAAATTATAAAGCAAAAATTACAGGGAAAATTCTCGAAGATGAGAAAGTGCTTGGAACTGTCCACTTTGCCTTCGGGAATAATCTTTCGATGGGTGGCAAAGTTAATGTGGAAATCCATATCGATGGGATTGTTACAAAGCCCAATGTCTATTTCGATGATGCCTTGGTTATGGAAAAAGGAGAGTTGCTCATTTAATATGTTTATTTTTTCTAAATACTCAAATATGCAAGTCTTGGCATTGCTTGTATGTTTTTTCCCTTTGTATTTATTTTCGCAAGATATTGATGAAATTTTATTTCCAAAAATAAATTACAAGGTATTAGAATTTTCGAATTCAACTGAGCTCAAGAAGTTTTTGCAAGATTTTTATCCAAAGAAAGACTTCATCCGATACCGGGTGCTTACGACGCTTAATCGCAAGGAGTTGAGATTTTTCCGACCAAAGCAGAAGATTATCGTTCCCGATACATTTATCGAAGACCTGCGTGCGTATTCAGTTTTTCCATATTACTACGATGGTGCAAAGGAGGTTCCGAAACTCATTGTAGTGTCGAATGTATACCAAGCTTATGCATGTTATGAATATGGGAAGTTGGTACGCTTTGTTGGTGTGAATACTGGTAAAAGCACCACTCCGACATATCCTGGTCGGTACAGCCTTTATTGGCGAGACCGACTTCGCCGTTCCTCTTTCAATGAAGAATGGATTATGCCTTTTACTTGGAATTTTCATTTGCTAATTGGTGCAGCATTCCATCAATTCGAGATGCCGGGCTACCCTGCTTCGCATTCTTGTATTCGGCAATTTAAAGAGGATGCTGAATGGTTGTACCATTGGGGCGACCCTGCAAAACGCAACAAAAACGGCTATGTAAAGTTTTCGGGTACACCTGTTATTATTATTGATTTTTATGATTTTGTAACTCGTCGCAAGCTTTGGCTTGAATTAGTTTCGAATGAATTCAAAATTGATTATTTGCCACCTAACCCTATGGAAGTCGAAGAAGCACTCATTCCAATTCAACACGTCCCACCCGATTTAAGGCATTTGTTAAGCAAAGAGGAATACAAAAGATATTTGTATGCCGAAGATACTTTAAAAGCACGTGGAATTTTACCAAAAAATATTAGACTAACTCCTTCGAAACCCTTACAAAAGAAAGATTCAATTTCGACCACAAATAAATAGGTAAATTCCACCTGCTATGCAAAAATATCCATTCTTAAAGATGCTTATTTTTGTTTTGCTTGGGATGGGATTATCCTTATTTTTGAATTTCCAACAAATTATCGTTACTATAATCTTTTTAGCTATTCTCGCAATCTATTTTGCTGTTAGAAAGCAATTTATTGTTGTCTATTCAGTACTACTTTTGAGTTCGGGGTTATTGGGTGGGACAAATTTCGAACACATTAAATTAATCAAGCAGGTAAGCAATTTTTCTTATGTTAAAGTTCGAGTTTTTGGCAAAGTTTCCGAAGCATTCGAAGCTCGGGAAGGTTTCCAAAGAGTTGTTTTGGAAGCCGATTTTGAACTTCGGCAAGAGAATTTTCACACTGATGTATTGTTGAATGTATATTTTTCAGATAGTTCCCAAATCTTGCAGAAAGGCGATTTTCTTTTGGCTAATGCAGAAATTCGGCTACCACGAAAGAAAACGCTACCTACCGACCCCGATGAAGTATTTTTGGCGTTGATGAATGATGTTAGATTATTGGGGAGAGTAAAAGAAAAGCAAATTATTAGGATTTGGAAATATTCATTTAAAAGCAAAGTCGAGGAATTTGTAAGCGGGTTACGGCAGAAGTTGCGAGAAAGAATAATTTCAATTTTCTCAAATGAAGATGTTCCAATAATGCTTGCAGTATTGCTTGCCGATAGAAGCCTACTTGGTTACGAAGAACGAATGATGTTTTCGCTTTCGGGACTTGCTCATCTTTTGGCTGTTAGTGGGTTTCACATAGGTATAATCGTTGCAATTTTCTTTTTCGTTGCCTCTTCTTTGTTCCGTATTGAAAGTAGGTGGCTGAATTTATTTTTGTTAAGTATTTTTCTGCTTTTGTATCTTGCAATAATAAAATTCCCACCATCGGCTACGAGGGCTTCGTTGATGTTTTTGGTTTTTTACTATTGTTTTTCTTTGGAACGAAAGACAAATATTATTAACATTTTGGCTTTCATTCTTTTAATTGTTTTGATTTTTTCGCCGAATATGGTTTTTTCGATTGGTTTTCAATTATCTTTTCTTTCGGTCCTTTCGATTGCCTTGTTTTACAACCGAGCCGAAAGAGTAATTTGGTTTGTGCTTCCAAGCAAGTTAGTTGTGTTCAGATACATTCGTGGCTTGATTGCTGTTACAATTTCTTCGCACATTCTTACAGCACCTTTGGTTGCATTTTACTTTGGGTTTTATAGTTTTTTGGTGTTTATTTCGAATATTATTGTGCTTCCATTGTTTGTTATTATGATTATTTATGGTTTCGTTGCTTTGGTATTAAGTTTTATTTTTCAACCTATTGCTTTTCCATTTGCCAATGTTGTGAATTTACTCAATAAAGCAATAACTTTGCTGACGGAATTGTTAATTCGGCACCTTGAATTTTTGATAATCGAAGGAAATTTTTCTTTGCTTATTGCTGTTTTAGTTTCACTTTCTTTGATTTGGATTGTTTATTCTAAAAGTAGGTTAAACGCATTCCTTCGTTCAGCAATTTGTTTAATTGCGATTTTGTTTTTTGGAAATTATTTGTTATATTACAAATCTAAAAGTTTCAATATTTATCATCGAGAATATTTCGTTGCTTTGCAATTTAAAAATGGAGACGGGAATATTGTTTTACTTTTGGATAGAAAGCCGAAACAAAGACCTGCGAACGACATTGCTATGATAAGATATTTACTTTCGTTGAAAGGCGACTTGACAATTGGGAGTTCGGGCAATGTTGGCATTTGGACCTCCGACGTTGTCAAGAAATACCGAAAGGTTACGATTTTCAATGCAAACGCAAATATTCAAAGGAGCATTTTAAACAAAATGGGTTTAGGTTATGAGATTTTTAGAAGATACGATTGACTTTGACAAACTTGAAATAATTAAGCCTAATATTTTCCCAAAAGATAGGATAATTTCGGGTGTAACAACTAAAAATTTACACCTAAACCCAAATTTCTTACCCTATGGAATGAGTTTTGGCACCACAAAGAAGTTAGACCACAATTATCATCACAAAAGTTTGCTGGTGCTATCGAAAGCATTAGGAATTGAGTGGCGAAATTTTAAGTTTCTTCGTCAAGTTCATAGCGATTCGGTAATCCGAGCAGATGGAAGTTACAAGACATCTTACGGCGATGCTTTATATACTGATATGATGGGAATTGTTTTGGGTGTAAAAATAGCCGATTGTGCAGGAATATTGTTATTTGACCCAGTAAAGAATGTCATTGCTGCGATTCATTCTGGTTGGCGTGGGACTTACAAGAGAATACTTTTGAAAGTTATCGAAACTTTAAACAAAGAGTTCCAAACTGAACCCAAAAACCTTTTGGCATACGTAAGCCCTTGTGCTTCGGGGGAAATGTATGAAGTAGGCGAGGACTTTTTGGAAAAATTCCCACATTCAACTTTCCACAAACCTAACGGTAAAGTGCATTTCGATAATAGGAAAGAAATTCTTCGGCAGTTTGAAACCACTGGTGTTCCCTCGGAAAATATCGAAGTTTCCGATTTATGCACAATTTCGAATCATAACCTTTTTTCATATCGTCGAGAAAAGGAAAATTTTGGTCATATGCTTGCTTTCATAGGTATGAGGACGAAATAGTGTTATTCGGGTTTAATCAGACGAATTTGGGCAAGTGAAAGCAACAAAAGGAGCATAAATACAACTAAAGCCATTGCCGAAGCATAGCCAATCAGGTCTGTTTTGACGAAAGCATTATCGTAGATGTGGTAGACCAATGTTGTTGTAGAATTCAATGGTCCACCTTTGGTCATAACATAAATTTCGACAAATATTTGAAAAGATTTAATTGTGTTTAAAAGTATAACAAACAGAAGTGTCGGTTTGATAAGTGGGAAGGTGATTTTCCAGAAGACTTGCCAGCTTTTTGCACCACTTAATTCAGCAACATCGTAGTAATCGTTTGAAATAGTTTGCAGTCCTGCAAGAAAAATAATTAGGTAGTAGCCAATCGAATACCAAACATCCATTGCCATAATGGCTGGAAGTGCGGTGCTTTCGGTTTGTAGCCAACCAAGTCGGGGATACGGCAATCCCAGAATTTTGAACAAACTATTAATGTATCCTTCGGAAGAGTAAAGATTTGTAAAAATAACAGAAATAACAACAATTGAGGTAATCGAAGGGATAAAAAACACAGTTCGGAAAAATTTTTGAAATCTTATGAATTTCTGGTTGATTAAATTCGCAAGAAAGAGAGCAACTGAGGTTGTGATTGGAACGGTAACTATTGTAAAGATAATAGTATTTTTTAAAGCAATGAAGAAGACAGGGTCTTTGAGTATTGCCCGAAAGTTTTCCAAGCCAATGAAAGCTGCCTTTGCAGTTAGTGATTCGTAATGACAAAAACTTAAATAGATAGCATAAATAACGGGATATAACCAGAAAATTGTAAAAATGACTATCCAAGGGGAAATTAGAATTAAATATGTTATCTTTTCATTCGAATATTTCAATTTTTTCGATTCTTTAAAAAATAAAATTATTAAAATTCTGAATCATTTGCTTACAAGATTTGCAATTGTTAAAGGAAAAACAAAATTATTAGGCATTTTTTAGTTATTTTTGTCTTTTAACAAAAATTAGTTGCTTATGGACCTAAGTACAACTTATTTGGGATTTAATCTACAAAATCCATTGATTGCAGGTAGTAGTGGGTATACCTTTTCTGTTAATGATATTCTTGCGTTGGTCGAAAATGGAGCTTCGGCAATCGTTTTGAAGTCGCTTTTCGAAGAGGAAATTGTTTGGGAGATGGAAAACAATATCGCTCAGATGCAAAGACCCGGTACTTTGTATCCCGAAATTTATGACTTTTTCGATTTGGATTCCTTAGCCGATTCTGTAACCAAGTATCTTCATCTTATTGAAGATGCGAAGAAGGCAGTTGATGTTCCGATCATTGCAAGTGTGAATTGTGTTTCTGCCCAAGAATGGGTCCCATTTTCCAAGAGGATTGAATCGGCTGGTGCCGACGCAATTGAGTTGAACATCTTTGTAATGCCTTCGGATTTTTCGAGAACTTGCGTGGAAAACGAAAAAATTTATTTCGATGTTGTCCAGTCGGTTCTTTCCGAAGTTAAGATTCCTTTGGCAGTGAAGATAAGCTACTTCCATTCGAATTTGGCTAATTTCATCAAAAGGCTTTCCGAAACCGGAGTTCGTGGAATTGTTTTGTTCAACCGTTTCTTCAATCCCGATTTTGATTTAGATTCATTGACTGTTGTGCCGACAAATGTTCTAAGCCATCCGTCCGATTTTGGGAATACTTTGCGTTGGGTTTCGTTGATGAGTGGGCGTGTGGGTTGCGATATTGCCGCTTCTACGGGAATTCACGATGGTAAAACTGTAATCAAACAAATACTTGCGGGTGCAAATGCAGTTCAAATTGTATCGGCAATTTATCGGAATGGGCCGAAAGTTTTTCAAACCATTTTAAATGAAATTAAAGAATGGATGAGCGAAAAAGGATACGAAACGATTGACGAGTTTCGTGGTCTTCTTTCGCAAGCGAAAAGCCTTAATCCTGCTGTTTACGAACGCTCCCAATTTATGAAATACTTTAGCGAAAAGTTTTAGTAATTTGAAGTGACCTTGACGTCTTTGAAAGAAATAGTTAAGCCGATAGAAAGAGAACTTATTGCGTTCGAGGATTACTTTCGCAATTATTTAAAAACCAGCATTCCTTTGTTGAATTTGGTCATTTCCTACATTTTAAAGCGAAAGGGCAAAAGGATTCGTCCCGCATTAATTTTCCTTTGTGCCGATTTAGTTGGCGCGATAACCCCAAGGACTTATGTTGGTGCGATTATGGTCGAATTGCTTCATACCGCTACACTCCTTCACGATGATGTGGTTGATCAAGCATCTGAACGACGTGGCTTCCCTTCCGTAAATTTTAAATGGTCGAATAAAGTTGCAATCTTGGCAGGCGATTATTTTCTTGCAAAGGGACTTCTAATTTCGATCGAAAACAATGAGTTCGAATTCCTTCGAGTGCTTTCCGAATCGGTTCGTTTGATGAGCGAAGGGGAGCTGCTTCAAATTCAAAAAAGTAAAGAAGAAGAGACAAGCGAAGAAACATATTTCGAAATAATTTATGGAAAAACAGCCTCATTAATTTCTGCCTGTTGCGAAATTGGTGCTATTAGTGCTGGCGCCGATGAAGTTACAAGGAAAAAACTTCGTGAATTCGGTAAACTTCTTGGGCTTGCTTTTCAAATCAAAGATGATATTTTCGATTATGTCGGGAAATCTTCAATTATTGGGAAACCCGTTGGAAACGATATCCGCGAAAAGAAAATCACTTTGCCTTTAATTTATGCACTTGAAAATGTTTCGCCAAATCAAGCCGAAAAAATTATTAAACAGGTGAAATCGAAAAACAATAAGAAGGACGTTAATTACATAATTGATTTTGTAGTGGCAAACAATGGAATCGAAAAAGCAGAACAAAAGGCATCCGATTTTATTAGTCAAGCAAAAGGCATTTTAATAGAATTCGAACCTTCCGAGGCAAGGGAAATGTTATTGAAACTTTCGGATTTTATTGTTCAACGCAATAAATAGTTTCGTTATTTCGAATCAATTTTGTAATTTTACTTTTTAAAGTTTAGTATAGTTCGAAAAAATGACTAGCGAAGGAGGTAGTCGGCGGCGCAAGTTAAATAATAATTTAATTTTTGGAGAATCGTATGCCACGTTCTATATTTCCGAAGATTGCAAGTACGACTTTGCAGACAGAAGCAAAGAAGCCCCATACTGCTTCGGAAAACGAACGTTGGCTAATTGAAATTTGCTCGCTCGATCTTCCCACCGCTCTTCGCAAATTAAATACAACTTCCAATGGTTTATCCACAGAGGAAGCCGAAGAAAGAATTCAAGAATATGGTCCAAATGTTCTTTCGCATACAAAGCCCTATAACTTCTTTACCGATATTTTCAATCGCTTGAAAAACCCACTGACTATTCAACTTTTAATAATTGCGGGTGTTTCTTATTGGCTTGGCGAAATAAAATCGACTATCACTGTTTCTGTTATTTTGTTAATCAGTCTTGGGCTTTCATTCGTTTTGGACCGTCGTTCGACTCTTGCTGTTCAAGCCCTTGGCAAAAGGGTCCAGACAATGGTAAATGTTTTACGCGACGGCAAGGAAATCGAGCTCCCAATTTCCAAAATTGTGCCCGGAGATGTGGTTATACTTCGTGCAGGTTCTATTATTCCAGCCGACCTGCGATTAATTTCGGCTAAAGACTTCTTCGTTAGTCAATCAATACTGACAGGAGAGTCTTTGCCAGTCGAAAAGAAAGCCGAAACAAATCACCTGCCGTCAGCCGGTCTAATTTTCGATTTGCCTAATGCTTGCTTCCAAGGAACCAATGTTTTGAGTGGGACTGCACGAGGTGTCGTTGTAAATACTGGGAGTCGAACATATTTTGGTTCGATTTCCGAAAGACTGGCCGAAAAGAAACCTTTGACAAATTTCGAAATTGGCGTTCGTTCCTTCACCTTGTTAATGGTAAGAATTATGGTTGTTATGGTCTCTTTGGTTTTCCTAATTGTAGGATTATCCAAAGGGATATGGATTGAAGCTTTGTTGTTTGGACTTTCCATTGCTGTCGGATTGACCCCGCAAATGCTTCCTATGATTATTACGGTAAACTTGGCAAAAGGTGCTTTGACTCTTTCGAAAAAGAAAGTAATTGTAAAAAATCTTACTGCGATACAAAATTTTGGTGCAATCGATATTCTTTGCACAGACAAAACGGGAACTTTGACCCAAGACAAAGTGGTTTTGGAACGACACGTTGACATAACGGGAAATCCAAGCCGTGATGTTCTCCAATACGCATACCTGAATAGCTACTACCAGACGGGCTTGCGAAATTTGATTGATAGGGCAATTTTGGAACACATAGAACTTAACGTCGAAGGCAGATGCAATTTGGTTGACGAGCTTCCTTTCGATTTCGAACGCAGGCGTATGTCCGTAATTGTAGAATACGAAGGCGACCACGTTTTGATTTGCAAAGGTGCAGTTGAAGAAATTTATGCAGTCTGCTCGCACTATCAAGTTGAAGACGAGATTTACCCACTTTTCGATATGATTAGGGACTTCCTTTACGAAGAAGTTCGTGATTTGAATAAAAATGGATACAGGGTTCTTGCTATTGCATACAAGGAATTTCCAACCACGAAGAAGGCTTTTAGTGTCGAAGACGAAAAGGACTTAATTTTGCTTGGTTACATTGCATTTTACGACCCCCCTAAAGAGACCGCACCCAATGCTATTCAGAAATTGCAAGAGGCTGGTGTCCAAGTAAAAATTCTTACAGGCGATAATCCTTTGGTAACCCAAAAAGTATGCAAAGACGTTGGTTTAGAAAACGTCAGCATAATTACAGGCGAGGAGCTAAAAAATCTTGCTCCCGAAGAATTCCAAAAAGCAGTCCTGACATACGATGTTTTTGCAAAGCTTACGCCTTTCCAAAAGGAGGAGATAATCAATGTTTTGCGGAGTAAAAAATACACCGTTGGTTACCTTGGCGATGGAATAAACGATACTCCTGCCTTGCGTGCAGCCGATGTTGGGATTTCGGTCGATACTGCTGCTGATGTTGCAAAAGAAGCTGCCGATATTGTACTTTTGGAAAAAAGTTTGCGTGTACTGGAAGATGGTATTATGGAAGGAAGGCGAGTCTTTGCAAATATTATTAAATACATTCGAATGGCAACAAGTTCTAACTTTGGCAATATGTTTAGCGTGTTGGGGGCAAGCATTCTGTTACCTTTCCTTCCAATGAAACCTGTCCAAATTCTTTTAAATAACTTGCTTTACGATTTTTCCCAAACCGGAATTCCAACCGACAACGTCGATAAGGAAATTATCGAAAAGCCCTTGAAATGGAACATAGAAAATATTAAACGATTTGTTTTCCAGATTGGGCCAATCAGCTCGATTTTCGATTATGCTACATTTGCTTTGATGTGGTTTGTTTTCGGTGCATATATGTATTTGGACGCCAGTATTGGGGCAGAACAAAAGGATTATTTAGAACGATTGTTCCAAACCGGCTGGTTCTGCGAATCCCTTCTTACTCAGACTCTAATTGTTCATATCATCCGTACGAGGAGAGTGCCATTTTTCGGTAGTACTGCTTCGCCCACTTTATTATTCCTTAGTGCTATGGTTATTTCCATTGGAATTTGGTTGCCGTATTCACAATTTGCCGATTATTTCGGCTTTGTTTCATTACCTGCTTCCTATTGGCTTTGGATAGGAGGGTTTTTGATTCTTTATTCGGTGATGACTCATTTTGTCAAAGTACGTTTTTTCAATAAATACGGGATGAGTTAGTTATGGATACAATTTTGGATGCATTGCAAGAAGGAAGGTTAATTGAATTGCCGGATAACGACAAAACGGACTGTTTGGAACTGCTTTCGCACATTATCGAAGCAATTCCTTCTGTTCCTCGTGGGATAGATGTAGTAAATTTGGTTTTGGAGCGAGAAAAAGTTGCAAACACAGCACTGGGTAAGCATTTTGCTTGCCCGCACGCACGCGTACCTTACGAAGATGATTTAATCTGTTCAGTTGGGTGGAGCCCAAATGGTATAGATTACGGTGCACCCGACAATTTACCTGTGCATATTATTATCTTGTATCTGGTGCCCAGCAACCAGAAGAACCATTATTTGCGCGAAATTTCTCTTTTGGCTAAAACTTTGATGATGAACAATAATTTCGAAATAGTTCGCAAAGCAAAGGATTTGGACGACATTAGAAATTATTTGCTCGATATGATAAGAAACTCGAAAGATTTAGTTGGTTTCGAATCCCGCGCTAAGATGATTCAATTGGAATCGCGAACCACACCGACTACTGAAGTTTTGCAAACTTTTTCCAATGTGCTTATCGAACCTGTTACGATTGTTACATCATTGAATCAAAAGCCAATTGTCCTTTGTAATAACAAAGAGTTAATGGATTTATTAGACACTTCGCCGAACTTGATTGAAAACCTTTCTGGAAAAGGATATTACGAACAAGGCTGTTGGCGAATTATTAAGCGAAGTGCTACAATTTATCAAGGAAGTCGGTCACTTTTCGATTGCATTGCAATTAAACTTCTTTTGCCAAATAAAAATTAGTTTTTATAAATTTGTTTTTTTTGGGTAGATATGGCAGAAACAATTTTTTCCAAAATCATTCGCAAAGAGATTCCTGCCGAAATTGTCTACGAAGATGATGAAATTCTTGCTTTCAAAGACATTGCACCCCAAGCGCCAATTCACGTTTTGATTATACCCAAGAAGGAAATCCCGACGGTCAATGATATTACCGACGAAGATGCCCCACTCGTTGGAAAGTTGTTCCTTGTAGCCAAAAAGCTTGCAAAGGAGTTGAATATTGCCGAAAATGGCTATCGGTTAGTTTTTAACTGCAATAAGGATGCAGGTCAGGCTGTATTTCATTTGCATCTTCATTTGCTTGGGGGAAGGAAATTTACTTGGCCACCGGGGTGATTTAGATTATGGAGCCGAACGAAATAATTGGTTTTGCAAAAGAAGCGATACAAAAGGAAATCGATGCACTTGCAAAAGTTAAAGATTCGCTTTCGACAAGTTTTGTCGATGCTATTAATTTAATTCTTTCTGCAAGGAAAATCATCGTTTCGGGCATTGGGAAAAGTGGAATAATCGGCAGAAAGATTGCAGGCACTCTACTGAGTATTGGCTATCCTGCTGTTTTTATGCATTCGGTAGATGCACTCCATGGCGATATTGGTATTGTCGGCGAAGGTGACCTTGCCATTTTGCTGTCGAAAAGTGGTTCAACCGACGAACTTGTAACCTTAGTTCCATATCTTAAAAACCGTGGAGCAAAGATAATTTCAATCGTAGGTAATGAAAATTCTTATCTTGCAAAAAACTCCGATGTAGCCATTATTGCAAAAGTAGAACACGAGGCTTGCCCATTGGATATTGTTCCTACATCGAGTGCAATAGTTGCTTTGGCAATTGGAGACGCTCTTGCCGTTACCTTGATGAAAATCAGAAACTATACTCGTGAGGATTTTGCTCGGCAGCATCCTTTGGGACAATTGGGAAGAAATTTAATCCTCCGGGTCGAAGATGTTATGCACAAGGGCGAGTCGCTACCAAAAGTTACTACCGATGCATCATTTAAAGAAGCTGTGATCGAAATTACAAATAAAAAATTGGGTTGTGTTTGCATTGTCGATAGCAATGGTTACTTACGTGGAATTATTACAGATGGTGATGTACGCCGAACCTTACAGAAAAATGATAACATAAAGAACCTGTCTGTTTTGGATGTAATGACTCCAAATCCAATTGTAACTTATCCAAATTCACTACTCGGCGAAGCACTTGCTTTGATGGAGCAGAGAGAAAGCCAAATAAATGTTCTTCCTGTTGTCGATAGCCACAACAAATGCATTGGTGTAATTAGGCTACACGACATTGTGCGTAGTTCTATCTGATAGTTTGAATGAATGATAGCTTTCGATGATTTTCTTAGCAAAAAAATTCCAATTTGCTACTTCTTTATACTTTTGGATACCTTGAATAAATCTATCTTTTCCAAATTGTAGATATTTTGAAACCTGTTCGGCTATACCTTTGGGTGATATGTCATCTGCGACAAGCCCAGAATGGTATGGTTCAATCATTTCGGCTAATCCACCGGTTCGCGTGGCAATTACCGGTAAATCGAAATGGTAAGATATTGCAATTATCCCGCTTTGAGTCGCACTTTTGTATGGGAGAACACAAACATCGGCACAAGAAAAGAATAAAGGTACTTCTTCATCTTTAATGTAGCGGACAAATAGATGGATTCTATCGTTTAGCCCTAAATCATCAATTTGTCTTTCGTATTTTTCGAATGAAACATAGGGTTCACCTGCAACGATAAGATGGATGTTTTCGGATAAGTGTTGCATTGCTTCAATTAGAAGGTCGAGCCCTTTGTATTCACGAATAAAGCCAAAAAACAGAAGATAGAAATTGTCTTGTGGAAGTTGCAAAAGCGAAAGGGCTTTTTCTCGTTCGATTTTTTCGCCAAAATTATTGTAAAGTGGATGCTCCAAAAGTAAATAGTTCGAATTTGGACGCAGACTTAACAAATCCTCTAACACCTTTCGGCTCATAACAACGAAGAGGTGATTTTGATTGAGGAAAAATTTAGTTAATGTTTTGGTAAATGGCTGGCTTTCGTGAGGAAGAACGTTGTCGAGAATTGTAATATTGAATGCTTGTTTTTTTGTTTTTTGTAAAACACAACCCAGTGGTAAGGCAAAAAAAGGCATCCAGTATTTTGTAATTACAATATCGGGACTAAATTGCTTGATTTTTCGATATGTTGTCCAATAGGTTAATGGGTTGATTGTATCGAGCGACCTTATTGATTGGATTTTTTCGGCTTTGTCTTCGGGGCTACAATATTGGGATTGACCTGGGAAAAGTAAATTAGGATATTGCCGTTTGAAATTGAATGCTTTTACAGTTGCATAATTTGAAAGTGAATTAAAAAGATTGGCATTGAATTGGGCGATGCCACCCCGATATGGATAGAATGTCGATAAATATGCTATTTTAAGGTCGTGTTCCAATTCTCAAATTCACATTAACACCATATTTGCGAATCAAATTGACGAAATCGGACAATTGCACTAAGGTTGTGTCCAAACGATTCGAAAATTCAGGGTCATAAATTAATTTGTTGACTATGTTGTTGCCAAAACGAATTTGTTTGACAATACTATTGCTTTGATTTAATAAGGTGTCCAAAGTTTCCAAACTTGTTTGTGCGTTGCTAAGAACAATGTTTAAGTTGGTCGAAATTGTATCTAATCTCGAAATTAAAAGATGAAATCTTGGTTCATATCGGGCGTAATCTTTCGATAGATTCGATGAGATTTCTCTTAAATTTTTCAAGGTTATGTTGATATTATTTACGTTTTCTTGTAACAATGCCCGTGTAATTGAAATTATTTCGTTTGTGTTTGTAACAATTTCATTTGTTTTGTCTAATAATTTTTTGTCGCCGAGGATTCTGTTTGTAGCGGTCAATGTTGTATCCAATTGTTGGAGGAGTTTGTCGCCTCGTTCAAGCATAATTCCAAGTGAAGCAAGAATATCGGCAAAATCGGCTGCAACTTCGCCGGGAATTTCTTGCTTTGGGTCAAATGGTTCGATGGATTGACCTGGAAAAATTTCGACTTTTTTGCCGCCGGTAATTTCTAAGATGCTTATCCGTGCTCGCACATCTTTGCGGAAATCGTTTGTATTGTCGACTTTGGCTTCGACAAGCACCGTGTTATTATCGTTTCTTACCGATTCAACTGTCCCACGCTTGACGCCATTGACAACAACAGGGCTTGAAACTTGAAGTCCACCAGAATTTGGAAAACGAATCTGAATTGTTGTTGTTTTCATCGAAATTCGGTATCCACGACCCAGGAAAATTCCTGAAATTAAAATAATTGCCCCTAACAAAGATACAATACCAACTTTAAGCTCAATTTTTTTAATGTCTTTCATACACAGTCTTTGACAAAATGTGAAATAATAAGAAGCAAAATTGCAAAAATTATTTTTTGTGGAATAATGGGAATTCGATTCTATTCAACAAATAAGGTAAGCACGTCTTGTGGTTCAAGGTTTGCTTGGGCAAGCTTGCCTTCGAAAATAAATTTTTCATTTCGAAGCTCTTCTAATTCTTTTAAGGCTTCTTCTAATGTTTCGATTCTTTTGAACCTTGCATTGGATAGTGGGTGAATTTTGTCCACTTGGTTTTTATTATCCAAGAATTTTTCTGCTAAATTCAAAATACTTTCTTGCCATTGGTTGAGTTCTAAGTTGGTTTTGTTCCGCTGTTGAGAAATTTGTTGTTGGACTTCATTCACTGGATTTGCTTTATTTGCACCAACTTGATAATAAATTGATTGAATTTTCATTTAACCCTCTTGTTTTTTCAAAAAATCTTTGTATTTTATACTTGTAAATTTTGTGAAAATGAAAATGAAATGTTTCAAAAATTATACCATAATTTTAAATGAAATGTTTCAACAATTTATGAGGTGGTTATGAAACTATTTTCAACCCTTTTAATGTTTTCGTTTTTCCTAATGTTTTTGTATTCCTGTTCGCGAGAAGATACTCAACTTTCGACTGAGGAATTGGTAAAAGAAAAAGATGCTGTTGTTGCTGTGCTCGAAGCATATAACCGCGCCTACGAACAGAAAAACTTTAATGCTATGGTCGATTATTTAGCAAACGATTTAACTTTCTTTGGCAGCGATTCCGCCGAAACAATTAAATCGCTTACTGAATTCAAAGAGGCAATTCAAAAGCAATGGGAGGAAGTCGATTCTATGAAATATGGCAAGATGCAAGATATATTTGTGCTTGTCGATTCGAAAGGCAAAATTGCCTCTGCTATTTTTGGTGTTCCATTGGATATGTGGGTAAATGGCAATTATGTTCACCTGTTTCTTCGGATTGCTCGTACTTTAAAGAAAGAAGGAGGAAAGTGGGTAATTGTTAGTGGTATTACGGGAATAACAATTGCCTCGAAATCGCCTAAGGAACTTATTAAACAGCAACAGCAATAGAAATTTGTTTCGATTTTCACATTATTTCTACCAAGTGCAACGGGAAATCATTGCACAATGGGTTTGAATGTTTCGTATCGGAATTTAAGATAATTTCAAACTCCAAAGAAGGAGCGTTACACTACTGAATCCATATTAAATTCGTTTGAATATTATATTCATTTTTGTTAATTTTGTTTGTTTGGTCGCTTAGCTCAGTTGGTCTAGAGCGTTCGCCTCACACGCGAAAGGTCACTGGTTCGAATCCAGTAGCGACCACAAGATACATTCTCACTTCTCATTACCCTTGCTTTTGGTTGAATAGCTTGCTTAATGAGAGTCCTTATTTTTGGGTTGTTTTAGTAATCGGGCATTTAACTTAACACGAACTCATAGTTTTGTTTTACTGCAAACACAGAATCTTAATCTATTTTGTTTTATATATTTTTTCTGAGTTTTTATTTGCACTTTAATAAAAAAGAGTTAATTGAAGAAGGAATTTTTTGAATGCGAAAAAGTAAATTATAAAAATAAACAGAGGCGAAGAGTTTTCGCCACTGTTTATGTTAGGAATAGATTTATTCGTCTTTAATCTTCGATTGGTTCGAAACGCGCTTGGAAAAATCGGAGATATTTAGGTTCGAATACCATACGAAGTCCCTTGGCATTTTCACGATTCTTGTACAATTCCATCACGCTCCAAGCAACAACATCTAAATGTGCTTGTGTGTAAACGCGCCGAGGAATAGTCAAACGCACCAGCTCCAATTTCGGGTAGTTGTGGTCGCCGGTAACTTTGTTTCGTCCAGCGGAGACAATCCCTCGTTCCATTGCTCGGACACCCGATTCAACGTATAAGTCCGCAGCAAGGCGCTGGGCAGGGAACTGATTTTGTGGGATGTGTGGATAAAAGCGTTTTGCATCCAAAAAAATTGCATGCCCGCCTATTGGAACTACGATTGGAATATCTTCTTCGAGAAGTAGGTTACCGAGATACTCTACTTGTTTTACGCGGAAGGCAATGTTTTCGTCGACGACTGCTTCTTCAATTCCACGAGCCATTGCTTCGAGGTCTCGGCCGGCAAGTCCACCATAGGTATGCAATCCTTCGAAGACGACAACCAAATTACGTAATTCTTCGAAAAGGTCGTAATCGTTGCAAGCTACAAAACCACCAATGTTTACATACAAGTCCTTCTTACCGCTCATCGTGCAAGCATCGGTGTAAGAGCAGAACTCATAAAGGATTTCGGCTATTTTTTTGTCTTGGTAGCCTGGTTCTCGTTGTTGGATGAAATAAGCATTTTCGATTGCGCGTGTTGCATCCAAAACAACTTTAATTCCGTGTTTGTGAGCAAGTTCGCTAACTGCCTTCATATTTTCCATCGAAACGGGCTGTCCACCAGCCATATTTACAGGTGCGCCAACCGTAATGTAAGGAATCTTTTCTGCGCCGACCCGCTTTATCAAGTCTTCGAATTTTTGCAAGTCGACATTGCCTTTGAAAGGATGCCAGACGGTTGGGTCGTGTGCTTCGTCGATTATAACATCGACAAATGTACCACCAGCAAGTTCTTGGTGAAGTCTTGTAGTAGTAAAATACATATTTCCGGGAATGTAATCCCCTGGTTTGATTAGGGTGCGAGAAAGAAGATGTTCAGCGCCACGTCCTTGGTGGGTTGGCACAACATACTTGTAGCCGTAGTACTTTCGGACGTTTTCTTCGAGGTAGTAAAAGTTTTTTGAACCAGCGTATGCTTCGTCGCCAAGCATCATACCCGCCCATTGATAGTCGCTCATTGCGTTTGTACCACTGTCGGTAAGCAAATCAATGTAAACATCTTCGGACTTCAAAAGGAAAGTGTTGTAACCAGCCTCTTTTATTTTTTCGAGGCGATATTCACGAGTTGTCATTTTGACTCGTTCAACAACTTTGATTTTGTAAGGTTCTGCAAACGGTCGTTTTGTTAACCCCATCAACTTACCTATTCTTTTTTAAAAAATACAAATTTAATAAATTAACATTTTTATTTTTCTAATTAATCTTTGTTTAAATAATTATGTTAACTCAATCGTTGTTAATAATTAATAACATTTGGAGGTAAAGATGGTATTAGCAGAATTTTCGATGTTTCCAACCGACAAAGGTGAAAGCGTTAGCCAATACGTTTCCCAAATTATCGATTACATCGATAAAAGTGGAATTAACTACCGTTTAACTGCAATGGGTACATTGTTGGAAGGCAGTTGGGATGAAGTTTTTGGTGTTATTTCGAACTGCTTTAAGATTTTAGAACCACAATGCAATAGAATCTATGTTACAATCAAAGTAGATTACAGGAAAACAGATAAGTCTCGGTTGGAATCGAAGGTAGAAAAAGTCAAATCCTTGATTGGTAGAGAAATTAAAGCCTGATTGAAAACGAAAATTTTTGTTGTTAGCCAAGACGATAAGATTTTTAAATACTTTTTTGAACTAATTTTCGAAAAAGTCTAACTTTTTCGAAGTTTTTGGATTATTTCATAAGTTAATGAATCCTTTGGTAAGTATCCTGTGAAAATTTCTTCGAAAGTATCCTTTTCAAAGTCACCTTTTGTTGCAAGCGAATTTCCTGCTCGGTAGTATGCTTCTTCGAAAAGAGGAATAATCTTTAAATTCATGGGTAAGTAACTTAATGTCAAAATATCGGGTCGGAATACATAACCAAGGAATTGAGCATTGAAAATTAATGCCAAATTTTCGAATTCTTGAATTACTTTATTCAAAAGTTCATTCTGTTGATTTTCGGCAAAAATAAGAGAAAGGATTTTGGGACTCAGGAGGCTTGTTCCGTTAAGAGAAAACAATGGTTCGAATCGATTGAACACATTGATTAATTTCGAAAAATTGATTTTATCTTCTAAATTTAAAGAGAAGAGCCAGAAGTTAGCTTGGCGAAGAAAAGGATAGATTGAGCGGAAATCATCTTCGCATAGGCAATCACCATTGGATTCGAAGAAGATGTTTTCGGTGCAGCCCCGACATTTATCGATTTGCAATGAATTTATTTCGAATGAATCGATGTGAACTGCACCGCTTTTTAATCCATCGACAAAACTCGATAAAAAGTTTGTGATTGGGTAGTTGCTACCTGAGAAATTTAATAAAACTGCATTCATAATTTTAAATTTTTTGTTAATAAAACAAAACGAAAAGGCAGTGAAATTATTTATTGTTCAAAAATTATTTCAGTTTTTATTAATTTTATTTTTTGTTATTCGTTTCTAATTATTTAAAACAAAGTAGGAAGGAATATGAAAAGGACAATATCATCATTCGAAAACCCTTCGCTTGCGTTAGCGTTGCAATCTTTTTTGCAAAGAACCTATGCTTGGATGTTTGGAGGTTTGCTTGTTTCGGGAATTACTGCCATTGCTGTTGCATCCTCTTCTGTAATCGAGATGTTCATTCTTAATCCGGGGATTCTTTTTGTACTTTTCCTTGCACAAATAGGAATGGTAATTTTTCTTTCGGCTCGGATTATGCATTTAAATCCAAGCACTGCTGGTTTCCTTTTTATTGTTTATTCGTTCTTAAATGGACTTACCTTGTCACTAATATTTTTGGTTTATACTTCTGCATCAATTCAAAATGTGTTTTTTACTGCTGCTGCTCTTTTTGCTGCGACAAGTTTCTATGGCTACACTACAAAGAAGGACTTAACAAGTGTTGGTAGTTTCTTTATGATGGGTTTGTTTGGAATCGTCATTGCTATGATTATTAACTTGTTCATTGCCAGTAGTGCATTGGATTTTGCCATTTCATTGATTGGAGTCGTAATTTTCGTTGGTCTAAGTGCTTACGATACTCAAAAGTTAAAGAACATATTTTACGAACTTAGCGATAACAACGAGGCTTTGAGCAGAATGGCTGTGCTTGGTGCTTTAACACTTTATTTGGACTTCATTAACTTGTTCCTCTTCTTGCTAAGATTGTTCGGAAGTAGGAGGAACTGATGGAATTGCTTCCTTCGGATATTGTTTTGCGTGCCGATGGACTTTTGAACACTGGCCGCATCGCAGAATCTATTGATTTGTGCCAAAAGGGACTCGAAAAGTATCCCGATTTTCCTGCTATTTATTCTATCCTTATCGAAGCATTAATAGAAAGTGGCGAAATTGAAAAGGCGAGTGATATTTGTCGGATTGCACTCGAAAATTTCCCCTTTTCAAAAAATTTTGTCTTGCTTTCCGAAAAAATTGCTTCCTTAGAACAAAAGAAAAGAGAAGCCGAAAAATTAGTAAGCCGAGATGAGCAAGTTGAAATAGAAAATATAGATAAATTCGTAGATTCGCGGCAGGAACAGTCATCCACCGCAGTTCCTAAATTTGTTGTTACAGAGCTTTTGGATAAATTGCCCAAACCGCCAAATGGAAATTTTTCGATTGACTATCGGTTTGTTCACCCGAGGAAGAGCATCGATTCTGAATTGATGTTATTAGCAGCAAAATTTATTGATTAGGTTATTTGGATATAATTTTATTTCGAGCACAATTCAATCCTTTGATTGCCAATTCTTCGGGTATTTGAATATCGAAACCTGCAAGAGGGATACCCTTTTGGTTTTGTATGCGTTTGAGGACTTCGATAAAAGCAGTTTCTGCTTCTTCGAACCTTCCCAAATACAGCAAGGCATAAGCTTTAAGGTGCAGAGCATAGATTTGTTCGGGCGCACTTTCCAATGATTTTTCCGCCCAGTGCAAGGCTTCGGCGTAATTTCCTTTGTTGCCAACCATTTTGGCAAGTGTCGAAGCAGCACTGGCAAAGACGGATTTCGAAAGAGTCCCAGTTTGGATTGCCATTCGTATAGCTTGTTCAGCTTCGTTTAAAAGCGACATTTGGGCAAGAGTCTGACCAAGTTGATACCAAGCATAGCCGTTCAGAGGCTCTTCTTGGACGTGTGCAATAAGCATTTTATAGTTTCTATGAACTTTCTGCGTAAGAACTTCTCGGCTTTGGTTGTATCCAAGATGGCGAATTGTAATTTCGGAAAAATGAATTTTGTAATTATTTTCGAATATCGAAGGAGCAATTTGTTCGTGCACTCGCCCGATAAATCGGATACGAGGATAACCTAAATTGCGAAATATTCGTGGGTAACCTCCTCGGTGGAGTTCAACGCTACCATCCATTTGGTAATGCTCGCTTTCGATAAGGCAGTAGAAGGCACCAACGTCAGTAGCTGCATTTTGTAGGATTGCTTTAATTTGTACTGGTTGGGGGCGAATTACTCTTTCATCTGCATCGAGGTATAAAATCCATTCGCCCGTTGCATATTTCAATGATTCATTTCTTGCAATTGCAAAATCATCTTGCCACAGGAAATCGTAAATCCGAGCTCCAAATCTTTTTGCAATTTCTTTGGTGCTGTCGGTTGAACCAGTATCGACAATTACAATTTCATCGACCAAATTTTGGACACTTTCCAGACAACCCGAAAGAAATTTTTCCTCGTTTTTAACAATCATACACAAAGAGAGAAATGGTCGGGATTTTTTTTCGGAAAACAAAGGTGTAGGATGCTCTATATCTTTGGGTTTAGAAGGTGGAATATGACCAGTGTGGGCAACTTGTTCCATTCTTTCGATTTGAGTAAGAAAACTTTGGATTTCTTGCTTTTGTTGTTCAGTTTCGCAGGGGAATTTATTCAGAATCTCTTTTGCTTGTTCAAATTTTTCTTGAATTACCAAAGCATTTGCTAAGCCACGAAGATTGTCGAAGTCATTCGGGGCAATTTCCAGACCTTTACGGAACCATAATTCTGCTTCCTGGGGTTTTCGCAAACCGATTGCACAACGGCCATAGCGGAAGTAAAGCTGATTGAAGGGTAGGAAATGGTCGCCAACCACAATTGCCATTGGGTCAGGGTTTAGCAAGCTTTTTTCAACTTCACAGTAATGTTCTAATGCTTTTTCGTAGTTGTTTAAAGCAGAGTAAGTTTCTCCGAGAATGAAATTAGCAAAACTTTGTTGAGGGAGGTGTTGCAATGACTGATTTGCTCGCTCTATTGCAAGTTGGTAGTTTCCAAAATTAAATGCAATCAACGCACCGTAATTTAGGGCGAGTATATGGGTTACCGAGCCTTCTTTGGTATTTTGCAGGCATCTTTGGATATATTTTTCTGCTTCGACAAGCTGGTTGGTTGCAATGTAGGTTCGTGCGGTTTGGAAAAGCATATAATCGTTGGTAGGGTCGTTTTCAAGAATTCGGAGAAGCATTTTTAGGTTTCGTTCAGTCTTCTTTTGGATCTCATCTTGGCTGAGAGCATAACCATAGTGCAAAAGAATTGCATCGGTGTCGCCAAGTTTGTAGCCTAATTCAAGAATTGACTCGTGAATTTGTTCGTGGATTGGATTAACAAAGCGGATTTTCGGGTGATTGCGAAAAAGCCGAATAAGTTTTGTGGAAAAGAGGTCGAACCCTTTTGCACCTCTTTTGGAAGCAAACGAGATGTTAGTTACAAACCAACCACCAACGTGCGGCTCAGGGTTTTGGACAATTTTGGCTATCGATATTGGATTTTGTAATTCTTCGTCTGCATCAATCGAAAGAATTAACTCAAAGTTAGCTTCGGAGATAGCATAGTTCCGAGCAGAAGCAAAATCGTCGCACCATTTGTAGAAAAATACTTTTGCATTGTATTTTTTAGCAATTTCGATTGTTTTGTCAGTTGAACCTGTATCGACAACAATAATTTCGTTGGCAACGGGCAGGACAGATTCCAAACACCGAGCGAGAAAACGTTCCTCGTTTTTTGTAATTAAACAGACAGAAAGCCCACGTTGCTTCATAATAAATTTTGCAAACGATAAAGTTTACTTGTTAACAAATATCTTGCTTGCAACTTCATAGCCGAGAATATGCTGGTTTTTGTTCGATTCGATAATTATTGGACCGTGAAATGGTTTCTTTTCGAGTACTTTTATTTCGACCCCGGGCAAAATATTTAAGCTTTCGAGATACCCAAGCAGTTCAGGGTCGTCGTCTTCGAGATGCGAGATTATGTAGTTTTTGTTGGTTTGTGCCTCTGTTAATGGTTCTTCATTGGGATACTCGATAGTTCCGGCTTTCGAAGGGATTGGGTGTCCGTGTGGGTCAAATTTCGGGTCGCCTAAAATTTGAGAGATTCTTTCAATAAATTCTTGCGAAATAAAATGTTCCAATCTGCAAGCCTCTTCGTGAACTTTTTCCAACGGAAAACCCAGGTGTTCTTTTAGGTATAATTCAAGTAAGCGATGGAAGCGAATGGTTTCGAGAGCGACTTTTTCGCCGGCAGGGGTTAGCTTAGCACCGTGATACGAATTGTAATCGACAAACCCCATTGTAGCTAACCGTTTTAACATACCAGTAACAGATGCACCACTTACGCCAAGCTCCTTCGAAAGCTCAGTTGTCGAAACTGGCTCGTCTTTTTGGAGCTTGTAAATTGCTTTCAAATAATCTTGAATCGCTTGACTTAACATTTTTATCTCATTTAAAAATTAATAATTTAATTCCATTAAAATACAAAATTTAAAAAAAATAAATTATTTTTTGCTAAAAAAATAAAAAAACCTCGAGCAAGTATAAATTTGTTGCTCGAGGTCGGAACTTTAAATATAAAATTTTAGTAAATGACCACCCGTTGAGAAATTTGCTCGTCGGTTGTTTTAACAACAACAAAATAGACACCTGGCGGAAAATCTTTGGCATCGATGGGAATCGAAGTCAATCCAGTCTGCAATATGTTTTGTTGAATTGACTTATAAGTTCGACCCAAAACGTCTGTCAGATAGATTGTGAGTCTATCGATAGGCTCTTCGGTGTAAAGTTCAATAGCAAATTCGCCATCGGTTGGGTTAGGTTTAATCGTGAAAGAAGAAATAGTGCTTTGAGTATTAAAGTCAACATTATTAATTCCTTCCAACCAAGCAATTGAACGAGAAATAAGCTTGTTGCGGATTGATTGGTCGACCAGTATGTATGGATTCATTCCCATAAGAATTGCCCGAGAAGTTGGATATTGAACCCGAACAGCGAAAATCGAATCGGCAGATTTGGCAAAAGTCATCATTGGGAATGTGATATTTGGATTAGTGATTCGATACAAAGGAAGGAGGTAGCTTATGAGGTTTCCAATAATTGGACTACCGAAGTCGCCGGTGATTGGGTCATTAGGAACACCTGCAAGACGCACTTCGTATGGTGGGGTCCCATAACCTTCGCGGCAATAGGCAATGAATTGAACTCCGAATACAGGCAGTGCACCAGTGCTAACAAGCCCAGCAGTGATTCTACCACCACAAATTAGGACATTTGCACCTGCCGAAATAAGGTATTGAATTGCATTTGCAGAACTTTGGCTTATTTGACCAGTTGTACTTGTGTTCCAAATTACAGTTTTCAATGAACTAAAAGATAGATATTTGTTTTCAAAGATATCGGAAGGAAGACTACAAAATACTTTTTTCCCAATCGTGTTTTCGATGATTGGGACAAGAGAGTGTTGTTCTTCGCCACCAAGAATATGGAATCTTGGGAAATTACTTGTTATTGCTAAGCACTTCAGGGAAGAGTATTTAATCCCATTGATTATGCCATCGGCGGTGAATTCCGAAAATGATGGATTTTGACCAAGAGTAACGGAAAAAGAAACTTTAGTTTTTGATTTTGGAGGTAAGTTAAGGTTGGAAATTTCGGGGTTAAACGAAATAGTCCAATCGGAAGGAAAGTCGCCCGAGATATCGGAAAGTGTAATGCTTTCTATTATTTGAGTGTTATCTGTATTGTTTATGATTGCAATTTCAGTCGAAAATTGTTCGCCGGGGTTGCCAATGAAAACAGTATTAAAATCATTCAAAACAAAAGCAACATCGGGAAGCTTTGGTTCGGGAACTGAACGTGTACAGTTTGCCTGTAAAACTTCTTTGGTAATATCGTCTTGGACGAAGGCAACAGCATAAAGGTCGTCGGCAAAACTGGGGTCAACAGAAAAATCAAATTCAAAGCTTTTAGTTTCGCCTTTTGTTAAGGAAATCAATTGCCCATCTGGGTTTGGGAGCATTTTACGGGCAATGAATGGGAAGTTCTTTTCGCCGTTGTTACCTGCGTTTTCGTAATAATGGTGTTCTTCGCAAATTACAACCCGAAGGTATTTGTTCGTCAACTGTGCTTCGGACGAAACTTCCACTTTTACTGTGCCTGTTCCTTGGTTGTGAGTCATTTCGATTGAAATCGAAAGTGGCGAATACATAGGAATTGTTGCAAGTGCTCTTGTCCAGGCAATAGTATCTCCAATGTGTCCAGGGGAAGAACCCGGAGAAGGTGCAGGGGTTAAGCCATTAAGTCTGCCATTTGGAACACTATTAATGCTATAATAATTAACTCTACTACGGTTCATCACTGTATCGTATCTATACATTGGGTCGTTTCCACCGGGCCACCAAGAATGATAAATAACTGGGATAATTCGGTCGAGATTTCTGTTCATCCAATCCTGAAAACGAGGGTTATAAGTAGCGCAAGGTCCACACGATGCATTTGTTGCTTCTTCTACAAGTACTTTTCGCACGCTTTGGGAATACAAAAACGACGAAAGAAAGGCAAGGGCAATGAGAAAGGGGAGAAAACGTTTCATAAAAACCTCCTAATAATTCACTATAAATTAACAAATTAATAAAAAATCTTATACGATACAAAACTAAATATTTACAAGTACATTTATTTTTAGTTTGGTAATTTTGTTTTTTATTGGCACAAAAATTGTGATAAAGAAAGTTTTGAACTAAGGTTTGGTTTTTATGCAAGAAAGGTATGATTATACGATTATTGGGATTGATGGCGGGGGGACACGGACGAGAGCGATGTTGAAGCGGGGGAACGAGGTACTTTCGCAAACGACAGCAGGCACAACTCGCGTTGGGTCGGTCGGAGTAGGGGAATCGTGCGAAAGGCTTTTGACTATTATTATCGATTTGTGTGAGCAGGCGAAGATCGAAACAAGCGAAGTTGACGCAATTGTGGTCGGACTTGCTGGTGTTTGGTTGGATGAAGAAAAAAGGCGTTCGACCCATTTGTTGAAAACTTTGGCTCGAACTCAAAATATCCATTTAAACGATGTGATTATTCTAAGCGATGCGGAAATTGCAATCGAAGGGGCTTTGAAAGGCGGGACTGGAATTGTCCTGATTGCTGGTACAGGTTCGATTGCAATTGGCAAGGTGGCAAAGGACAAATTTATTCGGTGTGGTGGTTGGGGTATCGAACTCGATGACGAAGGAAGTGGTGCGTGGATTGGGCGCGAAGGATTAACTGCTGTTGTTCGTGCTTTGGACGGTCGTGGAAAATACACAAAACTCGTTGAAATGCTTTCCGAATTTAACCCATTAATCGATATTAACAATCCAAGGACAATTGTAAAGGCTTATGCAGAAAGAACTTTTGAATATCAAATGTTAACTCCAACGGTTATGCGTTGTGCCGAAATGGGCGACGAAGTGTGCTTGGATATTATTCATCGCTCTGCTCGGCATTTAAGCGAGCTTTTGTATGCACTCTTCCCGCAATTTAAGACTAAGACTGTAACTTTGGCAATGCTCGGTGGTATTGTCGAATCCAAATGCCTTTTAGGGAAAATGTTAGAAGAAATTGTGGACAAAGACCCTCGTTTCCGACGGATTACACCCTTTGGAAGCCCGCTTGATGGTGCTATCCTCATCGGTAACAGGGTTCTTTCGAAATACGAAGAGTAGATTTTTTTTGGATAAATTGAGTTATAGACATAACTAAAGATTTATAAGAATTTGATTGCAAAATTTTCATCATTATTAAGGCTCTGATTTAACCTGACCCACGGCTAAAGCCGTGGGTTATGTGGGATGGAAAGCCGTGCGTTATGTGGCGCCGTAAGGTTCAGGGATAATAAAACATTATTCAATTCAGATATTTGAGAATTTGCCTCCAATCAGTCCCTTCTGAATAACCATTAAACCAATTTACAATGTAATTGTTGGAATTTATTAGAATTATTTGTGGGAAACCATCGCCAATACCTAAGGAGCTTTTAATCAAACTACCATTAGTAACAACATTTGTTCCAAAGAACTTGTAAATCCATAAATTTTCAAGTTCTTTTATAGCCTCGGGTGATATGAAGTATATTTTGATACTCTTTTTTTCAATTAGTGGTTTATACTTTGCTAAATCACTAAAAACCCGTTTGCAGACACCACATTTCGTTGAGTAAAAGAAAATAATTTTGGGTCTATGCAAATGTCTAATATCTTCTTTTTCCCCATTTATATAAGTAATTGGTGGTAAATCAAATATTTTTGTCAATGGAAATCCATACTTTTTTCGAAGAAAAGAAATTATTCTATTGACTTTTATATCCTCTGTTTGCTTAGTAATAGATTTTATTTTCTCATAAGTTTGAGTTAAATTTGGTAAAAGTGAAAATGAGTAAAAATAGTATTTTAATGCAGAATCGTTCTTTTGGATTTTTTCATAGGTCTCGCCTAAATTGATATAAAAAACACCTTTTGCCGTCAGATTGGCTCCCAAATTTTCAGCTAATTCTTTTGAATAATTTATGTAAGTTTCGTATTTTTCAGTAGCAAAAGCCAATTGTCTTAATATGCTGGGCAATAAGCCGGGTACCAAATAAAAAGCATGATAATAATCACGAAGTTTATAATACGTTTCATCATCATCGACATAATTTTTGTAAGCCTTTAGT
>FWWL01001126.1_pt1 | contig 66270 bp, 62 predicted proteins | sample 2228331 | NCBI WGS metagenome assembly FWWL01 (sample SAMEA103939775, study PRJEB20133) | metagenome
CAGCGACGCCGCATTCCGGGGTGGGGCATGCCCCACCCCGGAATACACCATCGCCTACACCGGAAATTACACCACGAGCGCGGACGCTAACTTCTCGCGCTCCCAGCATAACTCTTGCTCAGGCAATGAAATCTGTGGGTGGACGGCTCAAACCGTGGGGACCAGTGATAGCCGAACTGCTCGAGAAAAGCATACCATATCAGATTAAAACAGGGTCGGATTCGTTGGTGAGGCGCATTCGCATTCGAGTTACGGATGTAGCGAGCGTTTCCGAACTTACCTTCACCTCCAGTGCAGTCAGGCGATTTGCCTTCGCTAAAATGATGTCGAAGAAAGATGCGATGGAGGCCCTCAACATAGGTCCTAGGCAGGGCACTAAATTGTTCGCGTCAGTGGAAACTGAAAAGGGTTGCCGCGCGAAAACAGTCGATATTCAGTGGACGTTAGATCTCGCCGGGCGCTGCATTTCCGTGGCCGAACTTGCTGCGCGACGAGGAGTGTCCGCCCGGACAGCGTATTTGGATGCGGTGCGCGCTGAGATGCCCTGGCTATGCGAAGCCGGCTTTTGCCGGTCAGCAACCGAAGCAAGATTCCTGCCCCAAGTTCTGACCCGCTGACGCGAGGCATGCTCTCGTTGCTCGTAGTCAGGTGTGTCACTGTGCAGCAGTCGTCCGACAAGAGTAGGTCCACGGTTTGATCAAACGGTGGCAAGTTAAGTCCACGGTATGCAACTTTCGTTCGATGCAAACTTGGAGATCTCCAAGGGAGCGGGTCATCGTTAGTGCAACCGGACACGGCCCGATGGGCGCCATGCGATTGCCATTGGCGCCGGACCGATTATCAAGCGGGGCCATGTCGACCGAAATTCTTGCTGTCCTGCTGGGCAAAGCCCGCCCCTTTCGCGGCGACGAGCGCAGCGCGATCTCCAAGCGGCCCGTAGCGGACAGCGTCGCGATCGACGCCATGGGGCTCGTCGGCGACGAGCAGGCCGACCGCACCGTCCATGGCGGCATCGACAAGGCGATCCATCATTATCCCGCCGACCATTATGACTGGTGGCGCGGCCATCTGGGCGATCATTCGCTGCTGGAGGCGCCGGGGGCGTTTGGGGAGAATATATCGACCACCGGCCTCGACGAGAGCAACGTCTTCTTGGGCGACCGTTTTCGCCTCGGCACCGCGCTGGTCGAGGTCAGTCAGGCGCGCCAGCCGTGCTGGAAGCTCGACCATCGGTTCGCCGCCAAGGGGGTGATGGCCACCGTGGTGAAGACGCGGCGCACCGGCTGGTATTATCGCGTGCTCGAAAAAGGGGAGGTGCGGGCGGGCGACAGCCTCGCCCTCGTCGAGCGTCCCCATCCCGAATGGCCGCTGGCCTCGCTGTTCGGCCTGCTGATCGGCGGCGAGGCGAAGGACCGCCTCGCCGACCTTCGCGCACTGCGCGACGTGCCGGTGCTCGCCGAAACATGGAAGGTGCGCCGCGCCAAGCTGGCGGAGCAATATGGGGTAGACTCGTAGGACGCCGTCATCCGACTGCGTTGGACGCACATCTCATTGTTGGTTTTGGCCCAAGACCCTTACGCTTCAACAGCGCGGGGCCTTTCGTCCAGCCACGCATCCAGCTTCGCCACCTCGTCAGCACTGAAATGCAGCCCCAGCTTGCTGCGCCGCCACAGGATGTCGTCGCTCGTCTGCGCCCATTCCTGATCGACCAGCCACGCCGCCTCGGCGACGCTGAGGCCGTGGGCGATCTCGCCGCCGAGCGCGTCCCAGCTGTCGGCGTCGCCCAGCCAGCGGCGCGCGTCGGTGCCATAAGCCTTCACGATCCGGTCGACGGTGTCGGTGGTCAGGAAGGGATGCGCCAGCTTGATCTCTGCCTTGAGCGCCGCCGCGCCCGTGACCGGGAAATCGCCGCCCGGCAGCGCCGCCTTCGCGGTCCAGCGCTTGCCGGTCAGGGCCGCGACATGGCCGGTCAATTCATCGACCGCGGCCTCGGCGACATGGCGATAGCTGGTGATCTTGCCGCCATAGATGGTGAGCAGCGGCGCGCCTTCGGCGAGGTCGAGGTCGATGCGGTAACCGCGCGTCGCCGCTTCGGGCCGCCCCGACCCGTCTTCGATCAGCGGCCGCACCCCCGAATAGGTCCACACGACATCGGCAGGCGTGATCGCTTCGCGAAAATAGAGGCTGGCGCCTTCGCACAGATAGGCGATTTCGTCGGCGCTCGCGCGCGCCTCGCTCGCCGGACCGTCATGATCGACGTCGGTCGTGCCGATCAGCGTGAAATCGCGCTCATAGGGAATGGCGAAAAAGATGCGCCCGTCGGGAAGCTGGAAGAAATAGGCGTAATCATGCTGGAACAGCCGCCGCACGACGATATGCGACCCGCGCACCAGCCGCATCTGATGATCGGGTTCGGCATCGGCGCGTCCCAGCAGGTCGAGCACCGCCGGTCCCGCGGCGTTGACGATCGCGCGCCCGGTGAACCGGTATTGATGCCCATTGTCGCAGCTTGCCTCGACGGTCCACAGCCCGTCCTCGCAGCGCAGCATGTCGGCGCGGGTGCGGGTGCGGACCTTGGCGCCATGGGCGGCGGCGTCGCGAGCATTGAGCACCACCAGCCGCGCATCGTCCACCCACCCGTCCGAATATTCGAAGCCGCGTTCATATTGCGGCTGTAACGGTTCGCCTGCGACATGGTGCCGCAAGTCGATCGAGCGCGTCGCCGGCAGCTTCTTGCGCCCGCCGATATGGTCATAGAGGAACAGCCCGAGCCGCAGCAGCCAGCGCGGGCGCAGCCCCGGCCGGTGCGGCAACACAAAGCGCAGTGGCCAGATGATGTGCGGCGCGATACCCCACAGCGTCTCGCGTTCCTTCAGCGCCTCGCGCACCAGGCCGAACTCATAATGCTCCAGGTACCGCAGCCCGCCGTGGATCAGCTTGGTCGATGCCGACGACGTCCCCCGCGCCAGATCGCCTGCCTCGATCAACAGCACCCGCGCTCCACGCCCCGCGGCGTCGCGCGCGACCCCGGCGCCGTTGACGCCGCCGCCGATTACGATGATGTCATAGGGGTTGGGGCTGTCGGACATATTTCCCCCTATGGCGATCCAGGCGATTTTGCCAAGGGTGCGGCTTACGTATGCGCGTTGCAATCATGTCGCGCCTCCGCCATTTCCCCTGATGGATATCCGAGGGGATTGGCGTGAGCGTGAAAGTCGAAACTTTGGTGCTGTTCGGCGCGACGGGCGACCTCGCGCAGCGCATGCTGTTCCCCTCGCTCTACAACCTGCACGTCGACGGGCTGCTCGCGGACGCGTTGACGATCGTGGCGTCGGGCCGCTCGAAAATGGATCGCGCGGCATCGCACCCCATGGTCCGCGCCGCGCTGACCGAGCATCTCCCGGCCGACCGGCTTGACGACGCCCAGATCGCGCGCTTTCTGGATCGCGTGGATTATTGCCCGGTCGATGCAGGGGCGGGCACCGGTTATGGCGATCTCGCCGCCCTGCTCGGCGACCGGCTCGGCCGCCCGATCGGCGCCTATCTCTCGACCCCGCCGTCGATGTTCGGGCCGATCGCGCAGGGGCTGAAGGCTGCGGGCATTGCCTGCGCCGAATGCCGTATCGCGATGGAAAAGCCGATCGGCCACGATCTCGCCTCGTCGCGCGCGGTGAATGCCGAGGTCGGCGACGCCTTTGCCGAAGACCGCGTGTTCCGCATCGACCATTATCTCGGCAAGGAAACGGTGCAGAATCTGCTCGCGCTGCGCTTTGCCAACATGCTGTTCGAGCCGCTGTGGAACGCGCAGGCGATCGACCATGTCCAGATAACCGTCGCCGAGACCGTCGGGCTGGAGGGCCGCGTCTCTTATTATGACGGGGTCGGCGCGCTCAAGGATATGGTGCAGAACCATATGCTGCAATTGCTCGCGATCATTGCGATGGAGCCGCCCGCCAGCGTCAGCGCGACCGCGGTACGCGACGAAAAGGTCAAGCTGCTGCGCAGCTTGCGCAAGCTGACCGCCGAGGATGTGAAGGCGCACAGCGTCAAGGGCCAGTACAGCAGCGGCGCGGTCAATGGCGGCGCGGTGACCGGCTATGCCGACGAGCTCGGCCAGCCGTCGAACACCGAAACCTTCGTCGCGATCAAGGCCTTCATCGACAATTGGCGCTGGAAGGGCGTGCCCTTTTACCTGCGTACGGGCAAGCGCATGCCCGAACGCAAGTCGGAGGTGCTGATCCAGTTCAAGCCCGTCCCGCACAATATCTTCGCGCGCGTCGGCGCGGGCAAGCTCGACGCCAACATGATGATCATCAACCTCCAGCCCGAGGAGAATATCCGGGTCAAGGTGATGGCGAAACAGCCGGGGCTCGACCGCGACGGGGTAAAGCTGAAAGAAGTGACGATGGACGTCTCGCTTTCGCACAGCTTTGCCGGCGAGCGGCGGCGGATCGCGTACGAGCGCCTGCTGCTCGATTTCATCGAGGGCGACCAGACCTTGTTCGTGCGCCGCGACGAGGTCGAAGCCCAATGGCAATGGATCGATTCGATCCGCGACGCCTGGGCGGCGGTCGATATGGCACCGCAAAGCTACACCGCGGGTAGCTGGGGGCCGAGTTCGGCGATCGCGCTGATCGAACGCGACGGGGCGAGTTGGCATGATTGAGCAGAAAAATCCCCTCTCCCCTTGCGGGAGAGGGATGCGCAGACTTGGCAGCTTGCTGCCTAGTCGAAGCTGGGTGAGGGGTATGCGCTCGCGCGGCGAGCGCGCGAGCCTCCGGCTCGCAACCCCTCATCCAACTGTGCCTAGCGCCTGCGGCGCAAGGCTCCGTATCCTTCTCCCGCAAGGGGAGAAGGGAAGAGGTACAGCATGACCACCCTCCACCCCACCATCGCGACCGTCACCGACCGCATCATCGCGCGCAGCGCCCCGCGCCGCGCCGCTTACCTCGACCTGATGGAGCGCCAGCGCGAAGCCGGCACCAACCGCGGCAACCTGTCGTGCGGCAACCTTGCGCACGGCTTCGCCGCCGCGGGCGACGACAAGCCGGTCATCCGCACCGGCGCCGCGATGAACATCGGCATCGTCACGAGCTACAACGACATGCTCTCGGCGCATCAGCCCTACGGCCGCTATCCCGAGCAGATCAAACTCTTCGCGCGCGAAGTCGGCGCCACTGCGCAAGTCGCGGGCGGTGTCCCGGCGATGTGCGACGGGGTGACGCAGGGGCAGGCGGGCATGGACCTGTCGCTGTTCAGCCGCGACAATATCGCGCAGGGCACCGTGATTGCACTCAGTCATGCGATGTTCGAGAGCGCGCTGCTGCTCGGCATCTGCGACAAGATCGTCCCCGGCCTCTTGATCGGCGCGCTGCGCTTCGGCCATCTGCCGCAGATACTGGTACCCGCAGGCCCCATGCCTTCGGGCCTCGCAAACAAGGAAAAGCAGCGGATCCGTCAGCTTTATGCCGAGGGCAAGGCGACCCGCGACGAGCTGCTCGAAGCCGAGGCGGCGTCCTATCATGGCGCGGGCACTTGCACCTTCTACGGCACCGCGAACAGCAACCAGATGATGATGGAGCTGATGGGGCTGCATATCCCCGGCAGTGCCTTCACCAACCCCGGTACCAAGCTGCGGCAGGAGCTGACCCGCGCCGCGACGCACCGGATCGCCGAAATCGGCTGGGACGGCGACGATTACCGCCCGCTCGCGCGCTGCGTCGACGAAAAGGCGATCGTCAACGCCGCCATCGGCCTGCTCGCGACCGGCGGCTCGACCAACCATGCGATCCACCTGCCGGCAATCGCGCGCGCCGCGGGGATCATCATCGACTGGCAGGATTTCGACGAACTCAGCCATGCGGTGCCCTTGCTCGCGCGCGTCTATCCGAACGGCGCGGGCGACGTGAACAACTTCCACGCTGCGGGCGGCATCGGTTATGTCGTGCGCGAATTGCTCGGTGCCGGGCTGCTGCACGGCGATGTCCTCACCGTCGGCGGGACGATCGCCGATTATGCGAGCGAACCGGTGCTGGTCGACGACGGACTTCGCTGGAACCCGGCTCCCGCAACGAGCCGCGACGACACCATGCTGCGCCCTGTCGCCGCGCCTTTCTCGCCCGATGGCGGAATGCGCCTGCTCGCGGGCAATCTCGGCCGCGCAATTATCAAGACCAGCGCGGTCGCCGAGGATCGCTGGACGATCGAGGCGCCTTGCCGGATCTTCGACAATCAGGATGCGGTGCTGGCGGCGTTCAAGGCGGGCGAACTCGAGCGCGACATCGTCGTCGTCGTCCGCTTTCAGGGGCCGCGCGCCAATGGCATGCCCGAATTGCACAAGCTCACGCCTGCACTCGGCGTGTTGCAAGACCGCGGCTTCCGCGTCGCGCTGCTTACCGATGGCCGCATGTCGGGGGCGAGCGGCAAGGTGCCGGCGGTGATCCACCTCTCGCCCGAAGCGCTACCCGGCGCAGACGGGGTCAGCGGCCCGCTGGCCTATCTCGCCGATGGCGATATCGTTCGCGTCTGCGCGCGAAAGGGCGAGGTGCTGGCGCTGGTCGATCCCGCCATCTGGGCAGCGCGCTCGCCCGCCGTCCCTCCACCGCCTGCGCTCGGCGTCGGGCGCGAATTGTTTGCGCTGTTCCGTCATCACGCCGACGAAGCCGAAAAGGGCGGATCGGCCATCCTCGCTGCCATGGAGACCGTAGTTTGACCCAGTCCATCGACCAGATCATGGCGCTCGCCCCCGTCATTCCGGTGATCGTCATCGACCGCGTCGAGGATGCGGTGCCGATGGCCGAGGCGCTCGTCGCAGGCGGCCTGCCGGTGCTCGAGGTCACGCTTCGCACCGCCGCCGCGCTCGACGCGCTGACCGCGATGAAATCGGTCAAGGGCGCGGTCGTCGGGGCGGGCACCGTGCTCAACCCCGCGATGCTGAACAGCGCGATCCATGCGGGCGCCGAATTCATCGTCTCGCCCGGGCTTACCGACAATCTCGGCAAGGCCGCCGGCGCCAGCGGCATTCCCTTCCTGCCCGGCACCGCCAATGCCGGCGACATCATGCGCGGCATGGACCTCGGCCTCGACCGCTTCAAATTCTTCCCCGCGGCGACCAGCGGCGGTATCCCGGCGCTGAAGGCGCTTGCCGGGCCGTTCGGCCAGGCGCGCTTCTGTCCCACCGGCGGCATCAGCCTGGCGACCGCACCCGACTGGCTCGCGCTCGAAGCGGTGCTGTGCGTCGGTGGGAGCTGGGTCGTCCCGTCGGGGCCGCTCGATCCGGCCAAAATCGAGGCGCTCGCGCGCGAGGCATCGGCACTTCCTCGCCATTGATAAACGTCATCTTTACTGCCATCGTGCAGGGAAAGGCGGCAATATAGCCGCTGGTGGGGAGATGCGCGTGCCAAGACCGCAGCCGCATTTGGAAGAAGTGCTCGCATCCGAACCCGGATCGCATATCGCCGCGCTGTTCGATTTCGACGGCACGATCATCTCGGGCTATTCCGCCACCGCGATGCTGCGCGAAAAATTCCAGCGCCGCGAAATGTCGGTCGAGGAAATCGCCGAGACCGCGCAGGTCATCGCGCAGCACAGCCTCGGCACGATCGGCTTTTCGGGGCTGATGTCGGGCGCCGCGAAATTCATGAAGGGCGTCGACGAACAAAGCTTTATCGACTTCGGCGAGGAGCTCTACAAAAAGCATATCGCGCGCAAAATCTACCCCGAAACCCGCGCGATTATCGAGGCGCATCAGGCAAAGGGCCACCGCGTCGCGATCATTTCGTCGGCGACGATCTACCAGATCGAACCGACCGCGCGCGACCTTGGCATCACCGACATCAAATGCTCGGCCTATGAAATCGAGGATGGGGTGTTCACCGGCGACATCATCCGCCCCTTGTGCTTCGGCGAGGGCAAGGTGCTTGCCGCCGAGGAACTCGCCGCGGAATATGGCCTCGATCTCGACCAGAGCTTTTTCTATTCGGACAGCGACGACGATATCGAACTGCTCGAACGCGTCGGCAAGCCGCGCCCGCTCAACCCCAATATGAAGCTCAAGGGCATCGCCGACGAGCGCAATTGGCCGGTGCAGCGCTTCGCGAGCCGCGGCACGCCGTCGTGGGTCGACTATACGCGCACCATCTACGCCACCGGCTCGCTCGTCGGCGCCTTCGCCGCGGGGCTGCCGATCTGGGCGCTGACCCGCTCGCAGCGCGAAGCGGCGAATTTCTCGATCGGGCTGTTCGGCGATTTCGCGACCGCGATTACCGGGGTCGAGCTGGAGGTCGAGGGCGAGAAGCATCTCTGGTCATCGCGCCCCTGCATCTTCATCTTCAACCATCAGAGCAAGGCGGACGTGATGATCCTCGCCAAGCTCATCCGCCGCGACATGGGCGGGGTGGGCAAGAAAGAGATCAAGGACATCCCTATCCTCGGCAAGCTGATGGAATGGGGCGGCACCGTCTTCGTCGACCGCGCCGACGGCCAGAGCGCGATCAAGGCGATGGAGCCGCTGGTCGACGCGATCAAGGTCGAGGGCAAGTCGATCTGCATCTCGCCCGAGGGCACGCGCAGCCTGACGCCGAAGCTCGAACCGTTCAAGAAGGGCGCCTTCCATCTGGCGATGCAGGCGGGCGTCCCCATCGTCCCGATCGTGATCCATAACGCCACCGACGTCGCGCCGAAAAACGAGTTCGTGATGCGCCCCGCAACGGTGCGCGTCACCGTGCTGCCGCCGGTGGATACGTCGGGGTGGAGCCCGAAAACGATCAACAATCATGTCCGCGACGTGCGCAACATGTTCCTGCGCACGCTCGGCCAGCCCGAGGAAAGCGTGGCGGAATCGGTGGCGAAGGAACCGGCGCCCGAAGCGACGGCGCCCGAGGACAAGCCGGCAAAGCCGAAACCCAAGAAGGCGGCGGCGAAAAAACCCGCCGCGAAGAAAAAGGCAGCGCCGGCAAAGGCGACGGCCAAGAAAGCCTCCCCGCGAAAGGGAAGGGCAGCCTAACGCATGGCCGACGGAACCGCCCGCACCCCGATGATCACGGAGGACGCGGCCGACCGGCTCTACATCATCGACGCGCGCCACGGGGTCGAGCGGCAATTATTGCTCGACTGGATCCATTCCACCGCGGCCGACAACGACCCCCAATGGGCCAGTCTCGCGATCGAGGATGACGATCACGCGCTGCCGCTCGAAACGCTGCGCGCGCGGCTCGGCGGGCTGCCGTCGCGGCAGGTCGTGCCGCTCCGCGTCGCGTGGCGCATTCCCGGCTTCGACAAGGACCGCGCGCTCAAATTCCGCCACATCTTGTTTGGCGACCCGCGCCACCCGGGGTCGCTGCGCGCGCGGCTGATCCTGCTGCGCGACCGTCGCCGCGCGCAGATATTGGTTGGCGAGGCAGCGACGCTCGATGCGCTGCGCGACCGCTTCACCGCGCAGACCGGCGGCGGCGACGGTGCGGGCTGCGACAGCGCCGAATTTGCCGCCTTCGTCGCGCGACAGGCGTCGCTCGCGCTCGACGTCGCCGAACGCGGCATCCGCGGGACGCGCTACAAGGTGCCGCGCTTCGTCGCCGATGGCCTGCGCACCAGTCCGAAATTCCGCGCTGCGCTCGCCGATCTCGCAGAAGCGACGGGCCGCCCAGTCGCCGACCTGTTCCGCGAAGCGCGACCCTTGATGAAAGAGGTCATCGCGCGGCCCAGCGCACTGTTTCTCGACCTCCGCGCCCGGCTCGACCGGATGATGTTCGGCGGCTACGCGCCCGAGATGGAGGTCGACGCCGCGGAACTGGCGCGGCTGCGCGCGATCCTGCGCGAACATCCGACCGCGATCCTGTTCACCCACAAGACCTATATCGACGGCGCGACGCCCAGCCGACTCACCTACGAGAATGACATGCCGATGCTGCACAGCTTCGGCGGCGCCAACCTCGACTTCGCGGTGATGGGCGAATTCTTCCGCCGCTCGGGGATGATCTTCATCCGCCGCAGCTTTCAAGACCAGCCGGTCTATAAACTCGTGCTGCGCCACTATATCGCCTGGCTGCTCGCCAAGCGTTTTCCCTTGAGCTGGGCGTTCGAAGGCACGCGTTCGCGGCTCGGGAAGCTGATGCCGCCCAAATATGGCCTGATGAAATATGTCCTCGACGCCGCGCATGCGACGGGGACCAAGGGCGTGCATTTCGTCCCCTTCGTCACCAGCTTCGACCTGATCCGCGATGTCGAGGAATATGCCGCCGAACAGACGGGGCGCAGCAAAAAGCCCGAAAGCCTGTCGTGGTTCGTCGGCTATATGAAAAGCCTGAAGGAGCCGTCGGGCCGCATCCGGCTCGACATCGGCAACCCGGTGGTGATCGATACCGCCCCCGGTCCCGATGACAAGCGCGCGCTGGAGAGGATCGCCTTTGCCGTCGCGGTCGAAGCGAACCGCGTCACCCCGCTCACCGTCACCTCGGTCATGTGCCTGATCCTGCTCGGCATGGCGCCGCGCGGGGCGACCGCCGCCGAACTGCTCGGCGCGATCGCCGCGCTCAAGGACTGGGCGCGCGCGCGCGACATAAGGCTCAGCAGCGAACTCGCCAGCGGCGACGATGCGGCGCTCTCGGCCACCGTCGACACCCTCGTCACCAGCGGGCTGCTGACCCGCTACGAAGCGGGCAGCGAAAACGTCTATTCGATCGACCCCGCCAAGCATCCGATGGCGAGCTATTACCGCAACATCATCGCGCATCATTTCCTCGACCGCGCGATGATCGAACTCGCGCTGTTCGAGCTGCGCGACGGCGACAGCGGCGATGCGACCGCCGCCTTCTGGGCCAGGATCGACCGCCTCCGCGACCTGTTCAAATTCGAATTTTTCTATCCGCCGCGGGACGAGCATATGGCCGCGCTGCGCGCCGAACTCGACCGCATCGATCCCGTCTGGGACCGCCGCCTCGCCAGCGGCGACCGCGGTATCGCTCAGCTGCTGCGGCGCTGCCAGCCCGTCGTCGGCCACGCGATCCTTTTGCCTTTTGCCGAGGCCTATTCGGTGGTCGCGGAACTGCTCGAGCGTGCGAAACCGGGCGAAGCGGTCGACGAACAGGCCTTGCTCGACGCCGCGCTGACCGAGGGCAAGCAGGCCTATCTGCTGCGCCGGATCAGCAGCGAGGCGGCGATCGGAAAATTGCTGTTCGCCAACGGCCTGTCGCTGATGCGCCACATGGGGCTGGCCGAGGAAGCGACCCCCGATATTCTTGCCCAGCGCCGCGCGTTGCTCGCGGAACTGCGCGGGCTGGCAAACGTGATGGAAACGATGCGGCTGTCGACCGTGGCGCTGGCGGACCGGTTGGTGGGCGTGGGGGAATGATGATGACTTACCCTTCTTCGTCATTGCGAGCGAAGCGAAGCAATCTCCAGCCATCAATGTCGCGCGGCGTCGAACACTGGAGATTGCCGCGTCGCCCCGGATCAAGTCCGGTGCTCCTCGCAATGACGGTAGGGTAGAAGGAAAGAGAAATGCTCAAACAGCTCAGCGCGCAGGACGCCCAGTTCCTCTACACCCAGACCGCGAACAACCTCACGCATATCATGGGCGTCTATATCTACGACCCGTCGACCGCGCCGGGCGGCTTCGTGCGTTTCAAGGACATCATCCGCCACGTCGAAAGCCGCGTCCACACCTCGCCCTTGTTCAAGCGCCGCCTCCACCGTCTGCCGTTCGACATGGACCATCCCTATTGGGTCGAGGACGAGCATTTCGATATCGAGGCGCATATGAGCCACGCGCGACTGCCCGAACCCGGCGACTGGCGGCAATTCTGCATCGCCACCGCGCGCTATTTTTCCAAACCCATGGATATGAACCGCCCGCTGTGGGACATTTATATCATTGAGGGGCTCGACCGCATCCCCGGTATCCCCAAGGGCAGCTTCGCCATGCTCCACCGCGTCCACCATGCCGCGGTCGACGGCGCCTCGGGCGCGCACGCCTTTATCGCGATGAGCGACATTGATGCCAAGGGCACGCCCGCAATTGCCGAACCGCCCCCGGTCGAGGATCTCGGCGATCCGCCGTCGAGCGCCGAAACGCTGTCGCGCGCCTGGTCGGCCTCGCTGCAATCGCCGGTCAAGTTCATGAACGCGCTGATGAAGATGTCGCCCGCGATCATCTCGTCGGCGCGCAAGGCGATCGAGGGCGGGATGACCGCGGGTGTCCCCGAGACGCGCTTCAACGTCCCCGTCGGCCCCCACAAGATGTTCGACGGCACCTCCGTCGCGCTGTCCGACGTCGCCTTGGTGCGCAAGAAGGTGCCGGGCGCGACGGTCAACGACGTCGTGCTGACCACTGTCGGCGGCGCGCTGCGCAAATATCTCGCCAAGCATAAGGAATTGCCCAAGGAGAGCCTGGTCGCGGTCGCCCCGATCAACTTGCGCGGCAAGGAAAAGGGCGCCGGAAAGGCCTCGACGCCCGGCAATCAGGTGTCGGCGATGAGCGTGCCGGTCCGCACCGACATCGCCGATCCGCTCGCGCGCCTCGCGGCGATCCGCGACTATACCGTCGAAGCGAAAGAGGCCAAGGCGGGGGTCAGCGCGCGGATCATGACCGACCTGTCGCAGCATATTCCCGGCGCGACGATGGCGGCGGTAGCGCGGCTGGTGACCAGCGAGCGTTTTGCGGTGCGCGGCACCAACCTGTTTATCTCGAACGTGCCCGGCGCGCAGGTGCCGCTGTATCTTGCGGGCGCGCAGCTCGTCATGCAGCACGGCATGGCGCCGCTCGCGAACAATATGGGGTTGTTCGTCGCGACCCCCAGCTACAACGGCCGCATCGCATTTTCGATCATCTGCGAACGTGCAATCATGCCCGACATCGCCTTTTTCCGGGAATGTATCGACGAAAGTTTCGCCGAGCTGATGGCGGCAGTGCCAAAAGCCGAAAAGCCCAAAGCCGCTATGGCAACGCCGAAAGCGGCGACCAAAGCGAAACCGAAAAGGGCGGCCAAGGGAAAAAAGAAGACCCCCTTGTCGTCGCCCCCGCGCAGGCGGGGGCCGCTGGAGGTTTCCGCGGCGCCGAAGGGTAAGGCCGACAACGGCCCCCGCCTGCGCGGGGGCGACGATCGTGTCAAAACAGTTGCCAAAGGCAACGCAACCGGCAAGACTCGAAAAAAATAACCATGTCTCGCAGGAACACTGAATGCTCTTCACCCCGACGCTCAGCGCCGACCGCGATCTCGTGACCGCGTCCGACTACACCGCTTGGGCCAAGGCCGCGCGCGAGCATGACCGGAAATCGGGGCTGCAGGCATGGCGCGACGCCGACGAAAGCAAGCATTTCGACTATAAGGCGATCCGCACCCGGCTCGAAAAATTGCGCAAGCTGTCGGCGGCGGGCGACGTCAAGGGACTGCTGTTCGTGCTCAACGAGGGCATCCACGGCAACATCGACGGCATGGGTCACGAACGCCTTTACCAAAAGGCGCGTTTCGGCACGAAGGCGCTGATCGAGGATTATGTCGCCGAGGTCGTGGCTTCGCTCGACAAGATCGCCGCGGCACGCAGCATCGGCCGCGAGGAAAAGCGCGACTTTTTCCGCCGCGCCCAGCATTGCTACGGCCGCTCGGCGCTATTGCTGTCGGGATCAGGTAGCTTCCTCTTCTTCCACATCGGCGTCGTCAAAGCGCTCTGGTCCGAAGGCGTGCTCCCCGCGATCATGTCGGGCGCCAGCGGCGGTTCGATCGTCGCTGCGGTTGTCTGCACCCGCAAGGACAGCGAAATCGGGGCACTGCTCGAAAGCGAGCGCCTCGCCAATCCGGCGCGCGATCCCAAACAAAGGCGCCTCGCCTCCGACGAGGTGCGCGACCGGCTCGCCGATCTGATCCCCGACCTGACCTTTCAGGAAGCGTATGAGATCAGCGGCCGCCACCTCAACGTCTCGGTCGCCCCCGCCGAAAAGCATCAGAACGGCCGCCTCCTCAACGCGATCACCGCGCCCAATGTGCTGATCCGCGAAGCGGTGCTCGCATCCTGCGCCGTCCCTGGCGTCTTCCCGCCGGTGATGCTGATGGCGCGCGACGACAATGGCGACCGCATCCCGTACCAGCCCGACCGACGCTGGGTCGACGGGTCGGTCACCCATGACATCCCAACCAAGCGGCTCGAACGGCTGTACGGGGTCAACCACCATATCGTCAGCCAGGCGAACCCGATCGCGTTGCCCTTCGCCACCGACACGCGCAAGCAGATGGCGCCGATCGAGGCCATTCAACACGCGTCGATGGCGACCTTCAAGGCGTGGCTCAACGCCAACATGATCATCTTCCAGAAACCGCTCGAATGGGTGCCGCCGCTCAACAGCTTCGCCAATATGGCGCGGTCGGTGATCAACCAGGAATATACCGGCGATATCAACATCATCCGCCCGCCCAAATTCTGGTCGCCCGCGAAGATCCTGTCCGATCTGGGGCAGGAAGACATCGACGAGCTGATCGACACCGGCGAGCGCACCGCATGGCCCAAGGTTGAAATGGTCCGCACCCAGACCGCGATCAGCCGCGCGCTCGAAGGGATTTTGGCGCGCATCGACCGCGCGGGCGACGACGGCCCCGGCCACCGCAGCACCGCGGCGCTGAAGAAGGCGGTGCGCTGACCATGGCGGCGGGCGCGGTCATCTTGCCCGCCGGTTCCGCCGGTGCAGGCGCGCGGCTTCATGTCACCCATTGGCTGCCCGCAGGCCTGCCCAAAGCCGTCGTGCTACTCGCGCATGGCTATGCCGAACACGCCGGACGCTACGGCCATGTCGCCAAGCGGCTGACCGATGCGGGTTACGCCGTTTATGCGATCGACCATTGGGGCCACGGCCAATCGGACGGCGAGGGCGGTTATGTCCCGCGCTTCTCCGCCTTCACTGATGGCATGGCCGAACTGCTGACCTTGGTCGAGGTCAACCACGGCGACACCCCGCGCCTGCTCCTCGGCCACAGCATGGGCGGGCTGATTTCGACCCTGTTCCTGATCGGGCGCCAGCAGGCGTTCGCCGCCGCCGCGCTCTCCGGCCCCGCGATCGTCCCCGCCGCGCCGCCCTCGCGCTTCACGATTTGGATCAGTCGCTTCCTGTCGCGTTTCTTCCCGCGCCTCGGCGTGCTGTCCTTGGACGCGAACGGGGTGAGCCGCGATCCCGCGGTCGTCGCCGCCTACCTCGCCGACCCGCTCGTCTATACGGGCAAGATCGGCGCGCGGCTGGGGCGCGAGTTCATGGATGCGATGGCCGCGGCGCAGGCGGGCGCCCCCCGCATCACCCTGCCGATCCTGCTCCAGCACGGCAGCGCCGACAGCCTCGCGTCGCCCGCAGGCTCGCAATATCTGTTCGACCATGTCGCCTCGACCGACAAGACGCTCAAACTCTACCCCGGCCTGTTCCACGAAATTTACAACGAGCCGGAACAAGATGCCGTGCTGGACGATTTGATCGCCTGGTTCGACGCGCAGGTAGCGCGAAAACGGATTTAGGGCTGAGTTAGAAACCGATGAAAACCCTCCTCATCCTCCTCTTCGCGCCCATCATCGCGCTGACGTTGCTATATTTCGTCTTCCCCGGCCGCCTCGTCGCGCTCGGGCGCGCGCTGCTGCGTCGCCGCGGCGGGATGGTTCAGAAGCGCGTGATGGTCGATGGCCGCAACTGGCCCTATCTGGAGGGCGGCGATCCCGCCAAACCGCTGCTCCTGCTCGTTCACGGCTTTGCCGGCGACAAGGATAATTGGTCGATGATTGCGCCGTACCTCACGCGCGACTATCATATCATCGCCCCCGACCTGCCGGGCTTCGGCGAGAATGAGCGCAACCCCGACCTCGCCTATGACCTGCAAGCGCAAACCGCGCGGCTCAAGCAATTTGCCGACACGCTGGGTCTCGACCGCCCGCATGTCGGCGGCAACAGCATGGGCGGCTGGATCGCGCTGCGTTATGCGATCGACTATCCGGACGCGCTCGCCAGCCTGATCCTGCTCAACAACGCCGGGGTCAACGGCGCGAACGAAAGCGACCTCCAGAAACAGGCGGCCGACGAAACCTATAATCCGCTTGTCCTCGCCGGGCTCGAGGATGCCGACCGACTGGTCGCCATGGTCGTCCACAAACCGCCCTATATCCCCGCGCGGCTCAAACCCGTGCTCTACGCCGACGCGCTCAAATATCGCGATCAGCTCGACACCATCTTCTGGGTCATCGCCACCGAAGGCCGCGACCAGCCGCTCAACGACCGGCTGGGCGAGGTCAAGGTGCCGACGCTGATCATCTGGGGCCGCCACGACCGCCTGCTCGACGTCAGCTGCGTCGCCGTGCTCGAAGCGGGGATCGCGGGCAGCCAGAGCCACATCTTCGAACATGTCGGCCACGTGCCGATGATCGAGGATCCCAAGGCGACCGCGGCGGTGATGAAGGGCTTCCTTGCCAAGCACTGAAACTGCCGCCACTCTCCCCCAAAAACAGGGGAGAGACATATGCGTCTGAAGGTCGGCCTGCTCGGTGGGGGCAGCTGGGGGACGACGGTCGCGGCGGTGGTGTCGCGCAACGCGCCGATCAGCCTGTGGGCGCGCGATGCCGAAACGGTCCAGGGCATCAACCGCGACAACGAGAACCGCAAATATCTGCCCGGCATCAAGCTGCCCTCGGCGCTGCGTGCAACGCAGGACATGGCCGAAGTCGTCGCGGGCGCCGACGTCCTCATCATGGGCGTCCCCTCGCACAGCTTCCGCGCCGTGCTCGAAGAGGCACGCCAGCACCTCCGCCCATGGGTGCCGGTGATCAGCCTGACCAAAGGTCTCGAACTCTCCTCAGGCCTCCGCATGACCCAGCTGATCGAGGAAGTCCTCCCCGGCCACCCCGTCGGCGTGCTCACCGGCCCCAACCTCGCGCGCGAGATCATGACCGGGCAGGCGGCGGCGAGTGTCTTGTCGATGGAGGACGAGATTGTCGTCCGCGCGCTCCAGCCGGTGTTCCATTCGGGGCTGTTCCGCGTTTACACCAACACCGACCTGCTCGGCTGCGAACTCGGCGGGGTGCTCAAGAATATCATCGCGATCGCGGTCGGCATGGGCGACGGGCTGGGGGCAGGCGACAACACCCGCTCGGCGCTGATGACGCGCGGGCTGGCCGAGATTACCCGGCTCGGCGTCGCGATGGGTGGGCGCCCCGAAACCTTTGCCGGGCTGACCGGAATGGGCGACCTGATCGCCACCTGCACCAGCCCGTTAAGCCGCAACCGCCATGTCGGGGTCGAACTCGGCAAGGGTCGCCCGATCGACGAAATCATCGCCGGGATGAACATGGTCGCCGAGGGGGTGAAGAGCGCTCCGACCGTCATCGCGCTCGCCGAACGCTACAATCTCGCCATGCCGATCGCACGCGACGTCTATGACGTGACGCAGGGCAAACGCAGCGCGCAGGAGGTGTTTCGCGGCCTGCTCCGCTCAGCGGTCGGCGACGAAGCGCACCCCGGCTGACCCGTCGGCGCTAAATCCACCGCCAGCCGTGCCGAATCTCCGTTTAGCCGGGAAGAAAATCGCCACCTGCTTCGTTGACTCCCCTGACCGCCCGGCGACGGACGGACAATCAGGAGATGGACGATGAAAAAATGGACCACCCTTGCAGTCATTCTGGCGCTCCCCGCCACCGCCGCGGTTGCTGCCGTTCCGTATAAATCGATGCCGCCGGGCTTCGAGCCGCCGCCGATCCGCGAGCGGCCGATCGCGGGCGTCGTCAACCAGCAATGGTATAATTACAAAACCGATATTCTCGAGGCGGAAAAGGAGCTGACCAGCGACCTTCGCCGCGCGACCGACCGCGAGGACCGCTGGGATGCGTGGGACGAATGGGAAACCGAAGTCATCGACGCCGACAAGGATTATGTGAAGGAAATGCGCAAGAAAGGCTATCGCGTCGGCCGGGTAACCGTCGGCGGCTAAGTTCCCCCGGAGCAGCTTCCGGGTCGCGAGGGAAGGGCGGGCGTCATGGGGCGCTCGCCCTTTTCATATTTGCATTGCGTCCCAACCATATTTGTTTCCCCGCGAAGGCGGGGATCCATCTCCGGCCGGTTCAAAATAACGCGGTCCGGTGATAGGCTTCCGCCTTCGCGGGAGCACAATGTTAGTTAAACGCCGCCTTCCGCCAGCAACGCCTTCGCCTCGGCGCCCTGCCAATCGATCGCACCGACAACGCGCCAGATCTCGCGCCCCTCGGCATCGTAAAATATGCTCGTCGGCAATGCACTGTTGGCGGCATCGAGCAACCCGTTCTCGGGATCGAGATACGGCTGCAATGCCTTCAGCCCCGCCTTCTGGAACCACGGATCGACGACCTCGGCGCCCTGCAGGTCCTGCGCCACCGCGATCACCGCCATCCGTTCGCCGCTCTTTGTCGCCAAGGCATCGAGCGTCGGCATTTCCGCGACGCACGGCGCGCACCAGGTCGCCCATAAATTGACCAGCAGCGGCTTGCCCCCGAACGCCGCCAGCGTCACCGGGGCATCGTCAGGACCGGTGAACGCCGCGCTCGGCGCCGCTTCGCCCTTGTGGCTGCGGTCGATCACATATTCGAATTTGCCGCCGCCCTTCGCTTGCCCCGCCGAAACATTTGCTTGGCCTTGCTGCGCTTGCTCCGCGCCTGCCTTTTCCCTATCGCAGCCCGCGATGGGTCCGGCCAGTAGCAGGGTGAGGATCGCAAGATACGGACTTGGAACGCGGCGGATGGCGAATACTCCGGATAGCAACAGCATGTGGGGCGGCCGCTTTGGTGGCGGGCCTGCGGCGATCATGCAAGAGATTAACGCCTCGATCCCCGTCGACAAGCGTTTGTGGGAAGAGGATATCGCCGCCAGCCGCGCGCACGCCGCGATGCTGGGAGCAACCGGGATTATCGCCGCCGAGGACGCCGTCGTCATCGACCGCGGCCTCGCGCTGATCGCCGACGAGTTCGCCGAGCAGGGCGTGCCCGTCGACTTCAACCTCGAAGACATCCATATGACCGTCGAGGCACGGCTGAAGGAACTGGTCGGCGAGGCAGCCGGGCGCCTCCATACCGCGCGCTCGCGCAACGATCAGGTCGCCACCGACTTCCGCCTGTGGACGCGCACCGCGTGCGAGCGCATCGACGCCGGGCTCGCCGCGATGCAGGCGGCGCTGCTCGCGCGCGCCGACGAGCATGCGGACAGCATCATGCCCGGCTTCACGCACCTTCAGGTCGCGCAGCCGGTAACGCTCGGCCATCATCTGCTCGCCTATGTCGAGATGCTGGGCCGCGACCGCAGCCGTTTTGCCGACGCGCGCCGCCGCCTCAACGAATCGCCGCTCGGCGCTGCGGCGCTCGCGGGCACCGGCTTCCCGGTCGATCGCCACGCCACCGCTACCGCGCTCGGTTTCGACCGCCCGATGGCGAACAGCATCGATGCCGTTTCGGACCGCGACTTCGCGCTCGAATTTTGCGCCGCCGCGTCGATCGCCGCGATCCACCTGTCGCGCCTCGCCGAAGAAGTCGTGATCTGGGCCAGCCAGCCCTTCGGTTTCATCAGTCTGCCTGACGCCTGGTCCACGGGCAGTTCGATCATGCCGCAAAAGCGCAACCCCGACGCCGCCGAACTGGTGCGCGGGCGCGCGGGGTTGCTGCTCGGCGCGTTCCAGCGGCTCGCGGTGATCGTCAAAGGCCTGCCGCTCACCTATTCGAAGGATTTGCAGGACGACAAGGAAACCGTCTTCGGCGCCTTCGACGCGCTTGCGCTGTCGCTCGCCGCGATGACCGGCATGGTCGAAACCCTGACCTTTCGCACCGACCGGATGCGGGCGCTCGCTGCGTCGGGCTATTCGACCGCGACCGACCTGGCCGACTGGCTGGTGCGCGAAAACGGCCTGCCGTTCCGCGAGGCGCATCATGTCGTCGGCGCCTGCGTCAAGCGCGCCGAGGAACTGGGCGTCGAGCTGTCGGCGCTGCCCGCCGCCGATGCCGCCGCGATCCACGCCGCGGTCACCCCCGACGTGCTTGCGGCCTTGACCGTCGAGGCGTCGGTCGCCAGTCGCACCAGCTATGGCGGCACCGCCCCCGAACGGGTAAGGCAGGCGATCGCGGCGGCCCGCGCTGCGCTGGAAGGAACAAATTGATGGCGACGAAGCGCCTCATCATGGCAACATTGGCTGCATCGGCGCTGCTCGGCGCGTGCGGCAGCAAGGAAGATCTGAAGCCGGTGGCGGGCCAGCCCGCGCCGGTCGTCCCCGTCGGCGCCACGCGCGCCCCGACCACGGAGGAACTCACGACGCCTGACGCGCAGGCCCGCCCCGCGCGCAGCGACGAACTTCTCAAACGGTCCGAACAACGCGAACCCGATGATTTCGACTTGCCGCCTCCGGGCTGAGCCTCAGGACTAAAATAATGGATCAATTTGCCCTTCGTGACGGCGTCCTTCACGCCGAAGACATTCCGCTGCCCCGTATCGCCGAAGAAGTCGGCACCCCCGTCTATGTCTATTCGCGCGCGATGCTCGAACGCCACGCGCAGGAATTTCGCGACGGACTGAAGGACGTGCCGCGCAAGCACCTCGCCTTTGCAATCAAGAGCAACCCCAACCTCGGCGTGCTGCGCGTGCTGGCGCGGCAGGGTTATGGCGCCGACGTCGTCTCGGGCGGCGAGCTCGAACGCGCGATTGCGGCGGGCATGGCGCCCGACGACATCGTCTTTTCAGGCGTGGGCAAGACGCGTGCCGAGCTCGCGCTCGGGCTCGACCGCGGCATCGGCCAGTTCAACATCGAACATGAAGCCGAAGGCGTGGCGCTCGCCGAAATCGCGCTGGCGAAGGAAATGACCGCGCGCGCCGTGCTCCGCGTCAATCCCGACGTCGATGCGGGCACCCACGCGAAGATTTCGACCGGCAAGGCCGACAACAAGTTCGGCGTCGGCATCGACGTCGCGCCCGCCATGTTCGACCGTCTCGCCGCGCTTCCAGGCCTCCAGATGCGCGGCATCGCGGTGCATATCGGCAGCCAGCTGACCAGCCTCGCCCCGCTCGAAGCCGCGTTCGAACGCGTGGGCCGTCTCGTCGCCGACCTGCGCGCTGCGGGTCACAACATCACCCATGTCGATCTCGGCGGCGGGCTCGGCGTGTCGTACCGGCCCGAGGATAATCCGCCCAGCATGGCCGATTATGGCGCGATGGTCGCGCGGGTGACGAAGGATTGGGATGTCACGCTGATGTTCGAACCCGGCCGCGTCATCGCGGGCAACACCGGGGTGCTGCTGACCGAGGTGCTTTGGGTCAAGCCCGGCGCGACCAATCCCTTCGTCATCGTCGACGCCGCGATGAACGACCTTGCCCGTCCGGCGCTCTACGATGCCTATCATGACTTTGTCGCGGTGAAGCCGACCGGCGCCAAGATGACCGCCTCGATCGTCGGCCCGGTGTGCGAAACCGGCGACACCTTCGCGCGCGACCGCGTGACCGACGCGGTCGAACCCGGCGACCTCGCGGTGTTCCGCACCGCGGGCGCCTATGGCGCGACGATGGCGTCGACCTACAACAGCCGCAGCCTCGTCCCCGAGGTGCTGGTGGACGGCGACCGCTACATCAAGGTCGCCGACCGCATCGCCGCCAGCACGATCATGGCCGCCGAGCGGGTGCCGGACTGGATTGATTGATACAGCCTGGTTGCGTGAATACGCAGCGACGCTATCTTTTCCTCGTCACCCCGGACTTGATCCGGGGTCCATGGCCCAACGGCGCGACAGGGGTCATGGATGCCGGATCAAGTCCGGCATGACGAGAAAAAGGGCAAATTCATGCACCAACTCCCGATCTTCCTGAACCTCACCGGCCGCACCGTCGTGCTGGTGGGCGAGGGGGAGGCGGCCGCCGCCAAGGCCCGCCTGATCGAGCGCGCCGGCGGGCGCATCGTTCCGGCGTGGGAACAAGGCGCGACCATCGCCTTCGTCGCGCTGGACGACGAAGCCGAAGCGCGCGCCGCCGCGACCGAACTCCGCGCCCGCGGCCTGCTCGTCAACGTCGTCGACCGCCCCGACCTCTGCGATTTCACCACCCCCGCGATCGTCGACCGCGCGCCGGTCACCATCGCCATCGGCACCGGCGGCGCGTCGGCGGGGCTCGCGAAAGCCGTCCGCCAACGCATCGAAGCCTTGCTCCCCGCTCGTCTCGGCGCGCTCGCATCGGCGCTCCACGCCGCGCGCGACGCGATGAAGGCGCGCTGGCCGACTCCCGCCGACCGCCGCCGCGCCATCGACGCCGCGTTGGCCAGCGGCGGCGCGCTCGACCCGCTCGATGCGGGCGCCCCCGACCGCGTGAGCGACTGGCTCACCGCCGACAGCAAAGTCCCCGCGTCGCGCCTCGAAACGATCCACCTGACCAGCCCCGATCCCGACGATCTCACCCTCCGCGCCGCGCGCTTGCTGGGCGAGGCCGACCACATCTTCCACCCCGCGCATATCTCCCCCGCGATCCTGACCCGCGCCCGCGCCGATGCGGTCCGGCATGTGGTCGATGCACCGCCGCGCGATGCTCCGGCGGGTCTGTCACTGTGGCTTACAATGTCGGACGACCGCTAGCGATTAGTTGAGAGATCCTCCCCGCTTGCGGGGAGGGGGACCACCGAAGGTGGTGGAGGGGGCTGGCGGCCTGACGCAAGGTTTTTTGTGGGAACGCGAACCCCCTCCGTCAGCCCTGCGGGCTGCCACCTCCCCACAAGTGGGGAGGATCGGCACCGTCCGCTCCCCACCTCAAAGCCACCCATCCCCATTACCCCCCGCATAATTGCGCGCGTGATCCCCGCCGCTAACCCACATCCCGTAACCACAGAAAGGCCGCACATGCCCCAGATCATCCCCGACGCCCCGCCCTCGCGCCCGTGGTCGGTCGAGGGGTTCGAGCTGTTCTGGTCGCGCGGCCGCGATCCGCGGATGGTTGCGCCGGTGGTCTGGCCCGATGTGGTCGGCCAATGGCCCGCCGCCACAGCCCCCGTCGTCGGCCGCGCCGCCTATCTGGGTGCGATCGCCAATTTCCTCGCCTCCCTCGGCGACTTCACCGTCGAGGTCACCGACCATGCCATCAATGGCGACACCGCCTTTGTCCGCTGGATCGTCCGCGGTGACTTCGCGGTCGGCCCCGACCATATCGTCGGCGTCGATCGACTGCTGCTCAAGGACGGCTATGTGATCGAAAACCACATCCACTCGGACCACCCGATCTTCGCCGAACTGGCAAAGACGCACGCGCTCGGCTGACCGGTCAGGGCGCAATCGCCAGCCCGTCGCCCTGCTTCCCCGCCGCGATCCGGCGCAGCACCTTGCCGCTCGCCACATCGATCTCGGCGACCTTGTCGACCCCCGTCTCCGCCGCATAGAGCCGCTTCGAATCGGCGCTGAACAGCAAGGTCACCTGCCGCGACGCGTCGCCCTCCGACACCGCGATCGTCTTCACCGGCGCGCGCGTTTCGGCGTCGAACAGGCTGATCGTGCCCTTGCCGATATTGCTCGTCGCGATCAGCCTGCCGTCGGGACTCGCCAGCACCCGGATCGCGACCGGATCGACTGCCAGCTCGACGACCTTCGCGCCGCTTGCGGTATCCCACACCGTCACCCGCGGCGCATCAAGATCGCCGACCCACAGCTCGCGCCCGCCCTTCGCCAGCGCCAGCCCCTCGGGCTTGCCGCCGATCACCAGGTCGCGCAGCTTGGTCCCCGCATTCAGGTCGAGCACGCTCACCGTCCCCGACCCGATGTTGGCGGTATAGGCGGTGCGGTTGTCGGGTGCGACGACGACCATGTGCGTCCCCTTCTGCCCCGTCGCGATCGACGTCACCGTCCCGTCGGGCGCCACCACCGCGACCGACTCGCTGCCCTCGGCCGTCGCGACCAGCCGCCCGTCGGCCAGCCAGAGCAGCCCGTGCGGCCGCTGGTTGGGGCTGAGGTCGATGGTCTTCACCTTCGTCCGCGCCGCGACGTCGAACACGTCGATCGTCGTCCCGCCATAGGCGACCACCGCCGCTTGGCTGCCGTCGGGCGACACCGCGATCTCGTGCGGCATCTTGCCCGTCGGCAGCCGCGCCAGCTCCGCGCCCGACGCCAGCGCGACCAAGCTCAACGTATCCTCGCCCTTGTTGCCGATCAGCAGCGTTTCGGCAGCAACCGGCGCCGACAGCAGCAGGGCAAGGGTGGTGGCAAGGGTAAGGCGCATGACAATCTCCCGGTTCGTTTCCGCCATCCTATGCCGCCCCGCCGCCGGGGCAAGCCGCCTTCGACCAGCGACGTTACGACAAGTTAACTGGCGCCCCACGCACCACCACCTAGCCTCGACCCCCGGCGGCAGGTCGCGCCGCCGGTCACCACAGGAGAAACATATGGGTCTGCCAGCCATCGACATCGACGCGCTGCCGCTGCTCGACACCGCGGTCGGGCTGTTCGGCTCGCTCGTCAACGAAAGCATATCGTCTGGGCCGTCGGTTTTCGAGATCGCGGTCACCATCGCGCTGATCATTCACGACTGACCGGGTGGCGGGCAGGGGCGGGGGCTTCGTCACCCGCCCTGTCCCGCCCATCGCTCTTCCTCTCCCGCCAAGATGCCCGCCAGCCCGTCGCGCCACGACCATTTCCCCCGCGCCGACACCGCGCGCCGCACGGCGATCCGCGCCGCGGTGAGCGACTTGGGCGCCGCATGGACCGCCGCCGACACCGCCCCCGATGGCTTGCTCACCGCCATCGACGCACAGGCCAACGCCAGCCCCGACGCCGCCATCGCCGCGCTCCTCCCCTGGCTCACTGACCCACGCTGGCTCACCACCCGCCTCGCCAGCGCTCTCGCGCTGCTCCGCACCGACCTCTTCGCGCGCCCGCCGCTCCGTCCGGTCGGCGGCGCAGACGGCGCCCCCGGCGGGCTTGTCCTCGCCGAACGCGGCGCCGTCCGCCTGACCCTTCGCCTCTGGCCCTTCGCCACCGACACAGCCGCGCCCGCAATTTTTGTGCCCGGCCGCGCCGCGCTCCACATCCTCGCCAGCGGCGGCGCGCAGCTGTGCCTCCACCAGGTCGCGGTCACCCCCGCCGAGAAAGCCGGCGCCTTCACCGCGCGCACCGCCGCGCCGTGCGACACCGCCCCGCCACGCCTGCTCCGAACCGGCGAAATGCTCTACCTCGACACCGCGCGCGAAGGGTTCACCCTCATCCCCGGCGCGCGCGACACGCTCCTCCTCGAACTCACCGTCCAGCCGCCGTCGCGCCTGCCGATCCGCAGCTACGACCCCGCCACCGGCGCGCTGCTCCACGTCAGCGCGTCCAGCTGCGACAGCAGCTTTCGCGCGATGGCGCTGACCCTGCTCCGCCACCTCGGCCGCGCCGACGCCGCGCCGCTGTTCGAGGCCGAAACCCACAGCAGCGATTTCGCCGCGCGCTGGCACGCCATGCGCGAACTGATCGCGCTAAACCCCGCCGCCGCCCGCGCCCCACTCGCCGCAATGGCGGCTGACGACCCCCACCCCGAAGTGCGCGCCGCCGCAAAAGCCACGCTGGCGTTATACAGCCCGGGGCAGGCGACCCGCAAAGTGACCTCTACAGGACATCCGATTCCCCGAGCGCAGACGAGGGGCTCGTTCGAGCGTAGCGAGAACCGCGGGTGCACACGCCTCGACTTCGCTCGGCAGAGCCCCTCGTCTGCGCTCGGGGAATCGGGGTGATCTCAAACCGTTCACGCCACCGCACACAGGAAACCCCATGCCCCGCCCGATAACGCCACCCCCCGGTCCACCGCTCACCCTGACCGAAGTCACCGCCCAGCTCGACCAGCACGGCGTCGACCTCACCGACGAGGCCAGCATCCACCGCTGCGCCGCCCTCCTCGCCGGCCTCCAACGCAATCGCAGCTTCCTCGCCGACCACCTCATCGCCGCGCTCCAATCCGGCACCGACGACCCACAACCCGCCAACCGCTATTCGGCGCAGGTCATCCTCCTCCACCGCAGCCCGCGCGGCTGGTACCTGCGCGCCAATATCTGGCCCGCCGCGACCGACGCCGCTTATGCGAGCAGCGGCGCCGCCGCCTTCTCCTACGGCGTCGCGCACGACCATAATTTCAACTTCCTCACCATCGGCTATTTCGGCCCCGGCTATGTCAGCGACCATTGGGAGGTCGATCCCGAAGCCATCGACGGCCGCCACGCCGAGCCGCTGGACCTGACCTTCACCGGCCGCAGCACGCTGGGCGAAGGCCAGATGCTCCTCTACCGCGCCCACCGCGACCTCCACTGCCAGCTGCCCCCCGCCAGCCTGTCGGTCAGCCTGAACATCATGGACGAGGGCGACCATGTCCCCTGGCGCGACCAATATATCGTCGACCTGGGCCGCGAAGCGGGCGAGCGCGCGGGACAGCGCACCCCCACCATCGCCCGCCGCCCCACCCTGACCAGCGGCGAACTGCTCCTCCGCTGCGCCGTCCACCTCAGCGCCGAGGCGCAAGGCATCGCCAACCATATCGCCCAAATCCACCCCGTCCCGAGAGTCCGCGCGAACGCCATCGCCGCACTGGCGGCGGTGGCAGAGGGCGAGGGCAGGGCGGCGGTGCTGGCGCGGGGGATGCGGGACCGCGATGCGCGGGTCAGGGATGATTGCGCGCGGTGGCTGGCAATTTAACCGCGGCCCCTGTTGCGCCCTGACACCGCATCCGCCAAGGATGCGTTCCACAGCGTCGCGGGAGGAGTAAAGCGTGCCCACGCTCGATTTCAAGGGAAAACCGTTTGTCTATTCGCACCATCTATCGGTGCCCTTCCGCGAGCTGGTCGTCGATGCGGGCAAGAGCGTGGCGGCGGACGGACAGGCGCTGGGCCTCGACGGCAACCTAATTATCCACGGCGACAATCTGGAAGCGCTCAAGGCGCTGCTCCCGCGTTACGCGGGCAAGGTCGACGTTATCTATATCGATCCGCCGTACAACACCGGCAACGAAGGCTGGGCCTATAACGACAATGTGAACGCGCCGCAGCTCAAGGCATGGCTCGGCAAGACTGTCGATGCCGACGATATGGAGCGGCACGATAAATGGCTGTGCATGATGTGGCCGCGATTGCAGCTGTTGCGGGAACTGCTGGCCGAAGATGGTATGATTTACGTTTCCATCGACGACTATGAGGGGCATCGTCTTGAACAGATCATGGATGATATTTTTGGCTTGGAGAATAATCTCGGTACATTTATCGTTCAGTTGAATCCTAAAGGGCGGCACCTCGATAGCTTTATTGCCAAAACACATGAGTATGTTTTGGCATTCGCGAAGGACGTTCAGGCGACCAACATTGGAGGAATTGTAAAATCCGACGATATGTTGGCGGAATATAACCTGAAAGATGATAGCGGACTTTACCGTCTTATTGAGCTACGTAACCGTAATTCGGCATTTAACCCTATCACGCGTCCGACGCTGTATTTCCCATTGTACGTCGATCCCGAAAATGGGACGGTCGCACTAGAGGCTGACGATCGACATCGAGAAGAAGCGTTGCCTCATGACAGCCAAGACCAGCCAACTTGCTGGACTTGGAGTAAACCAAAGGTGCTCAACGACGGCAAATTGCTCTTTGGTCGGCAGGCCTCCACCGGGAAGTGGCGCGTTTTTCGCAGGGACTATCTTAACAAGGATGGGCGGCAATCGACGACGAAACCCAAAACAATTTGGACCGACGCCGAATTGAACATGGATGCGTCGCGCAAAGCGGTGACCGAGATCATGGGTAAAGGGGGATTCGATTTTCCGAAGCCCGTGCCCCTTGTGAGTCGTTTCATCTCCCTAGCACCGTCGGAAAACGCCCTCATTCTCGACTCCTTCGCCGGCTCGGGCACCACCGCGCACGCCGTTCTCGCGCTCAACAAGGCTGACGGCGGCAACCGCAAATTCATTCTCGTCGAGACCGAGGATTATGCCGACACGCTGACCGCCGAGCGCGTCCGCCGCGTGATCAGGGGCGTGCCGGGCGCCAAGGATGATGCGCTCAAAGAAGGGCTGGGCGGCGACTTCACCTATTGCGAGCTTGGCGAGCCGATGGACATGGAACGCTTCTTTGCCGAGGACGGCAAGGCGCCGTCGTGGGATCAGGTCGCGCGCTATGTCGCCTATACTGCGACCGGCGAAACGCTTGCACCTGCCGCCGATGCGGGCGGAGAGGGGGGCGACGGTTTTGCCGGCCATGCCGGCCCCTACCGCCTCCACCTCCTCTATCGCGCCGATCCCAAATGGATGCGCTCGAACGACGCGATGCTCGACCTCACCACCGCCGAACGCATCGCTGAGCCGCAAAGGCGGACGGGGAAAAGCCCGTGCTGATATTCGCCGCAGGCAAGCTGATGGGCCAGCGCGCGCTGACCGATCTCGGCATCACCTTCTGCCAATTGCCCTATTCGGTGCATCGCATATTGGGCGACGGGACCGAGGGCGTGGCGGGCGTCGATGCGGCTTAAGGCGTATCAGCTTGAAACGCTGGGCAAGCTCGACGCCTTCGTCGCGCTGCTTGCGGCGGAGCGTGCGAACCTTGCCGCGACCGTCGCGGCACTGGCCAATGTCCCCGAACCAACGCGGACCGAGCTTGTATCGAAGCTCGACGATCCCGCCGTGTCGGCATGGAAAAAGGCGCAGGAACAGGATGTCGCCGTCTCGCCCGACCCATGGCGCGACCTGCCCGACGGGCACGGCGCGCAGGTGCCGCACGTCTGTCTCAATCTGCCCACCGGGTCAGGCAAAACGCTGATTGCCGGCCACGCTGTCGGCCGCATCCTGTCGGGGCTCGACGGGGCGATGACTGGCTTCGTCCTCTGGGTCATGCCGTCCGACGCGATCTACAAACAGACGCGCGCGCAGCTCCGCGACCGCGGCAGCGCGGTGCGACAGGCGCTAGAGGTCGCGAGCGGCGGGCGGGTCAAGCTCGCGGAAAAGGCGAACGACTTTACCCGCGCCGACGTCGAACATGGCCTTGTCGTCATGACGCTGATGCTCCAGTCGGCGGGGCGTCGTGACAAGGAGGTGTTGAAGGTGTTCCGCGACAGCGGCAACTACGCGACCTTCTATCCCGACGCCGACGATCTGACTGCGACGCAGGTCTTGCTTGCGCGCATTCCGAATCTCGAGACCAACGACCTTGCCGACGGCACGCCCGGTTCGGTGCGGCAGAGCCTCGGCAACACGCTTCGGCTCGTTCGCCCGCTGATCATTCTCGACGAAGGTCACCGTGCGTATAGTGAGACAGCGCGCAAGACGCTCGGCGATATGAACCCGCGCTTCCTGCTCGAACTGACCGCGACGCCCGACCGCGAACAGTCGAACATTCTCGTCAAGGTCGGTGGACGGCGGCTGCGCGAAGCCGAAATGATCAAGCTGCCGATCCAGCTTGTCTCCGACGAAAAGGCGCAGTGGAAAGACACTCTCAAGGCCGCGCTCGACAAGCGCGCCGATTTGGAGGCACAGGCGCGCGAATATCACGACCGCACCGATCGCTTCATCCGCCCGATCCTGCTCGTCCGGGTCGAACGCACCGGCAAGGATCAGCGCGATGGCGCCCATATCCATACCGAAGATGTGCGGCAGGAACTGCTTGCGTTGCCCGGTGTCCAGCCCGACTGGATCAAGGTCCAGACCGCGAGCGAAAAGGAACTCGACGACACGCTGATGGACGAAACCAGTCAGGTTCGCGTCATCATCACCAAGGATGCGCTGCGCGAGGGCTGGGATTGTCCCTTCGCTTACGTGCTTGCGCTGCTGTCGAAGACGCAGGCAAAGACCGCGCTCACACAGATGATTGGGCGCGTGCTGCGTCAGCCGGGCGCGAAGCGCACCGGCGTCGACGATCTCGACAGCGCATGGGTCTTCTGCTCGGACCTGTCGGTCAAGGATGCCGTCGAGGGCGTCCGGAAGGGACTCGACGAAGAAGGGATGGGCGACATCCGGTCCTCGGTCCGTACCGGCGGCGAGGTGGTCGCCGAAATCCGCCGCGCCGAACGGCGCGAGGCTCTCAAGGGCGAGCGCATCCTCGTGCCGACCGTCACCCACGATGATGGCAAGGGTGGCCGCCGTCCGCTCGACTTCGACGCTGACATTCTGGGCGCGCTTGACTGGGAGGCCCTGCACTATGAAGGCGGAGCGGCGCTCGACCTCGACGCGGCGGGGGCGCGGCGCGCGCGGGCCAGCTTTGATTATGGTGCGGCCGAGACGATCGAACGCCATGGTGCCGTCGTGCGCGAGGAACTTGCCAATGTGATCGACCGGCCCGACCTTGCGCGGCGCCTGCTTGGGCTCATTCCTAATCCGTGGATCGGTGTTCGTCTCGTCGAAGAAGGCCTCGCGGCGCTTCGTGTGCGTGGCATTTCCGACGAGGAGATTGCGAAGGGCAGACTGGATTTACTCAATTCAATGCGAACCGAGCTGGAAAGCAAAGTCGACGCGCTGTCGCGCGCGGTGTTTGAAACGAAGCTTGCCGACGGCATGATCGCTTTCAAGTTGACCGGCACCAAGGCCGATTGGGACATGCCGCAATGGGAGGAAGTCGAGTTTCGGCCGGGTCATGATTTGTGGCAGCGCAACGACGACGATCATGATTTGCAACGCAGCCTGTTCGTCGATGCGGTCAAGCAAGGCGATCTCAACGGCTTTGAGCGCGACGTTGCGCTCTACCTCGATGGTAGCCACGCCATCGCGTGGTGGTGGCGTCTTGCCTCACGCGGCGCATGGGGGGTGCAGGGGTGGCGCCGACACAAGGTCTATCCGGATTTTCTGCTGCGACTCGACGGTGACGGTCAGCGGTTGATGGTGCTCGAAACCAAGGGCAAGCAACTCGACAATCTCGACACGGCTTTCAAGCGCGATTTGATGGAATTGATTGAAGCGGCTTATACAAAACCGGCGCCCGGTGAGGTGGATCTGTATGACGATGCAGCCGATAGCGTCCGTTTCCGAATGCTGATGCAGGACGCCGACTGGAAAACGAGATTAGGGCAGGCGACCGCTTGAACAAAAACCGCTTTCCTACATTATCCCCCCATGCCAGCCTCGCGGTCTGGCTCTTTGACTCGTCCGAACCCGCTGCTTCTCCGCGCGCCAAACATCGCGGCCGCGTGCGACCTTTGCGATGTTTCGCCCGCGCGCATTGTGGGTGACCGTTGCGACCTTTGATCACTTAAAGCCTCAAATGCCCCAAAACCGACCCGCGCATGCGGGGCTTTTGTGGCTTTAAGAGCCTGCTGACAGCGCGCATTTCCCCTGCTAACGCGCCCGCATGACCACGCCCATGTCCCACATCCGTAACTTCTCCATCATCGCGCATATCGATCATGGCAAATCGACGCTCGCCGACCGCTTGATCCAGTTCACCGGCGGCCTCACCGCGCGCGAGATGTCGGCGCAGGTGCTCGACAATATGGATATCGAAAAGGAACGCGGGATCACCATCAAGGCGCAGACGGTGCGCCTGAAATATAAAGCGCATGATGGCGAGACCTATGAGCTCAACCTGATGGACACGCCGGGGCATGTCGATTTCGCCTATGAAGTGTCGCGGTCGCTCGCGGCGTGCGAGGGCGCGTTGCTCGTCGTCGACGCGGCGCAGGGGGTCGAGGCGCAGACGCTGGCGAACGTCTATCAATCGATCGAGCACGACCATGAAATCGTGCCGGTGATCAACAAGATCGACCTGCCCGCCGCCGACATCGACAAGGTGAAGGCCGAGATCGAGGATATCATCGGACTGCCCGCCGACAACGCCGTGCTCGCGTCGGCCAAATCGGGGATCGGGATCGAGGAAGCGCTCGAGGCGATCGTCACGCGCATCCCGCCGCCGAAGGGCGATGCGAATGCGCCGCTGACCGCGATGCTCGTCGACAGCTGGTACGACCCCTATCTCGGCGTCGTCATCCTGATCCGCGTCATCGACGGGGTGCTGAAAAAAGGCCAGCAGATCAAGTTCATGCAGGCGGGCACCACCCACCTGATCGACCGCGTCGGCTGTTTCACGCCGAAGATCGAGCAGCTCGCCGAGCTTGGCCCCGGCGAAATCGGCTTCATCACCGCGCAGATCAAGGACGTCGCGCAGGCGCGCGTCGGCGACACCGTCACCGACGCGAAGAAGCCCGCCGCGGCGGCGCTGCCGGGGTTCAAGGAAGTCCAGCCGGTGGTGTTCTGCGGCATGTTCCCGACCGACGCGAACGACTTCGAGAAATTGCGCGAGAGCATCCAGAAGCTGCGCCTCAACGATGCGTCGTTCAGCTTCGAGATGGAGAGCAGCGCGGCGCTCGGTTTCGGTTTCCGCTGCGGCTTCCTCGGCCTGCTGCATCTGGAGATCATCCAGGAGCGGTTGACCCGCGAATATGACCTCGACCTGATCACCACCGCGCCGTCGGTGGTGTACAAGTTGAAGCTGGGTCACACCAAGAATGAGGCGGCGAAGGAGATCGAGCTCCACAATCCCGCCGACATGCCCGATCCCAACCGCATCGACGAGATCGAGGAGCCGTGGATCGAGGCGGTGATCTATGTCCCCGACGAATATCTGGGCAGTATCCTGAAGCTGTGTCAGGACCGCCGCGGGGTGCAGAAAAACCTGACTTACGTGGGCGGCCGCGCCCAGATCACCTACGAACTGCCGCTCAATGAGGTCGTGTTCGATTTTTATGACCGGCTGAAGAGCATCAGCCGCGGCTACGCCAGCTTCGACTATCACCAGATCGGCCACCGCCCCGGCGACCTCGTCAAGATGAGCATCCTCGTCAACAACGAGCCGGTCGACGCGCTGAGCATGATCGTCCACCGCGGCACCGCCGAAACCCGCGGGCGCGGCATGTGCGAGCGGCTCAAAGATCTGATCCCGCGCCACATGTTCAAGATCCCGATCCAGGCCGCGATCGGCGGGAAAGTGATCGCCCGCGAAACCATCGCCGCGCTGCGCAAGGACGTCACCGCCAAATGCTATGGCGGCGACGCGACCCGCAAGAAGAAGCTCCTCGAAAAGCAGAAAGAGGGCAAGAAGCGGATGCGTGAATATGGCAATGTCAACATCCCGCAGGAGGCGTTCATCGCCGCGCTGCGGATGGGCGACGACGCCTGATCGAGGTGGTGAAAGCGGGTGCCGTGGGGCTGGCGCTGCTGCTCGCGGCCTGCGTTCCCGCATCGGCAGAGCGTGGCAGCACGGAGGGCGCGGTGAGCGACAAGCCGATCATGACCTGGCCCGACCTCCTGACCCGCCCCAAGCCGGTCGCCGATGCGACGATCCGCTATGGCGAGGATCCGCTCCAGATCGTCGATGTCTGGGTGCCAAAGGGGCAGGGGCCGCACCCGGCGGTGATCATGATCCACGGCGGCTGCTGGCAAACTGCCGTCGCCGAGCGGGACATCATGAACTGGATCGCGGACGATCTGCGGTCGCACGGGGTCGGGGTGTGGAACATCGAATATCGCGGCGTCGACCGCGGCGGCGGGATGCCGGGAACCTATGAAGACGTCGCCCGCGCCGCCGACCTGTTCATGGTCGAGGGCGCGAAGCACGGGCTCGACACCGGCGGCACCCGGATTGCGATCGGGCATAGCGCAGGCGGCCATCTGGCGCTGTGGCTGGCGCGGCGTCCGGCGCTGGCGGCGGGCGATGCGCTGCGCGGCGCGAACCCGATCCGCATCGACCTTGCGATCAGCCAAGGCGGCTTGCCCGACCTGCGCGCCGGGGCGGCGAGCAGCGGCCACGCGTGCGGTGCCGAAGCCCCCGCCGCGATGGCGCGCGGCGACTATGCGCGCACCTCGCCCCCCGAAATGCCGGTCAGCACCGCGCGCGAAATCCAGTTCAACAATGACCGCGACCATGTGACCCCGCCCGCAACGGGGACCGCCTACAGCGCGGCGATGGCCAAGCGCGGCGTCACGGTGCCGATGGAAGTGACGTCGGGCGAGGGCCATGTCGAATTGATTGCGCCGGATAGCGTCAGCTGGGACAAGCAGCGCGCCGCGATCCTGGCGGCGCTGGGACGCGAAGGCAAAGCGCCATGATGACGCTCGCCGAGGCCGAGATGCTCGACGCGCGCGATCCGCTGGGGGCGCTGCGCGACCGCTTCATTCGGCCGCCCGGGCTGATCTATCTTGACGGCAATTCGCTCGGCATGTTGCCGCAAGCGAGCGCCGAGGCGGCCGCCGACATGGTCAGCCATCAATGGGGCGAGCGGCTGATCCGCAGCTGGAACGAAGGCTGGATCGACGCCCCGACGCGGATCGGCAGCAAGATTGCACCGCTGATCGGTGCGAACGCGGGCGAGGTCATCGCGGCGGATTCGACCAGCGTCAATCTGTTCAAGCTGCTCGTCGCCGCCTTGCGTCGCGATCCGGCGCGTCGGGTCGTGGTCAGCGAAGCGGGCAATTTCCCGACCGACCTGCATATCGCGGCGGGCGCGGTGGGCTGTGTCCCCGGGGCAAAGCTGCGCGTCGTGCCGCGCGGCGAGCTCGCCGATGCGCTGGGCGACGATACCGCCGTGCTGCTGCTCACCCATGTCCATTACAAGACCGGCGCACGTTTCGACATGGCGCGGTGGACCGCCAACGCGCATGCCGTCGGCGCGCTCATGCTTTGGGATCTCAGTCACAGCGCGGGCGCGGTGGCGGTTGATCTCAATGGCGCCAACGTCGATCTGGCGGTGGGCTGCGGCTATAAATATCTGAACGGCGGGCCGGGAGCGCCCGCCTACCTGTTCGTCGCCGAAAGCTGGCAGGCGGCGCTCGGTAATCCGCTGTCGGGATGGATGGGCCATGCCGCACCCTTTGCCTTTACCGACAATTATGTCGCGGCGACAGGAATGAAGCGCTGGCTGACCGGAACGCCGCCGGTTCTGGGCCTCGGTGCGCTGGAGGCGGCGCTCGGGCTGTGGGACGGCATCGACATGGCGACGGTCGAAGCCAAATCGGCCACCTTGTTCGACATGTTGCTGGCCGCAGGCGAGGCTGCCGGCCTGGAATGCGTCACGCCGCGCGATTCCGCTAGGCGCGGCAGCCACATCAGTTTTCGTCACGATGACGCCTACGCCATCACGCAGGCGCTGATCGCGCGCGGGGTCGTCGGCGATTTTCGCGAGCCCGATGTCCTGCGGCTAGGGCTCACCCCATTGACCTTGAGCCATGTCGATGTCTGGCACGCCGGGCGTCTGCTCGGCGAGGTGATGGCCAGCGGCGAATGGCGGCGCCCCGAATTTAGCGTGCGTGCCGCGGTGACCTGACCCTAGATTTCGATGACGACCCGGACCTTGGACGGGACGGTGCCCGCGGCGCGGGCGATTTCGATACGCGACCGCGCGACCATATCGGCCAGATTTGGTCGTCTTGGTCCACCATCGCCGGCCAGCAGCTGTGCCGTCGATATGCCGAACAGCTCCGACAGATCGTCGAGGCGTGCCGATTTCGGCCGCGACCGGTCCTGTTCCCAATGGCAGATGGCGGTGATGCTGATGCCCAGATGATCGGCGACATCGGTCTTGCTGAGCCCCTGACCACGCCGCAGCCGCGCGAGTCGCGCGCCGAAGGTTTCGCCGGCGAGCGGCGCGCCGATGTCGGGTTCGATGGACTTGTGAATCACGAAAAATCGACCTCGCGGGGTGGGTTTGCGAGCCACCGTCATAGAAGTGCAAAAAATCAGCCGCTTTCAACATCTCACCGAAGGCCGCTCGGCCCGCCCGATATTTGCCAGCGGCAGCCGCTGCCTATATTGTATCACGCTCGGGGAGACCGCGATGACTGCGACGAATGGACAGGATTCGGGGATGCCGGGCACGCTCGACAATATCGTCGTGAACAGCGCCTTGAACGACGGAACCCTGGTGTGTCTGCGCACGATCACGCCGGACGATGAACAGCTGCTTCGCGACGGGATCGCCAAATTGTCGGCGGAATCGCGATACCTCCGCTTTTTTTCGCCTACCCCCCAGCTTCCGGATGCGGTGATCGAAAGGCTGGTCGATGTTGATGGTCACGACCATATCGCCTGGGGTGCGATTTGTGCCGAATGCAGCGGTCAACCCGCGATCGGCGCCGTTCATGCGGTGCGGCATCGCGGCGGCGGCCGCGTCGGCGAGTTTTCGGTGGCAGTGATCGACGAGTTTCAGGGCCGCGGTCTCGCCCGGATGATGACCGCGGCGCTGCTGGTTCATTGTCTCGTCGAAGGCCTGACGACGCTCGACATCCATATTCTGTCCGAAAATGCCGCGGCCAAACGGCTCGTCAAATCGCTCGATGCCGAGTGGACCGGCGAGTCCGCGGGTGTCGCCGAATACCGGCTCGACGTCGCGGCAGGACTTGCTGCGCTGCGCGCCGATCCGGATGCACCCGGGGTGCAGGATGTCTTGCGGACGCTTGGCGCGACCTTGTGACGCACCCATGCGCGTTGGATAGTCCCTCCCGCCGCCGGGGGTCGCGACCGGCGACGGGAGGGTTATCGGGATGACAGGCACAGGCTCGTCATCCGCGTCGCTGGTTTAGCGGCGACGTCATGACGGTGCGGTGACGGCGGTCACAATTTTCGTTCCGCAAAGAAAAAGGCGCCGGACCTGCGTCCGGCGCCTTTCGTAAACTCGAGCGGCAGAATTACTTCGTCTGCGTGTCGCCGACGCCGGTTTCCGACGGGGCGATTTCGCCGTTGTCGTCCATGGCATTGGCTTTTTCTTCGCCCATTTCCTCGACAACGTCAGCCTTGTCTTCCATGGCTTCCTTTGCCGGACCTTCGGGCATGGCGTCGGCTTGCGCGTCGATTGCTTCGGCCTGAGCTTCGGCCTGGTCTTCGACCTTGTCGGCTTCCGGGCTCTGGCAGGCGCCGAGGGCAAGTGCCGACGAGGCGGCGAGGGTGATGAAAATCTTACGCATATTGAGTGACTCCCAAAGTTGACTCCGGGGCTTAACGCGGGATGAACGCGAGGGTTGCAATAAATTTGGCAAATGATGGAATGGCGACGATAATTTCGTTGCACACCGTCGTCCGGGCCAAAAAAAAAAGGGCGCCGAAGCGCCCTCCTAATGTCATCGGTGCCGACCGTTATCAAAAGCGCTGCTGGCGCTCGTACAGGTCGCGATAATGCTGGATGCGCGTCACGCGCAGCCCCGGCATGCCGCTGCGATCGATCGATCGCTGCCAGCTGGCGAATTCTTCGAGCGTCAGGCTGTACCGTTCGCAGGCTTCGTCGACGCTGAGCAGGCCGCCGTTCACCGCAGCGACCACCTCGGCCTTGCGACGCACGACCCAGCGCGTCGTCGACGGCGGGGGCAGCGAATCCAGCGTGAGCGGTTCGCCCAAGGGGCCGATGACCTGCGCCGGGCGGATTTTCTGGTTCTCGATCATAATCATTCCATGGTTTCGTCGTCGGGGGGGAAGTGATCCGACGCGATCGTCTCTAAATCAGAGGGGTTCAACATCGGCTGAAATCCTCTGGTAAACGCCGTATTCATAGTTTCGGGCGAACCGTTCGACACGTCCGACAGGTCGAGAAAACGAACGACGCGCTGGTCATTTTGTTCCGGATGGCTGTGCCCGCGACCGAACATCCGGCACAGCGCATTAACGGTCGCGATGTGCGTCCGGCGAGTCGTATGCGCGCGGAGCAGGCGGACCGTCGGCTGCACCGTCTGCCGTGCAGCGGCGACCGCCAGCAGCACGTCGAAGCCGGGCTCCGACAGTCTGGCGGCACCGGCAAGGCGCGGATATTCGGACGGGGCGAAGTTCATTTGTCCTGTTTAACGCCGACCGCCTAAGGTCGCGTAAATGCCCATTTCATGCCTTGTTAGCGAAACTTAACCCGCGTCAATATCTTGACGCGCGCGGCGGAAATGCTGGTATTTTGGTGATGGCGTCACTAGATGGCGCGCATCATGGCGACGCTGACATCTCCTGCCGCGCTGGCGCGGGCCGACTTTCAGTTGGCGATGCCGCTGAAGGACCGGCGAATCGTCGTTGCCATGTCGGGCGGGGTCGACTCGAGCGTTGTCGCCGCGCTGGCCGCGCGATCGGGCGCCGAAGTCATTGGCGTGACGCTCCAGCTGTATGACCATGGCGCGAAGGCCAAACGTGTCGGCGCCTGCTGCGCCGGGCAGGATATTCGCGATGCGCGCGCGGTCGCCGACCGGCTCGGTTTCGCCCATCACGTCTACGATCATGAAAGCCGCTTTCGCGACACGGTGATCGACCAGTTTGCCGACGAGTATCTGAGCGGCCGCACGCCGATCCCGTGCGTGCGCTGTAACATGGGGGTGAAATTCACCGACCTGTTTACGCTCGCGAAGGAGCTGGGCGCCGACTGTCTGGCAACGGGCCATTATGTCCGGCGTATGACGGGGCCGCACGGTGCCGAACTGCACCGCGCCGTCGATCCGGCGCGCGACCAGAGCTATTTTCTGTTCGCGACGACGCAGGACCAACTCGACTTCCTGCGCTTTCCCTTGGGGGGTCTCGAAAAGAGCGTTGTGCGCGAAATTGCGCGCGAGCTGGGCCTCGGCGTCGCGGCAAAACCCGACAGCCAGGACATCTGCTTCGTCCCCGACGGCGATTATGCAACGCTGGTCCGCAAGCTCCGCCCCGAAGCCGAAGACCAGGGCGAGATCGTCCATGTCGACGGCACCGTGCTCGGCGCGCACAAGGGGCTGATCCATTACACCGTCGGCCAGCGCCGCGGGATCGAGATCGGCGGACAGGCCGAACCGCTGTACGTGGTGCGCCTCGACGCTGCCGCGAAGCAGGTCGTTGTCGGCCCCCGGCGCGCTCTGGCGGTTGCCGGGGCACGGCTTGGGGAAACCAACTGGCTGGGCGCTGTCGAAGGACGTCCGGTCCTCGCCAAGGTGCGGAGCATGGCGAAGCCCGTTCCTGCACGTGTCGAGGGCGACCAGCTGCTGTTCGCCGCGCCCGAATATGGCGTGGCCCCAGGGCAGGCCGCGGTCCTATATGATGCAGCCGATCCCAGCCGCGTGCTCGGTGGCGGCTGGATCGAAGAGACTTTCGCCGCCGACGCCGGGTAAGCCCGCGCAACCATTGACATTCCCGCCTGTTGGTTCAGCTTGGACGACAGATATGGGGAGACAATCATGACCAACTGGATCTGGCGTGGCGCGGTGCTGCTATGGGCCGCCTTTTTTGCGATCGTGGGTTTGCGCGGCGTGATCGATCCGGCGAGCTATTCGGAGACGTTCAACTTCTCGATCACCGGGGTGGCGATCAATACGCTCCGCGCCGATCTTTCGGCCTTTTTTATCGTGGCATCGGGTGCGGCGGTGCTGGGCGCGCTGCTGCCGGGCTGGGTGCGTGCTCTGCTGGTGCCGGCGGCGCTGTTCGGTACGGCGCTCGTCGGTCGGCTGATCGGTGCGGCGATGGGCGATCCGACCAATTGGGGCATCATCCAGGGCATGATTGTCGAGGCTTTGACGGTCGTGTTGATGCTGGCGAGCTGGTGGGCGCTTTCGCGGCCAGCTGAAGCGGCGGTCGCTGCGGGTCATGTCGGCAGCGTCGACGATACGCCCGGCTGATCCGCGGCCGCAATATCGCGATCGGCTGCGGTTGTTGTGTTTTTAGTGAATTTGTGAGTTACTGCGCCCCGGGTCGCTTCTTTTCTCTTTTTGGGTGGAGGGGCGTATGGCAACCGATGATGAGAAACGGGCGCGATCGGATCGGCGGGCGACCGAACGGCGCGTCGGTGACGATCCGGATTACAAGGGTCCGGAACGGCGCAACGCCGACCGGCGCTCGGGCAAGGACCGTCGGACACCCGGCTGAAACATGCCGGCCAGGGGATGAGCGTTGACGGAACAGGGCTTGCCGCGACTGAGCGTCGATATCGTTTCGGACATCATGTGCCCGTGGTGCATCATCGGGTGGCTGAAGTTTCAAACCGTGATGACGCATTTCGCGGGGCGCGTCGATTTTCGCGTCCAGTGGCACCCGTTTGAATTGAACCCCGCCATGCCGCGCGAGGGCGAGGATGCGGCCGCGCATGTGATGCGCAAATATGGCATCACCGCTCAGCAAAGCAGCGCGAACAGCGCCAAGATGGCGGCAGTGGCGGCCGACCTTGGCTTTACCTTCAATCGGGGGCCGGGTTTCCGGATGCGGAACAGTTTCGACGCGCATCGCCTGCTGACCTGGGCGGCGGCGCTCGAGGATCCCGATCAGGCGGCAGCGACCGGCGTCCAGACCGCGCTCAAGCTGGCGCTGTTCGCGGCGCATTTTACCGACAATCGCGACGTCAGCGACCATGCGGTGCTCGCCGACGTCGCGGCGTCGGTCGGGCTCGATCGCACCCGCGCCGCGGCGATCCTGGCATCGGGCGAGTTCGGCGAGATGGTGCGCAGCGAAGAAGCCTATTGGGCCGACCAGAATATCACCGGCGTCCCCGCTTTCATCTTGGGCGGCCGCATGATGATCCCCGGCGCGCAGGATCCCGATGTGTTTATCCGGGTGATCGAGAATAAGGTGCTGGTCGCCTCCGCGTGACGGGTGCGGTCGTGGTGATGAACTTTCGTCCGCGGCGACGCCGGGTCGGACGTTTTTCGCCGCGATGACGGCCATTTCGGGGCGATCATGTTGGGATTTTGCTAAGCCTTTGGTGGCAAAATTACCGGTATGGCCGGTCCCGATTTCCATTATCCGCGGCGACAGACTGCCCGGCGCGGCAGGACGGGGCGGCCGCACCGTGCTGTTCGCTCCAGCCTTTGGCTGACACCAGTCATGGCGATCGCGTTTCTGGTGACGGTGGCGACGTTTCAGCGCTTTCCGGACGGGATATCGATCGATTGGCGAGGTAGCGCGACCATCGCGGACCTTGCGGGGACCGGGGCGGTGCCTGCCCGCGATACGCTGTCGGCGCGGTTCGGCCTTTGCGATGGCGGCGGCGGCCGTAATTGCGTGGTCGATGGTGATACATTCTGGTTCGCGGGCGACAAATATCGCATTGCCGACATCGACACCCCGGAAACGCACCCCGCGCGCTGCGCCAGAGAGGCGGCATTGGGTCAAGCCGCGACCGACCGGCTGCATGACTGGCTTAACGATGGCGCTTTCAGTCTGGAGAGCATTGGGCGCGATACCGACCGTTACGATCGCAAGCTGCGCGTTGTGACGCGCGACGGAATGAGCGTCGGGACGGTGCTGGTCGCCGAAGGACTGGCGCGGCCGTGGGAAGGGCAACGACGCCCCTGGTGTTAATCGCCGGTGTCGTCAGGCGCGGGCGGTAGTTCGCCGCGCAAGGGCGGGTTCGGGCCGGCGAGCTGGCGGGCGATGTCGGCGGCGATCAATTGCGCCACGGGATCGTCGCGGCGGGCGCCATATTCGTCGCGCCGCGCGGTGAGATAGGGGGCGCGATCGTCGGCGGGGAGCGCGGCGGCTTCGGCATAGAGGCGGACAATTTGTAACCACGGGGCATCATCGGTCAGCAAATCTTCGGCCCAGCGGCTGAAGGGTCCGCCCGCGGGCGCCCATCCATCGTCTGACCGGTTGAGAAAGAACAGCACCCGCGAACCCTTGGGCACCATGTACCGGATACAGCCGCCGATCTGTGACAGGGGGTGGGCATTTTCCAGATCATACGGATGGCTGGGGATCGCCAGCCGAGCGGGCGCCAGCGCGATGGGCAGGGTGGTCGGCGCGGCGCCGATGTCGCCCTTGATCGACGCCACCGGCGTGATGTCGATCCGCATGGCGTCGGGATCGTCGATGGCATCCATGGCAGTGCCGCTGTCGACGGTCGCGAGCAGGATCAGGTCAGCGCTTTCGACCAGTTCGAGGTTCGTCGGGATACGATAATCGGCCGCGACCGAGCAGGCCGCGGCAGGAAGCGGCGCGGCGACAAGGACGGCAGCGGCGAGCGAGAACAGGATGCGCATTGCCGGAGCGTAGAGTGCGGCGGCGCACTTGGGAAGCCGAGCGCTGCTTTCGGGCGGCTCGTCCGTCGTGCGGGATCGAAAGCCAGCGCGAGGCGTATCGTCCAGGCGCTTCGCGGGCGGTGCCGCGGCGCGGCAAGGAGAACGACAATGGCGGAGCACGACCATAGCGCGATCAAGGAACATATGAACGTCATCGGCGCCGACGGCGTCCATGTCGGAACGGTCGACCATCTTGACGGCGAGCGTATCAAGCTGACCAGGCAGGACAGCGTCGACGGCAAGCATCATTTCCTGCCCGCCGGACTGGTCGCGGCGGTCGAGGGCGACACGGTGCGCCTGTCGGCAACCGGCGCGACCGCCGTCGATCTGTTCGAAGAGGCGGAATAAGGCCGACGAACAATCAGAAGGCCCGCGGTGCAATCCGGCGCCGCGACATCCGAACTGGCCCGCGTCCGCTCCCTCGACGCGGGCCATTTTCGTCGGCCGCTAAACCTCGGCGGTTGATGTTTTTTCAAGACGTTGTCGCTACCATCGCGCGCGATGACGGGCGGACGAAACGATGGGCGACGGTGGTCGGCGGGCGCCGATTGGCGGCAATGGACTTTGGCGCTGGGGCTGTTTGCGCTCGGCTATGGCATCGCCAACCGCTTTCAGCTGACGCACGGCGTGCTCTATCGTTATGCGGCGGGCGATCCGTCGTCCGCGCTGATGGCCATGTCTTTTATGGCCTTTCATGCGGTGGTGCTGCTTGCGGCGCTCGTTCTTCTCCCGCAGCGGTGGGCGGTGCTGTTGATCATGCTCGCCGGCGCGTCGATCCTGATCAACATCGGTTATAGCCAGATCATTCCCGAGCTGGTCGACGGCGGATCGCTGGCGTGGATGATGGCCGAGGTGGGTCAGATCGGCAATGCGGCGGGGGAGTTCGGCAGCGAGTTCCTGTCGGTCGCAGGGCAGGTGGCCGCCGCGCTCGCATTGTTCGTCATGGCACGGATCACCGCGCGGCGGTCGCAGATGCTGCCCTGGGGCAAGGGGATCGCCGCCGCGCTGCTGGCGATGTTGATCCTGCCGAGCCCGATCTATCGCCACAGCGCCGCCTTTCCCGAGGCGGCCGAGCGCAGCCTGTACGGCCTCGGTTGGGACTTGCTCACCGCGCCGCCGCCGCCGCGGCGCGCGGCGCCCGCGCTTGCCCGCGACCGGGCGGCCCCCGCGCCGCGACATATCGTGTGGCTGGTCGACGAAAGCGTCGCGGCCGAACCTTTCCACCGGTTGATCGCGCCGAAGCTGGCGGGCGTACCGCACCGCGACTTCGGCGTGGCGGCCGCGCTGGGGCATTGCAGCGCGCCGGCGCAGGTCGCGCTGCGATCGGGCGTTCCGGTCCTTGACGTCGGCAAGGAAACCGATCTGCGGCGAAATCCGGCGATCTGGTCCTATGCCCTGGCGGCGGGATATCGGACACGGATGATCGATGCGCAAAAGGCCGGGGCGCCGCAGAATTTGCTATTTGCGCCCGAACGCGCGCTGATCGACGATTATCGCGCGACGCCGGGCGGGATCGACAGCGACGCCAAGGTGGCCGACGCGCTGAACCGCGACCTGAAAAAGCCCGGCAAGACGTTCACCTATGTCGTCCTGCGCGGCGTCCACTTCCAGTACCGCGACCATTATCCGCGCGGCATGATTCCCGCCGAAAGCCCGGTCGCGCGGCATTACGACACCGCGCTCGCCTGGTCGAAACGCGACTTTTTCGCGCGCCTGCTCGCCGGGATCGACCGCGATGCGGTGGCGATCGTCTATACGTCGGACCATGGCCAGAACCTCACCCCGGGCGCGCTGCCGCATTGCAGCCGCGAAGCGCACCCCGACGAGTTTCGCGTGCCGCTGCTCGCCTTTCTGCCCGACGCGCTCGCGGCGCGCTACGCCGCGGCGCCCCAAGGCGGTCGCTCGGTCAGCCAGATTTTCCCCGCGACGCTGATCTGGATGGGCTATGATGCGGCGGCGGTCACCGCGCGTTACGACCGCGACCTCGACCAGCCGACCGCGCGCTATGTCTGGTTCGGCCGCACGGTGATCCCGACCGGCGCGGAGGCCGATATCGACGTGACCGCCGGCGCTGCCTTTCCCGGCACCGCAGGTACCTAGGCCGCTCGCAAGGCGCGGCGGTCGGCGCAAGACTCGTGGCGGCTTTTGCGCTACAGGATTCGGACAGCCGGACAGGCCGAAGGCTTCCGCCCGGCGGGGTCGTTCGGGCTGCGCGACAGGCGGGAAGCGCCGCGCCATCCCCCCAATGCCATTGCAACAGGGGATAGATCATGACGCATTATTCGATGAAGATGGTGGCGGCGCTGACGGCGGCGTCGATGCTGGTGACGCCGGTGCTGGCGAAGCAGGCGCCGGGGTTGCAGGACCTGGTCGGCGCACGCGGGTCGAGCGGCGAAACGCAGCTGGAAATGCGCGGCTATACGCATATCGAAACGCACAGCGACGGCGACCGCAAGCATAGTTACTGGTGGAACCGCGATAGCAAGCAATGCGCGCATGTTGTGACGTGGGACGGTAAATATCAGTCGGTCGAGAATGCGTCGCGATCCGATTGCAATCAGGGCGGCGGCGGCGACAATGCCGGGGCCGCGGTCGCGGCGGTCGCCGGGATCGCGCTGATCGCCGCGCTGGCGAGCAAGAAGCACCACAAGGACAAGGAGTATGACGCGCAGGGCACGAACGAGTTCGACCGCGGATACCGCGACGGCCTGTATAACGCGCCTTATCATAATTACGGCCGGTCGGACGCCTATTCGAGCGGCTATCAGGCGGGGGTGAACGAGCGCAGCGCGAACCTGGGCCATCATTACGGCGGCGGCGGTTATGCCGAGGTCGGACAATATATGGACCTCAACGGCGCGCGCGCGTCGAGCGCCGACGATGCGATGCGCAGCCGCGGCTTTACCAATGTCGACAGCTTCAAATCGGGCAACACCGCGTACAGCGTGTGGAACCGCCGCGCGAGCCGCCAGTGCGTCCAGATGACGGTCGCCGACGGGCGCGTTTACGACATCCGCGACATCGGCACCCACCCGCGCTGCCGATAGGCGGCGGCGCGATCGCGACTGGCGGCTGGCGCCCGGCGCCGGGGCTGCTATGGGCGGGGCGATGAAGCCTGTGGGATCGCGAAGGGTGGTGCTGGCCCGGTTGAAGGCCAAGCCGTTGCTGGCGGGGCAGCTGCTGTGCGCGCTGGCCGCCGCTGTCCTCGTGCTACGGCAGGCACTGCCGGTGTGGGACGACGGCGCGGGCGCGGTGGTGCGCGCGGTGCTGTTCGGCAATCTGCTGGTCAGCGCCGCGATCGCCGCGGCGCTGGTCGGCTTCGCCGCCTTTCACCGCGCGTGGCGCTGGCGCGACGCCTATATCTGGCACGACGGCGCCACGCTGTATCGCGGCGGCGGCGAGCGCTGGCCGCTGGCGCTGATCCGCGACGTGGTGGTCGCGCGGAGCGAGCTGGGCATCGCCTCGCTGCGGCTGGTCGTCGACGACGACAGCGAGGTGACGCGCGAGCTGGTGAAGCTGTACCTGCTGGCCGATGCGCCCGATGCGGTGCGCGGCGGGGTGATGTTCGCGGTGGCAGGCGTGCGCGGGTTTCCGGCGGGGTCGGCGCTCAACTGAGCCGGCGGCGGCGGCGAAAGTTGTCAAACTTGTCACCGCATCGACCCCGGAAACAAGCGGTTGGGAACCGGGCATGGGGCGCAAGATCGCCAAGGTCATCCATCGCGGCGGCCGCGCGAAACATCGCAAAGATCGCGCGCGGCCGCGATGTTTGGCGTGCGGTGGGGCAGTGGGTTCGGACGGGTCAAAGAGCCAGGCCGTAAGGGTGGCATGACGAAAAAAGGTAGGAAAGCGGTTTTTGGGGCGGAGGGCTTGAAAGAGGATTCGGGCGGGAGCGGATCGGGGTTGCCGGGTTATCGTATGTCGGGTGCTGGCCGATTTTATCGCACGCAAAGGCGAAAAGACGCGAAGGCCACCCCGCGTCGTCATGCCGGACTTGATCCGGCTTCCATGCGGCGCCGCTGGAATGGATGCCGGATCAAGTCCGGCATGACGAGGGAGGGGTAAGTGGTGGCAACCCCAATTCCTCGGCCAGATCGCGCCATTCCGGGTTCGCCGCCTCGATCAGTTCGATCTTCCATCGGCGCTGCCAATTCTTGATCTGCTTCTCGCGCGTGATCGCGGCGTGCATCGTCCCGGCAAGTTCGAACCAGACGAGCGTTTTGACGCCATAGCGTTTGGTGAAGCCATCGAAGCTGCCGCCCCGGTGCTGCCAGATGCGCTGGATCAGATGAGAAGTGACTCCGGTGTAGAACGTGCCGTGGCGGGCGCTGGCCATGATATAGGCGCAGGGTTGAAAGTCGGCGTGCATGGGGTGGAGGCTAGGGCGGCGATGGACCCCGGATCAAGTCCGGGGTGACGAAGATGGGGTCGGAATGGAGGCTTCTTTCGCGTCGTCATGCCGGACTTGATCCGGCATCCATGCGATAGTGAGGTTTGGGGTGCCTGTAGTCTAACGATTGTTGTCGGAGGTCGTTTCGGCTACCTTTTTTCAAGAGCTAATATATCGCCTACGGTGAGGTAGGTATATATAACATATCTTTCTGCCTCCTCGCGGCTAGAAATAGAAGAATGACTCCCTTTTTGCGCAGCCTTAAAAACCGCATCTAGGCGTTCGCCAATATATGACAATGTCGATCCGACAATTTCCTGGAATCGCTCTGAATCAGAATTATCCTCGATGTATGCCATGAGGCGATTTATATAGTTGTCCACACCGAGTTTGATTGTTTTCCCTGACCTTTCGCGAGGTTCTTGTGGGGGAAACAACGCATCGGCTATGTCTTGAAGGAGCCTTCTGCAGCTATGCACTGCATTGGCCCAGTCTTCTGGATTCTCTGAAAGAAGATTCTTTCTTATTGATGCGGTTTTTTGCGCCGCTTGCGGGGCGACAGCCAGAAGATCAAGGTCAACCTTTTCGGTCGTGCGTTCGAAAATTTCGGAAACTGCCTCCGCAAACTGGAGTTCAAACTGCACGTTTGAAGCGTAGTTGTAGGCATAAGCTTTGCTTGCCGCTGTTATCTTTGACTTGTCTAATATGGATTTATTATGCCGATCACGTTCGATTTTGTTGCCCGCGGGAGGAATAACCATCTGATTTGGGTTAGATGAAGATATAGAAATAGGGCGGTCAGTAGCAGAGGAGAGAGATATTTTGCTTGCTTCGATCTGGTTTTCAATAGAATCGATCGACATAATATTCATTCGTTCTATCGTATTTCCTTCTTTGTCTTTCTCTTTATACACGCGCCCGGCTTTTCGACCTAATTCGAAAACGTCATTGGTGACACCTTCCGGCGTGGAAGGATATCCTCCTGCTTCATAAGAGAAAATTTGGCGAGATTCTTCGTCGCCTATAAGGCGCGCTAATCGAGCAGATTTGAGTATAACCGCAGATAGAGAAATATCTGCTAATTCAATATTTCCTAATATCTCTTCTGCCAAGCTGAGAGCAGCCGCGCGAGTGTCACTCATTATTTAGAAGCTCGCCCCATAGGTGAAGCGTAATAAGTCATCATATTATGGATAAGCCTCAAACCGAAAACCCACCCGCATTCCGCCGGTTCGAGCTCGCCGCGAGCACCTTCTTGCCCGTCGGGGTAAGCGCCCACTTCGCGCCCTGTTTCACTACCAGCCCCAGCGTCACGAGTTCGTCGCGGACGGGATCGGTGGGGAGTTGGGGGCGGCGGTTTGACAGGCCTTCCAGCGTCGCGCGCTGCGGCTGGCTGAGGATCAGGAGTTTTTCTTTTTTCTTTTCGGTCATTTTGGTCTCTGACTATTGCGTTGCGCGGGGGTGCGGCGTTGCTCGCCCTCCCCGCTGCAACTAGCGGGCTTTGCCCGCAAGTTTCACTGCCCCTCCCGCAAGCGGGAGGGGTTTATATCATTCGGCGGCGATGCCCGCCTTCGCGAACATATCCTCGCCGTCGGTTTCGGCGGCGGGGGTCGCCGCGCCGTCGTCGTTGGCCTTGGCTTTCTTGCGGTTGTCGAAGCTGGACCACACGGTGTTCCAGTCGCCGCGCGTCGCGCCCTTGCTGTATTCGGTCGCGCGCGTTTCAAAGAAGTTCGCATGCTCGACGCCGTTCAGCAGCGGGGCGAGCCACGGCAGCGGGTGTTCGTCGATCATGTAGATCGGCTGGAACCCCAGCTGCCCCAGGCGCCAGTCGGCGATGTAGCGGATGTAGCGCTTGATCTCTTTCGGCGTCATGCCGGGGACCGCGCCCTGTTCGAACGCGAGGTCGATGAACGCATCCTCGAGCCGCACCGTTTTCTGGCAGGTGTCGATGATGTCTTCCTTCACCGCCTTGGTCAGGCAGCCGCGTTCCTTGGTGAAGGTGTGGAACAGCTTGATGATGCCTTCACAGTGCAGGCTTTCGTCGCGGATCGACCAGCTGACGATCTGGCCCATGCCCTTCATCTTGTTGAAGCGCGGGAAGTTCATCAGCATCGCGAAGCTGGCGAACAGCTGCAAGCCTTCGGTAAAGCCGCCGAACATCGCGAGGGTGCGCGCGATATCCTCGTCATTCTCGACGCCGAACTGCTGCATATAGTCATGCTTGGCGCGCATCTCGTCATATTCGAGGAACATGCCATATTCGCTTTCGGGCATGCCGATGGTGTCGAGCAGGTGGCTGTACGCCGCGATATGCACGGTTTCCATGTTGCTGAACGCGGTCAGCATCATCTTGATTTCGGTCGGCTTGAACACGCTGCCGTATTTTTCGTGGTAGCAATCCTGCACCTCGATATCGGCCTGGGTGAAGAAGCGGAAAATCTGGGTGAGCAGGTTGCGTTCATGGTCGCTGATCTTCTGCGCCCAGTCGCGGCAATCCTCGCCCAGCGGCACTTCCTCGGGCACCCAGTGGATCTGCTGCTGGCGCTTCCAGAAATCGAACGCCCAGGGATATTCGAAGGGCTTGTAGGTCTTGCGGGCTTCTAGAAGGGGCATCTCATCGGTCTCCGGACTGGCGTATCTTTACTCCTCTCCCATCGGGAGAGGAAGGGGCCCAAGGCGTCAGCCTTGGGAAGGTGAGGGTGGTTGGCGGTGGCTGGTTGGTGGCGTTTGGTCGCCCTCACCCTTCCGCCGCTGCGCGGCTCCTTCCCTCTCCCGGAGGGAGAGGGAGATTTGGGTCATGACGCCCCGTGTGTTGGCGAGGACGTCGTTGTTCCAGAAGCGGAGGACGGTGAGACCCTGCGCGTGGAAAAATTCGGTGCGGCAGGCGTCGTAGGACGTCGCCTCCGCATGCTGGCCGCCATCGACCTCGATCACCAGCTTCGCGGCGAAGCTGAAGAAGTCGGCGAAATAGGGGCCGATGGGAACCTGCCGTCGCCATTTGAAGGCGGGGAAGGTTTCGCGCAGGGATCGCCACATCCGCTTTTCGGCTTCGGTGGCGTTGCTGCGCAGCGTGCGGGCGCGGAGGACGGTGCCGGCGGGTTGCTTGCGATAGGTCCGCATGGAGGTCGTCACCCTCACCCTTCCGGCGCTGTGCGCCTCCCTCCCTCTCCCGGTGGGAGAGGGATTTACTGACACGCCAGACATTCGTCGTAGTCGGTGGTCTGCAGCTCGTATTTCGGGGCTTCCGACGTGTTGTCGGCCTCGACCCCGCCCGCGAAGCCGGCGCGCTGGACCGATTTGCTGCGCAGATAATAGAGCGATTTGATGCCGAGCTCCCATGCGCGATAGTGGAGCATGAGCAGGTCCCATTTCTCGACGTCCGCCGGGATGAACAGGTTCAGCGAGGCGGCTTGGTCGATGTACGGTGTGCGGTCGGCGGCGAGTTCGAGCAGCCAGCGCTGGTCGATCTCGAAGCTCGTCTTGTAGCAGTCCTTCTCGTCCTGGGTCAGGAAGTCGAGGTGCTGGACGCTGCCGCCCTTTTCGAGGATCGAGTTCCACACCGCGTCGCTGTTCTTCGCCTTGTCGACGAGGAGGGCTTCCAAATGCGGGTTGCGGATCGAGAAGCTGCCCGACAGCGTCTTGTGCGTGTAGATGTTCGCCGGGATCGGCTCGATGCAGGCGCTGGTGCCGCCGCAGATGATCGAGATCGACGCGGTCGGCGCGATCGCCATCTTGCAGCTGAAACGCTCCATCACCCCCTGGTCGGCGGCGTCGGGGCAGGGGCCGCGTTCGTTGGCGAGCAGCATCGAGGCGGCGTCGACCTGCGCGCGGATGTGCTTGAAGATGCGTAGGTTCGACGATTTCGCCATCGCGCCTTCGAACGGCAGGCCGCGCGCCTGAAGGAAGCTGTGGAAGCCCATGACGCCGAGGCCGACCGAGCGTTCGCGGCTGGCGCTATATTTGGCGCGCGCCATTTCGGGCGGGGCGCGGTCGATATAGTCCTGCAGGACATTGTCGAGCATGCGCATGACATCCTCGATGAACATCTTGTCGCCGTTCCACTCGTCCCAGGTTTCGAGGTTGAGCGACGAGAGGCAGCAGACCGCGGTGCGATCATTGCCGAGATGGTCGCGGCCGGTCGGCAGGGTGATTTCGCTGCAGAGGTTCGAGGTGGTGACCTTCAGCCCCAGGTCGCGGTGATGCTTGGGCATCATGCGGTTCACCTGGTCGATGAAGATGATGTAGGGCTCGCCGGTCGCGAGGCGCGTTTCGACGAGCTTCTGGAACAGCGAGCGCGCGTCGACGGTGCCGCGGACGCTGTTGTCCTTCGGCGAGCGGAGGTCGAATTCCTTGCCGTCGCGGACCGCCTCCATGAACTCGTCGGTGATCAGGACGCCGTGGTGGAGGTTGAGCGCCTTGCGGTTGAAGTCGCCCGACGGTTTGCGCACCTCGAGAAACTCCTCGATCTCGGGGTGCGAGATGTCGAGGTAGCAGGCAGCCGAGCCGCGGCGGAGCGAGCCTTGGCTGATTGCGAGAGTCAGGCTGTCCATCACGCGGACGAAGGGGATGATGCCGCTGGTCTTGCCGTTGAGGCCGACGGGTTCGCCGATGCCGCGCACCGCGCCCCAATAGGTGCCGATGCCGCCGCCGCGGCTCGCGAGCCAGACATTCTCGTTCCACGTGCCGACGATGCCTTCGAGGCTGTCGTCGACCGAGTTGAGGTAGCAGCTGATCGGCAGGCCGCGGCCGGTGCCGCCGTTCGACAGCACGGGGGTGGCGGGCATGAACCACAGCTTCGAGATATAGTCGTAGAGCCGCTGCGCGTGATCCTGATCGTCGGCATAGGCGTCGGCGACGCGCGCAAACAGATCCTGATAGGATTCGCCGGGGAGGAGGTAGCGGTCCTCGAGCGTTTCCTTGCCGAAATCGGTGAGCAGCGCGTCGCGGCTTTTGTCGGTGACGATAGCAAAGCGGCGCGCGTGAACCTTGGCCTCGCTACCGTCGTTGAGCTTGGCCGCAGGCGCGTCCGCGGGCGTCGATTCGCCCTTCGATTCGCTCGCCGCCGGCGCGTCATTCTTCGTCAGTTCCACCGTCGCCACGTCGCTCGTCTCCACCCGTTCCGTCTCGCGAAAATCCATTGCACTCGCCCCTGTTTGCCATTGCGCCGCGGCGCATATGTTCCTGTCTTGTTCGACTCGGGACGAAGCCCCGATCCTAGCATTCAAATCGTCTGAGCGGGCACTTATTTTGGCCGCACGAAGCAGTTTTCCGCGCCCATGTCGTCAGGGCGACGGAAATCCGCCATTTTCGGCCAAACACTAATTCTAGGGGTGCCCCCTCGGCCTACCCACCATCCATAGTGCCACGTCGGCGCGGCGATGCAAGACGGTAAATGACGCTTTAGGGACTCGGTTCGTCGATAATTTGATTCGTCTCGTCGCGGCCGGGACGGGGTGGGTCGCCCGATCGCCAGCGTTTCCGCGCAATTGCGTGCAGAAGGCGCGGGACGCAGCGACCGGAAGAAAATTTGCCGCCGACGCAGGATCGGCAACGCGCGGGTCGATCATGCTGTGGGGCGGAGACCGCAGGTTGCGGCGATAGGGGCATCGTGGCCGGTCGTGCGGCGATACCGCCTGTCGGTCGGGGTGCGGATCGCGGACAAAAAAGAAAGGGCTCCGGCATCGCCGAAGCCCTCTCCTGAAACTTGAATTCGACTTAGGCCTGCCCGCCACCGCTATCGGTGCCGCCGCCGCCCAGCCATCTCCAGAACCAACCCATGACAGATCTCCTGTTCGCACTGCCAACGCAGGACAGTTAACGGAGTATATACCTTAACATATGTGGTAAAGCGAGTCTTAACTATAAGTTGCTGCCAATTCGGCAGTTATCCGGCGCGAGTGCGCGGAGAGTCGCTCAGGCTGTTAAGCAAGTCAGAAAATAGCTGCGGCTTTCCAAGCAGATAGCCTTGTCCGACATCGCAGCCCAGTTGCTTGAGAAGATCCAAAGTCGGTGCATCTTCAATGCCTTCGGCCACCGCCACAGCGCCGAGGCGGTGCGCCAGATCGATGGTGGATTTGACGATTTCGAGGTTCCGCTGCGAATCGCGCATGGTCATGACGAATCGCTTGTCGATCTTGATCTCGTCAGCTTCGATCTCGGTCAGATATTCGAGGTTCGACTGGCCGGTGCCATAATCGTCGATCGACAAACGGATGCCGCTGCGGCGGAGCTGTGCGAGCGTCTGGCGCGCCTGGCGGCTGTTTTCGATCTGCGCAGTTTCGGTAATCTCGATCGTCAGCGCTTCGGGCGGGAGATGATGCGCCGAGAGCATGACGCGGATCGTGCCGACAAGGTCGCTATGGTCGAGCAACGTGGCCGACAGATTGACCGACATGTTGATGCGGTGACCGCGCTCGTGCAGCTGCGCCGCCGAACGGATCGCCTGATCCATGACGAACAAAGTGAGGCGATAGATGTCCTGGCTCTTTTCGGCCTGGACGATGAACTCGTCGGGCGGAATCGGGCCGCGCGTCGGGTGCGTCCACCGGACGAGCGCTTCAAGTCCCACCAGTTCGCGCGTCGAGACCGCATATTGCGGCTGGAAGGCGACCCAGATGTCGCCGCCCGTAAGAGCGTCCTCGAGCTGTGAGTGAAAGCTGAGCTGCCAGCCGGCATCGTCCTTTTGGCGCGGAACATATTTGGTCCATAGCGAGCGGGTCCGGATCGCCTTCTCGGCGGCAACCAGCGCCGCCGCCAGTCGCTGAGCGTTCGAACCTTCGAACTCGTCGTTCACGCCGAAGGCGATCGCCACGTCGATACGCTGCTCGCCGATCGTCAGCGGCGCGTTGAACAGGGCGGCCAGACCAGCCAGCTGGCTCTCGATCTGACTGTGCTGGTAATAGGGTACGAGCCACGCGAAGGTCCCGTCGAGATCGTGATGAAGCTGCGTGTCGTGGCAGGCCAAAGCAAGTCGGCGTGCTACCTGATCGACCATCTGCTGGCTGCCGTCGCCTGGCAGAAAGGCGGCAAGATCCTCGAAGTTGACGAGCTTCGCGGCGATCACCGTAGCACTGCCAAATGGCATCTGGTTGCGCATCGCTTCAAAAGTTGGAAGCCCTGACACCGGATTCTGGCGCTGCGCCGACATGCGGCGGCGTTTGCGTGAAACGATCGTGCTGAGCACGATGATGCAAAAGATCGAGGCACCGATCCAGGTGGTGACAAGCACAAGCCCGAGCGCCACCTTACCCACCACCAGGAGAGCGGCGGTCACAAACGCGACCGTCGCAAAGTTTCTGGGATTGCGAAGCCGTAGCGCTACCGCCATCGCCAGGATCGTGAGGAGCAGCGGCGGCAACCAGCCGATATCGACGGGATCCCCGCGCTTGAGCGTTTCGGCACCAATGAGATGGATATAGCCGCCGGGCAGTCGTTCCTGTCCCGGAAGGTATGACGTGTCCTGAAAACTGGGTGCGGTGGGCGCGAAAATCACGTCCTTGCCCCCGAGTTCGCGCGCGCCAATGCGGCCGTCCAGCAGATCGCGGGTGCTGTAGGTCGGGATCGTTGCAGGATCATATGACAGATCGAGCCGGAACTTTGCCGGCCGGGAACTATATTTTTCGGCGATCACCGATGCGAAGCTGGGAAGCAACCGTCCGTCCGCGACATAGGATATCGGAATTCGCCAGACCTGCCAGAATTCCACATCCCAAGCGATGCTGGCAATCGGCACATCCGGCCCGAATTTTGGACTTGGGAAGATCGATACCTTTTCGCCCGTGCCGGGATCGGTGCGCGTGGGGACTGCAAGGACCACCCTTTCGCCCATCTTCTTCACCGCCGAGACCAAAAGCGGGAAGTCGGGGTCGTTTTCACGGCGGTCAAAATAGAAATCGACCAGCAGGCGTTTGGCGCCCGCCGAATTCACCTTGTCGACCACCGCAGCATATTGTGTCGGGGTGAAATCACGGCTGCGCGAACTGGCGATCGTCCGTTCGTCGAGTGCAAGAATGACGACGTCGCCCGATACCGCCCGGCTTCCGAGCCGGCCAACCGCTGCGTCGAGCAGACGGTCGGCTATCTCGCTGGCCGCGCTTATGCCAACCAGCAGGCTGATCAGCAGGGTGAGCGCAAAGGTGCGCCAACTGACGATCATCCGGTTGATTTCAACAGGCACACATGGATCTCCGACGGCGACCCAGATGACCTATCCGATATTGGTTAGCGGCTCGTTAATTATGAATGAGACCCCATCGGGAGCGACACTTCCCAAAGGCAGGATTTCCGCCGCATTTCAGCCGATCGCGGGCAGCGGCTCGAGCGCGGCGACCCCCGCCAGTGCCGACGGAGCCAGGCCGGTTGCCGCGGGGACGATCTGTTGCAGGTAAAATCGCGTCGAGGCGATCTTGGCGGCGAGGAAGGCACGGTCGCCGCTGCCCGCATCGAGCGCCGCGCGTGCTGCCTGGTGCTCGATCGCCATCAACCAGCCGCAGGTCGCGGTCGCGAGCATGGTCAGATAGGGGTAGCTGCCTGCGAGCCGGTCGGCGGTGTTCGCGCCGACCATCCAGTCGGTGACCGCGCGGCACGCATCGACAAGCTGCTGGAGTTCGGGGAAATCGGCGGCGCCGTGCGCGATATCGTCGATCAGTGCGCGGACGAGGTCGCCACCCGCCATGCCGAGCTTGCGCCCGACGAGATCGGCGGCCTGGATGCCGTTGGTGCCTTCGTAAATCGGCGCGATACGCGCGTCGCGATAATGCTGCGCGGCGCCGGTTTCCTCGATGAAACCCATGCCGCCATGAACCTGGATGCCGAGGCTGGCGACCTCGCAGCCGATGTCGGTCGCATGCGCCTTGACCAGCGGGATCAGGATTTCGGCGCGCATCGCCGCGGCCTCGTCGCCCAGCTTGCCGAAGTCGATCTGTGCGGCGGCGTAATAGGTCAGCGCGCGCGCGGCTTCGGTCTGTGCGCGCATCCGCCAGAGCATCCTTTTGACGTCGGGATGCCGGTCGATCGTCACCGGCGTGCGGTCGGGCGAACCCGCGAGCGACGACTGGACGCGCTCGGCGGCAAAGCGCTGCGCCTGCTGCGTCGCGCGTTCGGCGATCTGGACGCCCTGACAGCCGACCATCAGGCGTGCATTGTTCATCATCACGAACATCGCGCGCATCCCGCCCATTTCGTCGCCGACGATTTCGCCGAGGCAGTCTTCCGCTTCGCCATAGACCATCACCGCGGTCGGCGAACCGTGGATGCCGAGCTTGTGCTCGATCGAGGCGCAGTGGACGCCGTTCGAAATCGTCGGGTTGCCCGCGGCGTCGAGGCGATATTTGGGGACGAGAAACAGCGAGATGCCGCGCGTCCCCTCGGGCGCGCGGGGGGTGCGAGCGAGCACGAGGTGGACGATATTGTCGGTGAGGTCGTGCTCGCCGAAGGTGATGAAGATTTTCTGCCCCTTGATCCGGTAGAGCCCCGCGTTCGGTCCTTCGGTGACCTTTTCCGCCGTCGAGCGCAGCGCGCCGACATCGCTGCCCGCGGCGGGTTCGGTCAGGTTCATCGTGCCGTTCCACGCTCCCGACACCAGCTTGGGGAGCCAGGTCTGGCGCTGCTCCTCGGTCCCATAGGCCATCAGCGCATGGATCGCGCCGGGGGTCAGGATGTTGCAGAGGGTAAAGCCCATGTCGGCGCTGCCGAGCGCTTCGATCACCACCGTCGCGAGGGTGAAGGGCAGGTCCTGCCCGCCATATTCGCCGGGTCCGTCGATGCTGCCCCAGCCGGCGTCGACGAACCGTTTATACGCGTCCTTGAAGCCCGGCGGCATGGTAACCTTGCCGTCTTCCCACTTCGGGTTGTGGACGTCGCCGACGCGGTTGAGCGGGGCGTAGACCTCGGCGGCAAACTCACCAATGCCGCCGACGATCGCCTCGACCATGTCGGGGGTCGCGGCGGCGAAACGCTCGTGCTGCGCCATCGCGTCGATGCGCGCGATATGGTTGAGGACGAAGAGTTGTTCGGTGGTCGGCGACGTATAGGTCATGGGCTGAGTACTTTGCTGGTGAATCTCGTTGCGCGGGCGCTATAGCGCGGCATGGCCGAAGGCTCAAAGTCCACATTTATTCGCGCATTCGATAGCGCGGCGATCGTCGAGGCGGCAGCGATGATTGCGGCGGGACAGCCCGTCGCGGTGCCGACCGAGACGGTTTACGGACTCGCCGCCGATGCGCGCAACGCGGCGGCGGTGGCGCGGATCTATGCGGCGAAGGGGCGGCCCGATTTCAATCCGTTGATCGTCCATGTGCCGGACTTGGCGGCGGCCGAGCTTTTGGGCGGGTTCGGCGCGGCCGAGCGGGCGCTGGCGACGCGCTTCTGGCCGGGACCGCTGACGCTGGTCGTGCCGCGTACGGATGACTGCCCGGTGGCGAGCATCGCGACGGCGGGGCTGGACACGATTGCGCTCAGGGTGCCCGGGCATCGCGCGATGCAGGCGTTGCTGGCGGAAAGCGGTGCGCCTTTGGCGGCGCCAAGTGCCAATGCGAGTGGCGGGGTCAGCCCGACGAGGGCAAGCCATGTGCTCGCGACGCTGCACGGGCGGATCGCGCTGGTGATCGACGACGGGCCTTGCACCGCCGGCGTGGAATCGACGATTGCGCGGGTGCGCGATGGCGCGGTCGAGGTGCTGCGGCCGGGGCCGGTGACCGCGGCGATGCTGGCCGACGCGAGCGGCCTGCCGGTGACGGGCGTGGCGGGTTCCGAGATTGTCGCGCCCGGAATGCTGGCGAGCCATTATGCGCCGGGCAAGCCAGTGCGGCTGGAGGCGACGGGTTTTGCGGACGACGAGTTCGGGATTGGCTTTGGGCCAGTGCCGGGCGATTATCAACTGAGCGCGGCGGGCGACCTGACCGAAGCGGCGGCGCGGCTGTTCGACGCGCTGCACGCCGGGGCGGCGAGCGCGAAGACGCGAATTGCGGTTGCTGCGATTCCGGCTGAAGGGTTGGGTGCGGCGATCAACGATCGGCTTTCGCGCGCGGCGGTGTGATCTTCTCCGCTCCCGCTTGCGGGAGGGGAAATCAAGCCGCCGCCGGTTCGACCGGGTCGAGTTGGGGGGTCTTGCGCGCCACGATCAGGCAGCCGACGACGATCAGCGCCGCGCCGGCGATCGTCGGCCAGGTCACCGCTTCGTCGAAGAACATCCAGCCGAACAGCATCGCCCACAGGAAACCGGTATATTCGGTGGTCGCGAGGATCTGCGCCTCGGCGCGGGCATAAGCCCAGCTCAGGAGGAGAAGCGAGGCGACCGCGAGGAAGGCGGCGCCGACGATCGGTAGCGCCTGGTCGCCGCCGGGGACGGCGAGAAACCACGGCGCGCCGAGCGCCAGGATCAGCGCGACGAAACCGTTCTGGAAAAAGGCAATCTCCATCGGTTCGGCCATCTTCGCCTGCCGCCGCGCGAGGATGAGGTTATAGGCATAGAGCAGCGCCGAGCCGAGGACCGCGCCGACCGCCCACAAGGCTTCGGGCGCATAATCGCCGCGGCCGAGCTTGCCCGCGACGATCACGAGTACGCCGCCGAGGCCGAGCAGCGACGCGATGATCGAACGCGGGCCGATGCGTTCGCCGAGGAAGATCGCGGCCATATAGAGGGTCGCGAGCGGCGCGATGAAGGCAATCGCGATCGCTTCGGCCATGGGCAGGCGCGCCAGCGCCCAGAAAAAGCTGACCGCCATTCCCGCGACGAACAGCGAACGGATGGCGTGGATGCGCATCGTGGCGCGGTCGGGCATGGTCGGCCGGCTGGCAAAATAGATCGCTCCGCTGAGGATCGTCCCGGCGCCGGTACGCCATAACACCGCGTTATAGGCGCCGATGTCGATCGACAGTCCCTTCATCAGCACGTCCATCGCCGAAAAGGTCGCGATGCCCGCGCAGGCGATGAGGAAAGGGATGACGGGGGAGGGCGAATCGGGACGCATCTCTCGCGCTGTAGCGGAGCTTCCGGCTGGAAGGGAGAAAGATGCGGCATGTCCGATCGTCTCTGTCGGGCAGCGCTGCGGCAGGGGTCGTTCACCGGTTTGTCCGCGCGGCGACAGGTCGAAGGTGACGCCACATCTTGCGCTCGGGCCGCAGCGGTCTAAAAGGCAGGAAAAATTTTTCCTTTAGGAGATAGGTCCGCATGTCCGACAGCCTGCTGCGCCGTAAATCGATCGTTCCGCAGCAGCAGGAGGGGGACGGTCTGGCGCGCACGCTCGGCTGGCCGCACCTGATCGCGCTGGGGGTCGGCGCCATCGTCGGGACGGGTATCCTGACGCTGATCGGCGTCGGTGCCGACAAGGCCGGTCCCGCGGTCATCCTGTCCTTTGCCGTCGCCGGGCTGATCTGCGCCTGCGCCGCGCTCGCCTATGCCGAAATGGCGACGATGATCCCGGCGTCGGGCAGCGCCTATACCTATAGCTATGTCGTGATCGGCGAGATCATCGCGTGGGTCGTGGGGTGGAGCCTGATCCTCGAATATTCGCTGGTGGTGAGCGCGGTCGCGGTCGGCTGGTCGGGTTATGCGGCGCCCTTGCTGGAGGCGTGGGCGGGCGTGCCGATGGCGCTGATGCAGGGGCCGGAGCTGGACGGCATCGTCAACCTGCCCGCGATCGCGATCATCGCGGTCGTCGCCGGATTGCTGCTTGTCGGGACGCGCGAGAGTGCGACGCTCAACGCTATCCTGGTGGTGGTGAAAGTGCTGGCGCTGGTGATCTTTGTCGCCGTTGCACTCCCGGCATTCAACGCCGCCAATCTCGAACCCTTCAGCCCCTATGGCTTTGCCAAGCATATGGGGCCGGACGGCGTCGAACGCGGCGTCATGGCCGCCGCGGCGATCATCTTTTTCGCTTTTTACGGCTTCGATGCGATCGCGACCGCGGCCGAGGAAACGCGCAACCCCGACCGCGACCTGAAGATCGGGATCGTCGGGTCGATGTTCGTCTGCGTCGTCATCTATATCGCGGTCGCGGTCGCCGCGGTCGGGGCGATCGCCTACACCCGCTTCGCCAACAGCCCCGAACCGCTCGCGCTGATCCTGCGCGAACTCGGCAGCCCGCTCGCCGCGCAATATCTGGCGGTGTCGGCGATCGTCGCGCTGCCCACCGTCATCCTGGCCTTCTTCTATGGCCAGAGCCGCATCTTCTTCACCATGGCGCGCGACGGACTGCTCCCCGCCAGCCTGGCCAAGCTGTCGTCGCGCGGGACGCCGGTGCGGATCACGATCTTTACCGCGATCGTCGTCGCGGTGCTCGCGGGCTTCATCCCGCTTGGCGAGCTGGCGGCGCTCGCCAATGCCGGGACTTTGGCGGCGTTCACCGCGGTCGCGGTCTGCATGCTGGTCATGCGCGTCCGTGCCCCCGACGCGCCGCGGACCTTCCGCGCGCCGATGCCGTGGGTGATCGGGCTCGGCGCGATCGTCGGCTGTATCTATCTGTTCTTCAGCCTGCCGATGCAGACGCAGCTGTGGTTCCTGGTGTGGAACGTCGCCGGGCTGGGGGTCTATTTCCTCTATGCGCGCCGTCATGCGGTGGCAGAGTGATCCGCGGCCGCGGATGAGCGCCGCGGCGGCGACCGGGCGATGATCCGTTTCGATCGCTCGCAGCAGCGACTTGCCGCCGGAATATCGGCGCTCGCCGGTTTTGTCGACGCGGTCGGCTTTATCGAGACGGGCGGCTTTTTCGTATCCTTCATGACCGGCAATTCGACGCGGCTTGCTGTCGGTATAGCCGAGTGGACCCATGCAGGTCTCGTTGCCGGTCTGGTCATCCTGTTGTTCGTCGGCGGGGTCGTCGCCGGATCGCTGGTGGCCGCGCGTGCGACTGCGCGGCGGAGCGGAGCCGTCCTGCTCCTTGTCGCCGCCCTGCTCGCTGCGGTGGGCGGTTTACGACTGGCCGATCAAGTGGCGGCCGCGGTCGCGTGTCTCGCGTTCGCGATGGGAATGGTCAACGCCGCGATCGAGGGCAGCGGGGGCGCGGTGGTCGGGGTTACCTATATGACCGGCACGCTGGTGCAGATGGGGCAAAAGATCGCCAATGCCATCCGCGGCGCGGGCGACGGGCGCTGGTTGGCGCATCTTGCGCTATGGTCGGCGCTCGTTCTCGGCGCGATTGTCGGCGCACGCGTGACTCTATGGTCACCACTGGCCGCTTATGCGCTGGCGACGCTTGGCGCCGCTGCGCTTGGCATCCGGGCGGCGTGGACGGCGCGCCGCGTGTGACGACGCGCCGCAGCGCGATCAGTCGAACAATTCGCTGAGGAAGCTTTTGTGCTTCTTTTTGTACGGCTTGCCGTAATAGCGGTCGTCATGCCCATGCTCGCGATACTGCGGCTGCTGTTGATAGGACGGCTGTTGCGGGGGTGCCGACGCACGCGGGGCAGGGGCGGCGACCGCCTCGCTGCGCTCGATGATTTTGTCGAGCTCGCCGCGGTCCAACCACACGCCGCGGCATTGCGGGCAATAATCGATCTCGATTCCCTGACGCTCCGACATCGTCAGATTCACGCGGCAGGTCGGGCAAAGCAGCCCCTGGGCATCGGTCACGGATTTTCCTTTCGTCGGTTGCAACGGCGGCGACTGGAAAGCCGCCGCTTCGTCCAACGCGTCATCGCAGATTCGCGTTCCGCCTCCAACCGACAAAGACACCCCGCTCCGACCGGGGGGCGGAGCGGGGTCAGTGTCCGGCCAGCGGCGCCGTCAGCGGTCGGCTTCGAACGCCAACAGGTCGCCCGGCTGGCATTCCAGCTCGGTACAGATCGCCTCCAGCGTCGAAAAGCGCATCGCCTTTGCCTTGCCGGTTTTCAGGATCGACAGATTGGCCAGCGTGATCCCGATCCGGTCGGACAGGTCGGTCAGCGTCATCCGCTTGGCGTGCAGCAGGTCATCCAGTTTCACGACGATCGCCATCACACCGTTCCTTCCAGCTCGTCGCGCATCGCGGCGCCCTGTTCGAACACCGCCGCCAGGACAAAGGCGAGCAGGATCGAGAGCAGGCTGCCGATCGAGATCCCGCCCATCTGGCTGAAATCGCTTCCCGCCGTTGCGATGCTGCTCGCGGTCCAGTGGACGGGCAGCGCCAGCAACTGGATGGTGACCAGCGACCAACCGATGCGGCGCAGCCGCGCTGCATTGTCGATGACGAACGGATCGCGCGACGCGCTGGCGACCAGCGCCTGCAATTGGCGGAAGATATAGGCGGCGACGCCCAGCACCGCGATCAACAACAGCATCAGGATGCCGAGCGGGAAGCGGATGGTGGTGACGTCGACCAATTCGGGGGTGCCGCGCATCGCCGCCATCACATCGGGCCAGGCGACGATCAGTGCGATGGTCACGCCGGCGACGATCAGCGCGGCGGCGGTGACCAGCGCCAGCAGCAGCCAGAGCAGGCCGCGGGTGGCGCGAAAAAGGGTGGTGTTGGGGGCAGACATATCGTTCTCCAATAGGTTGATTATTGAAAAACGATATATCGCGATTCGGACTTATCGTCAATCAATAATATTGAAAAACGATATGGCCGAAAAATGGGGTACGAGGGATGCGCCTTTCCCCATCGTCACCCCGAACCCTGCGACCGGCCCAGGATGACGATGGTGGAGGGTTCAATCCTCGCGCCGATCACCCCACGCTGCGCGGCACTTTCGTCCATATCCGCCGCGCGCCTTGACTTCCGGGGGTTTCGGGCTATTAGCCGCCCCGTGTCGCCGCGGGTCCGCCCGCGGTGATTCCGTCCGAGACAGTTGGTGCAGGGGATTGGCCCTGCTTAATTTCCAGCCGAGACGGGGAACAGTCTTTATCGGTCGCCCGCCTGCATGTTCAGGCGACGCGTCTTGACCGACCCCTTCGGACATCGTTGCGCAAAGACGGGCGAGCCTTGGCTCGCATCCGGTTTTGCGTGTGTTAGCCGCCCGGCGGCGCGCGCGTTTCGGCGTCTCGCGCATCCGGGCACAGAGTGGAGTATAGGCATGGATCGTACGGAAAAGGCCGAAGCCGTATCCTCGCTGAACGCTACGCTGGCAAATGCCGCTTCGGTTGTGGTCGTCCGCAACCTCGGCATGACCGTCGCCCAGTCGACGGTGCTGCGCCAGCAGATGCGCGATGCAGGAGCCGATTTTCGCGTCACGAAGAACCGTCTTGCCAAAATCGCGCTCGACGGCACGTCCTATGGCGGGATCGGCGAACTGCTGACCGGCCCCACCGCGCTTGCCACCTCGACCGATCCGGTCGCGGCGGCGAAAATCGCGGTGGAATTTGCCAAGACTAACGACAAGCTTGAAATCGTTGGCGGCGGCATGGGCGACGTGGTGCTCGACGTGGATGGCGTCAAAGCGCTGGCTTCGCTTCCCTCGCTCGACGAGCTGCGCGCCAAGATCATCGGTCTGGTGCAGGCTCCGGCCACCAAGGTTGCGCAGATTGCCGCAGCCCCGGCGGGCCAGCTGGCGCGGGTTTTTGGCGCATATGCCGCCAAAGAAGCAGCGTGAATTTCGAACTGAACTGAAACTTACTGCCGGGTGCATCCCGGTTTTGATGGAGAATGAACATGGCTGATCTCGCAAAGATCGTTGAAGACCTGTCGGCGCTGACCGTTCTGGAAGCTGCCGAGCTTTCGAAGCTGCTCGAAGAAAAGTGGGGCGTTTCGGCCGCTGCTGCCGTTGCGGTTGCCGCTCCGGGTGGCGCGGGCGCCGCTGCTCCCGCCGCTGAAGAAAAGGACGAGTTCGACGTCATCCTGACCGGTGACGGCGGCAACAAGATCAACGTGATCAAGGAAGTCCGCGCAATCACCGGCCTGGGTCTTGGCGAAGCCAAGGCGCTGGTCGAAAGCGCTCCGAAGGCGATCAAGGAAGGCGTGAACAAGGCGGAAGCCGAAGAGCTGAAGAAGAAGCTCGAAGGCGCCGGCGCGACCGTCGAACTGAAGTAATATCGTTGGTGTCCGGCACCGGTTGCCGGATCCGACAAAGAAAGGGCGGTGCCGTGTGGCACCGCCCTTTTTTATTGCGCGTCCTATCGCGCGGTGACCGCCGGATCAGCTCCGCGAATAGCCGGGCCGAAACGCCGGGGCGGGGCGGGCACGGCCCGGTTCGGGGCGATACACCTGCTGCTGCGGCGCGGCGGGTTCAGCGCGCTGGGCGATTTCCCAAGCGCTGACCGGCTTGCGGCTGTTGTCCGGGGTCTCCGCAAGCGCCGCGTCATAGGCAAGCCGTTCCTGGCGGTCGTAAAAGCGCGCGCGCTTGAGCCGCTTCGACAAGGTGAGGAACGGGTTGTCGGCGGTCGGGCCGGCGATCGCCATCGCTTCGTGACGGCCCATGCTGCCGTGCGGCGCCGCCGCAAAAGCCGGCGTGCTGCGCGGTGCGACCGGCGCCGGGGCGGGTGCCGTGAAGACGGGCGTCACATCGGCATCGCGGTCGATGTCCATCCGGGCTGCGAGCGATTGCGGTTGATCGACTGCTGCATGGCTTTCGACCGGGCTTGACCGGCGACGGCGTGCGATCATCAGGCCCGCGCCGCCGAGGCCGAGCAGTGCGGCGATACCGCCGACGATTTCCCAAGGAAAGTCACCGGTCGCGGCCGCAGCTTCGGCCGGGACGAGTGGGGTGTCGGTCATCACGTCGGCGGTTGGCACGACGGGATTTGCCGCGACGGGCGCGATTTCCATCGCCGAGGCCGCATCGGTCGCCTCGTCGGCTGCGACGACCGGCGTCGCAGCTGTCGGTGCGGGCGCCGCGGCGGCAGCGCGCGACGGTGCGCGGGCGGTCCGGGCTACGGGCGGCGCCGCTTCGGCGCGTTCAGCCGCCGGCGCCGCTGTGGTTTCGGCTTGCGGCAGGTCGAGGGGAACGCGGATGACCGGTGCGGGAGCAGGCGTTGCGGGCGTAGCGGCCTGCGGCGCCATGACCGGCGCCGGCGTCACCGGTTCGGCGACGGTGGGCGGGGTTTCCGTGGTCGGTGCCGGGGTCGTCGGCGCCGCGACGGGCGGAGTCATCGTGATCGTCGGCGCTTCCTGCGCGAAAGCGGCGGGGGTGGAAAGGACCAGGAACGCGGCAATCGCGCTCGAGGCGGGGCGGGGGAGAGCGATATTCTTCACCATAGTGAACAGGAAACGAGCAGTGGCGGAAAAGCGCTGCCGAAAAAGGCGATTTTCCGCGACGAGTCGTGGTCGCGAGGCGACTGGATGAATTTTCGGGCGATCCTGGCGGTGGATTCCGTCGCAAGTTCGGTTATCTCGCCATCATGCCGACGGGACGAGTTCGGCGCTGGCGAGGCAGGTGTCGGCTGCCGATGAAATCGCCGCTCCGACGACCGCCATGTCGCGCTCCAGGCGCTCGTCGAGCGCGACGGGGGGCAGCGCCGCCAGTTCGGCGATCATCGGCATCGATAGCGACAGGCGCAACGTGCCGGCCGCTCGTCCATCGGCCAACCGGTGCGACTTCACTGGTTGTCCCAGCCGCACTTCGCGTCCGAACCGCCTGTGGGAATGGCGGGCAATGTCCGCGTGCATTCGCTTTGCGGTGTCGAAATCGCAGTCAGGCCACCGCATCGACAGGTCGAGGGTGCGCAGCGTTTCGCTCGCAAGGCATGAGGCGCCGCCGGCGCCCGGCACCTCGCCGAGCCCCAGCCGTTTCACTAGGCGCGTCGCGTGGTGGTTGAAGCGGGCGATGACATGCGTGACGCTGTCCGCTGGCAGCGCGCCGAAGCGTTCGATTTCGATGAGGGCGGCCTGCAGGCGCAGGAGCAGGCCCGGATTGGACAGGTCTTGCAGGCAATCCGCGCCGGGCCAGTTGGTCGGCCATTCGGCGCGCGCCGCGAGGCGTCGAAAGCCGGTTGGCAGCGGCCGGGCATGGCGCTGGACTGCCGCCGGAACGAGCGCGAAGCCGCTGAATGGCGGTCCGCCGGCAAATTTCGAGCCGGTCATCAGGACGATACAGCCGATATCGAGATAGCGGCGGATCATGCCGGGGGTGATCCGCAACTGGCAGGCGTCGACGACGATGGTCGCGTTACCGTTAAACCGCGCCGCCATCGCCTCGACATCGTCCAGCGCGGGCAGGGTCAGCCCCGATTTCGAGCCATGGACGACGTGGACGACCGCCTGCCGGTCGCCGGCAACGGCACGGTCGACGTGCCGCGACAATTCGGCGGCCACCGCCGCCGAACTGCGCGGCAGCCCGTTTTCGTCGCGCACCGCGACGTCGATCAATTCGACGTCGGCAAAGGCCGGATCGATCGCGGTTTGCGGGACGACGCGCGCGCCGGTCGCGGTCTGATCGGCGAAAAAGCGCCCCGCGGCGCTGTGGACGCAACCGCTGCCGACCTCGTCGCGGCCGAGCAGAACCGCGGTCAGCGGCCGCGCGTCGAGCGCCGCTGCCAGCCCGACATATTCGAGGTCGGTCCCCGACGCGGCGAAGACGATCGCGGTTTCCTGCGCCCGTTCATGAAGGCCGAAACATTCGGCCAGGCGGACACGCAGCATTTGCAGCGCATCGGCATAGGCGGAGGGGGACAGCGGTCGGTCGAGGCGGCCCTGCCAATCGGCCATCAGCGTCTGGAACGCGTGGGCCGATATGCTGCTGATCGTCGAGGAACCATAGGCCAGCGCGTCGCTGGGCATTGCGCTGGCATAATATTGGTTGCGCCCCTGCGCATCGAGATGAAGGCGCGCGTCGCCGCCGCCGATGATCGCCGCCACCAGGCGGGTCGCATCGCGCGCGTGCGACCGCGGCGGTGTTGTATCGAAGCTTTTGGGGGCGAGCAGCATGGAATGTGCATCCAATGGCAGAAGGGAGGCGTTGTCCCAGCGTAACGGCCAAAGATGACAGTGATTTGGCCTTTTCGTTTCAGTCTCGTCACCAAAAAGTCATCGAGATGAAACCTAGCCGCTCTTATGCACCAAGGGGTGTCTGAGCGGTAGGCGGGAGTAGCGTAAAGCTCTGTTCTGAAGTAAGAAATTGGGTGTCTAAGCCGTCC
>FWWL01001127.1_pt1 | contig 66202 bp, 65 predicted proteins | sample 2228331 | NCBI WGS metagenome assembly FWWL01 (sample SAMEA103939775, study PRJEB20133) | metagenome
TGACATTTTGGACAATAAAAAGAACTTCGACCATGATGTTTAATTCTTTTAATTTTAGTTTGACATTTTAGGCAGGGTTGATTTTCACGTTGATAAACTAAAAAGTTTCTTTGATGCTTTCCTTTTGATCCATCAGGTAAGATAAAAGCCTCATCAGCGCCTGATGAACCTTGATCTTTGATGCCTTTTTTAATTTCTAGTATAATAGCTTGATGAAGTTTTTTAATTTCTTGTTTTTTTAATGAATTAGCAGATCGAAGTGGATGAATTTTAGCAACAAAAAGCGAGTCATTGGCGTAAATATTGCCAATTCCAGTAATTAAATCTTGATCCATCAAAACTAGTTTAATTGGTCGGGAGCTAAATGAAACTATTTGAGATAGTTTGTTTATTGTGAATTTTTTTGATAAAACATCTATACCTTTTGGTTTTAAAGGTTTATTTGTGATTTTCATCCAACCAAATTTTCTTAAATCATTAAAAAACAATCCACTATTATCTTGAAAAATAATAATTACTCTGGTAGTTTTTCCTGGCATTTTATTAGTTTTCGTAAAAGGAATATTATTTTTGTAAATAGCATTGTTTATATTTTTTGTATAAAGTAGTTGACCGGTAAGTTTAAAATGAATATTAAGAAAGTTAGAAAGTTTATCAGGTTTATAAAGTTTAAAGACCAACACCTTTCCGTATCTTTTAATAGAAGTTATTTTTGATCCGATAATATTTTTTTTATCTCCAATAAAATTTTTTTTCGATAATATCTCTATTTGGGAAATTGTTTTTCCTAAAATATTTGACTTGATATTTCTTTTAATGGTTTCGACTTCTGGAAGTTCTGGCATGAAAAAAAATTAAAATTAAAAATTAAAATTTAAAATATTTTTTAATTTTTATATTTACAAAGTTAATAATTTTCTTTTTAAATATTTCTTTAGAGAATCTTTTTGCGGTTTTTCGAGCATTTTTTTTCATTTGCAACATCTGTTTATTATTTAATTTTTCAAAAATTTTAATTTTTTCAATAAGACTTTGAGGAGTTAGTTGGTTATAAAGAAAACCGTTATAATTATTTTTTAAATATTCAGGAATACCGCCAGAGTTGTAGGCAATCACTGGTAAGCCATGTCCCATTGCTTCAACCGGAGCGATACCAAATTCTTCATCAACTGAAGCAAATAAAAAAGCTTTAGCATTTTGATAGAGTTGATTTTTGGTTTTATCATCAAGGTTTCCTAAAAATTCAATATTTTTATTAGCTAGTGATTTTAGATATTTTTCATCCCGACCAGTACCAATAATTTTTAAATTAAAACCAAAAATATTAGCAGCTTCAATTAAGATATTAACATGTTTTGCTCGTGCTAATCGTGAAACAGTGATATAGTAGTTATTGTTATTTAAATTAAGATTAATTTTTTTTGGAATTTCTACTGGTGGGTAAATTACTGTTGATTGTCGTCGATAAAATTTTTCTATTCGTTTTTTAGTTTCAATTGAGTTAGCAATTAAAAAATCTGGTCTTTGAGAAGATTGAAAGTCCCACATTCTTAAAAAATGATTTACGATTAATGCGTATATTTTTATTAAAGTGTATTTTTGCCATTCAATCGCAGTTTCATATCCATATAGATAGCGTGGTGGATGATGAATATATGAGATATGAAGAGTAGGTTTTTTAGTTTTTACACCTTTGGACATCCAACTACCAGATGAGGAAATCACTAAATCATATTTTGAAAAATTAAAACTTTCCCAAATTAAAGGGGTTAAAAATCGAAAAGGAGAATAAAAATTTTTAATAAAAGGAATTTTTCCAAACCAAGAAACATGAACTTTCCATTGAGAGATTAGTTTTTTAAAAGGTCCTAATTTTTTATCATTGTAAACAGTAGTAAATACTTCTGCTTGAGGAAAGATTTCTTTTAAAACAACTAAAACTTTTTCTGCTCCTCCAAATTCAGACAGTTGATCATGAACAATGGCAACTTTTAAATTTTTTAATGATGTCATATTTAGTTTTTTATTATTATAATAAATAAATGAGTTTTATTGATGCGATTATTTTAGGATTGGTTGAGGGAATTACTGAGTTTTTACCAATTTCTTCAACTGCCCATTTAATTTTAACCACGAAAATTCTTCGAATACCACAAAATGATTTTATTAAAATGCTTGAGGTAGTAATTCAAAGTGGAGCGATTTTATCAGTAATTTTTATGTTTTTTTCTTTTTTAAAAAGTAACTTTTGGTTAATTAAATTTTTGTTAATCTCGTTTTTACCAACAGCATTAATTGGTTTTTTATTTCATAAATTAATTAAATCTGTTTTTTTTGAATCAACTTTTCTAATTGTTTTTTCCTTATTTTTTGTTGGATTATTATTTATTATTTTTGAAGAGTTAGTTTTTAAGAAAAAAACAAAGTTTTTAGAGATTAAAAAAATTAATATTTTTTATGCTTTTTTAATTGGTCTAGGTCAGTCTTTAGCGATTGTTCCTGGGGTTTCTCGAGCCGGAGCGGTGATTTTAACAATGATGATTTTAGGATTTAAAAGAGAAGATTCAGCTAAATATTCGTTTTTGTTAGCGATTCCGACAATTTTTGCCGCCTCAATTTTAGATTTATACAAGTCAAAAGAGTTGTTTTTAAGTAACCTAAATTATTTAAATTTATTAATTGTTGGATTTGTTATTTCTTTTATCACTGCTTATTTTTCAGTTAAATGGTTAATTAATTATTTAAAAAACAATAATTTAATAATTTTCGGCATTTATCGGATTCTTCTTGCTATAATAATCTTAATAATTTTATTTATCTAATATTGCGTCTTTCAGGAAGCGTCTGTAGTTTAATGGATAGAATGTGGGTTTCCGGAACCCAAGATACAGGTTCGATTCCTGTCAGACGCACAATATATCTTTGGGCCGATAGCTCAATGGTAGAGCGCTGCATTCGCATTGCAGAGGTTGGGAGTTCAAGTCTCCTTCGGTCCACTAAAAATTACTTTAAAACCTCTCTTACCCACTCAAAATACTTTTTATTCACCTCAACAGGAATTTTGATAATGCAGGGGATTGAGTAGGGGTGTTGGTTTTCTACTTCTTGTTTTAGTTTTTCAAATTTTTCCTCTAAAGTTTTTCCAATTAAAACAACTTCTTTATCATCAGTTAATTTATTTTTCCATGGATAAAGACTGTTAATATTGTAGATATTAGCACAGGCAATTAATTTTTTTGAAATTAGATGTTTGGCAATTTTTTTAGCGACTTTTTTTGAAGGATTGGTGATATAAATTAAAATTATTTTTTCCATATCATAATTTTATCCAAAAAGTTTATTTTTTGTTATAATTTTAAGGTATATGCGTCCGTAGCTCAGCGGTAGAGCGCCACTCTTATAAAGTGGATGTCCTTGGTTCGAATCCAAGCGGACGCACTATATAAATATCAAAAATCAGAATTCAAAAATCAAAAATATAGAAATTTTGATAAAATAATTATTAAATTGCGGGCGTAGTTTACCGGCAAAACGTCTCCTTGCCAAGGAGAAGACAGAGGGTTCAATTCCCTTCGCCCGCTCATTTTTTATTTAAAAGAATCACTTCAAAAACTTTCTTATAAAAATACTTAACCAAAAAAAGATAATAATCATGTAGATGATCTCAAAAATGCCATTTATATTGTTTGTCAGAATAAATAAGATAGAAATAAATGCTTGAATTAAAATAAAAAACTTTGTTATTTTAACAAAATTTTGATTCTTAGTTAGTTTTGAAATAAGAAATTGAAATAAAGTAAATGATAAAAAAAGAATGACAACAAAAAACATATGGATTGATTTATTTTCAGATGAAGAAAAAAATCCAAGTAAACCAAAAGATAAAATAGCAAGTAACAAACTAAAAAATTCTATACTTAATAGTTTTAATTGAAAGAATTTTTTTAAATAATAAGCAAAACCTAAATCAAGAAAAGCCTTAATAAAAAACATTAAATTAAAATAACTAAGTTTTTCATTCGTTAAAAAATAACTTAATTCTGAGATTGTAAATTCATTAAAATTAAAATAATTAGGAGCAAGAGATTGAAAATAAAACGAAGTAGAAATAAATAATATTAAAGATAATAACACATTATACTTAATCAGATCTAAATAATTTTTTTTATTCATTTATTAAATAAATTTATTTTTTTTAATATTTCTTGAAAAGCTTTTTTTTCAGATGAATAAGTTAAGGTTTTTAAAGCTTCTTTCGTGGTGACAAACTTCGCATCGCTCATCTCCCAATCATGATTTTTCGGATCACCGGAAATATACTCCATTAAATAATAGAAAACAGTTTTTTTATAAAGACTATTTTCGTATATATATTGATATTGAGTTATAACTGGGTTATTATCAATTATTTTTGCTTTAATTCCACCTTCTTCTTCAACTTCTCTTAGAGCGGTTTCAATTTTATCTTCATTAGGATTAATATCTCCAACCAATCCTTTAGGAAAAACCCAACCTTTATGTTGAGAATGTTGACAAATCAACCATAAATATTGATTATTTTTATCTTTTTTATAAACAATTCCTCCAGCTGAGATTTGATTAATGGTCTTCATAATATTTTTTTAATTCTAAATTAATTTGAGCAATTAATTGTGGACCCTGATAAATCATACCAGTAATTAATTGAATTAAGTTAGCTCCTAATTTAATTTTTTTCAAAGCGTCCTTGAAAGAAAAAACACCTCCGCAACCAATGATTATTAATTTATTTTTGTATTTTTTATGAGTATAAATAATTAACTCATTAGATCTTTTTTCACATGGTTTACCAGAAAAATTTCCAATAGGATATTTTTTTAATTCTTGTTTATCTAAAAATTCGTTATTTCTATCTTTTTGAAGATTACCGATAATTACTCCTTTAATAAATTGATATTTAATAATAGTTTTTAAAAGATTATCAAACTGTTGATTACTAATAGAGATTGGCATTTTGACAAAGACAGGTTTTTTTAAGTTTAATTTTTTTAATTTTTTTAAAAGAAGATTTAAGTTTTTTGCCGTATAAAAATCTAAATTTTTTAAGTTTAATAAATTAGGACAAGAAATATTTAATTCATAATAACTGTTTTTTATTTTAGCTTTTTCAATTTTATAAAAAGCTTGATAGATATCATTAACAGCTTGATTAATAGTTTTGATTTTTTTATTATTCGAGACACCGATACTAATTCCTAAGGGAATCTTAAAAGTTTTATTTTTTAATTTTTCAATTATTTTTTCCACACCAATATTTTTAAAGCCTTTATTTACCATTAAAGACTTTGATTTTGGTAGACGACCAAGACGAGGTTTTGGATTACCTTCATAAGGTAAATTAGTAATTGTTCCTACAGTATGAAAACCAAAGTCTAAATTAGGTAAAACATTGATTAAATCGGCATTATAATCAAAACCAGCTGCCAAACCAACAGGAGTTTTAAAAGTAATTCCAGCTAGTTTTTTTTCTAATAAAGGATGATGGTATTCGAATTTTGTTTTAATTAAATAAATCAGGGGAGTTTTAGCAATAACTTTTCCCAATAAAATCATTTTTTCATGAATAAACTCAGGATCGAATAAAAATAAGATTGGCTTAATAATATATTGATAGGTTAATTGATAGATTAATAAATGTAGTTCAAATTTTTCTTGATTAAATTTTTTATGTGTATAAAGAAAAATAAGAGTACTAATAATGGCAGATAAAGTACAGTACATACATATTGATTGAATAATAATTATCTGTAAATACATAAAATATAAAGAAGCGAGAAAACTTAAAGTTGATTGAATAATTAAAAGCCATTTTATTAATTTATTATTTTTAAAAGTTAGATATAGAACGATTACTAAAATTAATCCATAATTGAAAATACCAATTAAAGCTAAAGGAATACCAAAAATCTCTGAATAAGAACTTTTTAAAACTCGTCCACAATCATTGACAATGTTTAAAATTGGTATAGGATAAAGAGGACAAAAAGGAGACGTCTTTGAATAGTGCTCTATTGTTAGATAAATAGAATCAATTAAACCAATTATTGATAATAAAATAATAGATAACATTTTTTAGCGGAGAGGGGGGGATTCGAACCCCCGATCCGCCGTGAAGCGGATGCAGGTTTTCAAGACCTGTGCAATCAACCACTCTGCCACCTCTCCAATATTAAATTTGAGGCGTGTGCCGGAATCTAACCGGCGCATCGCTGTTTTTTCTGTAAAGTACGTTTCCGACTTTGTCGAAATACGACTTCAGAATCCCGACTTCTAAAATAAAATTGAGGCTTGGAGGGGAATCGAACCCCTGCATAGCTGTTTTGCAGACAGCTGCGTTTCCACTTCGCCACCAAGCCTTTTGTTAAGAGGTTCTGGGATAGACAGCTGCGTTTCCACTTCGCCAATACGTCAAAATTATATTAATTTTACTCTAAAAATAAGATTTTAACAATCTGTTTTGGTAAAATTAACTTTAGTTTTTGGAGGTGTGCCGGAGTGGTTGAACGGGCCGCTCTCGAAAAGCGGTATCTGCCTTAAATGGCGGATCAGAGGTTCAAATCCTCTCACCTCCGCCTTATGATAAGAAATGATTTACCAATAAGAAAAGTCTCTTCGTGTGAATATTTAATTGACGGTGAAGAAAATAGACAACCAATAAAAATATTCGCTTCAGAAAAAATTTTTCAACAATTAGAAGAAGGTGTATTTAATCAAATCTTAAATGTAGCTTGTTTACCAGGTTTGGTTGATTTTGTTTGTCTTATGCCTGATTCTCATGTAGGTTATGGGGCGCCAATTGGAACTGTTTTTGTAATGGATGAAAATAAAGGATATATTTCTCCGGGCGCAATTGGCTATGATATAAATTGCGGTATGCGGCTTATAATGACTAATTTAACTTATAAAGAAATTAAAAAATATATTAAAAAATTAGTTGATAAATTATATGAAGAAGTTCCTACAGGTTTAGCGAAAAAAGGTTTTTTAAAAATTAATAAAGATCAGTTAAAAAAATTGGTAGAAAATGGAGTTTCTTATTTAATAAATCATTTCAATGTTGGTTGGAAGAAAGATTTAGATCACATTGAAGAAAATGGATGTATAAAAGGAGCTAATTTTCAATCAGTTTCCAAAGAAGCAATAAAAAGAGGCATAGATCAATTAGCCACTTTAGGATCAGGAAATCATTATTTAGAAATTCAAAGAGTAGAAAAAATTCATAATCAAGAATTAGCAAAAAAATATCAAATATTTCAAGAAGGGCAAATAGGAATAATGATACATTGTGGTTCAAGAGGTTTTGGTCATCAAGTTTGTAGCGATTACCTAAAAATATTTAAAAAAGAAGCCGATAATTTTAAATTAAAATTAAAAGATTGGCAGTTAGTTTGTGCGCCGATAAATTCTAAGATATCAAAAAATTACATTCAAGCAATGTCATCAGCCGCTAATTTTGCTTTTGTTAACAGAGAGGCAATTACTCATAAAGTAAGAGAAGTTTTTGAAAAAGTTTTAGGAAAAAAAGCGGAAAATTATTCAATGAGATTAATTTATGATGTTGCTCATAACATAGGCAAATGGGAAGTACATTATATTTCAAAATTAAATAAAAAAAAGAGAGTGTTTGTTCATCGAAAAGGAGCAACAAGGTCTTTTCCAGGTCAGCCGGTAATTATTGGTGGTTCAATGGAAACAGGCAGTTATTTGCTTGAGGGAAATGAAAAATCATTAGTTAAAAGTTATGGATCAACCGCTCATGGATCAGGAAGGATCATGTCAAGGGAGAAAGCAAAAAAAATTGTTAGAGGAGAAAAGTTATGGCAGGAAATGTTAAAAAAAGAGATTTACGTAAGATCACCTTCTTTTTCTGGTTTGGCTGAAGAAGCGGGAATGGCGTATAAGGATATTAATGAAGTAATTAATACTGTTAATAAAGCAGATTTATCAAAACCCATTGCTTATTTTCGACCCTTAGGTAATATAAAAGGATGAAAAAAATCTAAAATCATATAATAAAAACCCAAGACTCAAATCTCAAAACTCAAAACTACAATTTAAAACCGTAAAATGTTAGAACATTACTCTTTACGAGTTATAAATATAACTAAAAAAATTAAATAAATATAACAATTTAGCAATTTAACAATAGTTAAAATGTTGAAATGTTGAAAAGTTAATTTATAAAGTTATTAAAAATCTTTATTTTTGTTTATATTTAACTTGTTGTAGTCATCTTTCTGACACCCTGGAGGTGTCCAAGCCAATTGGCAGAAAACGCTGGAAATGAATAAATTTTATGAAAATTAATGAAATTCGTAGTTTTTAAAGATTAAAGTTAGATGTTTAAAGTTTTACGTTCCAAGTTTTACGTTTTAATTGTTTTTACATTAAATATTCTTTAATATTGTTTTCGTTTATGTAAAAACTTTTTCCTTGACCAGAGACGATTTTTAAGGCAACTTTTCTGACAATTCCTTCAATTGTTCTTTCTAAAGTTCTTATTCCCGCATCAAAACCTAGAGGACGAGTAATTTTTGGCCATAAATTGTCATCTATTTTAATATTTTCTTCAGTTAAACCAACATTTTTAAGATATTTTGGTAAAACATAGTTTTTGGCAATATGAATTTTTTCATCATCAGTATAAGAGGGCATTTGAATTACTTCAAGCCTATCCATGACAGCGGTTGAGATATTATTAGTATTATTGGCAGTAGCAATAAATAAAACCTGAGATAGATCGAAAGGATAGTCAATAAAATAATCAGTAAAGTTATTGTTTTGATTAGGGTCTAAAAGCTCAATTAGTACACCCATAATAGCGGCTCTTGATTCAGGAGTAATTCTATCTAATTCATCTAATAAAATTACCGGATTTTTTACGTTAACTCGTCTTAAAGCTCTAATAATCATACCAGGTTCAGCATGAGGATTGGTTTTTGCTTGACCGCGAAGATCTAAAGCAGAAGATAGTCCTCCAAAAGGAATCCGGACAAATTTTTTTCCTAAAGCTTCGGCAATTGATATGGCAAAAGTAGTTTTGCCAGTACCGGCTAGACCAACAAAAAAAAGAATTGGCGCTCGATAGTTTTCTTCAGGTTTTTTTTGTTTTTGAAGAATTAAAATTGATAAATATTCTAAAACTCTTTGTTTGATTTTTTCTAACCCATAATGATTTTTATCCAAGATTTTTTTAGCTAAATTAATATCTAAAATATCTTCAGTTTTGTTAAACCAAGGAAGATTGACAAGCCAGTCAATATACTTTTCAACCATATCAATTTGACTTAAGTTTCCTCCAAATTTTATTGATAAAGAAATTCTTTCGATTTGTTTTTCAGCTTTTTCTAGCAGATTAGCAGGCAAATCTTTTGAGTGCAAAAGAGTTCTAATTTTTTCTATTTCTGACAATAAATTTTGATTATCCATTTTATTAGCAGATAAAATGTTTAATTGATAAATTCCTCTTGACAAAGAAAAAAAAATTAGTTATATTTTCATCATAAAAAAATTATTAGTTAATTACAAGTTTAAAATTTTAAAGAACTATGGCAAAGTCAAATATCAACATCAAACCACTTTTTGATTATGTTTTAATCAAACCTTTAGAAGGAGAGACAAAAACTCCTTCGGGAATAGTTTTACCTGATACTGCAAAAGAAAAACCTCAAATTGGTGAGGTAATGGCAGTTGGAACAGGTGATAGTTGTTGTGATGATTGTGGTTGCGGTGATAAAAAATCTCAAAAAATGGTTGTTAAAGTAGGTGATAAAGTTTTATACAAAAAATGGGGTGGCAATGAAGTTAAGGTTGGTATGGAAGAATGGCTTTTAATTGAACAAAAAGACATTATGGCAATTGTCGAATAAATCATTATAAGTTTATTTTAAAAAACTATGGCAAAACAAATTAAATACGGAGCAGAAGCTCGAAAAAAACTTCTTGATGGTGTTAATAAATTAGCTAATGCAGTAGCAACTACTTTAGGTCCAAAGGGCCGAAATGTTGCGTTAGATAAAAAATGGGGAGCACCAAATGTTGTTCATGATGGCGTTTCAGTAGCAAAAGAGATAGAATTAGAAGACCAATTTGAAAATATGGGTGCTCAACTAGTTAAAGAAGCAGCTTCAAAAACAGCTGATGTTGCCGGAGATGGTACAACTACTGCTACAGTTTTAGCTCAATCATTAGTCCAAGAAGGAATTAAGATGATTACTGCTGGAGTTAATCCGATGATGCTTCAAAGAGGTTTAGAAAAAGCTTCAAAATATGTAGTTGATGAGTTAAAAAAAGCTTCTAAAAAAATTGATATTGAAGATGCTTCATCTGTCGCCACTATTTCAGCAGGTGATCCTAATTTAGGAAAAATTATTGCTGATGCTTTAAAAGCAGTTGGTGGAAAAGATGGAGTAGTGACTGTTGAGGAAGGAAAAGGATTAGAAACCACGGTTGATCATAAAGAAGGAATGCAATTTGATCGAGGTTTTGCTTCACCTTATTTAGTTACAGATCCAGATAGAATGATAGCTGAAATTGAGGATCCGTATATTTTAATTACAGATAAAAAAATTTCCTCAATTTCTGAGCTATTACCATTTTTAGAAAAGTTTGTTAAGGTTTCTAAAAACTTAGTGATTATTGCTGATGAAGTTGAGGGTGAAGCCTTAGCAACTTTAGTAGTTAATAAATTAAGAGGAACTTTTAATGCTTTAGTAGTTAAAGCTCCAGGTTTCGGAGATAGAAGAAAAGAGATGCTTCAAGATATTGCCATTTTAACTGGTGGAACTGTTATCTCTGAAGATTTAGGAAAGAAATTAGAAAATGTAGAGATTGAAGATTGTGGACGAGCTGATAAAGTAAAGTCAGATAAAGAAAATACCTCAATTATTGGTGGTAAAGGTAAAAAATCAGAGATTGAGGCAAGAATTGCCCAAATTAAAAGAGAAATCGCTGAGACTACCAGTGAATTTGATAAAGAAAAATTACAAGAAAGATTAGCCAAGTTATCTGGAGGAGTAGCAGTAATTAATGTCGGAGCTGCTACTGAGGTTGAGATGAAAGATAAAAAAGAAAGAGCAATTGATGCGGTAGCTGCTACTAAAGCCGCTTTAGAAGAAGGAATTGTTCCTGGTGGTGCAGTTGCTTTATTAAATATTAGTCAAAAAATGGATCCGGAAAAATTAGGTAAAACCACTGAGGAAAAAATTGCTTATGATTTAGTAAAAAAAGCTTTAGAGGCACCATTTAAAAAACTAATGGAAAATGCTGGTATTGATGCTGGTCAACTTTTAGCTAAAGCTAGAGAGATTGCTAGTCAAGGAATGGGTTTTGATGTATTAGCTTTAGATTCTGTTGAAACTGCTAAACCAATTGATATGGTTAAGGCAGGAATAATTGATCCTTTAAAAGTTGTTAGGACGGCTGTTCAAAACTCAGTTTCAGTAGCAACTATGATTTTAACTACTGAAGCTTTAATAACTGATTTACCAGAGAAAAAAGAATCAGCGGCCCCGGCAATGCCATCAATGCCTGAGTATTAATAACAAGAAATTGGTAAGTTAAAAACACCCCGCCCGGCAAGGCGGGGTTTTTAATATTTATTTTAATAGTTTTTATAAAATTGATATTTTTTTCTTAAAGGATGTGAAGGATAAAATTTTTTTTGATTCAATCTTTGATAAAATTTTTTCATTGGTCCTTTTCTTGACCAGGTTTCATTTAAACCTAAATAGTTAATTAACCAAGCGGCAATAATAACAGCGCTAAAAAAACCTAAAATGATTAATAAAAAATTTTTTTTATAAGAAAAATCATATTTTTTTAATAAATAAATACCAGAAATAAATCCTAAAATTGTTATTAAGATAATCCACCAAGGAAAGTTATTAATCATTTGTTGTAGTCTAAATTGACCGCCAAGACCGTGAGTTTTTAAAAGAAAAAAAATAATATTAGTAAAAAATATCGTTGTTATAGTTGAACCGATAAGAGCAATAAATGTTAATAACGAACCAAAGAAAAAATATACTTTTGGTTTCATTTTTATTTCTCCAGATTTAATTTTTTCCATCACTACATCTTCAATATTTGATTTTTTATTTTTAGATTTTATTTTTGACATATTTTTTTAAGTAAACTTTTAGAACGATTAATTCGGACAGAAACTGTTCCGATTGGTATTTTTAAAATATCGCTAATTTCTTCATAAGATCTTTCTTCTAAATAATATAAAATTATTGTTTCTTTATAAATAATTGGTAATTTTTCTAAACATTTTTCTAAATTTTTTTTAATTTCTTTTTTAACTAACTCTTCTTCTATATTATAATCATCGCTTAAGTTAATTTTTTCATTTAAAGAAATTTGTTTCTTATTTTTATTAAAAAAATTCATTGTTTCATTATGAGCAATTCGATAAAGCCAACTACTAAATTTTTTCTTAATGTTAAATCCATTTAAATTTATATAGCATTTAATAAAAGTTTCTTGAACGATTTCTTTTGTTTTTTCTTGATCTTGAGTCAAATAGTTAACATAGTTAAAAATCTTGTTTTGATATCTTTTAATAATTTCGCTAAAAACTTCCTTGTCTTTATAACAAATTATTTCAACAAGTTTTTCATCTGATAAATCTTTTGTATTCATATTTTAATTATTATCTAACTCCCTGCTTTAATAAAGCAGGGAGTTAGTTGATTATTTTTTTAACGATTAATTCTTCCGTAGCCTTGTCCACTACCATTTCTTAAACCTAAACCTAACTCTGCTCTAATTTTATTAGCTTCATTTATTTTACCAGCTAATGCTAAGTTATGCGCCTCAACAAATTTAGCAAAGTTTTTTTCGTTGATTACTTGAGTTACTCTGCCTCGACCTTGCATTAAATTTTTCCAAGCATTATAGTCCTTATTAGCAAAAGCTTTAGTCATTGCCTCATGTCTTTCAGCTGAATAGTAAGGACCTTTAACATTAGGATCCCCTTTATAAGCTTCAGTATTTTTAGGAATGAACATCATTGATCCTAAAGTGATAACTAAAGCAGTTAAAACGATTGTTTTTTTATTCACTTTTTTCACCTCCTTTCAAAATAATTTTTAACTATCTATTATTAATACAAAAAAAATTAAAATTTCTTTCATTTATTTAAAATTGTTTTTATTAAAAATATTTTTTAGATTTTTGTTATAGTCTTTTTATGAAATTAGTAGATAAAAAAAAAAAAAAAAAAAAAAAAAAAAAAAAAAAAAAAAAAAAAAAAAAAAAAAAAAAAAAAAAAAAAAAAAATAAAAACTCCTTAAAAGAAATATTAAGATTAAGAGGAGTTTTAGCTGATTATTTTGTTGGCGATAATGTTTATAAATCAAAAGAAAAAAATTGGAATAAGTATTTTATCCATTTAATTTTGCGGCGAGAAAAATATGGTCCAGGGGGGAGGATTCGAACCTCCGTAGCCGTAAAGGCGACAGTTTTACAGACTGTTGCAATTGTCCACTCTGCCACCCCTGGAAGAAAAAAAGATAATTATATATTATAAAATTTTAAAACTTAAAACTCAAACAGTAAATTTATGAAAGAAAAACATGAAAATATCAAAATTAAATATCAAAATCCAAAAATAAAAATTCAAAAACACAAACCAAAATCCAAAAAAATAAAACATAAAATTGGTTATATATAGGTTGTAGATTATAATAGAGAAAGCAAAATGTAGAATATGGAATGTTAAAATAAATTGTTTAATTGTTAGATTGCTAAATTGTTGAAACTTATCGTCCTGAACATAAGCGAAGGATCCTATTATGGGTATTACTGTCATGTTGAGCGAAGCAAAACACCCAATGGAATTCTTCGGCGCCTGAGACGCCTCAGAATAACAAGAGAAATATTCAGAATGACAAGAAAAATGTTCAGAATAACAAAAAGATGTTCAAGTTGACATTAGTATGATTTTTAATTTTAAATTGTAATTTTAGACTTTTAATTTTTAACTTTTAATTTTAAATATTTATTTTTGATTTTTGAATTTTGATTTTATTATAATCATATTATGTTAGATAAAACTAAAGTTTCTATTATTGGTTGTGGACGAGTAGGGATTACAACGGCTTATACAACATATTTAGCTAATAAAGTTGATGAAATTATTTTATTTGATCGAAATAAAGAGAGAATTGAAGCGGAAAGACTGGATTTTTTACATAGTTTACCTTTTTTAGGAACAACAACAGTTAAAATCGCTAATCAATTAGAAGATACAAAAGATAGTTCGATTATTGTTTTTACTGCTGGAGTTTCGCAGGGTAATCAATTTCAATCAAGATTAGAATTGGTTAATGAAAATACAAAAATCTTAGAAAATTTTTTACCTAAATTAGTTGAATATTCTTCTGAAGCAATTATTATCATTATTTCTAATCCAGTTGACGTGTTAACTTATAAAGCTAGTAAGATTGTTAATTTAAAAAGAGGAAAAATATTTTCAACTGGAACGACTCTAGACTCTTCAAGATTTAGGTTTTATTTATCAGAGATAGTTAAGGTTAATCCAAAAAATATTCATGCTTATGTATTGGGTGAGCACGGTGATAGTTCATTTCCAGCGATTTCTTCAGCGACAATTGGAGGACAAAAATTATTATCTTATCCAGGAATAACCAAACAACAAGTTTTAGAATGTTATCAAAAAACTAAGAACGCTGCTTATGAAGTAATTGCGGGAAAAGGAGCAACTTATTATGCAATTTCTGTTGTTATTAATGAGATAATTGAAGCAATAATTACTGATAGTAAAAAGGTTTATCCATTATCTTTACCATTAGAAGGAGAGTATGATTTGAATAATGTTGCTTTAAGTGCTCCTTGTGTTATTGGTAGAGAAGGAATAGAAAGAGTTTTAGAGATTGATTTATCAGATGAAGAAAAACAATTGCTTTTTAAATCAGCACAAACTCTTCAACAATATTTATAAAGCAAATAATTAAAATTAAAGTTTATTCAGTTGTTATTCCGTCGTATTCGGTTTCATGAATAATTGCTTCTGCTTTAGTTTTTCTGACAATACCATCTTTATGATGAGGTGGAGCATAAATCGTGTATAAATTTAAAGTTTCAGTTTTTGAGGTATTAATAACATTATGTTCAGCTCCAGCCGGGACTATAATTACAGATCCGTCTTTTAATTCATATTCATTACCATCAATAATGCATTTACCTTGTCCTTTTTCAACACGAAAAAATTGATCGTTTTCTTGATGAACTTCCATACCAATATCTTCTTGTGGTTGAAGAGTCATTAAGACTAATTGGCAATTTTTACTAGTATACAAAACCTGACGAAAGTTTCGGTTTTTTAAAGTTAATTCTTCAATATCTGCATGATAGCCTTTCATAGTTTTTAAATTAATTAATAATAATTTAATTATAAAATATAAAACATGAAAATATCAAAATCAAATATCAAAATCCAAAAATAAAAATTCAAAAACACAAACCAAAATCCAAAAAAAGAAAACATAAAACATAAAAAGTAGAACGTGGAACGTGGAACATAGAACGTAGAACCCTAAAGTACAATGAAATAGACTTTAGGGCAGGAGTGGAACGTTAAAATAAAATAAATTGTTAAATTGCTAAATTTTTGAATTATTTAATTTTTTAATTTTTAATTGTAATTTTAAATTTTAAATTTTTAATTTTTAATTTTTGTTTTCATTTAATTAACAAAACAATCTCTCCTTTAAAATGCTGATTTAAAAAATCTTTAGGTTTACCACGGAGAATTTGCTCGAATTTTTTAGTTAGTTCTCTAGCAATAACAATATCAAAATTTGGATTGATTTGATCAATAATTCTCAAGGTTTCATCAATTCTTAATGGAGATTCATAAAAAATTCCTATTAAATCATTAAGGTAATTTTTTATATTGATAAAATTCTTTAAAAGATTAATTTTTTCTGAAGGTTTTTTTGGAAGAAAACCAAAAAAAATAAACTTTGAAGGATTAAAACCCGATAAAACTAAACTAGAAATAAAAGCAGTTGGTCCTGGGATAAAACTAATTTCAATATTTTCTTTAATACAAGTTTTTACTAAAAAAAAACCGGGGTCAGAGATTAAAGGTGTTCCTGATTGAGAAATTAAAGAAATAGTTTTACTTTCTTTTAATAATTCAATAATTTCAGGTAGTTTTTCTAGTTCTTTTTCTTTATAATATGAAATTAATCTAGGATTTAAAGATTGATTTTTGATAAGATTAGGAAAGAGGGTCTTTATAGAATTTAAAAGAATTTTTGCTGAACGAGTATCTTCAGCAAGAATAATCTCTGAATTGATTAAGGTTCTTGCTTGTCTAATTGATAGATCATCTAAGTTACCAATTGGTGTTGAAACAATATAAAGCATATTATGAAAGAATTTTTAATAAATTTTATTCATTCATCAATTAATTCTAATTATAGCTTATTAATTTTATCAATTTTGTCATTTGTTGAGTCATCTTTTTTTCCAATTCCACCTGATACAGTGATGATTCCGTTAGCCTTGATTCAGCCGAAATTAGCTATTTTTTATGCATTATTGACAACGGTGACTTCAGTTTTAGGAGGAATTTTTGGTTATTTTATTGGCTTAAAAGGTGGTCGACCAATTGTTAAAAAAATTATCTCTGATGAAAAACTTTATCAAGTAAAGCTTCTTTATCAAAAATATGATGTATGGGCAGTTGCCATTGCTGGTTTTTCACCAATTCCTTATAAAATTTTTACTATTGCTGCTGGATTATTTGAGCTAGATTTTAAAAGATTTGTTATTGCGTCTTTAATTGGCCGAGGAGGAAGATTTCTTTTGGTAGGTGGATTAATTTTTATTTTTGGAGAAAAGATTAAGTTTTTTTTAGATCAATATCTGGAAATATTCATTGTTGGCTTAACAATTCTTTTGATTGGTGGGTTTTTTGTTGTTAATAAAATATTATCCAATAAAACAGGTTAGATTAATCCTCTTTAAAATAAGGTTAATTTTTTGGTAAAATTAAAGGTTAAACTTTTTTATCTTTATGTTTAATTTAAAATCCTTTTTTCAACCAACAGGAGATCAGCCAGAAGCAATTAAAAAATTAATTACTGGTATTGATTTTGGTTTAAAAAACCAAGTTCTTTTAGGAGTGACTGGTTCAGGAAAAACTTTTACCATGGCTAATATTATTGATAAATTACAGATGCCAGCCTTAATCATCTCTCATAATAAAACTTTAGCAGGTCAACTTTATCAAGAGTTTCGTGATTTTTTTCCCAATAACGGTGTTTCTTACTTTGTTTCTTACTATGATTATTATCAGCCAGAAGCTTATATTCCTTCAACTGATACTTATATTGAAAAAGAAGCACAGATTAATCAGTTAATTGATAAGTTAAGATTAGCAACAACTACTAATATTTTAACCAGAAAAGATGTTGTAGTAGTTGCTTCGGTTTCATGTATTTATAACATTGGTTCTCCAATTGAATATGGTCGGTTTATTTTAGAAATTGAAGTTGGTAAAGAAACCAGTTTTGAATTAATAACTAGAAGATTAGCTGAGTTACAATATGAAAGAAGCGAGTTTGATTTTAAGCGTGGAAGTTTTCGAATTCGAGGAGAAAGAATTGATATTTATCCAGCTTATGAGGATTTTGGTTTTCGAGTTTATTTAGAAAATTTTAGAGTAACAAATATTGAAAAATTTGATCCATTAACAGGAAAAATATTAGATAAAGACAAAAAAATTAATAAATTAATTATTTATCCAGCTAAACATTATTTAACTGATAAAAATTTATTTGAAAAAGCAGAAAAACAAATTAGAGAAGACTTAGTAAAAGAGTCAAATGATTTAAAAAAACAAGGAAAATTATTAGAAGGAGAAAGATTAATAAAAAAAGTTAATTATGATTTAGAAATAATTAAAGAAGTTGGTTATGTTAATGGTATAGAGAATTATTCTCGCTATTTTGATGGAAGAAAACCAGGAGATCCACCTTATACACTTTTGAACTATTTTCAAGAGGCTTATGGAGATCAATGGTTATTAATTATAGACGAGTCGCATATTACTGTTCCCCAATTAAGAGGGATGTATAATGGAGATTATTCAAGAAAAAAAACTTTAATAGATTATGGTTTTAGATTAAAAGCAGCTTTGGATAATCGACCATTAAAGTTTGAAGAATTTTATAAAATTCCTTCAAAAATAATTTATGTTTCTGCTACTCCTGATGAATGGGAAATTAATATTTGTAATTTAGGAACAAAAAAAAATAATTTTACCATTCATAACGGAGTGGTTGAACAGTTAATTAGACCAACAGGAATACCTGATCCAGAAATAATTATTAAACCAGCAAAAACAGAGATTTTAGATTTAATTGAAGAAATTAAAAAAAGAATTAGTAAGAAAGAAAAAGTTTTAGTAACCACTTTGACAAAAAAAACTGCTGAAGACTTATCTAATTATATTAAAGAAAAACATCCAGAAATAAAATCAGCCTATTTACATTCAGATGTAAAAACATTAGAACGGTCTGATATTTTAGATAATTTGAGAAAAGGAGCTTTTGATGTTTTAATTGGAGTTAATCTTTTAAGAGAAGGTTTAGATTTACCTGAAGTGTCTTTAGTTGCAATTTTAGACGCTGATAAAGAAGGTTTTTTAAGATCAAAAACATCTTTAATTCAAACAATGGGAAGAGCAGCAAGAAATATTAATGGACAAGTAATTTTATATGCTGATGAAATTACTCAATCAATGAAGTCAGCTATTGATGAAATTAATCGGAGAAGGCAATATCAATTAGAATATAATAAAAAAAACAACATTACTCCTAAAACAATTTACAAACCAATTAGACAAAAAATTATTGAAGGAGAGGAAGGTTATTTAATTTTTGATAAAAAAAACTCGCCGGCAATTGATTTGTTAAGTATTAATCCTGAAAGTTTAACTCCTTATGATAAAAAAAAGATTATTAAAAAATTAACTCTAGAGATGAAAAGATATGTGGACGAATTAAATTTTGAAATGGCGATAAAATTTAGAGACAAAATTAAAGAAATTAATAATTGAAAATTAAAATTTTTGAAATGATTGATTATATAAAAATAAAAGGAGCAAGACAGCATAATTTAAAAAATATTAATTTAGAAATATCAAAAAATAAGTTAGTGGTAATAACTGGTATTTCAGGTTCAGGAAAGTCTTCTTTGGCTTTTGATACGATTTATGCTGAAGGTCAAAGACGTTATGTTGAGTCTTTATCAGCTTACGCAAGACAGTTTTTAGGAATGATGGATAAGCCAGAGGTTGATTTAATTGAGGGATTGTCACCATCGATTTCAATAGATCAAAAAACTACATCTCACAATCCTCGATCAACAGTTGGAACAATTACGGAAATTTATGACTACTTTCGATTACTATTTGCCCGAATTGGTCATCCTCATTGTCCTAATTGTCATGTAGAGATTAAAAAAATGACTCTTGATGAAATTGTTAATAAGATAATTGAAGAGATTTTAAATTTTTTAAGTAGAAATAAATTATCACAAAATCAATTCCAAATTTTATCGCCAATTGTTAGAAATAAAAAAGGCGAATTTAAAGATTTATTTGAAAATTTAAAAGTTAAAGGTTTTAATAAAGTAATTGTTGATAAAAAAGAATTTACTTTAGATAAAGAGATTAATCTTTTAAAAAATAATAAACATAATATTGAAGTAGTGATTGATGAGTTCAGATTTAATTTTCAAGATAGCAAAAACCAAGTAATTTTAGCTAATTTAAAAACAAGAGTGCGAACCGCTACGGAACAATCTTTAAATTTATCTGAGGGGTTAGTGATTTTAAAAGAAAATACCAATAATTTTTCAAAACTTTTTTCAGAAAAATTTTCTTGCCCTATATGTAATTTATCATTATCAGAACTTGAACCAAGAATGTTTTCTTTTAATTCGCCAATTGGCGCGTGTGAAAAATGTAGAGGAATTGGAACAATTTTTAAAATTGATCCAAAATTAATTTTTAATGAAAATTTATCAATTAATGAAGGAGGAATCTTACCTTTTAATCGAATTTTTTTTCAAGACACCTGGTATGTTCGTTTAATAAAAAAAGTTTGTTTGGAGGAAAACATTGATATGAATTCACCGATTAAAAATTTAACTAAAGAACAAAAAAATATTATATTGTTTGGCACGAACAAGGTTTATAAAGTTTTTGGAAAAAATCGTTTTGGTCGAGAAACAATGATTTATGAAAAATTTACTGGTGTAATTAATGAATTAGAAAAAAAATATTTTGAAAATAATAGTGATTGGATGAATTTGGAAATTGGTAGGTATATGAGAGAGGAGATTTGCCCTCAATGTCAAGGAGCGAGATTAAAACCAGAAGTGTTATCAATTACAATTGGCGAAGAAAATATTTATCAAATCTCAGAAAAATCAATTGAAAAACTATATGATTATTTTTCAAAAAAAATTTATGAGTTGTTAAACGATTATGAAAAGGAAATTGCTAAACCAATTATAAAAGAAATTTTAACTAGATTAGTATTTCTAAAAAATGTTGGTTTATCATATCTAACCATTTCAAGAAAGTCGTTAAGTCTATCAGGAGGAGAAGCGCAAAGAATTCGGTTAGCTTCACAAATTGGTAGTGGTTTAACTGGAGTGCTTTATGTTTTAGATGAACCATCAATAGGATTACACCCAAAAGATGTTTCTGCTTTAATTAATACTTTAAAAAAATTAAGAGATTTAGGTAATACAGTGATAGTTGTAGAGCATGATCGAGAAACAATTGAAGAAGCAGATGAGATAATAGAATTAGGTCCAAAAGCAGGAAAAAATGGTGGAAAATTAGTTTTTCAAGGTTCAGTCTCTCAATTAAAAAAAGCTAATACTTTAACTGGTTTATATTTATCTAATAGAAAAAAGATAGTTTTAGAGAAAATACCTTTAATAAAAAATAAAGGTAAGTTAATTTTAAAAGGAGCAAAAGAAAATAATTTAAAAAATATTAATATAGAAATTCCATTAGGAAATTTAATTGCGATTACTGGTGTTTCTGGTTCAGGAAAATCAACGTTGATTATTGATACTTTATATCCAGCTCTAAAATATTATTTAGATGGGTATTATCAAGAAAAAATTGGTCAGTTTGAGAGGTTAGAGGGTTTTCAATATTTAGATAAGGTTTATTTAGTTGATCAATCGCCAATTGGTAGAACTCCTCGTTCTAATCCAGCAACATATGTTGGTTTTTTTGATGATATCAGAGACATTTTTGCTTTAACTATTGAAGCAAAAGCTAAAGGTTTTAAAAAAGGAAGATTTTCTTTTAATGTCAAAGGTGGTCGATGTGAAAAATGTCAAGGAGCAGGAGTGATAAAAATTGAGATGCAATTTTTATCTGATGTATATGTTAAATGCGATGTTTGTCAAGGTAAAAGATATAATGAAGAGACATTAGAAGTTAAATATAAAGATAAAAATATTTATGATATTTTAAAAATGACAGTTGATGAAGCAGCCGAGTTTTTTAAAAGTCATTATAAAATTTATTCTAGGTTAAATTTTTTACAAAAAGCTGGTTTAGGTTATTTAGAATTAGGTCAACCAGCGCCAACATTATCTGGAGGTGAGTCGCAAAGAATTAAATTAGCAAAAGAATTGACTCATAAAAGTTATGAAAGAACTTTATATATTTTAGATGAGCCGACTATTGGGTTACATTTTTATGATGTTGATAAGTTAATTAATGTATTAAAAAAATTAGTTGATAAAGGTAATACAGTAATTATTATCGAACATAATTTGGATCTAATAAAAAATTGTCAATACATTATTGATTTAGGACCAGAAGGTGGAGATAAAGGGGGTCAGGTTATATATCAGGGAGAATTAGAGGGTATAATTAAAGTTAAGAATTCATATACTGGTAGTTATCTTAAAAATATAATTTAAAAAATGAAAAAAATTTTTTTAAATTTATTTGTAATTCTTTCTTTCTTTCTTTTTTTATTTATTAATAAAGTTTTTGCTAATGATTTTATTACTGATTATAAAATAATTTATGATTTAAGTGATTTTAAAACGACTTTATCTGCTAAAGTTAAATTAAACGTTAAAATCACTAATTTAAAAAGTGATTTATATGTTGATAAATTTACTATTAATTTTCCAATAACCAATCTAATTGAAAATTTAGAAGTTTTCGATGATTCTGGTTTAATTAATCCAAATATTTTTCAACTTGACGATTATAAAAGAGTTGAAATGACTTTTTCTGATTCTAAAATTGGTAAAGGAGCGATTAATAATTTATTTTTAAATTATCGACAAAAAAATTTATTTAAGATTAATGGAAATATTTGGGAGGTTTTTTTACCAATTATTGAAAATAATAATGGTAGTTATCAAGTTTATGTTATTTTACCTCAAGGAGAAAATAAAAAAATATCCATAGCTAAACCAAAACCAACATTAATATCGGCTAATCAAATTTATTGGGAAAATCCTAATAATAAAGTAATTTATGCAGTTTTTGGCGATAGTCAAATTTATGATGTAAGCTTAGTTTATCATCTAGAAAATAATCAAATAAGACCTTATTTTACTGAAATTGCTTTTCCGCCTGATACACTCTATCAAAAAATTTATTTAAAAAATATTAATCCACAACCGATTGATATTTATCAAGATGAAGATGGTAATTTATTAGGAAAATATTTTTTGAATCCAAAAGAAAAAAAGACAATTTTTTTTCAAGGTTATATTCAGGTTTTTTCTCAATGGCGAGATGAGGTGAAAAATATAGTTGAAGAAAAAATCAAAAATCAAAAAAATTATTTATTAAGCACAGATAGTAATTGGGAGATTAAAAGCAAAGAAAAAATTAGTAATTTAGAAGATATTTTTCAGATTTATCAGTTTGTAGTAAATAACTTAAAATACGATTATTCAAAAATTAATAAACCAACTAAAAGAATGACAGCAGAAAAAGTTCTTGATTATCCTGATAAAGCAATTTGTATTGATTTTACAGATTTATTTATTGGGATAGCAAGGAATAAAAAAATAATGGCTAGAGAAATTCAGGGATATGGTTTTTCTTTTGATCCTAAGATTCAACCTATATCTTTGAATTCTGATATTTTACACTCTTGGCCAGAATATTTTGATGATAAAAATAAAATTTGGATTCAGGTTGATCCAACTTGGGAAAATACTTCAAAAATTGATTATTTTAATTCTTTTGACTTAAATCATATAGCTTTTGCTATTCATGGAAAAAAGTCTGATTATCCAATACCGGCTGGAATGTACAAAACTGATTATACTCAAGATATCTCAATTAAACCAATAATAGTTTCTTTAAAAGATGAAAAAAAATTAAAAATTGATTCAATTAATTTACCAAAAAAAATTTTTAATAATAAAAACTATCAAGGAAAAATTGTTTTAGTGAATAAAAGTAATATTTATTTATATAACGAAAAATTTTATTTAAAAACTGATTTAGATATTGATAAAAAAGAATTTTTTATCACATCGCTTGCGCCTTATGAAAAAAAGACTTTTGATTTTAATTTATATTTAAACAATAACAAGAAGATAGAAAAAGAAGTTAATTTTCAAATTTTTTATTTAAATGACTTAATTTTTGATCAAAAAATTAAAGTTGTTCAGATTAATTTTAAATTAATTTTAATTATTTTATTAATTATTTTAATTATAGTTTATTTATTTTTTAAAAAAAGATGATCGATATTAAAAATTTAAATCTACCTGATAGTTGTGGTGTTTATTTATTTAAAAATAAGAATAATAATTATATTTACATAGGTAAATCAGTCAATATTAAAGCAAGAATAAAATCTCACTGGGAAAATTCATTATTAGATAAAAAAGAATCTTTAATTTTTCAAGAATTAGATCAATTAGAATTTAAAATTACTGAAAATGAATTTCAAGCATTGATTTTAGAGTCTGTTTTAATTAAAAAATATCAACCAAAATATAATGTTATTTGGAAAGATAATAAGAATTATCTTTATATTAATATAAATTTAAATGATACTTTTCCTAAAGTTTTTTTATCTAGAAAACCAGTTTTAGAAAAAACAGATAAAAGAAATTATTTTTTTGGTCCTTTTTCAAATACTAATATTGTAAAATCGATAATCAGGGATATTAGATATATTATCCCTTTTTGCACAGAAAAAAATCTTTCTAAAAAACCATGTTTTTATAGTAAAATCAGTTTTTGTAATCCTTGTCCAAATTATATAGAATTCTTAAAAGATGAGAATTTAAAAAAGCAGTTGACTGATTTATATAGAAAGAATATTTTAAAAGTAATAAAAATATTAAGTGGTAAAACTCAAAAGATTTTAAAACAGTTAAATAAAGAATTAAATCAATTAGTAAAAAATCAAAATTTTGAAAAAGCCATTGAAATAAGAAATAAAATTTTTCGTTTTGAGAGATTATTATATTATCCTACTTCTGATGAAGGTTTGGAAAATAATTTATTATTAAATCAAACTAATGATGTTAAATTAGAAAAGTTATTAAATTTTTTAAAAGATTATTATCCAAAATTAAAAAAATTGGAAAGAATTGAATGTTTTGATATTAGCAATATTGGTTTTAATCAACCAGTTGGATCAATGGTGGTAATGGAAAATGGCTATTTAAATACTAAAGAATATAGAAAATTTAAAATTAAAAATTTATTTTTTAAATCTGATTTTGAAAGAATAAAAGAAGTAATATTAAGAAGATTTAGAAACAATTGGAAAAATCCTGATTTAATATTAATAGATGGAGGAAAACCTCAGTTGAAAGCAATAAAGAAAGTTTTTAAAGAATTGCAAATAAATATTCCTTTAATTGGTATTGCTAAAAATCCAGACAGGTTGATTTTAGGAAATGATTATAAAATTAAAGTAATTAATAATCCAAATTCTTTTTTTAGTTTATTAATTAATTTAAGAGATGAGGCTCATCGATTTGCAAAAAAATACCATCTTTATTTAAGAAGAAAGGAAGTTTTGATATAATTTATTTATGAAAAAGTTTTTTAGAAAGTCTGTTTTTAGTTTAATAGCTATTTATTTAACTAGTCTTTGGAATAAGGGTTTTATTATAGAAAATAATATAATTATTTATTTAAAAACTGCTTTTCTAATTGTTTTAATTTTTTATTTAATTGCGCCATTATTAAAGATTATTTTTTTACCATTAAATATTTTAACAATGGGTTTATTATCAAGTTTAGTCAATCTTTTTCTTTTTTATTTCATATTGATTAATTTTTCTTTAGTAAAAATTGTTTCTTGGAAATTTAATGGATTATCATTAGGATTTATTAATATATCTCCTTTGGAAATTAGTTTTATAACAAACATTTTATTGGTTTCTTTTTCAATTAGTTTTATTGTTAATTTGTTAGATAATTTAATATGAAAAATTTTATTTTAATATTAAATATTATTATTAGTTTAATAATAGTTTTTTTAATTTTAATTCAAGGTGGTGGTGCTGGGTTAGGTAATGCTTGGGGAGGAGGTGGAGAAAAATTTCAAACAAGAAGAGGAATAGAAAAAATTATTTTCTTTTTAACCATAGTAACAATAATTATTTTTTTTATTATTTCATTAGTTAATTTATTTATAAATTAAAGATCGTGATTAATAAAAAAAACATACGTTATTGTTTTTGGTTAATAGGAGCATTTCTTAAAAAATATCGTTATTTAATATTATTAAGTTTTTTTATTGGTTTTTTGTTAATTGTTTTTTTAGTTTCTTTATCTCCGTATATCGAGACATTATTAATAAAACAAAATGTTATTGGTTTAGTAGGCCGGTATAGTTTAAATAATCCTCCAGAGGAGATTATAAAAAAAATATCTAATGGATTAATAACAGTTAATGAAAAAGGAAAAATTATTTCGGTTTTAGCTAAATCATGGGAAGAAAAAGATAATGGCTTAAGATATCGATTTTATTTAAAAGATAATTTATTTTGGTCTGATGGAAAAAAATTTACAGCAGAAGATATTAATTATAGGTTTAATGATGTTCAAATTAAAGTTATTAATGAGACGGTTGTGGATTTTATTTTAAAAAAGCCATTGGGTATTTTTCCTATTTATTTAGATAAACCATTAATCAGGTTTCCATTAAAAGGATTAGTAGGTTATTATTATGTCGGTAAGATTAAACAAGAGGCTGGTTATTTAAAAGAAGTTATTTTAATTCCTAATTTAAAAAATTTAAACACAATTAAATATAAATTTTATTTAAATGAATCACAATTAATTGCTGCTTATAAAAAAGGAGAGATTAAAGAAATGAGTTTAACAAAAAAATCTTTAGCAGAAAGCTTTTTAACTTGGAAGAATACGATAGTTGAAAAAAAAGTTGATTATTCAAAATTATTAACAATTTTTTTTAACTTTAAGAATTCTTATTTACAAAACAAAGATGTTCGTCAAGCTTTTACTTTGATTTTAAATGAAGAAAATCTTTCTCAATATGGTCTAATAACTCAACAATCAATTCCTCCTATATCCTGGGCATTTAATAATGAATTAAAAAATCGAATTTATGATTTTGATACTGCAATTAAGTTTTTTCAATCAAATAAATTATCAACTACTTCGGGAGAGTTAAATTTTGTTACTTTTTTTGATTATTATCATATAGCTGATGATATTGTAACTGAATTGAATAAATTAGGTTTAAAGGTTAATTTAAAAATAGTTTCTCAATTGCCTGAAAATTTTGATTTTTTTATGGCTTATTTAAAAATACCTCAAGATCCAGATCAATATTACTTTTGGCACTCAACACAAACTAATAGTAATTTAGGAGGTTATAAAAATATGAAAGTTGATTTATTATTAGAAAAAGGAAGATCAATTTTAAATCTAGAAGAAAGAAAAAAATATTATTTTGATTTTCAAAAAACTCTTCAAGAGGACCCACCAGCCTTATTTTTATATTTTCCTTATGTTTATGAGATAAAAAGGAAATAAATCAGAGTGGGCGAGGGGAGACTTGAACTCCCACGGGTTTGCCCCATAGCCTCCTCAAGACTACGCGTCTGCCAATTCCGCCACTCGCCCAAAAAAACATTTAAATTATATCATTTTAGATTGATTTTTTGGTATAAATAAATTATGACTTTAACAGAGTTATCTTATTATTTAAGACGAGCAATACCAGTTTTTATTATATTTATATTATTTTCATTAATTATATTTTTTTCTTTTAAACTTTTATTTTTGTATAAAGAAACTAATAAAAAACCGACAATTTTTATAAATCCAATTTTTAATAAAATTAATAGACCAATTTTAAAAGAAGCGACTAAAAGCGCTGGATTTAATTTTACTTTAGATACAGTTGAAGGAGTACCAGTGACGGCAACAGAAACAGCTAAAGTTTATTTTTTACCGAAACAAACAGCTAAATTTGGTTATCGAGAAAAAGTTTATCTAATGGCTAAACATTTTGGTTTTGATTCAGAACGTGATAAATATGAATTAATAAATAATGAAGCCCTTTTTAAAGATGAAGATAAAGAATTAAAAATAAATATTACTAATTTTAATTTTAGTTTTAAAAAAAATTTAAAAATTATTGATAAGGAAAAGTTAACAAGAAGCAATTTATTTGTTCCTTTTAAAAAACAAATAGAAAATCAAGCGATAGATTTTTTAACAAAAATTAATCGTTATCCGGAAGAGTTAGCTAAAGGAGTAAGTAGGGTAATTTATTTAAAATATGATCAAGAAATAGATAGTTTTATTAATGTTGAAGATAAAAAAGAAGCAAATTTGGCAGAAGTAGATTTTTTTCGACTACCAATTGATGATATAGATTTTGTCTCTCCAAAATTTTTTAATAGCCAAAATTATTTAATATTTTTATTTACGGAAAATAATGGTTATGAGCTCATTAAGGGACAGATTGCTTTTTTTGAAAAGTCAGAAGAGCAATACGGAATTTATCCAGTAAAAACTGGAGAAGAAGTTTGGAGCGAGTTGATTAATGGTAAAGCAGAGGTAGTTTCAGCGAGAATTGGTATTAAAGATATTGTAATCAAGTCAATGAAACTTTATTATTTAGATCCAGAAGTTTATCAACCTTATTTACAACCAGTTTATGTTTTTTATGATGATAAGGATTTTGTTGCCTATGTTCCCGCAGTTAAAAATCAATTTTTACTTGAAGAATAAATAATCAACGTTTTCATTTATCCAATTAATTAAATTTTTTGTATCATTAAATCGATCTAAACTTTTCAAAACAACAATGATATATTGATGACCATTATTTTTGTAAAATGAAATTAAATTTTCTCCAGCTTCTTCAGTATAGCCTGTTTTTAAACCTCCTAGTCCACTAATTTCACCTAATAGTTTATTTACATTGGTTAATTTGTGAAAATATTTAAAATCAATATCTGAGATAGTAATTTCTTTAATAGAAACAATTTTAGCTAAGTAAGGATTTTTTAAAAGTTCTCGAGTAGCTAAAGCCAAGTCAAAAGGGGTAGTGTACTGATTAAATGAGTTTAATCCTGAAGGATCGCTAAAACGAGTATTTTTCATATTGAGTTTTTTTGCTTTTTCATTCATTAACTGAATAAATTTTTGATAACCATAATTATCAGCTAAAACATAAGCAGCATCATTACTTGAATGAATTAAAATTCCATATAAAAGGTTTTCTACAGTAATTTTTTCACCAATATAAAGATTCATTATTTGACCATCAGAGATAGTTTTTTTAACTTCAATAACTTGTTCTGGTTTATAAATATCATACGCAACTAAAGCAGTAATAATTTTTGCAGTTGAAGCAGGAAGAAATTTATTTTGAGAATTTTTTTCATAAATCGGTGTATATGAATCTAAATTGACAATATAAACGCCTTCAGCAGTAATTTCTGGATAATAAAAAGGATTTTTTAAGTAAGGGACTGGTTTAATTTTAATTTTTATTTCTGGTTCTTTTTTATTAAATAATTGACGATTATAAGCAAATAAGTTTACATAATAAGAATTTCCTGGATAAAATAAAAAAAGCAGGCTATAAGAAAAAATAATTAAAAAGTATTTGGTTTTTTTCATTTATTTGATATTACTTTAATCCCTAATTCTTTTAGTTTATTTTCATCGACTTCAGAAGGAGCGCTCATTACTGCAGTTCTTCCGCCTGAAGTCATTGGAAAAGCAATTACTTCTCTTAATGAAGGTTCACCAGTTATACAAGTTAATAGTCGATCAATTCCTGGGGCAATTCCTCCATGAGGTGGTGCACCATAAGATAAGGCTTCGATCATATGACCAAATTTTTTATTAATTTCTTCTTCAGTTAATCCCATGATTTCAAAAACAGCTTCTAGAGCTTCAGGCCAGTGATTTCTTATACTGCCACCACCAACCTCATAACCATTACAAACTAAGTCATATTGAGAAGTAAGAATGTTAGGAATATTTTTTTTATTTAATAAATCATCCATATATTTTGGCAGTGGCGCGGAAAATGGGTTATGAGTAAAAGTCCAACCACCATCTTCGGTTTTTTCAAAAAAAGGAAAATCTATAACCCAAGCAAAAGCTTGAATATTTTTTTTCTTTTCTTCTTCAGTTCTTAAGTCAAATTTATCAGCGCCAAATTTTTTTATCGCCTCTTGATAGGTAAAAACTGGAAAAGGTTTTTGTTTGATTGGAATTCCTAATTTTTCATAAACTTCAATAATCATGTTCTCAATTAGATTCATTATGTCTTCGCGTTCAACAAAACTCATTTCTAAATCAAGTTGGGTGAACTCTCCATAAGCCCGGTCGGCTCTTGGATCCTCATCGCGAAAGCAACGGGCAATCTGAAAATATCTTTCAATACCACCAACCATTAAAAGTTGCTTATATTGTTGAGGTGATTGAGGCAAAGCATAAAACTTTCCTGGTTGAAGTCTTGAAGGGATAATAAAGTCTCGGGCGCCTTCGGGAGTAGTTTCTGATAATATAGGTGTTTCAATTTCTAAAAAATCATGGCGAAAAAGATATTGTCTTATTAGATCAATAAATTTACTTCTTAAGGCTAAATTTTTGTAAAGTCGGGGTCGGCGAAGATCGAGATAACGATATTTTAGTCTAACTTCTTCGTTAATTTCATAGCCTTCGCTATTAACTGGAAGAGGTAAGGGTTTTGTTTTATTTAAGATTTTATATTCTTTAGCTTCAATCTCGATTTTTCCAGTTGGAATTTTTTCATTAATTAATTTTTCTGGTCGGCTTTTAACAATTCCTTTTATATAAATAACATCTTCAGTTGAGATTTCTTTAAAGGTTTCATTACCAACTACTTGAACGATTCCTGTACGATCTCTTAAATCAATAAAAATAACTTTTTTATGATCTCTTATTGACTCGGCCCAGCCATATAGCTCTACTTCTTGGCCAACTTTATTAATAGTTTGAATAATAGATAATGTCTTCATGGATTAAATTATATATAAAAAAACTCTTGAAAAAAAGATGGATTTATATTATCTTAAATAAGATACATGAGAAATTTAAAGATTATTAAAGTTTTTTATCTTACCGCAAATTTCTGGCGGGGATAATTTAATATTAAAAATTTATCACCCCGCCTAAAAAAGGCGGTTTTTTTGTGTGAAAATGAAAAAAGATACTTTAATAGGATTTAATGAAATTCTTTTCAAAGGAAGGTATAAATCAATAGAAGTTGGTGGTGCTACTTTAGATATTTCTTTAATAGGTTCTTTAAATTTAGACGGTAAAGTAGCGATAGTTGATCCAAAAGTTGAAGTAGTAACTATACCTTTAATAGAATTAATGAAAGGAGAAGAATTTTCAAAAATACCTGACTTTATAAATGGTTTAGGTTGTTTTGATGTTATACCTCCAGAAAAATATGAAGATGTAATTAATTATTATAGAGATTTATGGTATAAAATATCACAAAAACTAGAAAGAATTAAGTTAATCAATAATAGAATTCAAGATGTTGATTTAAGAGGCGATCGTATGAATTGTACTTTACCTCCACCATTAATTATAAGTCCTCGCGAATTATTAGAAGCAGCTAAAAAAATATTAGCTCCAACGGGCTTACTTAGTATTTATACAGATAGTGAAGATTGGTATAATGAATTTTTTCTAGAATTAGAACAAATGGAAAGCTGGATAATTAAAAATCGAGGTTTAATTGCAAGATTATCTTATCAAGCACCTCGAAGTTTGCATGATATAATTTTACCAGGAGGTGAAAGATTTTTTATAGAAGTTGTAAAAAAATAAAATTTTTCCCTTTACTTTTTCTTTTTCTTCCCATCTATCAACTTCTAAACTATAAACAACCTCAATTTTTTGTCCGCGGGAGAGTGAGGGAAAGAGACTGCCTTTGTTAAAGGCAATTAGTTCAAGAGTTTTTTGAGTTTTTGTTTTTGTAGAAAGATTTTTATTGTCTAAATCTGTAATGATGATTTTTAAGTGTTCGTTTTTTTTGCCAAAAAGTTTAGCATCAATTAATTGACCTTGAGTATAAAATGTTGGTTCACGATTTCCTACTCCATAAGGCGTTAATATTTCTAATTTTTTTACCAGTTCCAAACTAATCTTTGAGATTGGAATTTTTAAATCAACTTCAATAGTTTTTTCTAAATCATTATCTTTTATCATTTTTAATGACAACTCTTGCGCGGCCGTGCAAAAGTTGTCAAGCTGATTTTCGTCAATCGTAAAACCAGCAGCCTGAGAATGACCGCCAACATCGATTAAAAATGATTTTAAGCTTCTTAAAAAATTCGTAATATGAAAGTTAGTGATTGACCGAGCTGAAGCTTTATAATGACCATCGGTTTTTGTCAAAACTATTGTTGGCCGATAAAACTCCTCAACTATTTTTGAAGCAATTAAACCAATAATCCCTTCATGCCAATGATTAGATTTTAAAATAATTAATTTTGGTAAATTTTGAAAGTTATTAGTTTGTTTTTTTAAAAGAGTTTTTGCTTCCTCTACTGATTTTTCCACTAAGTTTTGTCTTTGAGTATTAAGATTACTAATTTGAAAAGCCAGTTGATAAGCGCGATTTTCATTAATAGTACATAAAAGTCTTAAAGCATCAATAGCGTGTGTTAATCGGCCAACAGCATTAATTCTTGGCGCAATAATAAAACCTATCTCATATGGAGTGATTTTTTTTCCTTCTATTCCTGCTTGTTTTAAAATTTTTTTAATACCAAAACGGTTAATTTTTGAAAAAGCTTCTAAACCATATTTAACAATTGAACGAGAATAGTTAATTAAAGGCACTAAATCAGCAATTGTTCCAATTGAAGCTAAAGCTAGATAATCAGTTGAGAAGTTAGTAGTCAGTAATTGGTAGTTAGTAGTTTGAGATTTAAAATAATCAAATGTTGCTTTTGCAAAAAAATAGGCAACTCCGGAACCGGAAAGAGCAGGAATATGAAAAATAGCATCTGCTTGAGGAAGTTTTTCACCTTTAAGATGATGATCAGTAATAATAATTTTTATCCATTTTTTTTGTGCGTATTCAACTTCTTTAATTTTAGTGATCCCATGATCAACTGAGATGATAAGACTAGGATTAAATTGTTTAATTACATTATTAATTCCAGTTATTGAAAAACCATAACCCTCATTTTTTCTATCTGGTACATAAGGCATAACTTTAAAACCAAGTAAATATAAAGTTTCCCACAAGATTGCACCACCAGTTATTCCATCGGCATCATAGTCAGTATAGACAACAATCATTTGCTGATTTTTTTTAATTTCTTTTAATATATTAATCACTTTTTTAAATTCATTTTTATAAGACTTATGAAAGTCAAAGAGGGAAATATTAAGGGGATTAGCAGGATTTAAAAAACTATCTAAATCTTTAATTTGTCGATTTTTTAAAATGATTTTTAAAATCTGTTGAGGAGTAATTTTATCTTGATTTTTAATTTCTTTTTTAAAAATAATTTTCATAATATCAGTCTAATAATTTTTTTCTTTATCTTCGATTGAAAAAGAAGTATTAATTTTTTGACCTAAAGATTGAAAAGTGATTAAGACTTTATTTGATTGATTATAAGCGTTTGTTAGATGAGTATTAAGCTTATTTAGATTATCTTCAAGTTTTAGATAATCTTGTTTAATAGCTTTAAGAAGAATAATTACTTGTCTGGCTTTTTCCTCAATTTTTTGTCCTTCAAAAGACAAAAGTAAAGACTTCATATAAGCATAAAAGCTCATTGGTGAAACTGGTAAAATCATTTTTTCTCCAGCAAATTCAAAAATTTCATCATTGGTAATAATTTCGTAATAAATATTTTCAGAAGGGATATACATTAAGGCATAATCGACGGTATTTTCTTGAGGTAAAATATATTTTTTAGCAATAGTTTCAATATGTTTTTTGACATCGTTAATAAAATTTTTTTTAAAGTTATTTTTTTCTTTTTCACTTGTGGTGTTAAGGTACTTTTTAAAATTATCTAATGGAAATTTAGCATCAACTGGAATTAATCCTTGAGAGGTAAAGATTACTGCATCAACAGTTTCTCCATTTTTAAATTTATATTGAGTCTTAAAAGAAGTTTTTGGGAAGTGTTGATTTAGAAGATCTTTTAAAATTTGCTCACCAATATTGCCTCGGAGTTTTGGCGAAGATAAAAATTGTTGGAAGTCTTTTAAAGATCGACCAATTTCAAAAAATTCACCAATATTTTTTTGAACTTGAGCAATTATATAAACAGCTTTATCTAAACGATCATTAAAGTTGCGCATTTGTTCAGAAAGTTTTTGGTCTAAGGAAAAATTATTAACCTTTAACCACTCTATTAACTCTTGAGAAATATTGGTCTTTTTTTCTAATTGATTTAACCAAAGCCGAATAATAAATAAATAAATTAAAGTAATTAAAATTAGAAAAATAATCAAATAAATTAACATGATTATATTATATAAATTAAAAATTAAAAATTTAAAATTAAAAATTATTAAAAAATCTTCTTTTTTTTGTTCTTTTTTAGCATATCTTGATATTTACCACTAGGCAACTTTTGGTCAGTTTATTTTTGGATTGGCAGAATACACTTAAAATTAATAAAAAAAGTAAATATTTATTTAGTTTTATAGTTTTGAGTTATAGTTTTGAATTTTGATTTTTAAATTTATTCAACGTTCTAAGTTTTACGTTCTACATTTCATGTTTTATGTTTTATGTTTTTTCTTTTTTGAATTTATCTATTTATATTTATATTTGATATTTGATTTTTGATATTCGATATTTTTATTTATAATATTAGTATGTCTTTTTTCATCTGCTCAAATTGTGGTTATGGGTCAGTTAGTTGGTATGGTAAATGTCCAGAATGCAATCAATGGAATACATTAGTTGAAAAACCAAATTTTAATAAATCTAAAAAAGATAATAAAGTCGTTAAAAAAATCACTATTACCTCATTAAAAAATATTCAAAGCCAACCATTAACAAGAATAAAAACTAATATATACGAATTTGATAGAGTTTTAGGTAATGGTTTTGTTAAGGGAGAGGTTATTTTATTAACTGGAGAACCAGGCATTGGTAAATCAACTTTAATATTACAAGCATTAACCAATTTAAAAACACTATATATATCTGGTGAAGAAACAGCTGAGCAAATTAAATTACGTGCAGAAAGATTAAAAGTTAACCTTGATAACTTCTTATTTTCCGATGATTTACAAGTCGAAGGCATAGTTGAAGGTGTTAATGAGATTAAAGATAAAATCGATTTAGTAGTTATCGACTCTATTCAAACCATTTATTCAAAAAATATTGATGGAACACCTGCTTCAATTAGTCAGATAAAAGAAGTTACAAAACAACTAATTAATTTAGCTAAAAAAACTTATTTGCCAATATTTATCATCGGACACATTACTAAAGAAGGTGAAATCGCTGGACCAAAAACATTAGAGCATTATGTTGACTGTGTTTTAAATTTTGAAGGAGAAAAAAACTCTAATTATCGATTATTAAGAAGCTCCAAAAATCGGTTTGGGAACACAGATGAAATTGGTGTTTTTCAAATGACGCAAAGCGGTTTAAAAGAAGTTAATAATCCATTAATTTTTTTAAAAAATCAAAATAAAATAAAAAACCAATCAGGAAAAGCTATTATCGGTGTAAATCAGGGAAAACGAGTATTTTTTTTTGAAATTCAAACCTTAGTTTCTTTTACTAATTTTGTTATACCACGTAGAATTGTTAATGGTTTAGATTATAATAAGGTTTTGTTAATTTTAGCAGTTTTGAAAAAAAATCTTAAACTTAATTTTGAAAATTATGATGTTTATGTTAATGTCGTAGGGGGTATTACAATAAAAAATCCTATCGCTGATTTAGGTTTAGCTGCTTCATTAATTTCTTCAATTAAAAATATTTCAATAAAATCTCAATCTTTATTTATTGGAGAAATTGGACTTTTAGGAGAAGTTAGAAATACTATTGCTGATGAAAAAATTATTAATGAAGCAAAAAGATTAGGTTTTAAATATATTTATTCAGGAAGTAATGTTGATAATGTTAAATCATTAATTAGAGCTATTCGAATTTAAATTATTTTCTTATATATACTTTTTTAAGTGTATTTTTTTTACCATTAGCTCCGATGACAGTTATGATAAATTGATTTTTACCTTTTTTTAACGGCATTAAATATTCAAAAACACCTTCATTATCTTGATAAATTCTTTGATTAAATATATAAATTACGGCTTCTTTATCAACCTTGCCAACTATTTTAATCGCTTCCTCTTTAAAAATATCAACTTTAGGTTCAATTATTTTTATATTAGGAGGAGATAAATATAATTTTAATTGATAACTAAAGTATAAAAAGAAAAATCCAAAAACAATAGTAATTAAATATTTAAATATTTTTTTTGTTGTTGGATTTAAAAAATCTTCTGTTAACCTTTTTTTAAATTTTATTAATTCTTTTTTTTCGTAATCTCGTCTAAAAATAGCTAAAATTTTTTCCGTATTTAAATTTAATATTTTCGCATAGTTTTTTATAATTCCACTAATATAAATTTTAGAAGAAAAACACTCCCATTTATTTTCTTCAACTGCTTGAAGATATTTTTTTCTGATTTTTGTTATTTTTTCTATTTCTTCTAAAGAAATATTCTTTTTAATTCTTTCTTTTTTTAAAATCTCTCCAATTGTAAGCATAAATTTAATTATAATTTACATAAGTCTAAACACGACCAGTATATTCACCGGTTTCTGGATTAACAGTAATTATATCACCTGTTTTTATGAAAATAGGGACCATAATAATAGCGCCTGTTTCAACTTTAACTGGTTTTTTTGCTCCAGTAACTGTATCACCTTTTATTGCTTCTTCTGCCTCAATAACCTTAACTTTTACACTTAAAGGTGGTCGAACTGTTAAAAGTTTTTCATCATAAATATATACGTACATTTTTTCACCTTCTTTAAAAAATTTATAGATATCGCCAACAACTTTAATGGGTAAAGAAACTTGATTATAAGTTCTTTCATCCATAAAATATAAATTTTCATTATCATGATAAAGATACTGCATTTCAATTGAATTAACCTCCAAAACATCTACTTGCTCATTTGATTTATAAGTATATTCAATATTTTTTCCAGAAATAATATTTTTAATTCTTGTTTTCATTAAAGCAGCACCTTTACCTGGAGAATAAAAATCAGCTTTTTGTATTTGCCAAATTTCATTATTATGAAAAATAAAATCACCTTTTTTTAAATTTCCCGCATTAACTTTCATATTTATATTATCATTTTTTAACTATTTTTATTTAATGTTAATTAATTTAAAGTCATTAATTTCTTTTAATCTTAAAAAAACTTTAGCTAAACGATCAACTCCAATAGCTATTCCACTACAAGGTTTAAGACCATATTTTAACGCGTCAATAAAGCCTTTGTCAACAGGATGATTAATTTTTCCTAATTTTAATCTTTTTTCATTTTCTTTAACAAATATTTTTTCTAACTCTTGCCAATTAGTTAACTCGCTATAACAATTACCTAATTCTATTCCATTAATATAAAATTCAAATCTTTGTGTAGTTTTTCCATCTTTATTTGGTTTTGCTAAAGCAGCGAATTCTTTTGGATAATCATAAATTAAAGTTGGATAACCATTTTTTCCTAAATTAGGTTCTACTTCCTGTACATAAATTTGTGACCAAACATTTTCATATCTAAAACCTTCAACTCGATAACCTTTTTTTTCTGCTTTTTTAAGAAACAACTGATGATTAAAAAGTTCGTCTGCTTTAATTTTTGCATACTTATTAAAAGCTTGAGTAACAGAAATTTTTTCCCACTTATTGAAATTAATTTCTAATTTTGTTCTCCGAATCTGAGGATTAATTTTTAATTTATTGTTAATAAATTGTAATAACTCCAAAACCTCATCGGCTATATCCATATAATTTGAATTTATTTTATAAAATTCTAACATGGTAAATTCAAATGAATGAAGACTGGTTGGCGGTTCAGCGTTTCTGAAAGATTTGCCCAAATAATAACAATTACCAACATCAGATACTAATAATCTTTTTAAAAATAATTCTGGAGACGGTATTAAATAAAGTTTTTCTTTTTTACCTAAATACCTAAATTCTGTTTCAAAAACTTCCAAATATGATTCTGGAATGAGTGTTGGCGATAAAACTGGCAAATCTATTTTTAAATAACCTTTTTTTTCCAAAAACTCTTCTATTGTTTTTATTAAAAACAAATATTTTTTATAATTTTCTAAATTTTTTATTTTTATCTGAATTTTCATATTTTTTTAAAGACAATTTCTCTTTGAAGAACTGTTCTTTTACTTGGTTTTAATTATCTCAAATTCACTTCCTCTTGACAAGAAGAAGAAGAAGTAAAATATGAGTATTATAAATTAACTAAAAAAAATGTCATTAAAAGAATCTTTAAGAAATTTATATCCAAGATATACAGCAAAAAGGGTTGAAACTAAAGGTGATGCATTAAGAAAAGGTGTTCCTAGATTATTAAGTGATAGTCCAAAAATTAGAGAAATAGGATGGAAAATTTTAAGAAGTAAATTTTCTGGTTCTCAAGCATTAAAAATATATAAAGCTGTAAACGAAGCACACGGAAAAACTAAATAATTTAATACTAAAATAGAATCAAAAAATTTTGTATTTTTTATTTAGTAAACAAATTTATTTTATTAAATCTCTCTCCAACTCCTCTAACAACTTCTTTGCTTTCGAAGAAACACGGGAAGGAACGTTAATTTTGAAAACTACATATTGGTCGCCTTTATTATAAGACTGCGGATAAGGAATGCCTTGTCCGCGAAGTCGAACGGTTGTCCCTGATAAAGTGCCTGGTTTTACTTTCAATTTTACCATTCCATTAATGGTCGGTACTTCAACTGTACCACCTAAAACTGCTAAAGGATATGAAATCTCTTTTTCAAAATAAATATCTTGACCTCGTCTTTTAAAATACGGATGAGGTTTAACATGAACTAATACATCAAAATCAGAAAATCTTATTCGCATTCCATCATCAATACCTGCTGGTATTTTAATAGTTTTTTTTTCTCCTTTTACAACGATATCTTTTTTAACTCCTTGAACAGCTTCTTCAAAAGTTAAAGTAATCTTGTAAATTTCTCGTTTTTGTTTTCTTCTTCCGAAAGGTGATTGAAAGCCAAAAAATTGTTCAAAAACATCAAATGGATCAGAAAATCCCTCAAAATCAAATTCAAAAGAACTATCTTCACCGCTAAAATTTGTATAAACTTTAAAAGGACCATATTGATAGTATTGACCACCAGTAGTAGCTCCGAAACCATTTCTATCTTTAAAAGCTGCTTCACCATATTGATCATAAAGTTGTCGCTTTTGAGGATTTGATAACACTTCGTAGGCTTGATTAATTTTTTTAAATCTTTCAGTTGCTTCAGGAGATTTATTTCTATCAGGATGCCATTTTAATGCTTGTTTTCGATAAGCAGCTTTTATTTCTTCTAAACTAGCATTTCTTGACACCTCTAATATTTCATAATAATCCATACCTTAAATTCAACTTAAAATTTTAAATTTTAATTAACTACTTCTCCTTCTTCTACTTTTTTATCATCATTTTGTTTTTCTTCTTGATTTTTATTAGTTGAAGTTTGGTTTTTATTTTCTTGTTGATAGATTGCTTGACCAATTTTGGTTAACTCATCAGAAAGCTCTCTAGTTTTATTTTCAATTTCTTCTTTAGTTCCTTTATTCAAAATTTCTTTAAGTTCTTTAATTTTATTCTCAATATTTTCTCTAATTTCTTTAGAAACTTTATTTCCTGCGTCTTTTAATGATTTTTCTGCAACATAAATCATGTTGTCAGCTTTATTTCTTGCTTCAATTCTTTCTTTTTCTTGACGATCTTTTTCCGCATTTTTTTCTGCTTCTTCTTTCATTTTTTCAATCTCTTCTTTAGTTAAACCAGTTGAACCGGTAATTTTAATACTTTGCGACTTACCAGTTGCTTTGTCTTTGGCAGTAACTGATAAAATACCTGAAGCATCAATATCAAAAGTCACTTCAATTTGTGGCACTCCTCTTGGCGCAGGAGGAATACCGTCTAAAATAAATCTTCCTAAAGATTTGTTATCTTTAGCCATTGGTCTCTCGCCTTGCAAAATATGAATTTCAACCTGTGTTTGATTATCAGCTGCTGTTGAAAAAACTTCAGTTTTTGCTGTAGGAATTGTAGTGTTTCTTTGTATTAATGGAGTCATTACACCGCCTAATGTCTCAACTCCCAAAGTCAATGGTGTTACATCTAATAACACAACATCTTTCGTCTCTCCGGTCAAAACACCGGCTTGAACAGCCGCTCCAACTGCCACCACTTCATCAGGATTAACCGAACGATTAGGTTCTTTTCCAAAAAATTTCTTTACTTCTTCAATTATTTTTGGCATTCTTGTCATTCCACCAACTAAAACTACTTCATCAACCTTTGAAATATCAACTCCTGCATCTTTTAAACATTTTTTAACTGGTTCAAAAGTTTTTTTAATCAAACTTTCAACTAATGATTCTAACTTTGCTCGAGTTAATTTTGTAACAAAATGTAATGGTTGACCATCTTTAACAGTGATAAACGGCAAATTAATTTCAGTTTCTAAAGAAGAAGATAACTCAATTTTTGCTTTTTCAGCTGCATCTCTTAATCTTTGTAAGGCTTGCGGATCTTTTCTTAAATCAATTCCATTATCTTTTTTAAATTCTTCGGCTAAATAATCCAAAATAACTTTATCAAAATCATCTCCTCCTAAATGGGTATCTCCATTAGTAGCCTTAACTTGAAAAACACCTTCTCCCAGTTCTAAAACAGTTATATCAAAAGTTCCTCCACCCAAATCATATACAGCAATTGTATGAGCATGTTTTTTATCTAAACCATAGGCTAATGATGCTGCTGTTGGTTCATTAATAATTCTAACTACTTCTAATCCAGCAATCTCTCCTGCTTGTTTAGTTGCTTGTCTTTGAGCATCATCAAAATAAGCGGGAACAGTAATGACAGCCTTTTCAACTTTTTCTCCTAAATAAGCCTCAGCGTCATTTTTAATTTTTTGTAAAATCATCGCTGAAATTTCTTGAGGTGTATAAGTTTTACCATCAACTTCTACCACTGCCATCCCATCTCTACCTTCTTTAATTTTATAAGGTAATAACTTCATATCATACTTGACAGATTCATCAGAAAAACGTCGACCCATTAATCTTTTAATTGAATAAATAGTATTTTTTGGATTAATTATAATTTGTCTTTTAGCGACATCACCAACTACTCTTTTAACCGGATCAACAACTGAAGGAATGACATTTCTTCCTTCTGCTGAATGAATAACTTTAGGTTTACCTCCTTCCATAACTGCTACGCATGAATTAGTTGTTCCTAAATCGATTCCAATAATTTTTCCCATAGTTTAAATTAAAAAACTTTTAACTGGTTTTTTCTATTTTTTTAGAAACCTTAACTTGAGCAACTCTTAAAATTTTGTCTCCTATCTTATAACCTTTTCTTACTACTTCAACTACTTTATTATTATCATCACCTAAAACTATTTCAACTGCTTCAGCTAAATTTGGATCAAAAGATTTATTCAAAACATCAAGTTCTTCTAATCCAAATTCAGCTAAAATTTTATAAAACTCTTCTTTAATTATTTTTAAACCAGTGTCTTTTATAAAAACTTCTGCTTTTTCTAAGTTATCCAAAAACGGTAATAATTTTAAAATTAACTGATTATTGGCAATTTTAATTAGTTCTTTTTTTTCTTCTATAATTCTTTTTTCTAAATTTTGATAATCTGCTAAAGCTCTTAAATATTTGTTTTTAAAATTATCTGATTGATTTTTTAAATCATTAATTTGTTTATTTAACTCTTCTATTTGTCTTTTTAACTCATTAATTTGTTTAATTATTTCTTGATTGTTTTTTTGATTGTTAATTTTATTTTTCATAAGATTAGTATCCTTGCTCTTGAATTATCTCCTCAATCAAATTAGAAAAATATTTAACATGAGGAATTATAAAATCATAATACATTCTTTTTGTTCCAACAACTCCAATTAATCCTTTAACTTTTTTACCTTCAAAATCACCCCAGACACTAGCGCATTGATCAAAACTAGGATCGCGAAAATCATCTTCACCTAACATGCATCTTATTTCTCCTTCAAAATCTTCAAATTCTCTTAAAATTTTCTCCCAGAAATTAACCTCATCTAAACGACTAAATAAATTTCTTGAAAGATTAATATCTAAAAACTCTGGTTGATTCAATAAATTAGCTAAGCCTGAATAATATATATCACCTAAATTAGTTGTTGCCAAAGATAAAAGATTAGTTTTTTGCGATAAAATTCTTGTTGCTTGAGATAGTAGCCGATGTAGTTCTTGTCGATCATCCCAAATACTATTTTTATAAGAGACCTCATCAGTCGTTGTTACCTCTTTTTCTTGCATTAAGTTATTAATATAAAATCTAAATCCTTTAGCTGATGGTTCTCTACCTGAAGAAAAATAACTTTTTTTTAAATAACCTTTTTTTGCTAATTGCACCATTTCATTTCTTATTGTTGCTGGTGAAACTCCAAGTTTATATTTTTTTTCAATAATTTCACTACCTACTGGTAGCCCAGTTTCTGTATATTCTTTAATAATTGCTTTTAAAATCTCTATTTGTCTTTGTGTTAATTCTTCCATATTAGCAATAATATAATAACTCTGCTAATTTGTCAAGTGAAAAAATTAACATGTTATAATTTATTTAAGTGATGTTAAACAAATATCAAATTATTTTAGCAGTTGGCACTTTTATTATAAATAAAAATAAAGTTTTGATTGTTAAAAAATCACCTAATGAATTTATTGATGCTGGATTATGGACAATACCAGGTGGAAAAATCTATCCTCAAGAAAATATTATTACCGGTTTAAAACGAGAAGTTAAAGAAGAAGTAAATTTAGAAATTATCAATTATCAATGGATAGGTGAAGATGTTTTTGAAAATAATGGTTCTTTTTATCATGCTCAACATTTTTTGTGTAAAGCAAAAAAAGGTATTATAAAATTAGAAAAAAAATTAACGGAATATCATTGGTTGTCAAAAAATGAAATTGATAAATTTGAATTTCCAATAAATATCAAAAAAAGACTTAAAGAAATTTTTAATAAATATTTATGAAACTTGGCGCTCATCAGTCAATTGCCGGCGGCTATCAAGAAGCTTTAAAAAGAATTAAGAATATAGGTGGTAATTGTTTACAAATATTCTCTTCTTCACCTCGTGGTTGGACTTTTTCAAAAGTTAACAATGAAGAAATAAATAAATTTTTAATTCTTAAATCTCAATACTCAATAGATCCAATTTACTTTCATGCTTCATATTTAATTAATTTAGCCGATGAAGGAAAAATAAGCGAAATGTCTATAAAGTCTTTAATTAATGAATTAAATTTAGCGCCTAAATTAAATATAAAAGGTTCAATAATTCATTTAGGATCTTTTAAAGGAGAATTTACAGAAAAAAAATATCAAAAATTAATTGAAAATATAAAAATCATCTTAAAAAATACTCCAAAAAATAGTCTTTTTATAATAGAAAATTCTGGCACAAGAAAAATTGGTCAAAATCTTGAAGAATTAAATAAAATTATTCAAGATTTAGATAATGATCGAGTAAAAATTTGTCTTGATACTTGTCATTTGTTTTCTAATGGTTATAAATTTGAAAATAAAAATCAATTAGATGATTTTTTAAATCAATTAAAAAAACTTAATCTATTAAACAGATTAGAAGTTTGGCATCTTAATGATTCTAAAGATGAATTTAATTCAGGTAAAGATCGTCATGAAAATATTGGCCAAGGCAAAATTGATATTAAAGAGTTTAAAACCTTACTTAATCATCCATTAACCAAAAACTATCCTTTTATTATAGAAACCCCGGGCTTCAAAAATGAAGGACCTGATAAAAAGAATCTAGATATCTTAAAAAAATTAACTAACAATTAATCGATATTGGATTTTTGGAGTATTGTTTTAAGAACTTTTTTAGACTTTCAGTCCAAAGTTTTTTTGGCGGTTTAGATAGGGAAAACCACTTCCATTCAAAACATTTTTCCGGCTCCAAATTTTTAATAATTTGATCACCAACAATCTTCACTAAACAATATATATTAATATGATGAAGATCTTTCATATTCTCTTCAACCCAAACAACATTACCCACCTCAACATCAACTCCCAACTCCTCCTTCATTTCTCTTTTTAAGCTTTCCTTATATTTTTCATTCAATTTTATATGTCCTCCCGGCACATACCAAAACCCATGACCAGCAACATTTTTTCTTTTCCCAAGAAGAATAAATTTTTCACCGCTTTCTTCTTTGATAATCACTGCGTTAGCTGCTATATACGGTTTTATCTCATTATCTTTATCAAAAATTATTTTCATATCGTTTATAATTATAACATGTTAAAATTACCTGATTTTGTTAATAATTTTTTTCAAATATTTAGAAAAAATCATTATCAAATCTATTTAATTGGTGGAGCGGTAAGAAATTTACTATTAAATAAACCTATTGAAAACTGGGATTTTACCACCAACGCCACACCTAATGAGATTTTAAAAATTTTTCCTGATGCTTTTTATAACAATACTTATGGTACAGTTTCAATACCAATTAAACTAACCACTAACGACCAACCACTAATCACTATTTTTGATGTTACACCATTCAGAAAAGAAACCAATTATCAAGATTTCCGCCATCCAGAAAAAATTGAATGGGCAAAAACAATTGAAGAAGATTTATCTCGACGTGATTTTACAGTTAATGCTATGGCTTTTGATGGTAAAAAAATCATTGATCTATTTCAAGGACAAAAACATCTTAAAGAAAGACTGATTGTTGCTGTTGGCGACCCAGATAAGAAATTTAATGAAGATGCTTTACGATTAATAAGAGCAATTAGATTTTCTTCTCAACTTGGTTTTTTTATTGAAGAAAATACTAAAAAATCAATTAAAAAAAATGCTTATTTAATTACAAAAATTTCTTGGGAAAGAATTAGAGATGAGTTTTTAAAAATTTTAGCCAGTGATTTTCCTAGCGAAGGCATTTTATTTTTAAAAAACACTAATCTTTTAAAATATATTCTTCCTGAATTAGAAAATAGTTTTTCTATTCCTCAAAAAAGTCCTAAACGTCATCATATCTATGATGTTGGTACTCATTTAATATTATCTTTAAAAAATTGTCCTTCAAAAGATCCAATTACTCGCTTTGCTACTCTTATTCATGATATTGGTAAAGTAAAAACTTTTAAAAAAGATGAAAAAACTGGTTTAATTACATTTTATAATCACGAAGTTATTGGAACAAATATGGCAAAAAAAATTGCTGAAAGATTTAAACTTTCTAATAATCAAAAAGATAAATTAATAAAATTAGTTCGCTATCATCAGTTTACAGTCTCAGAAATTCAAACTGATAAAGCCATCAGACGATTTATAAAAAATGTTGGTAAAGAATATTTAGATGATATTATTGCTTTAAGATTTGGCGATCGAATTGGATCAGGTGCTAAGCCCGATTCTTGGCGATTTAATCTTTTTAGAAAAAGACTTATAGAAGTTCAAAAACAACCGTTTCAAATCAAAGATTTAAAAATTAATGGCTATGATGTTATGAAAATTTTTAATCTTAAACCAGGACCAAAAATTGGAAAAATTCTAAAAGATGTTTTTGAGAAAGTTGTTAATAAAAAATTAAAAAATGATCGTCAAGAACTATTAAATTATCTTAATCAAATCAAGTAATTTTTGTTCATTTTTTATCATTGTTTCTTCTCCATGACCAGGATAAACTTTTATTTCTTTAGGTAATTTTAATAAAGTTTCTAATGATTTTTTTAAAAGATCTTTATTGCTATAAGAAAAATCATATCTGCCTATTGAATTGTGAAAAAGGGTATCGCCAGTAAAAATTATCTTTTTTTCTTCAAAATAAAAACAGCAACTTCCTGGTGTATGACCAGGAGTTGATAATACATAAAACTTAAAAGACGAAATTGTAAACAATTTATTTTTAAAATAATTAATTTTAACTGGTTTCAAACAATAAGGGTTATATCCTAAAAAATATTCTGAAGTTTTTTTTAAACGATTAATTAAAAACAAATCTTCTTTTTTTATATAAAAAGGCACAGGAAAAGATTTTTGAATTTCACCAACCGCCATCACATGATCAAAATGGCCATGAGTTGCCAACATCCCAACAAGATTTAATCTTCTTCTTTGTAATTCTTCAAGAATAAAAGGAGTTTCATCAGCCGGATCAATAATTAGACATTGATTATTTTCAATTAAAAAATAACAATTAGCTTGCAGTTGTCCTAAAGAAAATTTTAAAATATTCATTTATTTTTATTTTAAAATATCTAAAAAGAAAACAATTAAATAAAAAAATAAACTTAAAAATATTTTGTTAAATTATTTTTTTAATTTTTAATTGTGATTTTAGATTATTATTTTTAATTATATAATTATATTATTTATCAGATTAGACAGTTTTAAATTATGTCCTTCGATTCGGAGAATAAAATTTTGAGTTTTGAAATTTAAGTTTCGAGTTTATTTAATCTCCTTTTCTCCAACCACACTAAAATTGGTGTTGCTACAAAAGGAGATGAATAAGTTGCTGTTATTGTTCCAATCAGTAATGCGAAAATAAAATAACGAATTATTTCTCCACCCATTAAAAACAACGCTAAAAGCATAAAAATAATTGTCATTGAATTATTTAAAGATCTTACCATTGTTTCAGTTAAAGCTTTATTTGCAAAATACATTATATTTTTCTTTCCTTCGACTTTTAAATATTCTCTTATTTTATCAAAAATCACTATAGTATCATGAACAGAAAAAGACATTGTTGTTAAAATTGCCGTTACAAACATTAAATCAAATTCTGCCTTAAAAAAATGACTAATTATCGAATAACTTCCCAATAAAACTAAAAAATCATGAATCATTGCAAGTATTGCCGCCAAAGCATAATTAAATCCTTTAAAAGCATAAACCATATATAATAAAATGCCGATAATTGCTAATATCGAGGCTATTATTGTTTTATTAATTGTTTCTTTTCCTAAAACTGGTCCTACTGTCTCAAATTTTAAAGTGTTAACTTTAATTTTAAATTTTTCTTCTAAATTATCTCTTAAAAGCTTTTCTTGATTATTATCTAAAGGTTTTGTTTTTAAACTAAATTTTTTTCCATTAACTCTTAATTCAATAAAATCAATCTTTTCTGATTTTAAAAAATTTTCAATTTTATTTTTTTCAAGTTTTTTATCTAATAAATATTCCAGATTTGAACCACCAACAAACTCAATTGAGAAACGAAAACCCCAACTAATAATAGAATACAAACCAACCCCTATCACTATAAAAGAAATTAAAAAATATAAAACTTGATATTTTAAAAAATTAATCATTTTTAAATTTTAGTCTTTAATTTATAAAAAAAGTTTATTAATCTCCTTGTAATTACTACACCAGTAAAAAGACTAGTAATTACTCCAATTGTCAAAGTTAAAGCAAAACCTCTCACTAAACCAAACTGTGGCAAAAACTCCCAATTAAATGGATTAAAAAGAATAAAACCCACCAAAATTGTTGTTAAGTTTGCATCTTTTATTGCGTCAATTGCCCGACCAAATCCTGATTTTGCTGCTATTTCAAACTTTTTTCCTTTTCTCAATTCTTCTTTTATTCTTTCAAAAATCAAAATATTTGAATCAACTGCCATTCCTATTGATAAAATAAATCCAGTAATTCCTGATAAAGTTAAAACCACTGGAATGGTCTTAAATATTGCTAAAGAAATCATTCCATAAATAATTAAAGCTAAAGAAGCAATTAATCCTAATTTTCTATAATATAAAATCATAAATAATAGAACTGCCGATAGACCTATTAATCCTGCATAAATACTTTTTTTTATCTCTGCTTTACCCAAACTTGGGCCAATATTTTTTTGCTCTACTAATTTTATTTTTAAAGGTAAAGCGCCAGAATTTATAGAAACCGCTAATTTTTTTGCTTCGTCTAAAGTAAAATTGCCGCTAATTACTGCATTACCATCTTTAATTTCTTGTTGGACTATTGGTGCAGAAATTAAAAAATAATCAATATATATCGCTAAAGGTTTATTAATATTTCTTTTCGTAGCTTCAGCGAATAATTTTCCTCCTTCACTGGTAAAAGTCAGTAATACTTGTGGTTTTCCATCATTTTGATTAAAAATCACGGAGGCTTTTTTTACATGTTTTCCTGTAATTCCAGTATCTTTAACTAAAGTTTTTAAAATTGATTCACCTGTTGCTAATTTAATATTAGAATCTTCTTCTTTAAAAGAAAGTTGGGCGGTTGAGCCAATCAATTTAATAGCCTCATTAACGTCAGTAATTCCTGGCAAATTAACATTAATTCGGTAAATATTACCTGATTTAATTGTCTGAATCACTGGTTCAGAAACACCAAAAAAATTAACTCTTTTTTCAATAATATCTTTTGTTGAAGTTAACACATCATTCAAATCATCTTTACTAATATTTTTTGTTTCTGCTTCAAAAACTAAATGACTGCCACCTTTTATATCTAATCCAAATTGAGTTTTAAATTCTTTTTTTATTTTTAAACCAAAAATATTAATTTCTATACTCGAAGGAATATGATATTTTTCTTTTAAACTATTAGGAATATTAATCCAAATTAAAAAAATAATAATAATTAAGTAAATTAATGTTTTAACAACTTTCATATTTATTTAAGAAGTTCGTCTTCATTACCAACTAACATGATTTTTGGTTGTTTTAAAAATCGCCAGATAAAAGGGTCATTATTTTTTTTTCTAAAAATAAATTCTTCTTCTGTCATCACTGTATAATTTATTGGTTTTTCAAACTCTTTTTCAGCATTAGAAATAATAATTTCTACCTCTGGAATTACTGCAATACCGACAATTAAAAGATAAATTTCATCATTTTTAATAGGTAAATTTTTAGCAAATTTAGTTGATAAAGCAATGAATTTAATTTTACCAATTTTTGATAAGTTTTTATAAATACTCGTAGATAAAAAATTTGTTTTTACAAAAATTCTTAAAAACTCTTCATAAAAAATATAATGTTTGTTTAAAGAATAATAAATTTTATTTAATCTTTTTTCTTTTAATAACAATTTTTCTTCTGATAATATATCTAATTCTCTTTTTACTGCATTTACTTCTTCATTCAAATCTCTAACTATCTTTCTTAAATAGTAAATCTCAGTTGGATGATGATAAAAAAGCTCTAAAATTTTTCTTCTTGTTTTTGAAGGAATAATATGTTGAAGCATGATTTTTAAAAATTATAAATTATAATCAATAATTAATCTTATTCCCAGTTGGTAAAATCTCAAACCAAATCTGTCCACGAACGAAATTAATTTCTTTTTCATCTTCATTATATAACTTTATTTGGCTCGTAACTTTAGATTTTTTCCAAGTTGCTTTTATCACTTTGCCATCTTGAAAAACTAACCCATTACCTTGACCAATAATATTATATAATAGATGACCACCTGGATAACCATCATTAGCTAATGATTCATTAGCAAAAATAATAACAACATTTTTTGCACTTATTTGCTGATTATTATTTTTATCAATATGTGGTGCACCACCATTTTCTCTTAAATAAACATTTTTTTCTAAATCATAATTCCAGACAACATTAAAATCAGCAGCTAAATTATCCCAAAAAGTAAAAGCAATTTTATATACTTTTCCTCGTAAATCTTTTTTTTCATCATCTTTAAAAATCCATGGTTGATATGATTTATCCCAAGCAACTTTATCTTCATCAATATTAGTTAAACCACGTTTTTCCTTAGCATATTGCCAAAGCTTATCAGTTGATGAATAAACTGTATGCTCAGTTGCTCGGTTTGGCAATCTTTCAAAATCACGCCAAAAATAAGGAAAAGAAATTGAAAACTGATTTAAATCATTATATGAAGACCAACCTATTTGTTTAATATATCCCAAAGCATCAGCTGGACCAGGAGTATTGGCTCCACCAACATGAGCATATAATGGATTTTCTCCAAAACCCTGAAGTAATTTTATAAAGTAAATTCTTGCTGATCTTATTGGACCAATAAAAGGAGCGTCTTGACAATAAAAAACTGCTAGAAATCTTGTTATTCCTCCTTCAGCAACTGCCTCAAAAATAACATCAGCTGAACTTAATCCAGACTGTGGTCTTGACTCAACATGATTTTCTATCATTACTCCTAATGGTCTTCTTTTTTCCCATTTTTCTTTGTGAGTTTTTGAAAAATAAGCACCATTAATTGGGCAAGCTTCTGTTTTGGATTCTTCTTTATTAAGAATTTTTGTTTGTTTTTCATTAATTAATGGATTAAGAATTAAATTATTTTCTTTTGAAAAAACCAAATAAGATGTTAAAGTAGTTAAAATAAAAACTATTAAAAAAACTAAATAAGCGGTTTTTTTATTAATCATAAAAATTAATTTTTTAAATAATAATTACTAATTTTACTAATTTAATTAGATTTTTTCTGCTTTTTCAATAGCTTTTTTTTCTTCATCAGTTAATTGATATTCTTCCGGTTTTCCTTTATTTATCTTTTTTGTATAAACTCTCAATCCTTCCTTTGTTTGAATAAAATTTAAAATAAATCCACTGTTTTGATCGTTTAATAATGCAATTAAAAAACTTTGTTCAACTCCTCTGTCAAAGGGATTAAATCTTACCAAACCAAACTTTTGAAAATAAAATTTAGAAAATTCTTTTTGTTTTTTTAATTCTTCTTTAACGATATTTAATTCTTTAAATAATAAATCATTTTTTTGTAGTATTTTATCTAATATTTCGTCTAATCTATCTTTTTTTGTTTTACTAATTAAATTAAAATAATGAATACGTATTTTAAATAATAGATAAGTTAAAAAAATTAACCATCCAGTAATAATAATGTCAAAAAACTTAATAATCATACTAATTCTAACTCATTCTATATTTTTTTAAAAAAACTGTCAAATTTTATTTAGCCTCATTTACTCTTGACGAAATTTAAATATTTGTTATTCTATTAATACAACGCTTATGCCAAAAAAAACTAAAAAACAAAAAATCTTGGCAGCCTATCGCAGAAAACTAAAACTATTAAAAAATCAATCTTTTGAACAAAAAACTTCATCAAATAATAAAAAAAACCACTCAATAAATTTAACAGAACAAAAAAATACTTTAGTTAAAGAATCAAATAATAACAACAAAAATAAAGTAATGTTAGAAATTTCTCAAGATCAAATAATTAAAAAGTTTTTTATTCAAGATTTTCTCAAAAGTTTTTTTTTAATAATTTTAATTATTGGATTAATAGTTGGTTTATATTTACTAAAAATAATTTAAAAAGAAAGGAGGTGAAAAAAATATGGCCACAATGTATTGTGTAAAATGTCGAGCAAAAAAAGAAGTTGCTAATCCAGAAAAAGTCACTATGAAAAATGGAAAACCAGCAATGAAAGCTAAATGCCCAGATTGTGGAACAGGAATGTATAAAATTGGAGCTGCGTAAGATTTTAAATATATTTTAAGATATTTTTAAGGACAGTCCTTTTAAAGACTGTCCTTTTTTAAAAGGTTGAAAGTAGTTAATTTTTTATAAATTGGTTTTTGATTAGTCAAAATACTTTGATAAAGAACTATTTTATCAACTAAAAAATTTATCTCAATTTTATTTTGTTTTAAATATCTTTGTAAAGCAAAATATTGTTGTTTTGAAGATCTTGAAGATCTCGCTATTGTTAGATGAGGAATAAACTTTTTATCAAAAAAATCATTATTTACAAATCTTTTCTTAATTATATATGCTAGATTTTCAATCTTTTTTTCTCGATAAAAATTTAGATAGATAATTAAGTTATTTTTTACAAAAACATCTAAATCAAAAGAATAAAGATAAAATTTTTCTTGATCCCATATTAAACTTTTAATAGTTTCTTTAATATTATCAACATCTTTTCGTTCTCCAAAAAAATATAGGGTAATGTGATAATTTTCTTTTGGAACCCAATTAAATTGAGGATAAAGTTTTTTTAAGTTTTTTAATTGTTTATCTATTTTGTCTTTTATTTTATCTGGTATTTCAATTGCTAAAAATAGTCTCATAATTATAAATTTAAATCCTTAATTATTTTTCTCGTAGAAAACTTTTTTAATAAAGGAATCACTATTTTTAATTTAGCATCAATTAATTTAGCTTGATTTTTTTTATTAATCATCTGAGGATCACCTTTAGTTATCGCTATTATTTGAGGAGATACAGTTTTTACTAATTGGAGATAATCTTCATCTTTGTTAAATAAGGGTAATTTAATAACCAAATCTACTACTTCTAAATTGGCTAAAATTTCTGCTCTCTCATCTTGTGAATGAATTGGTTCTTTTCTTTTATTTTTTTTAATAAATTCATCAGATTCTAAAGCAACAATTAAAAAATCCCCTTGTTTTTTGGCTTTTTTTAAAAATTGTAAGTGGCCATAATGAATTAAATCAAAACAACCACCTACTAAAACAGTTTTTTTATTTTTCAAAAGACTTTTTATTTTTTCAAAATTTTCATAACTAATAATTTTCATAGCTAATAATTCTTTTTTGTTTTTTCACGCTATAATTATACTATGAAATTAAAAACAGAAATTATCGATATTAAACAAAAAACTATCATTATCTCTAATAAAAATTATCAATTTTTCAATAATTTTAAAAAGGAATTAAAAAAATACAATTTAGAAATCTTCTTTTCCTCATTATCTCCAAAAAACTTTGAAAATTTTGATTTTATTTTTATTTTTAATAAAGAAATTAATATAAATATCATTAAACAATACAAATCTAAAAAATTTATTTTTATTTTTTTAAAAAATTACCAACCTTCTTTTCTTTTAAAAAATTCTTCTCTTAAAAATTTAAAAATTATTAAAGTTATTGAAAACTCTTTAAATGAGCAAGATATTGATAAAATTCTTTGGTTTATTTTTTCAAAAAGTAAAGAAAACTATTTAAATATTTTAGGAACTAAAGAAAAAACGAACGTTATAAAAAGTAAAAATTTTATTGATAAAATTTATAAATATTTATCTTTAAAATATTTAATTTTCTTTACTGTTTTATTTATATTGTTTCTTAGCTTTTTATTTTTACCTTTTTTTATTATCTCTACTTTTTTAACATATAAAACCTATCAAGATTTTAAAAAAAATAATTTTCAACAAGCTTATCTTAAAAATAACTTAAATAAAAAAATTTTAACAATCGGAGAAAATTTATATTTTTCAAAACCTATTTTAAGAATATTGGGTATTGGATTTATTACTGATAATATTTTAGATATTAATAAAAATGCTATTACCTTAATTGGTCAAGTAAAAAATATAAAAGAAAACTCAAAAATTATTCAAAAATTAATTTTTCAAAAAAATAAAAATCAAGATGAAATAAATGAATTGAAAGCTCGATTAGATAAATTTAATTATTCTTTAGATAATATTAATTTAACTTTATTAACTTTAAATCAAAAAATACCATCAGTTAATTTTCTTAATATAAAAAATATTAAAAATCAATTATTAGAGATTAATGATCTTTTAGAAAAAATTAACAAAATGAATTTTTACTTTTCAAAAATTATTAATCAAACTAATCCACAAAAATATTTATTATTTTTCGCTAATAATAGGGAAATTCGTCCTGGTGGAGGTTTTATTGGATCATTTGCAATTTTAAAAGTTTATAATTTTCAAATAGACGATATTAAAGTTTACGATGTTTATGACGCTGATGGTCAATTAACAGCTCATATTGATCCACCTAAACCTCTTGAGCAATATCTTGGTGTAAAACATTTTTTTTTAAGAGATTCAAACTTTGCTCCTGATTTTTTTCAAAATTATGAAAAAGCTTTATTTTTTATCGAAAAAAGCTTAAATATTAAAGACTTTAATGGTGGAATATTATTTACTACTACCGCTATTGAAAATATTCTCTCTGCTTTTGGAAATATTTATTTACCTGATTTTAAAGAATATATAAATGCAGAAAACTTTTATATTAAAACTCAACATCAAGTAGAAAATAATTTTTTTCCTGGTTCTATAAAGAAAAAGTCTTTTTTAAATTCGTTAATTAGACAAATAATTATTAATTTTGAAACCGTCTCATTAGAAAAACTTATTTCTAGACTTAAAAAATCATTAGATGAAAAACAAATAGTTATTTATATAAATGATGAAACAATTCAAAATTTTTTAGATAAAGCTTTTTGGTCAGGAAGAATAATTTCTCCTAAATGTCTTACTGGATCTAATTGCGTTGTTGATTTTATCTTTCCTTTTGATGCTAATGTTGGTGTTAATAAAGCCAATTTTTTTATTAATCGCTTTTTTAATTTAAAGACTTTTATTGATAAAGATGGAAATATTAATCATAGTTTATCTATTCAATATAAAAACTCTTCACCTTCAGAAATATTTCCCACTGGCAATTATCGAAATTATTTTCAAATTCTATTACCAAAAGATATTATTTTAAAAACCATTCTTAAAGATGGTGTTTTGATTGAAAATATTGATCAAAAAGATGGACAATTTAAATTAATTGGTTTTTTCTTTGAAGTAAAACCAAAAAAAATTGTAGAAATTAAAATTAATTATCAATTAAAAGATAAGATCGTTTATAAAAATCAAATATATCAATTAATTTTTCAAAAACAAATTGGAAGCAATAATTCTGATTTAATATTAGAATTTAATTTGCCTAAAAATATTACTTCATTAAACCAAAATTTTTCTCCTCTTGTAAAAAACCAACAAATTTTTTATAATACAACTTTATCAACCGATAAAATTTTTTTTATTGAATTTAATAAAAATTAAAAAATAAAATATGAAAAATACAGTTAATGAAAAAATAGTTCTTGAAGTTAATAAACGTGAACTTATCGGTAAAAAAGCCAAAAAATTAAGAAAACAAGGTTTAATTTTAGCCAATATTTTTGGTGAAAATTTTAAATCTCAAACTATCTCAATTAATTTTAAAGATTTTATTAAAATTTTTAAAATTGTTAAAGAAACAGGTATTGTTTATTTAAAATTAGATAAAGAAGAAATTCCTTGTTTAATAAATAATATTCAATATCATCCAGTAAATAATAGCATTCTTCATGTAGATTTTCGAAAAATTGATTTTAAGAAAAAAATTGAAACTGAAGTTCCTATTAAAATTATTAATCAATCTGAAGCAGTTACACAAAAAGGAGGCATTCTTTTAATTCAAACCAAAAGCTTATTAATTGAAGCCTTACCAGAAAATATTCCACAACAAATTGAAATAGATATATCAGTTATTAAAGAAATTAGTCAAGAAATTAAAGTTTCAGATTTAATAACTAGTGGTAAATATCAAATTAAATCTTCTCCTGATAAAGTAATTGTTTCTGTAATTGCTCATAAAGAAGAGAGTATTACTCCAGAAACAACTATTAATCAGCCAGAAGTTATTACTGAAAAAATAAATGAAAATAACAATGGAGAACAATCAGAAAAAATAAAAAAAGAAAATAATGAAAAATAAAAATAAAATTAAAAATCATAAAATAAAAAATTTGTTAAAATCATAATATGACAATAATAAAAAGTGAATTTTCATTAGCTTTGAATCAAGTAGCCACTGAACGGGGTATTTCAGTTGAAGATGTAATAAAATCTATTGAAGCTGCAATTATTGCTGCTTATAAAAAAGAATATTCTAAACAAAATATTACTAACATAACTGCTAAAATAGATAAAAATACTGGCGAAACTAAGATCTTTAAAGACAACCAAGATATTACCCCTCCAGGTTTTGGTAGAATTGCTGCTCAGACTGCTAAACAGGTAATTTTACAAAAAATAAGAGAAATTGAAAAAAAAACTATTGCGAATTATTATAAAAATCAAGTTGATACTATTATTAAAGGTCGAATTATTCGATATGATGGTTCTAACTGTTATTTAGATATTGGAAAAGCTGAGGCAATTTTACCTAAGGAAGAACAAATTAAAAACGAAAAATATCAAATAAATAAAACTTTAATTGTATATATAAAAAAAATTGTTGAAGATAAATATGGTAATCCTAAAATTATAGTTTCTAGAACTGATCCTAACTTAGTCAAAGCGCTTTTTAAAAGAGAAGTTCCAGAAATTGCTAATAATACGGTGGAAATTAAAAATGTTGTTCGTGTTCCTGGTGAAAGAGCAAAAGTTGCTGTTGTTGCTACTCAAAAAGGTATTGATCCTGTTGGTGCTTGTGTTGGTCAAAAAGGTGTTCGAGTTCAAACAGTTACCGATGAATTAGGTGGTCAAGAAAAAATTGATATTATTCAATGGAACTCTGATGATAAATTATTTTTAATGGCTGCTTTAGCTCCTGCTAAAATTATTAATATAGAACTCGATAAAAATAAAAGAAAAGCCAAGATTTTCATTAATGAACAAGAAGCGCCTTTAGCGATTGGTAAAAACGGTGTTAATGTTAATTTAGCTTTTAAATTAACTAACTACGAAATTGATATTGTTCAGATTAAAGATGATTCTCAAAAACAAGAAACTTCACAACAACTTCAACCAACAGCTTAAAAATATAGTAAAATATTATTAATAATATAACTAATTTTTAATTTTAAATTTTTAATTTTAATTATTATGATTCGACCACCTGTTGTAACAATTTTAGGTCATGTCGATCACGGAAAAACTACTCTTTTAGACTTTATTAGAAAAACTAATACAACTGAAAAAGAATATGGTGGTATTACTCAAAAAATCGGTGCTTATGAAATTACTACTGATTTTAAAGATTATAAAACTAATAAAATAACATTTATTGATACGCCAGGTCATGAAGCTTTTTCAAAAATTCGTTCTCGAGGCGCTAATGTCGCTGATATTGCTTTACTTTTAATTGATGGTAAAGATTCAGTTATGCCACAAACAGTAGAATCTATCTATCATATAAAAAATGCTCAATTACCTTTTATTGTTGTTATTAATAAAATTGATTTACCTGAGGCTAATCCAGAAAAAGTAAAAAATGATCTTTTAAAACATGAAGTTATTGTTGAAGGAAAAGGAGGGCAAATACCAGTGGTTTTAATATCAGCAAAAACTGGACGAGGAATCAAAGAACTTTTAGAAATGATTTTACTTGTTGCTTCAGACTTAAATCTTACCTATGATTTAAATACTTCATCTTTGGCGTATATTATTGAAACTAAAAAAGATAAGCGAGGTATAGTCGTTTCAGCAATCATTAAAAATGGAAAAATTAAAGTAGGTGATTTTCTTTTTGTTGAAGACCAAAAATTTAAAGTTAGAGCTTTATATAATGATAAAAATCAACTCATAAAAGAAGTTATTCCTTCAATGCCTTTTGAGATTTTAGGTTTCGAAAAATTACCAGAAGTTGGTACCTTAATTACCAACCAACCTAAATCAATAATTAAAAAAAAAGGAGATAGTCAAACTATTAAAAAAAGTTTTTCTTTAGATGATGTTTTAGGAAAAACTAACATTCAAGAAAAAAGACTTTCTTTAATAATAAAAACCGATAATCAAGGCAGTCTTGAAGCAATTAGAGAATCAATTAAAGATAATAAAAATATTGATATTATTCTTTGTGCTATTGGAGAAATAAATAAATCTGATGTTTTTTTAGCAAAAACTACTAAATCAATTATTATTGGATTTAATGTTAAACCTGTCAAAGAAGCTTCGATTTTAGCGGATCAAGAAAAAATTATTATAAAAACATATCAAATTATTTATGAATTAATTTATGAGATTAGTGAAGTTGCTAAACTCTTAAAAGAAAAAGAAAATAAAGAAAAAAATTTAAAAGGAGAGGCAAAAATTTTAGCTCAATTTAAAATAGGTAATGAAATTGCCTATGGTGTAATTATAACTAAAGGAAAATTAAATTTAAATGATAAACTAGAAATATATAATGAAAAAAATAATCTGATAGGAAAAACTAAATTGGTATCTTTGAAAATTCATTCCAAATCAGTTAATGAAGTTAAAAAAGGACAAAAAGCAGGAATGATTTTTTCACCCCCACTTGACATTTCTATAGGTTATATGATAAAATGTATCCTATAATATGAGTAATCATCAACAAACTTTATCGAGAGTTATTGAGGTTCTTAATCGGGCTAATTCTGGAGTTATTCTTATTCCTCAAAACCCAACTATTGATACTGTTGCCTCTGCTACTACTTTATACTTAGGATTAAATAAAATTAATAAAAACGTTTCTCTAGCTTGTCAAAGTAAAGTTGATTATGAGCTAACTGCTGCTGATAAAATTCAAAATACTATTAGTGTTTATGGAGATAGCTTGATGATTTCCTTTCCTTATAAAGAAGGTTCTATTGACAAAGTTGATTATAATATTCAAGGAGATTATTTTAATTTAATTATTACACCTCAACTCGGTCATCAAAAACTTGATCCTAGTCAAGTAAAATATAGTTATACTGGTAGTAATGTTGATTTTTTTATCGTCATTGACTCGCCTACTTTAAATAATTTAGGACAGATATATCAAGAAAATCAAAAGCTTTTTACGGGGAAAGATATCATTAATATTGATCGTCATTTAACCAATAGTTATTTTGGAACAATTAACTATGTCGATAAGACTATTTCTTCAGTTTCTGAATTGATTTTAAAAGTGTTAGAGACTTTAAATATTGAAATAGATCGAGATATGGCTACTAATTTATATGTAGGAATCACGGCTGCTACAAATAACTTTACTTCTTATTCAACCAATGCTAATACTTTTGAAAATATTGCTAAACTTTTAAAAAAAGGAGCAATAAAAAAAACTATTAAAAAACCAGAGATTAATCAACCGTTAGGTTCTTCTTTTCAAAAAATTAATAATCAACCAACAAGAATTTCTTTTTCACCAGAAAGTCAACCAGCTCCTATTGAACAAGTAGAAAAAGAAAAACAACGAACTCAACAAAGTTTTGAGCAAAATAATCCTCAAAACACTTTAAAACCACGCATCTTTAAAGGCGGAGGATTGATTTAAATATCAAACATCAAAAATTAAATATCGAAAATAAATAGTTACATCTAAAAAGAATGAAAAGTTAAACTTTAAACATTCAACATCTATTTTTAAACTTTATAAATTCTAAATTAGATCAAAAATTAGATTAAGACAGGTTTTCTATCTTCAAACTTCATAATCAAGTTTCAAATATCAATCTTTAAGCGTCAATTTCTATTCTTGTTATTATGAGATATTTTAAGTATCAAAGATCTCAAAACGAGATTCTTTGGGTGTTTAATTATTTGAGCGTTGAAGGATATTGTTTATATTCTTGACCTTCAGCTTGAAATGACAATGCGTAAATATAAATTGTTAGTTTTTAAATTTTAAGTTTTGGTTTTAAAATTTGACATTTGAATTTTAAGTTTTTTATTGATTTTAATTTCTAAACCTTTAATTTTTAACTACTAGTTACTAATTTTATGTTACAATATTTTCATCTTCGGGGGTCGTCTAATGGTAGGACGCAACTCTCTGGAAGTTGCTATCTTGGTTCGAGTCCAAGTCCCCGAGCCAGTCTTAATAATAAATACTCATAAAAAAAATATTTTATTAAATTATAATGTAATTGTTTTAATATATGTCTATTTATAAACAAATAAATAATAAATTAATCAAAATAAAAAGAAAAAAAGATCGATTTTGAAAAACCCTTCAAAATTTAATTGAAACTAATTTAGATGAAGTTTTTCGATTAAATTTTATTACTTCAAAACTTTTTTTAAATAATTTACGAATTGATACTTTAGCTTTTGATGAAGAAGCTAAAGCATTTATGATTATTGAATATAAACGAGATAAAAATTTTACTGTAATCGACAAGGATATGCATATCTTGCTCTGTTTCTTAATAATAAAGCTGATTTTTTTCTTGAACATAACGAAAAAAACAAAAAAAATCTAAAAAAAGATGATATTGAATGGTCTCAATCTAAATTAATTTTTATTGCACAATCATTTACAAAATATCAAAAAAAAGCGATTGATTTTCAAAATTTATCGATTAAACTTTGGGAAGTAAAAGAATATGATAAAAATTTAGTTTTATTTAACCGGATTAAATCTATTGAAAAAAGTAAGATTATAAAAATTGCTACTAAAAATAAAGATAATAAAAAAATATCAGAAGAAATTAAACAATATTTTATTGAAAACCATATTAAACCTAATTGGATTAAAATTGAAAAACTTTTCTATGAATTTTTTCAAAGAGTTTTGGAGTTTGACTTTGATATTGAATACATTCTATTGGAAATTATATATTTTTCAAGCTAGGCAATAAAAATGTTATCAATGTTGCATCTGAAAAATCAAGGTTAAAAATAAATTTACTTTGCACTAAACCAGAAAATATTAAGAATTCTGAAAAAAGAGTAAAGTATTTAAAAAATAGTTTTAAATATTGGAATCAATACGTTAGCACATTTTCTATTTTTAATTTTGATAATATTGATTATGCAATATCATTAGTAAAACAGATTTACAATAACTTTATAAATAAAATAATAAAAATAGCTTGCTTTATTTTTTAATTTTATCATATCGAAAAATTAAATATAATTTTTATATTTTTATATAAATAAACTTTAGTATTATGGTCTAATTTATTTTTTATAAAACAAACTTTTAGAATAAAGAAATTAATTAATATTAATATAGATTAAAATTTAAAATTATATGATAATTAAATATCTATGATAAAAAAACTTTTTTTACTTTGATAATTTGTTTAGTTTGTATTTTTCTTTTATCTTTCATTATTATTGATAGTAATAAAAAAACATCTGAAAAATCTTCCTTTAACCAAACATTAGCAACAAAAGTTTTTATTTTTTACTAAGGAATTACCTGTCCTCACTGTAAACAAGTTGAATAATGTCTTGAGGAAAATAAAATTGAAGAAAAAATAAAAATTGAAAAAAAAGAAGTTTATAACAATAGAGAAAACTCTTTAGAATTAGAAAAAGCCTTTATGGTTTAAATAGTTCTTCAATCGGATTTCTTTTTTTTTACTTCAGAAAAAAATGCTATATAGGGAGTATTAATGTTATTAACTATCTGAAAAATCGAATCAAATAACAATAAAAAATGTATCTAAAATTTTTCACAAATGGTATACTAAATTAATATTAATTAAAAATTTATTAATAATATGAAAAAATTTTTTTCTTTTTTAATAATTATTGTATTAATTATTAGTGGAGGAATTTATTTAAAATCTAAAGAGTCTGTTCCAAAAAACAATCAACCTACTAATGCAACTCAAACCAAAAAAGAAGAAAACCAACAAAAAAGTAAAAATAATTTTTTGGAAGAAGCTTTAAAAAATAATATTAGTGTTAAATGCGTATATGAAGATATAGAAAAAAATCAAGTAATCACTTATTTTAAAGGAGATAAACTTTATACTCAAATTAAGCAAACAAAACCCGGTGTTAATAATTTTCTTTATGTAAATAAAAAAGCTTATCTTTGGGACGATAAAACAAAAACTGGAATGACCTTGTTAATTGATGAAAATAATCAACAAACCAATGAAGTAGCAGAATCTTTTAAAGATAAAAATAAAATTGCCACAGAAATCCAAAAATATAAATACGAATGTAAAAAAGAAAACTTTAGTGATTCCTTATTCCAACCACCAAAAAACATTGTTTTTCAAGACTTAACCCAATTACAACAAAAGTTTCAAATATAATGGAAGAAAATCAAGAATAAATTAGCAATTAAAATATAAAAATATCACATTTTTTATACAACAAAAACTAAAAAAAGTTTTAAATTAATTTTTTTATCTTATTATAAGTAATTAAAACATTTTCCATTAAAGAAGCAATTGTCATTGGTCCAACTCCTCCTGGAACTGGTGTAATTGCTGATACTTTAGCTTTTACATTTTCAAAATCAACATCACCATATATTTTATTACCAACTCTATTTATTCCCACATCTATTACTATTGCGCCTTTTTTAATAGCTTCTTTTTTAAAATAATGATTTTTTCCAATTGCTGTCACTAAAATATCAGCTTTAGCTGTTTCTAGAAATAAATTTTTTGTTTTTGAATGGGTTATTGTTACAGTAGCTCCTTTTAAGCATAATAGAATTGATATTGGTTTTCCTACTAAATTACTTCTTCCACAAATAACAACTTTTTTACCTTCTAAATTAATATTGTACTCTTTTAAAAGAGTAATAATACCTTTAGATGTACAAGGAATTAATAAATCTTCAGTTATTTTTTTTGCTGTAAATAATTTTCCTACATTCATTGGATGAAAACAATCAACATCTTTTAAGGGATTAATGAAATTAATTATTTTTTCTTCTAAATAACACAGTCTTTTTGGAAGAGGAAATTGAACTAAGATTCCATGAATTTTTTTATCATTATTTAATCTTTCTAAAACTAGAAATATTTCTTTTTCTGAAACAGTCTCTGGTAAAAATATCTTTTCTGAATAATAACCTATTTCTTGACTAGCTTTAACTTTTGATGAAACATATATTTCTGAATCTGGGTTATTACCTATTAAAACAACCGCTAAACCCAACTTGTCTTTTATTGAGGATACCCTTTTTTTTAAATTTTGCAATATTTTGGTGCAAACAATCTCACCATTTAAAATTTGCATAAAATTAAGGGATAGGAAATCTTAAAGCTAATCTTTTAATTTCTAGTCTGATTTTTTTAAGCTCTTTATTTTTAGAAATCTCTTTATCACATTGTTTAATATATTCAATACGTTTTTCTTTCTCTTTAGGTAAACGATAATCTTTAATTAAATTTAAAACTTCAAGAATCTTTTTTCCAATAAACTCAACTTCTTTTTCCTTCATTCCTCTTGTTGTTATTGCTGGTGTTCCCATTCTTATTCCTGATGGATAAAAAGGAGATGAGATTTCGTCAGGAACAGTGTTTTTATTTAAAGTTATTCCCGCTAAATCTAAAGCTTTTTGTGCAAAAATACCAGCTCCTGGTCCTAGAAGATTAGTCAAATTAGCTAAAATTAAATGATTTTCACTTCCACCACCAACCAATTTTAGTCCTCCTTTTAATAAAACTTTTGCTAGTGCTTGAGTATTTTTTATAATTTGTTGACCATACTTTTTAAAAGATGGTTGCATTGCTTCATATAATGCAACAGCAATAGCAGCTGTTTGATTATCATGTGGACCTCCTTGAAGACCTGGAAAAACTGCCTTATTAATTTTTTCAGGTAATTCAGAATCTTTTTTTAAACCTTTTTCTGTTACCATGATTATTGCTCCCCTTGGTCCTCGTAAAGTTTTATGAGTAGTCGTTGTAATAATATGAACATGATCAACCGGACTTGGATGAACTCCTGCAGCAATCAAACCAGCTATATGAGCAATATCAGCAATTAAATAAGCACCAACCTTATCGGCAATTTTCGCAAATTTTTCATAGTGAATGACTAAAGGATAAGCACTTGCACCAACCCAAATCGCTTTAGGTTTTACTTCTAAAGCTAATTTTTCGATCTGATCATAATCGAAAAGATCTTTGTCTTCGTATACACCAGTAGTTTTTAAACCATATTGATAAGATTTAAAAAATATTCCACTAGCAGATACTGAATGACCATGAGTTAAGTGACCACCTGTAGTTAAACTCTGACCCATAATCACATCTCCTGGTTTGCAAGTTGCCATATAAACAGCAAAATTAGCAGGACTACCTGAATATGGTTGAACATTAGCAAAAGGAACTTTAAAAATCTTTTTAACTCTTTCAATTGCAATTAACTCAACTTCATCAACATTCTCATTACCTCCATAATATCTTTTTCTCGGATATCCTTCTGAATACTTATTAACAAAATAAGACGATAAAACTTTTCTTACATGAGATGATGCATAATTTTCTGAAGGAATTAATTCTATCCCTTCTTTTTGTCTTTTTTTTTCTTTTTTAACAAGATTATAAATTAAAGAATCTATCATATTTTATGATAAATTTATAATTATTTTTAATTATATTTTAATAAATTATTATAAACAACTATTTTTAATAAATTTATTATACAACTGTTAACTAAATTAAGATATAATATCTTAATGATAAAAAGAGTCTTTTTACTTAGCTTGTTTATTTTAATATTAGTTTTTATTATTAAAATTAATAATCTTCCTCCACAAATTCCTTTGTTTTACAGTTTGCCCTGGGGAGAAAATCAATTAGCAGAAACATGGATGATTTTTTTTATTCCTTTAATAATGATATTATTTATTTTTATTAATAATTTTATTGAAAAAAAATTTTTTTTTGAAAACGATTTTATAAAAAAAATTTTTTATTATTTAAACATATTAATAATAGTTAGTTTTACTTTTATTTTTTTAAAAATTATTTTACTTGTTAGTTAAAATAATGTTAGCTTTTACTATCTCTTTTTTAATATCTTTAATGTTGACTCCATTAACTATTTATTTTGCTAAAAAATTTAATCTGGTAACTGATAAAACAAAAAGATATCATCCAGCCCATACTCATACTGGTATTATTCCTAGAGGTGGTGGAATACCAATTTTTATAACTATACTCATAACTTCATTGTTTTTTATACAAATTAATAAAATAATTCTTGGCATTTTACTTTCTTGTTTTTTAATGTTAATTTTAGGTTTACTTGATGATTATAAAGATACTTCTCCTATTTTAAGATTAATAGCTAATTTTTTTATCGCGACTTTTTTAATATGTTTTGGTTTAGGTATTCCTTTTATTTCTAATCCTTTTGATGGGATAATTCGTTTAGATTTATTACAAATAAAATTTATTTTTTTTGGCGAAAGAAATTTTTTATTAATCGCTAATATTTTATCTATTATCTGGCTAGTTTGGACTACTAATATGGTTAATTGGAGTAAAGGTGTTGATGGACAACTACCAGGATTTGTTTCTATTACTGCTTTTTTCTTAGGTTTATTATCCTCTCGTTTTGTGGCTCATGATATCAGTATTAATAATGTTGTTAATTTTGCTTTTATTGTTTCAGGAGCCTATCTTGGATTTTTACCTTATAATTTTTATCCTCAAAAAATAATGCCAGGATATAGTGGAGGCGCTCTAGCTGGCTTTTTATTAGGAATACTTTCTATTTTATCTTTTGGTAAATTAGGAACTGCTATTTTAATACTCGCTATACCTTTAATTGATGCCGTATATACAATAATAAGAAGATTAAAAAATAAAAAATCAATTTTTAAAGCTGACTGGGGACACTTTCATCATAAATTATTAGAAATAGGATGGGGAAAAAGAAGAATAGCAATATTCTATTGGTCAATTTCTTTTATTTTAGGAATTACTAGTTTATTCTTAAAAGGAATAGAAAAATTAATTGCTTTTATCACTATTGCCTTACTTTTATTAATCTTTATTTTAATTATCGAAAAAACGAAGAAAAACCTTAAAAAAAGTTAAAATATCAATAAGTTATTCTGCTAAAATAATTACCATGAAACTTAAATACTATATTAAAACTTTTGGCTGTCAACAAAATAAAGCAGATTCGGAAAGAATTGAAAAATGGCTACAAATGAAAAACATGACAAAAGCTTCAAATATATATAAGGCTGATTACATTGTTATTAACACTTGCATGGTTAGACAATCAGCAGAAAATCGCGTTTATGGATTAGTTAATAATTTAAGTAAATTAAAAAATAATCCTCCGATTCGGAGGACAAAACTAAAAATTATCGTAACCGGTTGTATGGTTGGTTTGGCTTTTAGAGATAAAACCGGAAAATATTTAAAAAAAATAAGAGAAATTATGCCTGAAGTTGACGAATTTTTGCCAATTGAAGAAATTGGTTTTGACTTTGCACCGGTAAGACAAGATAATATTAATGCTTGGGTGCCGATTTCAAATGGTTGCAACAATTTTTGCACTTTTTGTGTTGTCCCTTATACTCGTGGCCGAGAAATAAGCAGACCATATGAAGATATCATAAATGAATGTTTAGAGCTAAAAGAAAAAGGCTATAAACAACTTACTCTTTTAGGTCAAAATGTAAATTCATATGGAGCTGATTTAATTTTAGGAGAAAAAAATATACAAACTTTTAGAGATTTAGATAAAAAATATTTTAATAAAAATCAAAAAACTCTAACTAGTTTTAAAATAAAAAATACCAATAAAACTATTAAACCTGTATATGTAAAACATTTAGGTCGTTATCGAATCCCTAC